>Ga0160429_1001528_pt1 | contig 12811 bp, 11 predicted proteins | sample SolpanmetagenomR_FD_108199 | JGI IMG/M metagenome (GOLD analysis project Ga0160429, IMG submission 108199) | Solar panel surface microbial communities from Lawrence Berkeley National Laboratory, California, USA - R | ecosystem: Engineered > Built environment > Solar panel > Unclassified ... | reverse complement strand
TGGGCAGGTGTCATAGTGATAGATCGGGCTTTGAAGGCGCTTGGGTGCCGAACCCGACGAGGTTTAGTAATAGTTATTTCAGACTCATGGTTAGTATGGACTGGAAGGAAAAGACGTTGAAGAATGGCGTTAAACAGTTTGTCAATGTCGATGAAGATACGGGGACCGAGTTGATGATGTTACCCTCTGATTTGGCATTGAGGGACGACAAAGAGTTTAGAAAATGGGTGGATTTATATGCGAAAGATAAAGAGAGGTTTTTTGAAGATTTCTCAAAGGCGTTTGGAAAGTTGGTCGAGTTGGGTCTGAAAAGGGATGGAAAAGGAAATGTTATTAATTCGGATAATAAATATGGTGGGTATATTTCTGCTCCGAAAAAGAGTGATGATCCTGGTGCGCCGGAGAAAGTTGGTGATGGTGAAGCTGCTCCGCTGGCAAAGGAGAATAAAAAGTTCAAAGCAAAGTTATAACACTTACGCCTTATCATATACAACAAGGTCGTGATTATGCCCTATTATAAAGAAGTCGGATAACGTGCAGTGTAATGTAAAAAGAATTGTATATAATGATGATTTATCTAGACCTATAACTCATGTAATATAATGACATTAACAAACAAGAAAAGGGAATTGCCAAATGCTTCTCCATACATACATGTACATGACGGATGATTGAGTAACGAATATCAAAACAAAACTACAACAATTTATGTTCAAGAGTCATGTCACTCTCTGGTGATAGTCCAATACAAGCCCTAAATATATTAACCATTGCAGCTCTCTGTTTTGCCAGAGCATTCACAACTGGAGTTCCGGGTGGTGTCAAAGGAGCCTTGAGCATATAACTCAATATACTCAAAACACTATGAAAGCCTTTATAACCGTCATCACTTTCTTCCATTGTACCATCATCGTGTAATCGCCATTGTATACGCGTCATCAACTCTGCAATTATGATCAAATCAAGAATCAACGGCGCAGCAAGTAAAGAGTCTTGACAGATGTTATAGATTGATATCGTCTGACGACCGCCGAGGAACAACTCTGCTTGAACATCGTCCATGGCGCGTTTATGATCCCCTATACTAGGCATATATTTGATAACGACTGTGTGATCTGGATGTTCCCCGGGTTTATACAAGACGTTGTTCGCAGCGACCATGTCGTCGACGACATTTGATTTTGAAATCTCTTTGGAGCGAAACTGTTCAGCAGAAGATAGGTTTTTTCCGTCGTTGTTGCCGAGATGGTTATACGATGCGATGGCGGTGATTTTTATTCCAGCAGTGATGAGGAAATCGACGAGGGCGGATTTCATCTTTGTTTGACCGGATTTGAAATCGTCACCGCCGATAAAAGCATTGTGACGTTCTGCGAGAGCAATGGCTCCAGGGACGAATGTGTTTTGAGGTGATCCGTTAATAAAGGGGACTCCTTCGAGGATACAAGCAACTGCAAAGACTGTTGATGGGGAAACTTCTTCATGACCGTTCTTGATTGCTTGGATTAAATTATCTGCTGTGTCATTCACGCCATCGATCAACAAAGCGTAACGTTCGGTATTGGCAGTCCATTGGACAATGACTTTGTCCAAATCATTCTTTTGTTTAAAGTCACAAATGTCTTTTCGGATCTGTTCGACGTGCGCCCAACATGCTTTACTACCTGCCAGTAAATTGTCCGCTCTTTCTTCTTGATTCGCTGCAATAAAAGTAGGATAATATATTGACGGTAAAGGTTTGATTTGTGACATGTCTTTACGAACAAGAGTCTTGAGTGTTGGTTCTAATACTTGAGCTCGATCCATCGCTTCGGCAAGGTTCATTGAACTAATATCCCACCCACCAATAGCAAGATCAGATGGATGAACCATTGGTAAAGCATCATGAAGGGGGATATTGATTTCCTGACCGGTTTTCTCATTCGTTCCGAGTTACATCGTCGATGACATGACGACTGATCCGTGGTAATTCGCTGATTGTTTTCCTTCACGGGTATCCCAAGACAATCCTCGTCGATTGGCAATTATTCCGGCAGTGACTGTCGTCCCGTTATTGCCACCAAGTCCGACAAGCATGGCACCAATACGTCCGACTCGACGATCTACTTTGAAATCATATTTTGTTTCTTTAGGCGTAGCTACAAATTTCCCATCTGTTTTTGGAGACACCGAAGTAGTTCGGTATGTATATTCACTTGTGATGCTATCCGAGGCATATTTGACTTTATCAGACGCTACTTCAAATAGACCTGAGGAGCGACTTGAAGCAGTTGAAGCACTGAATGTGTTTATGACATCACCATTCGCATGAGGAGCCATAGTTTAAATATATCAAATGTGTTTGAAGATGAAGAGATGTTATAATGAAGAAAAGTTGGAAGAAAGGAAAGAAGAGGAATACGAAAGAAACGATGCTTTAAATGGTCACAAGCTTACGGAACCGCGTACACAAGCCATCATTGTTATGGTGTAGGACAAGATCACGCAATGTCCGTAGCGCAGATATGTTTCTCCTTTGGTATGAAAGATCTCGCCATTCTTACAGTCATCGGAATATCTATTTCTCCAGAGCGTTTCATGTCATACATATAGAATCGAATACTTAGACTTACTGTATATCAATCATTCGAAAAGCAGTTTGTTGTGTCGCGAATCACAGAAAAACATATAGACATGATTGCGATAACCATGGTGTTATTCTATATAAAATAATTAAGGTACTAGTCTAGAATGATCCTTACATAAATATAGCCACATGTCAGTGAAAATGTCGATTGACAGCGGCGATATATTTCTCCGCTACCCCTACATTTTCTGGTCAAGTTCAGACTTATACTTCTGTCATCTCCGGCTGGAGGAGTCTCTGTAAAAAGGGACATATTGTACTGCAGGGGAAACTCCTAACAGTCAATGAGGTTACAAGGAGAACAAAAATAATGTGATTATCAATGATTGAAAGCGAGTCAAGGGGAATAAAGTTTTGGACTGTCAGTTACTATTCAGGGAACCCCAACCATGTTTCACCTTTATTTTAATTGAATAACCCCTCGGAAATTGTTTGGAATACCAACAGGCTGGTAAGCGAACTGAAGTCAAGACCAACTCCCTTTTTCCCTTTTTTTTTTTATAACAATTCTACTCTCGACCATTTGTGAGATGATCATGCGATGATGTTAGAATACTATAGTCTTAGATATTACTATAATCATTTGGTGACCGTAAGTCACAAAATCTTGCTTCGTTCTCAAGGTCTTCTTGGTTTTTCCATGCCGCGCCTTTATTTTTCCATGACCGTGTCGTGTATGGAAAATCAAAGTATATATTGTATGATCCACGGCAGTACTTGTAGAAAAATGTTGTCGTAACCGCCCCACGAACAGGGTTGGTTCACGAGGTCAACAATTTTTCTGACTGAACCATAAATAGAAAAGTACAATTCAACGCGGAAGCAAAAAAGACACGGGAAAACAGGGGTAAAATCTGGAAAAGGCGGCTAAACTAAAATTTGCTGGACCACACTACTGCAGGTTCACCAAGCAGTTCCGATCTATTTCATTTCCACACATGAAATGTGCTGTAAGTTCCGAGGTACCATACCTCCACTTGTAGAGTTACCAGATTCATGATCTGTTACTGTCTCTCTCTCTTTTCTCCTAACTCCTCATCTTCTAGTTTGAGCTTATTCCTCTCTATGTGACTGTTTTACGTCTATTCATTCTTTTGACCACCTTGATTTTCTACTCTATCTTTTTATACATCCCTGCATATTCCCACATTCGCTTAGCAACGACTTTTCTAATACAAAGGATCAATCTCGACCTGAAACCTGCCTCAAGTCTGGTTTATAAACCGGTCGAGCGCATATTTACAACGAGATTCGATCATCTTGCTTGCATTATTCATTCTTTTGCATATGGTCGATAACGTTTGGTTATTCTAAATACGCAGTGTTACATATCCCCTAACGCTCTATAACCTGCAAGATCAAACCTTTTTTCGGGCTTTCGGGACAAAAGGCGACACTCGAAGAAATTTACATTCCTTCCATCCATCCATCATGGCCATGCTTATGCGATCTCCGAGTATGCTACCCACCATGACTTGTTCGAATTGTTATGGAGAAATTCAGGTTCATATGATGGGTGAACATCGATGTCGATCATCACAAGCTCCGTCACAACAATCTCAACAGTATCTCGGTAGACGATCAAACCCTCGTCAACAGCTCCCGAGAATAGATTCAAGCTTGGCCAGTAAGAACATCTCCCCCCCATCTAATATTGTGTTTTACTGACTCGTATATGAAATAGATCGTCCATACCAACAAGATTTTGTCGAAACACGATCTTCACATGCCTTTTTCGGCAACTCACCAAATCGAAAAGAGTATTTTGGAGAGCAAAGATCGCCAAGAAGAAGAGAAGGAGAACGACAAAGGCCAAGAGAAAGAATACCAGACAGGATTGATAGTGCTGTACCAACACCATATAATACCCGTCCATTAGATTCACCAGATTTCTTTCAAGGTGTAAACAAATTAAGTCTTGCAGCGCTACAAGGAGATCCGACTCCGACAGACTCAAGTCCTGCTACTCCTAAATGGCATCAGAATGGTCGAGGTCTATCACCTTCTTCACCAGCACGAAATAATAATCTTCTTCCAAGTCCAAGATTAATAAGTCCAAATTTACAAGTTCCTACACCAAGCAGTTCATCTCCGGATAATTTCAGCACATCTCCAGATAACTTTAAGCCTTTGCCGGCAACAAGATATGAATACACTCCAGCACCTCGGTCAGCAAGAGTCAACCCTTCTACTAATAATCAAGCAACTCGAGCTCGCCGTCCGGACAATGAAACTAATATTTCCCCAATGAACAAAACTCCATTGTATAAAACAAATCAATACGAGAATGCTTTGGTACGAAGTCCTTCCGACACAATAATCAAACCAGCTCGAGCAAATAATGGTTTAATGGAACGAGCAGCTACTACCAATGATCTGAGAAACCCTTATCAGACAAGAAATCCAATGGATAATCGAAGCATGATGCAAGATAGACAAATGACCAATCAACATGCTATGAGTGAATCAATGTCATCTGTCGATTCCTACGTCAGTGGTTCGGATAGTACAAACCACACTGGACGGTCTACACCAATGTCTGAAATATCAGTCGGAAGTCCACCTCGTCAAAAGTACGACGTAGAAAGCGTTTATGATACGGGAGAACTCCTTCCAGCAAAAGCATGGACTCCTCCCACCAAAACAAACATATCTCAAACACCAATCAAGACGTCCATGAGTCCCTATTCAGCCCTCACAACCTCTCAATCCGCAGTCCTTCCGTCTAGAAAACTCCCTTGGTCACCATCTACAACTACCACCGACAACACGTCTCGTTGGCCGCCATCAGCTACAAATTCTCCATCTGTAACGTCTAGACCACGTCATGTATGTAGGGGATGCAACGAACCCATTCTCGGAAAATCAATAAAAGCTTCCGACGGCAGAATGACAGGGCGATGGCACAAGACATGTTTCGTCTGCACGACGTGTTGTCAACCGTTCGACTCGACGGAATTCTACGTCTTGAAGGATAAACCATTCTGCGAATTCCACTACCATCAACTCAACGACTCTTTGTGTTTGTCTTGTAACAAAGGTATCGAAGGCGAATACGTCCAGGATGTAGACAGACATGCGAAATTCCATCTCGATTGTTTGACCTGTACGACGTGTCACGTTTCTGTCGGTCAGGAGTATTTTGAATTAAAAGGTGAGGTTTATTGCGGTAGACATGTCGATGCTGCTGTTAGAAAATTGGAAGATGATGGGTTTGATAGGTTAAATAATAATAATAATTCTTTGAGATTATCTGGTAGTGATTATGGAGATGATGAAGATATGGAATATGAGAGAAACAACAACAATAACAATAATCGTAATGATAACACATACAAAGCACAAAGAAGACAGACTAGATTACTTACAATGCCAAAGAATAGGTATTGATTTTTAATCACATGTCCAGTTAGTTGTATGATTAGATAAATTTTCTCATTAAATGTATTTGTACAATATTCATAACATGACATGACATTCTTTACCCAAATCTGATATCCAAATAATAAAAAAGATAATGTAAAAGTGATTAGTAAGTGGTATCAGCAACACGTTCTAATGCTGTAACTTCTTCTTCTCTCACTTCTCTACCTTCTGGTCCAAATTCACCCTTGATCTTTCCACTGTGACCATCATTTTTATGGACTTTTACTCCGCTTCTTTCAACAGCATGACGTACTCCTTCTGAAACATATCCTTCTCTTTCCCTTTCACTTTTAGTATATTCCCCGTCATGTTTTACTCGAGGTATATTTCCAAGATATGGCCTGACCTCTTCCAATAATTTCTTAAGTGCAGGTAATTGATCTACAGTCCATTTTGTCGATTCTGCCAAATGTCCTATCTTTCCTTCGTTTCCTTCATGCTCAACTTGATGAGCTGATGTTAAGAAGCCGAGGTTTGGTTGTGCAGGGGTATTTGTATCTGATGCTGAACTGTTAGGTTTGACTAGATCAGAAGAAGTCGTTATATCGTGAGATGGTCCGAATGTTAATGTGGAAGTTGTGTGAGATGTTTCAGGCTGTGAAACAGACGATGTGGATGTCAATGGACGTAATTTTGACAATAATGCTGTATTACGTGCTATTTCTGCTCGAAGCGCTCTGTGAAGTCTATCTGTTTCTCTCGTCCTTGCTCGCAATTCGTTCAATGCTTCGAGAGTAGTCAGTGGAGATTCTGTATGAACGTCTTGCGAGACTTGTTTATAATCAATGTCTCTGTAATGGTCCAATATTATCCAGTCTTCGAGATTTTCATCCTCTTTTAGGTTAGATATTGTAAGAAGGTTGCGAAGTGTGTAGATTTCTAATTTGTCAAATGTCTTGTCTACTGTTGCGTTCAAAAGAGACTCGAGTTTGACAATGCCCTCGTCGATTTCATTTTGAACTTGCGCATCGAATACTTCGTCGGGTGTATCAGGTGGCTTGTTGAAGCCGAGATCGGATTTGTCGATTCCAGCAAGAGATGTACTGGCCAGATTGACGCATTCATACATTGTATCGTTGACGCCATTGATGATATCATCAACAAGAGTCTAAAGCACGAATTAACGTCTGCAAACAAATGTAGGGAGATGGTACATACAAGAGGGGTGTATGTAAAGTGTTCGGTAAGCAATGCAGTCTTTACCTGCTCTGAAGTAGACATTGGTTTCTATATCGATTAGTATAGCATATCTAATTATTATTCATGTATTTGAGTATATGAGATTATTGTTTACTCTTGTTTTGATCTACAGTCGTCACGTGTTACGCGTTAGCAATTTGTCGTGGTTGGACATGTATACAATCAGTACTTCCAATGGCCGTCTATAGTAGAGTACTAAAGGATATGATTATATATAGATGATTTGCCATATATAAGGAGAGATTGTTTATAGAGGTATCTACAGTATATACACGCGTGGGGACTAGTCCCACGGAATCCATGAGATTTTTGAAATGTTATAAAGCCACATGTATACATACCCATAATTCACCAGCAGGTAGTTTCTTCATTATTCTTACGTCGCGTTATCCTAATTCTACACTCGTAATGTCTACTTCTATCCTCAGTAGTTGCCACATATTTAAGCATTTGTCGTGACCGCAGTTATGACGGAGTGGGCGCAGTGAAATGCGCACGGGGCGTCGGACTCCTGCAACCACTATTCTAGCAAAACCTTATCGCAGATTCTTCTTCCCAACCCCGGAACCAATCGCGGCGGAGTGCTTCGATGAACCACAGATGACCGAATTTATAAATCATATAATAAGAAGAGTAATATCTACCGCGATTTTAGAAATGTAAGAATTTATAATTTCCGATTAAACTAGAATAATGAAGTTTCTGGCCACCATAATATGTTTATTCAGCATCATTCTATCAATATCCTCGGCGATAGCGGTTGCCGAACTCGACGTCTCCCACCATTCCGATCCGCGCGATGCACAACTAATTGCCTGGAGTGCTCGTCATCAACTGACAAAGCGAAAAGGTGGCGGCGGTGGTGGCGGTGCTCGTGGAGGATCAAGTGGGGCTTCATCTGGTACTGGATCTACGGGTAAAGTCGGAGGTACTTCAGGCAGCAGTTCAGGCTCATCTTCTTCAGGTGGACGTCCCGGAACTTCATCTAGTTCTGGAAGTAGTGGTTCGCCAAGATCATATGGTGGCGGACGCTATTACAGTGGTGGATCACCCTCAAGATATTCGGCGGGCGCGGTATCACCGAGGGGAATAAGTCCTTTATATTTCGCTGCACCATTTGCATTTGGTGGCTTGCTGGCCTATGGCGCATACAGTTATCCGTATTCACATCCTTACAGTTTCAGAAATCTGTCTCATACAAATACTACCGAAAATCAGACCATTCCGGTCAACTGCTTGTGCGGTCAATATCAGCCATGTGGATGTGATGACAATGATGATAGGGAGTTTCTAGACTCCATTGTTGGTAACGGTACGGGCTTGGACCCAAATATTGCACAAGTTGTCCGTGTCAACGGTACAGATACGCTGGCTATTGATGGGACTTTATCAAATGACACATCGTCAAGTACAGATACGTCAGGCGGCAATGATGGAGCTGTACCTGCACCTACGGTCTCTACGTTCGCGTCCAACCCAGCAATTTCTATCGCTTTCAGATTGACAGCAGGATGGAAAGAATTATCGGGTTGGTGGATGATGTTAGCTACTGTGGTAGCCATAATAACCGTCTGAGAAAGGTCTTACAGACATCGTATCGATGCAAAGGACGAGTGTTAATTGACTTATGATATCATGATTTTTGTATATATTTTTATTAACAATGCTCAATATCTTCTATCTCTATATCTTCCTCCTCTACTTGAATCATCAGGCAGTCTTTCACCTCTACGCCAGTCTCCATTAGGCACACTTCCATTGCCATCCATTGGTGGTCTTCCATAAGAATTGCCAAATCTTCCGCCTCCCCTCCTCTCATGTCCATAACTCTGGCCTCTACCTCTATATCCACCTGGGCCGCCTCTAGATTCTCGTGGCATGTCTGGTATTCTTCCATCTGTTGATATGACTGCCGAGATATAATCGCCAATCACAAATCTTGCATCTGCGAGAGTTTTGTTCGCATCTCCTGTCAAATCTTCTCCGTTTTCACCAAACACGACCGATCCTACATCTCTACTCAACCACCGACCTTGCCCTTCATCACGTCCTGGTACAACACTCCGCGTATCGGGAAAGAATAAGCTGAATATGACGCGTGCGCCTTTCGAATTGGCCGATATTATATCTGGAACCGCTTGTGTGAGTAGACCAGTCAATTCTGATAATGTCGCGTTGGGCCAGGTATATATTTGTAAAGACGAGCGTGTTAGATTTGCGGTTGGAGGGACTGTAATGAATTCTGATGCAGAGTGAAATGCATTTTGACGATAAAATAATTTAAGAAGTGAAGGTGTTGTGGTTGTACGATCAATTGGTTGATCAGGAGCCGATTGAAGCGCCATGCTGCCTTGAATAACCTTTCTTTATCCCTTTTCACCTTTTATTAGTAGACAGCTGACGTTGTACAGTATGTGATATTGGAATACAAGTACTGTACTGTACAGGTAAAGTTTCCGGTTGGATTACTGTAGTAGTTCGTCGCTCGGCAGGTTGCAGTTCGCGGCAGTTCAAACGCCAAGCAAGCACAGCCCTATATGGTGGAGGCGATTGCGACAGCCGGTAGGCAGGAACAATGTCCTAAAAATACACGGTACTTTACTGATTAATCTCATTTCAACTCTGATGATATACGCATTAAATCGGCCGATTCGACAAAAAACACATTTATTATCTCATATCAATACAGAATAGACAACTCGCAGTCTACTAGTCGGACACATTTCTACCAATAACTTCATGAATCCTCCCCGCCTTATAACCATGTTCTGAGAATCGCACCACCAATTTCCCATATCTGCGCGACCCTATCCATTCAGTCCGGGGTGATAACAGCAGAATCTTTCCCATGTCGGGATTTATATAGTGATGATTGACAACAAGTATGTTGATGTAACGAAAGTCGGATAGATTTGAACTGATAGTATTATTTCAGAATTATTGGCCTGATATTGGCTATTTCTTCCACTTTTGCAATCGGTACGCTCTTGAATGCTTCGTTACGGCTATAATTACCTGTCTAATCATTTTTGGTTGTAGGATGCTCGACTGTTATAACGAAAAAAGGCTTGAATCATGCCAGTAAAAAACATGGCTTTGATGGAGAGGGTTATTCATATTTAAAGAGTCCGTTATGGTGGGGTGGGATCATCACAAGTACGTCGAATAATGAGGAATGTAAAACAAAATTGACACTTTCAAAGTGGTGATTGGCGAAGTTGCAAATTTTGCGGCATATGCATTTGCGCCAGCCATATTAGTGACACCCTTGGGCGCACTAAGTGTACTTATAAGGTATATGATTTATTGAAACGATGATGTTTAACATCAAGGCTAAAATGAGGTAGCGCTGTCTTGGGAGTGCACTTCTTGCAAGAACGTTTAGGTACACTTGGTAAGTTGGGATGCGCAACGTGTCTCATCGGATCTGTCATAATTATACTACATGCGCCCCCAGATAAAGAAGTCGAGACTATCAGTGAGATATTAGATTATGCCATACAACCAGGTATGTTATATATTTATTACAAACCAACGCCAGCTAACGACAACCAGGCTTTTTATTATACTGTATCAGTGTAATCGTCTTTGATATTGTCATGATATATAAGATTGCACCAATATATGGTCGCGAAAATCCCCTTGTATATCTAAGTATTTGTAGCAGTGTTGGAAGCATTAGCATCTGCGCTATCAAAGGTCTAGGAATAGCGCTACGACTGACATTTTCTGGTAATAACCAATTAACACACCCTAGTACGTATGTGTTCTTGGTCGTCACAGTCGTAGCTATCTTGACGCAAATGAACTATCTTACAAAAGCGCTTAGTCAGTTCAATACAAATATGTAAGTCTTGAAGATCTTGAAATGTTTGTTTTCTGGCTGACAATTCATGATAGTGTTAATCCCCTTTATTATGTAACATTTACAACATGTACACTTGTCGCATCTTTCATTTTGTTTCGAGGATTCAATACTTCTGACGCTATAAACACTGTATCATTACTCTGTGGCTTTCTCGTCATATTTTCTGGAGTTTATCTTCTAAACATTGCACATAGAGATCCCGAAGGAATAAATGATGATCCAAATTACGCACCAGTCTCGAATGATGACGTTACTACAGATCCCATTGGTGCTATCTGTGGTCGAATTAGTATGCAATCTATAAGATCTCATTCTCATCATACTCGAACAAATAGTCTCAACTTACAAACGTTTGGAAATACGTTGGTCAGACTGAATAGTTTCGATAGATTTCCAAACAAATATCATGGAGATCGTGAATCTGATCGTAGGTTATACGACGTTGTTATAGATGATGATAAAGATGATGGTGATGAGTTTGACGACACTCCTCGTCGTGCAAGTGGATCTAGACCAAGAACAGCCGATGATCACTTTGGCATAAGCGGTCGTCTGAAAAGGTCTGAAACAGATCCAGTATGATGAACCATAATCTGGATTGTCACTGTATTAATAGGCATATATAATAGAAAATATGGATGTATATATCATGTGAACATAGATCAGAAAATGTCCATAGCAATAACGAATTTCATATCAAGTTTTATATTTTTTATATCATGAATGGTCAATATGGAATTAAAAAACAAGTATGAACACAGGTCAAGCAAAGGGTATATATGCCATTTTTTTTATTCGTTTGTCATTACATATATGAAGAAACACATTACATAATAATATGCTTCTAATAGAAGAATCCTAAAATCTTTCCTGCAACGTGTTTTCTTCTAGCCTCTTCGTGGTCCATAATACCGGCAGAGGTGGTCAATACGACGTGACCGAATTGACGAGAAGGAAGTAATTTCACGACCCATTTCTCCAGATCACGGAGTTGAATGTTATATCGTGGGGAGATGACACCAGTTTTGTTGAGACTGAATTTAATATATTAGTTTTTCATCCATAGACAAGATACTATTTGAACAATACTTACCGTCCGTTGAGTTGAATGACAATCTTTCCGTTACGGTGGTCATCTACTTCTTCGAATTCACCGATATATCCTATTTTATAAATAAAATATCAGTATGATTGATTTGAATGAATGTTGCGAATGATATAAACATGTTATTCTTCACGTGTAAAATCGGAAAATGTGTAAGATCCTCGCTTTTGTTCTTCCGAGCACTTAAAGGGCAGAGATCGAAAGAGGTAATTTGTAGTAGATCGCCACCTAGTTATCAGCGCGGTATGGGGATCCTCCTCTTGATTGATGTGTGTGAGGGGAAGGGATATGGCTGGAATAGAAAAAAATAATTACTAACCGTGTTTTTGCATGACGCTCAAGAATTTTACAATGACTTTGGAGCTGGGTCTGATGAGGACTTGACGCTTTCCTGCCTTTTCAGCATTGTTGATGGCCTTGAGCGCATCGTTGAGTACTGATGTTCGAGTCATGGTTGTATTGTGTGTGATGTGAGATTCTCAGACGGCCTTTGTTGATTTGGAAAAAGGTACGGAATGAGGTATCTACAGCGACATTGTCAGTCCTTATCCATTTTCCCTTTGTGCGCATGAAAGAGTGCCCCTTG
>Ga0160429_1001527_pt1 | contig 12814 bp, 10 predicted proteins | sample SolpanmetagenomR_FD_108199 | JGI IMG/M metagenome (GOLD analysis project Ga0160429, IMG submission 108199) | Solar panel surface microbial communities from Lawrence Berkeley National Laboratory, California, USA - R | ecosystem: Engineered > Built environment > Solar panel > Unclassified ... | reverse complement strand
GCCGGGCGACGGTCAGGCCGAAGAAGCCGGATCCGACGACGACGAGATCGATGTTCACCGCTGCATCACCGCTGCTGTGGTCCTCTCCATGGTGCGGCCAGGGTAGCCGCTGGGGCTGCGTGCGAGGGTCAGGCCGGACGGGGCGGTGCGCTCGCGGCGCGCCCGCGGCGCCGCCCGACGCGCCGCAGCCGGCGCCGCGCGGGCTCCTCGACGAAGCGCCAGAGCAGGTAGCCGAGCAGGATCGCGACGACCGGCAGGTTGGGCACGAGGAAGCCCGTCCAGGGCCCGCCGGGGGCGATGTTCGGCACCGTCTTCTGGAAGGTCCAGAAGACCTCGTAGAGCGGGACGTGCACGAGGTAGACGCTGTAGGAGATGCGCCCGCCGAGCACGACCCCGGGCCGCGACAGCCACCGCGAGGGCCCCGCGTCGGTCAGCGCCAGGGCCCCGACCAGCACGGGGAAGAGGAGCGAGACGACGACGAAGCGGTCGTAGGGGCGGCCCGCGGCCCACACCACGACCAGGACCGACTCCCCCACCGCGGCCCACGCCACCCAGGGCGCCCAGCGCCGCGCGCGCTCGGAGTCGCGCAGCCGCCGCACCGCCAGGCACGTCAGCGCGCCGGCGCCGAAGCCCGTCGCGATCCGCAGCACCCAGCTGTAGTCCCAGTAGACCTCGCCCGTGCGGTAGCTGCGCAGGGCCGCGGGCACCATGAGCGCGAAGGCCCCGAGCGCCAGGACCCACCACGGCAGGCGGCGCAGGCGGAAGAGCACCAGCGCCAGCACGGGGAAGACGACGTAGGCGGCCCACTCCGCCGACACCGACCACGTCGCCCCCACGAACGGGGCGCCGTCGAAGTCGGGGCGGGACCACAGCTGCACGAGCAGCAGCTGCTCGACCCAGCTCTGCCAGCCGAGGCTCGGCTGCGTGTCCTGGTAGGCCAGGAAGCCGCCCGCGCCGACGACGCTGCGCCGCCAGAGCAGCCAGACGCCGAAGAGCACGACGACGAGGGCGTAGGCCGGCCAGACGCGGCAGATGCGCGCCCACCAGAAGCGCCACCAGGCGCGCAGCCGTGGTCGCGGGCCGAGCGAGTCGACGTACGTGAGCGTGATGACGAAGCCCGACAGGACGTAGAAGAGGTCCACGCCGAGGTGGCCGGAGTCCAGCACGGGCCGCAGGAAGGCCTTGAGGCCGTCGTACTCCGGGCCGGGCGTGAACTTCCAGTGGAAGAGCAGGACCCACACCGCGGCGACGATGCGCAGCCCCGTGATCGCACGGACCTCGCCGCGCGGGGGTGCGCTCGCGCCCGTGGCGGGGGTCGACTCGACGACGGCGGTCACGCGGGGCCTCCGGTTCCTCGGGGGGTGCTCTGGTCGGTGGGGGTGGGGCTGGTCGTCGCGGGGCCGGCCGGTGCGGGGGCGGCCGGTGCCGGGCCGACCGCGCCGCCACGGCCCGTCAGGAGCGCGCGGTAGGCGAGGCGGCGCGCGCGCAGCGGCACGAAGCGGTAGCCCCCGCGCACGACGACGTTGCGGGCCGCCTGGACGGGCGTCGTGAAGCCCTCGCGCCGCAGGTGCGCCTGGAGCCGCAGCTCGGAGGCGAAGAGCCGGGCCCCGCCGCGCCGGGCGTAGGAGCCGCCGTCCGCGTCGTCGCCGACGCGGTAGAGCACGAGCGGCTCGGCGAGGTTGGCCACGCGCGCCCCGCCCGCGATCATGCGGGCGAAGAGCCAGTAGTCCTCCATCAGGGGGAGGTGGCGGTAGCCGCCCGCGGCGGCCACGGCCGAGCGGCGGTAGACGACCGTGGGGTGGTTGAACGGGTCGTGGAAGCGCGCCGACGACGCGATGCGCCGGGGGTCGGTCGGCGGGGTGCGCCGGCCCACGAGGTGGTGCTCGTCGGTCCCCATCTCCAGCAGCCCCGAGCCGACGAGGTCGGCGCCGGCCGCGACGACGGGCAGCTGGCGCGCGAAGCGGTGCGGCAGGCTGATGTCGTCGGCGTCCATGCGCGCGACGACGTCGTGCGCGCAGGCCGCGAGCCCCGCCTCCAGCGCCCGGGCCAGCCCGACGTTGGCGGGCAGCGCGAGCACGCGCACCGGCACCCCGCCGGCCGCCGCGACGGCCTCGTCCAGGACGCGCTGCAGCGCGGGCGGGACCGGCCCGTCGCGCACGACGAGCACCTCCGCGGGCCGCAGCTCCTGCTCGGTCGTGACGCTGGCCAGCGCCCGCCGCAGCTGGGCGGGCTCGTCGGCCTCCCAGACCGGCAGCAGGACCGAGAACGGCGGCAGGGGCGCGTCGGTGGCGAGCGGGACGCCGACCGCTGCGGGCTCGCCGGTCTCGCGACCCGCACCGGCCTCGACGGCGAGCACGTCGAGGGAGACGTCGCCGAGGCCCGCGAGCACCTCGGCGGTCGGGCGCGGCCCCGCGCGCAGGCCCTGCGCGAGCCCGGTCGCCAGGCCCCGCAGCAGGACGTCGCGGCGCGACGAGCGGGCCAGCGTCCGGCCCCAGCGCACCAGCGTGGCGCCCCCGTAGCGGAGCGTGTCGGCCACCCCGAGCGGGCGGCAGCGCGTGAAGAGCCAGACCTTGTTGCGGACCTCGAGGACGAAGCGCTCCCCCGGGTCGGTGTCCGTGCCGCCGAAGACGCGCGTGCGGTGCTCGACCTCGGCGGCGGGGCCGCGGTCACCCAGCGAGATGCCGCGGCGGTGGCGCAGCAGCCGGGTCGTGAACTCGAAGTCGTCGTTCCAGAGGAAGAAGGCGGCCACCGGCAGGCCGTCCGTGCGCACCGCGGCGGCGTCGACGAGGACGGCGACGAACGACGCCGAGCGCACGGGCGTGGCGCCCGCGGCCAGGGCGTCGCGCAGCTCCGCGACCGTGGCGCCCGGGCGCACGCGCGGCGTGTTCATGGGGTGCAGGCGGCCGTCGGTCCACACGACGCGGCTCGCCACGACCGCCGGGGCGGCGCCGGGGTGCTCGCGCCGGGCGGCCAGGGCCGCCGCCAGGGCCTGGGGGCGGGGCACGGTGTCGTCGTCCATGAGCCACACCAGGTCGGCGCCGTGGCGGTGCACCGCGCGGGCCAGCCCCGCCGCGAACCCGCCCGCTCCCCCGGTGTTGCGGGGCAGCACGACGAGGTCGACGGGCAGGTCGTGGGCCGCCGTCCAGGTCCGGACGGCGTCGGGTGTGCCGTCGGTCGAGGCGTTGTCGAGCACCACGACGAGGTCGGGGCGGCGGGTCTGCGCCGCGAGGGCGGCCAGGCCGGCCAGCAGGAGCTCGCAGCGCTGGAAGGCGACGACGACGGCCACCACGACGGGCTCGACGGCGGACCCCCCGCCGGGCGTCGCCGCGGGAGCCTCGGACTGGCGCTGCACGGGAGCACCCTGCCAGGCCGTGGCGTCGCGGGACGAACCCCGCGCGGAGCCGACGACGCGAGGCCGTCCCCGTGGACCCGGCTCCACCCTCGAGCCCGTCCCTCGGCCTCGGGGATGAGGGAGCAGGAGCGATGATCCGACCAGGCGGTGACGTCCGGGGCGCCTGCGGCGGGGCAGGCTTCCACCATGAGTCGACCCGACGCTTCGACGACCGCGCCGCGCACCCCGTGGACCGGGCGCGACCGGCCCGCCGGGTCGGACGGTGGCTTGCGTGCGGCGCCGGTGATCGCTGCGGCGGTGCTGATCGGGCTGGGGTGGGGGGCGGCGACCTCCGGTCTGCAGACGGTGCTGCCCTGGCCGTTCGCCGCGCTGGCCAACGCGGTCGGCCCCTGGGTCGCTCCCGCGTTCCTGGTCGGCGCCTGGAGCCGGCGCCCCTGGGCCGCGGTGCTCGCCGGCGTCGCGGTGTGCTTCGGGGAGCTCGCCGGCTACTACACCGTGTCCGCCCTGCGCGGCTTCGGCGTCCACCCCGCCACCGTCGCGATGTGGGCCGCCGCCGGTGTGCTCGGCGGGCCGGTCCTGGGGATGGCGGGCTGGTGCTGGCGGCGTGGGCGGTCGGTGCGCACGGCCGCAGCGGGCGCGGCCCTGCTGGGTGGGGTCTTCCTGGCGGAGGGCCTGGTGACCTACGGCATCTCCCTGCAGGACACGGGGGACGCCGTCGTCTTCTGCGTCCTCGGCGCCGGCCTCGTGGCGGTGCTCGGCGCTACCGCGTCCGCGGGGCGGGCCGGCGGCACGCGCGCGCGAGGCGTCGGGGCGGCCGCGGCCTGGTTGCTGCTGGTGCTGCCGGCGGGTGCGGCCGGCGAGGCGCTGCTGCTGCGCGTCGCGGGCTGAGGGAGGTCGTCGCGCACCGCGAGGGGCCGGGTCGTCGTGATGGCCGCACGCACCCCGAGCTGGAGGCGGCCCCGGCCCCGGTCCTCGTGGACCTGCAGGTGCTCAGCGTGGTCGCGCCGAGCGTGGAGGACCGTGCGTGGCAGGACCGTGCGTGCCAGGACCGTGCGTGGCAGGACCACCCCGGCACGGCCGGCGGCTGGCTGCACGGCGCCAAGACGGGCAGCTCCTCGCAGCGGGCGGGCGGCGCCATCGCGTGACCGCCGCGGGCGCGGGCGTTCCTCATCGTGAGGCCGCGGCTGGCCCTGGCACGTGCTGCCCCGATGACCTCGCGTGGACGCGTGCCTGTGGGGTGCTCGACCGCACGGCCGACGTCCTCCGGGGGCGAGGCCCCTGACGTCGCGCCGTCCAGGGCGGGCGGGCTACTCCTGGCGGTGAGCGAGCATCCGGTGGGCGGTTTCCAGCCGCGTACGGGCCCGCCCGGAGGGCAGGCGGCCGCCGGCTTGCAGGGTGGCCAGGCCGTGCAGGGCGGCCCAGGCCACCTCGGCCCGCACATCACCTGTCTCGGTGTTCTCGTCGTCGTCGGGGGGGAACGCCTCGCGGATGGCGGTGAAGGCACGCGTGAGGGGCTGGTGGGCGTCCTGGGCGAAGGGCAGGTCCGAGGGCATGGAGAACATCGCCTCGTAGAGGTGGGGGTGGGCGGCGGCGAAGTCGAGGTAGGCCTGCATGCGGGCCAGCGGCGTGGCCTCCACGGCTTCCAGGGCTGCGGTGAGCGCGACGAAGCCGTCGAGGGCGACGGCGTCGATGAGGGCCTGGCGCCCGGCGAAGGCGGAGTACAGCACCGGCTGGGTGACCCCGAGGTCCCCCGACAGGCGGCGCATGGTGACCGCAGCCCACCCTTCGGCTTCCGCGACCGCGCGGGCCAGGGCGGTGATCTGCTCGCGGCGCAGGTCGAGGTCAGGGGCTGGACGGGGGCTCATGACCCGACTGTAGCGGTGTTATCTAGTGACGGTAGACGTGGCGGGCCGATGACTGCTAGCTTCGTTATGCAACGCAGTTAGACAACCTCCTGAGGAGCTCCCCGCCATGAGCACCACCGCTGTCGTCGCCCTCGCCGTCGCCATCGCCGGCTGCGTCTTCATCCTCTTCATCGGCGCCCGGTTCCTCGCCGCACCGAAGGTGGCGATGGCCGGCTTCGGTGTCCCCACCGACAGCCTGCGCGCCCTGACGACCATCAAGGGCGTGCGCGACATCACCTCGGGGATCGTGCCCCTGGTCGTGCTCGCCGCTGCCGGGCACCACGCCTTCGGCTGGGCCCTGCTCGCCGCGGCGATCACCCCGATCGGGGACGCAGTGATCGTGACCCGCAACGGCGGGACCCTGCGTCACGCGCTGAGCATCCACGCCGCGACCGCCGCGGTCCTGGTCATCGCCGGGCTCCTGCTCGCCCTGAACTGACCGTCCGCGGACAGACGCCCCTCAGCCGGCCCACCTCCCCGACGCACACCCCCACTCGACCGACCGAACCAGAAGAGGACCCACTCCCATGAACACCTCCGACCGGACCACAGACGACATCACCACCGTCGTGCGGGGCTTCTACGAGCCGTTCCGCACCGGTGACACCTCCACCTACGACCAGGTCCTGGCCCCCGACTGGATCGACATCCCCCTCGCACCGGGTCAGCAGCAGGGCCCGGCCGGGATGGCGGCCCAGATCGCCCTGTTCCGCTCCGCGATGCCCGACTACGACGTCACCCACGAGGACCTCATCGCCGCGGGGGACAAGGTCGCGGTCCGCAACACCGTCTCCGGGACCCACCAGGGCACGTTCATGGGTCACCAGCCCACCGGGCGCCGCATCGAGATGCGGACCATGGACGTCCACCAGGTCCGCGACGGTCGGATCGTCACGACCTGGCACCTCGAGGACTTCGCCGGGCTGATGGCCCAGCTCACCGCCGGACCCGACGCACCCACCCACGAGGCCTGGGCCTGAGACGCCACCGCCCGGATCCCCGGCCGGAGCTCGGGGGGACGCGCTCCTCGCGGGCCCGGGCGGTGGCTCTGACGGGGCAGCCGCTCGGACCTCGTCGTGACCGCGCAGAGCTCACCGAACGGCAGCACTCGTGCAGGCGACGTCGATCAGCGAGGTCTTCCTGGTTCGGCGCGGGTTGCGTCAGGAGGGTCGACGTGGGCGAGCTCCTGCGCCACCTCCGCCTGCTTCGTCGGCTTCCTGCTCGCCTGGTCGAGGGTGGCCGTCGATCTCGCGACGGTCGCCGCTGTCGCGCAGTCGGACGCCGAGTTCCCGAGCGGCACGGCGGTCGTCGGGGTAGCTGTTGCGCACCCACGGTCGCGGTTGGGCGTTCCCGGGCCAGCGGGGGTCGCGGTGGATCCAGCGGGCCTCGACGGTCCGGTCGGGCCGGAGGCGGACCTCCAGGTGGTGCGCGTGCCAGGCCCGGTGGTGGCCGGGGCAGAGCAGGACCATCGCGTCCAGGTCCGTGCGGCCGCCGTCCTCCCAGGCCGGGACGTGGTGCGCTTCGCAGGCCCAGGCAGCGGTGGTGCACCCGGGGGCGACGCACCCCCCGTCGCGGACCGCGAGGGCCCGGCGCTGGTTCGCGGTGGCGAGGCGGGTGGCCCGGCCCAGGTCGAGGACGGCACCCTCGGCGCTGGTCAGGACCTTCTGCAGCAGTGCGCCGCAGACGAGGTAGCCGAGGGTGGCCGTGCCGACCGGGCCGTGGCCCTCGACGACGGCGCCGGTCTGCGCCTCCCGCTGCTCCGTCGCGGCGGCGACGTCCGCCGCGGTGGCGACGACCGACACCCGGGCGGCCCCAGCCACCGCCGGTGGACCCGCGGCGGCACCGCGCCGGGTGAGGGTGAGGAGGGCGTCGTGGTCCCGCTGCCGCTTCGAGCGCGGATCGCGCACCAGTTCGCCGCCCTCCCCGACCTGCGCCGGCAACGGGGCCGCCTCCGCGGCGAGCGCCTGCTTCACGACGACGGTGGCGGCCTCGTCCAGGTCCACGGTCATCCGGACCATCCCGTCCACGGGCGCGCTGAACACCAGCCCCCGCCGGGCGAAGGCGTCGGGGTCGTGGAAGGCGCGGTCCTCGTGGTGCGGGTCGATCGTCAGGACCAGTTCCCGCGCGAGGTGAGCGGCGACCGCGGGACAGTGGCGGGTGGCGCCGCGGGTGAGGTGGGCATCCAGGAGTTCCGCGTTGCGCTGTTCCACGACCTCACCGGTCACGGTGTCCGTCACCGTCGTGGTGCCACGGCGGATGGTGGTGGGGATCTTCGACAGGCAGCGGAGCGCGACGTCCAGGTGGGCCCGCGAGGCGTCGCCCGCGGCGAGGGCGTCGCCGAGGTGCTGCAGCGCCCCGCGGTCGCCGTCCGTCCCGCCGATCGCCCCGTCCCAGACCACCGACGGATCGGTGACCTTTGCCGCCTCGACGTCCCGGGTCGCCTGAGCCCGGGAGAGGGTGTTCGGCGCGCACGAGAGGAAGCGGACGGTCTGGGACGGCGTGGACCCGACCTCGCCGAGGACCCGCAGCAGGTGCAGGTACGCCGCATCGGCCTGGTGGCGCAGCCGCAGGAACGCCGTCACGGCGTCCTGCGCCGAACTCGTCGAGAAGAGCGCCGCCGGGGAACCTTGGACCTCCCCCAGCGCCGCCTGCAGCGCAGCGAACTGCGGGTGCAGGGGTGCTGCGTCGGTCCAGGTCACACGTCGATCTTACTCGAACAGACGTTCGATGACTAGTGAACTGACTGTGCTGCAACGGTTTCACCACCGTCCGTCACAGGTTTGGCGGGCCGCGGTCACCGATCGAGGTGCCGACCAACAGTTCGACGGTGCGGTCGCTGACACGGATCTCCTGGCCCGGGCACACCGGGCCCGGGAACTCGACGCGGCGGCCGCCCGCCGAGGTCACCGTGACCGGACCGTCGTCGCAGTCGTCGGTGAAGACCACGACGCCCCTCAGGGCGCGAGGGCGGCGGGATCCACGGCGTAGACGGTCACGGTGCCGCTGCGGAACACGGGGCTGACGCCCGGGAGGCCGTCCAGGCCCTGCAGCCCCGGCGGCACCACGTAGGCGTCGGAGGAGAAGAACTGCGCGACCTCGCCGCGGATCGGCAGGTACGGCGCGTCGGAGTCCACGACGACCCAGCGGACGTGCTCGTCGCGCGCGATCGCCCGCACCGCGGGGTCCACGGGGAACTCCCGGAAGTGCGCGAGGAGCGTGCGGACCTCCGGCGCGCCACCCGTGCCGACGACCGTGGCGCTGAGGATCGGCACCTCGTCCAGCACGTAGTCGTACGTCGAGCCGTCGTTGCCGGAGTTCAGGACGCGGTCGCCCGGGCGGACGTGGTCGGCGAGCCACCGGCCCGCGGCCACGTCGTCGTCGTCGACGCGCTGGTACTGCGGGTCGGAGTAGCGCTCGCGGAGGGCGCGCACCTCGGTCGGGCCGCTCTGCACGACGGTGCCCGTCGCGACGGCCAGCGCGAGGGCACCCCCGACGACGGGCACGAGGGCGGGCGCGCGCCGGCCCACGAGCTCCGCGACGCGCACCACGCCCACGCCGGCGAGCAGCCACGCCCAGCCGGAGCCGTGCCCCGCGATGCGGTAGTAGGAGTTGTAGGCCGTGTCCCAGATGGTGGTGAGGCCCGGGCCGGTCGCCCCGACGAGGAAGGCCACGTCCACGGCGCTCCACAGCAGCCAGGCCACGAGCACGCCCGCGCCGCGGCGGCCGGCCACCAGCGCCCCGACGACGACGGCGGCCGCGAGCCACCACTGGTGGTGCGTCTGCTGGGGGTCGATCGCGCCCTGCAGGGGCAGCGACAGCACCCGCCACACCGCGGCGCCGAGGTCGGTCGCGGGGACGTCACGGGCGAAGCGCTCCGAGGAGCCGCTGCCGGCGGCCGCGGCCGAGCCCAGCATCGGGGCGAGGACGAGCCCCGCGATCGTCCCGGCGGCGGCGACCACGACCACCCACCGCCACGGCAGGGGCCAGCGCCGGCGCAGCAGGAGCTCCCCCAGCAGCCAGCCGCCGACGCCCCCGGCGACGGTGACCGCCGCCGTGGGGTGGACGTTGACGGCGCCGATGCAGCCCAGCGCGAGCGGGACGACGCGCGGCAGCAGCGCCCGCAGGCCCAGCGCCTGCGGGGCGCCGTCGGCGGCGCTGTGGCGTCCGGACTCGTGCCGCCGGGCGCGGCCGGCGGCGTCGCGCGGCGGCAGGAGCAGTGCGATGAGGCCCGGCCCGAGGGCGATGGCGGTCGCGTTCGGCAGGGCCCCGGAGTCGTGGTGCATGGCCTGCAGCGGCTGGTAGGCCAGGACCGAGACGAGGCCCGCGGCCGCACCGGCGAGGCGGCCGTGGCGCACCAGCGCGCGGTCGCCCAGCGCCAGCAGGCCCAGGGGCTGCACGAGCGCCAGCACCAGCACGCTGGTCGCGTTGAAGCCACTGACGGCGCTCGCCCCCCAGGACGAGCCCGACCCGGCGACGATCGCCGCCCACTCGTGCAGGCCGCTGGGGTAGTACCGCGCGCCCGCCCCCGTGACCGGGTCGAGCGCCAGCGCCCGCCACGGGGCCGCGTCCCCGGTGAACAGCAGGCGGGCCGTGACCATGGTGTGGGTGACGACGTCGTACTCCTGCGACGGCGTCCCCAGCGTGCCGAAGCCGCGCCGCGTGAGCTCCAGGGCGTACGCGGCCGCCGCGGCCAGCAGGACGACGACCACAACCAGCTCGGTCCGCGACCCCTCCCGCGCGGGACGCTCAGCCCTCGGACGGTCGGGCCCCGGACGGTCGGGCGCGGACTCGTCGGGCGGAGGGCGGCGCCCGCGCAGCAGCCGGTGCACCGCCGCGGTGAGCAGGACGACCACGACGGCGACGACGGCCGCCGACCACCACGCGAAGCGGAGGCCGGCCAGGGCGGTGCCCGCGGCCGCCAGGGTCAGGACGCCGATCGAGGCGGGCGGCGCCCCGCCGAGCAGCAGCGGCCAGCGGCGCACCCCGGCCGCGCGCAGGGCGAGGCCGCCGGGCACGAGGACCCACAGCGCCGCGACGAGCAGCGTCAGGGCGTCGGTGGACGGGCTCCCGGCCTCGATCCAGCGCGTGGCCGCGCTCACGAGGCGTGGGCCGCGGCGGGGCCGCCGCGTCCGAGCACGACCCGGCGCACACCGTCCCAGCCCTGCGTGCGCGTGGTCCCGCGCCCGTCGACGATCGCGAGCAGGCCCGGCAGGTCCGCGGCGGACAGCTGCGCGTAGTCGCGGTGGTCGGCCTGGACGATCGCCGCGTCCGCGGGCTCCCCCAGGTGGTGCGGCGTCAGGCCGCGCTCGCGCAGCTCGTCGTCGGAGAACAGCGGGTCGTGCACGACGGGGACGGCGCCGCGGGCCGCGAGGGTGGCGACGAGCGGGAAGACGCCGCTGAACGCCGTCTCGCGCACGCCGCCGCGGTAGGCCGCGCCGAGCACCACGACGCGCAGCCCCGCGAGGTCGCGGCCGAGGGCGGCGAGCTCGGCGGCGAGGAGGTCGACGGTCGCAGCGGGCATCCGCTCGTTGGCCGCGCGGGCCGTGCGCACGACGTCCGCGTCGGGGTCGGAGTGCAGGTACAGCCGCGGGTAGACGGGGATGCAGTGGCCGCCGACGGCGACGCCCGCGCGGTGCAGGTGGCTGTAGGGCTGGGAGTTGCACGCCTGCGCGACGGCCGTGAAGTCGATGCCCCGGCCCTGCGCGAACAGCGCGAACTGGTTGGCGAGGGCGATGTTCACGTCGCGGTAGGTCGTCTCGGCGAGCTTGGCCAGCTCGGCGGCCTCGGCGCTGCCGAGGTCCCACACGCCGTTGGCCCGCGGCAGGTCGTCGCGGGCGTCGAAGCGCAGGACGGCGTCGTAGAACTCCGCGGCGCGGCGCGCGCTGGCCTCGTCGACCCCGCCGACGATCTTGGGGTAGCGGCGCAGGTCGGCGAACACCCGGCCCGTCAGCACCCGCTCCGGGGAGAAGGCGAGCAGCAGCTCGTCGTCGGGCGCCAGCGCGCTGTGCTCGCGCAGCAGGGGCAGCAGGCGTTCGCGCGTCGTGCCGACGGGCAGGGTGGTCTCGTAGACCACGAGCGTGCCGGGGCGCAGGCCGCGCGCCACGTCCCGGGTGGCCGCGTCCAGGGCCGTGAACTCCGGGCGGGCCTCGTCGTCGACGACCAGCGGGACGACGACCACGACGACGTCGCTGCCGGCCACGGCCGCAGCCGTGTCGGTGGTGGCGCTCAGCGTGCCCGCGGCGGTCACGGCGGCGAGGCGCTCGGCCAGGTGCGCCTCCTCGGCCCACGGCGCGGTGCCCGCGGCGACGGTGGCCACGAGGCGGGCGTCGATGTCGGCACCGACGACGCTCGCCCCGTTGACGGCGTACTCGACCGCCAGCGGCAGACCGATCTTCCCGAGACCCACGACGGTGACGCGCACGCCGCGCAGCCTGCCACTGCTCACGCGCCCCTCCGCCCGGCGACCCCCAGGACGGCGGCGGCGGCCCGGTCGGCCACGCCGGTGAGGGAGGCGTCCGCGCGGGTCCAGGCCGCGAGCCGTCGGCGCTGCTCCGGGCCGGGGGCCGCGGCCAGCGCCGCGTCCATCGCGCCGGCCACGGCCTCGGGCGTGTAGTCGACGGCCCAGCCCAGCGCGTGCCGGCGCACGAGGCCCGCGCACGGTCCCGGGCCGGCGTAGACCACGGGCGCACCGCAGGCCGTGGCCGCGAACACCTTGGTGACGATGGCGAACTCGTAGCCGCCCCCGGGCCGCAGCGAGGCCAGCCCGGCGCGGGCGCGCCGGAAAGCCGCGGCGACCTCGGCGGCCGGGACGGGCCCGGGGAAGCTGACCCGGCCGGGCGCGAGCGCCTCGGCCCGGGCACGCATGGCCTCGCGGTCGACGCCGCCACCGAACATCACCAGGCGCGCCCTCGGGTGCGCCGCTGCCACCCGGGCGAAGGCCTCGACGAACAGCCCCGCGCCGTGGACCTCCGACATCGTCCCGGCGTAGACGAGCAGCTCCTCCTGCTCCGGCGCCGCGGGCTCGCTGGTGAAGGCGTCGACGTCGACGCCCGAGCCGACGACCTCCAGGCGCTCGGGGCGGACCCCGAAGGTGCGCACGACGTCGGCCACGGGATTGGACACCGTGAGGACCCGCGCGGCCCGGCGCAGGACGGCCCCCTCGACGGCCCGCAGGACCCGCACGACCGCGGGCGAGACCCCGCTGCCGGCCGCCGCGACGGACAGGAGGTCGGCCGCGTAGTAGACGTACGGCACGCGTCGCAGCGCGCACACGGCCGCCGCGACCGCACCGGTCGTGGGCGGTGGCTCCACGACCACGACGTCGGGGCGGCGGGCGAGGGCCAGCCGCAGCAGCAGGGGCAGGTCGTAGCTGGCGTACGGCAGGTACCCGCGCACGGCGCCGCTGGCGTCGCGCACCACCGGCCAGCGGCGGACGCGGACGCCCGCGTCGGTCGGGCCGGGCTGCGGCGCCCGGCTGGTGAGGACGTCGACGGCCGCCCCGCGCCGGGCCAGCGCCCGCCCCAGCGCCCCCAGCCGGTAGGCCGCCGCGGCCGGTTCG
>Ga0160429_1001526_pt1 | contig 12830 bp, 13 predicted proteins | sample SolpanmetagenomR_FD_108199 | JGI IMG/M metagenome (GOLD analysis project Ga0160429, IMG submission 108199) | Solar panel surface microbial communities from Lawrence Berkeley National Laboratory, California, USA - R | ecosystem: Engineered > Built environment > Solar panel > Unclassified ... | reverse complement strand
CAGCGACCAAGCGTTCGTGACGGCCCTTAAGCACCTGTGCCGGGCCAACGTGCTGGCCATGCAGGCCATACTGAGCGTGCAGCCGGGGGCCACCTTCATCCAGAGCGAGTCGGCCGAGTACTTCCACCCCGAAACGCCCGCCGCGCGGCAGCGGGCTAATTTTTTAAATCAAAAGCGCTTTCTGAGCCTGGACCTGACCTACGGCTACCCCCCGAGCGTAGCCATGTACGAGTACCTGCGCCAGAATGGGATGACCGACGACGAGTACCACTGGTTTTTGAGCCAGGACATCAAAGCCAAGTGCATCATGGGCACCGACTACTACCGCACCAACGAGCACCTGGTGCGCGAGGATGGCAGCACCTACCCGGCCGGCGATGTCTTTGGGTACTACGTCATCGCCCGTCAGTACTTCGCCCGCTACCGCATGCCCCTGATGCACACCGAAACCAACCTGTGGGAGCCCGATGCGGTGAACTGGCTCTGGCGGCAGTGGGCCAACGCCTACCGCCTCAAGCAGGACGGCATTCCGCTGGTGGGCTTCACGTGGTACTCGCTGCTTGACCAGGTGGACTGGGACACGGCCCTGCGCGAAAACAATGGCCGCGTCAACCCGCTGGGCCTCTACGACCTGAACCGGCAGATTCGACCCGCCGGGCTGGCTTACCGCAAGCTTGTTGCCCAGTGGAAAAGCGTGCTCGCCGATGAAAGCTACGGTGTACACATCAACTACTAGCCCGAAAGCCTTTTTGCCATCCTGCACGCCATGTCGTTACCGCTGTTCTTCTCCCACCGTCACCTGCTGCATCACCTGCTCAATCTGACGGCCCGCCAGCGCCTGCTGCTGGCCCTGGGGGTAGCCGCAATGGTCTGGGGGGCGCTACCCGGCTTCATGCAGGCGCCCACCCGGCTGGTGGCCGCCTGGGACGTGTTTTGTTTGAGCAGCCTAGTGCTAATATGGGCCGGTACCCGCCGGGCCGACGCCGCGCACATCCGCCGGGTAGCTACCCGCCAGGACCCGGGCCGCACGTGGGCTTTCGTGGCGATGCTAGTCAGCAGCATGGCCGCCCTGCTGGCCATCGGCGCGTTGCTGACGGGACTGGCCGCCATGCAGCGCCGCGAGGTTATCGCGCACGTAGTGCTCTCGATTGGGGCCGTAGTGGGCGCGTGGCTGCAGCTGCACACGGTATTCGCCCTGCGTTATGCCCACCAGTACTACAGCGAGAACCTGACCACCGAACCGCCGGATAACCTGGGCGGGCTGGAATTCCCCGGTGGGCCACCGGGCACCTACTGGGACTTCGCCTATTTCGCCTTCGTGGTAGGCATGACGGCCCAGACGGCGGACGTGGCCATTACGTCCACGCCCATGCGCCGGCTGGTGATGGCCCACGGCATGCTGGCGTTTGCCTTCAACGCCAGCGTAGTCGCCCTCACCGTCAGCCTGGTGGGCGGGCTGCTTTAACTCCTTCGACTTCCTTTTCTTCCTGCCACCTTTTTCCCGCAGCAGCTTCCTTTATGTACGTTCGAAAGCATATTCACTGGCGCGTTATCTGGGCCTACTCCTGGAAGGACGTACTCATTTTCCTGTTTTATGACACGCTGGTTGCCGTGCTCCACGGCCCGTTGCAGGTGCGCTGGTTCGACGTGCCGTGGCAGCTGGTCAGTATCGTGGGCGTGGCCGTCTCGTTCTACGTCGGCTTCAAAAACAGCAGTGCCTACAACCGCTTCTGGGAGGCCCGGCAGCTGTGGGGCGGCATCGTGAACCGCAGCCGCAACTGGACGATGCTGGTGCTGGCCAACACCGAGCCGGCCGGGCAGACCGCCCTAACGCCCGCGCAGGTGGCGTGCCAGCGCCAACTGGTGTACCGGCAGCTGGCCTGGGTCAATGCCCTGCGCCTGCACCTGCGCCGGCAGCCGGAGCGCTGGGCGGCCGAAGTAGCCCCGTGGCTGACCCCGGCGGAAGCCACCCACCTGCCAGGGGTAGCCAACCCTCCCGCCCAGCTGCTGCTGGGGCAAATGCGGGCTTTGCGGGCTGCGGATAGCCTCTACAGCGACTTGCAGCGCCGCACGCTAGCCGAAGACCTGCGGGAACTCACCAACCTGCAGGGGGGCTGTGAGCGCATCAAGAACACGCCTTTTCCCCGGCAGTACGCCTTTTCCAGTGTGGTATTCGTGTGGCTCTTCATTGCCCTGCTGCCCCTGGGGCTGGTGGCGGAGTTTGAGAAGCTGGGCCACACGCAGTACTGGATGACAGTACCGTTTTCACTTCTCGTCTCCTGGGTGTTCGTCACCATCGAGCTGGTGGGCCACATCAGCGAAGACCCGTTCGAGAACAAGATGAACGATGTGCCTATGACCGCCCTGTGCCGCACCATCGAAACCGACCTGCGCCAGATGCTGGGCGAAACTGACCTGCCCCCGGCCATCCAGCCCGTCCACGGGGTGCTGTCCTAAGGGCGCGCCGGCCCTTACCTGTAACGGCGGCGCGGCTCCCGGCCGAGTGGCCAGCGTAATTGCTGGTTACGCTTCCTCGTCTTTCTAAACCCTTTATCCATCATGAAGCTCTTTTCGCAGCCGAAATCCTGGTTCACCAGCTTGTTGCTTATCTGCTGCCTGGGCACCGCCCAGGCTCAGCAGCTGCCTGCGCCCGCCGCCGATACCCTGCACAAGTACGAGCGACCCGCCACGGGCCCGGCAGCTGTCGAGCACAAAGGCTTCTTTCAAAGCAAGGGCTTTCGGGCGGCCATCGTACCGGCCGTGCTCATCGGCTACGGCATCAGTACCATCAATGGTAATGGGTTTTACAGCAGCTACGACGCCAGAAACGACATCAACCACCTCTTCGGCCCCGGCCGCCATACTTACGTGGACAATTACCTGCAGTTTGCGCCCTACCTGGAATTAGGCGGCGTGCTACTGGCTGGTGTGGAGAGCCGCAACGACCGCGTGAACCTGGGCCTGGTCATCCTTAAAAGTGAAGCATTCATGCTGGCCAGCGTGTTCGCAGTGAAGAACCTGACCAACATCACTCGGCCCGACGGCACGGCCACAGCCTTCCCCTCTGGCCACACGGCGCAGGCGTTTCTGGCGGCCAGCATCGTGCACACCGAGCTGCGCGAAAAGAGCCAATGGTACGGCATCGGGGCCTATACTATTGCTACTAGTGTAGGCGTGTTGCGTATGGTCAACGATAAACACTGGCAGAGCGACGTGGTGGCCGGGGCCGGCTTCGGCATCCTCTCGGCCCACCTGGCCTACCTCACCCACCGCTACCGCTGGGGGCAGAAGCCAAAGGGCACGGCCGCGCTACGAGTTACGCCGCTCTACTACGCCGGGGCCACGGGCCTCACCCTGAACTGGCAGCTGCGCTGAGCGGCCCCGCGCCGGCTGGCTACAGCTGGGTCAGCACAATTACTTTTCTCGTTGGTATGAAACTCACAAAGCGCGCTGAAACTCCCTTCCTTCCCGCTACCGGCCATAGGAGCAGCCGCGGGAGCAGGCCCAGCCAGCTGTTCTGCCACTCGGCCGTTCCGGGCAGCGTCGGCTCGGGGGCCCCGGCAGGTCCCGCGCAAAGGCCTTAATGGCCGTGTACGCGGGCGGCGTTACTCGCAGCGTTACTTGGTACAGGTGCCGGGCTTGGCCTTCAAAAATGGCCGTCAGCTGGAAGCAGGCGCCACTCAAGGTAAGGTACGTCCGGCCGAGCTGGCTTCGCACCGGGCTGGTCGCGGTGGTGAGCGGCTTTAGCCGCTGCCGCACGACGGCTTCAGTGGGCCCGGCGGGCAGCAGGTCGCAGAGCAGCTTAAATAGTCGAATGGCTTCCGGCGGCATGAGGTACGTCGTAGTGGAGCAGGTATTTTCGGTAAACTTACGCTTTTCCCACTCTTTTCGGCGGGCCATTCGGCTCTCTGATTCTCATTTTTTTACCCCCTACGCTATGTCTCAGTCCCACGCTAACATCGAATTACTGCTGGTGCCGCAGGGGCGGCAGCTAAACTTTTCCAAGGAGCTGCTAGAAATTGTTGACGTCTGCCGCCGCGTGGGGGACGAGACAGCCCCCTGGGAAATAGTGGCTCACAATGCCCGCTCGCCTTTTATCGACACGACCGTCTTCCCGTCCGGTACGGTAGTGACGTACTACGTGCTGCACGTAAACCAGCACGGGGAGCAGGAAACCCGTAGCAATCTGGTATACACGACGCTAACCTAGCTTTTCCTAGCCTACTTTCCCCGCATCTGGTCAATGATTGACTCCAACACTTCCTTTTCTACGCTTTCCAGAACCCTCTTGCTGGCGGGCAGCCTGCTGGTCGGCAGCTGCACCACCTCCCCTGATTCCACTAATGGCACCGGAGTAGCGGCGCTGCCCGCCACCATGATGGGGGCCCTGCACAGCATGGCCCAAAACTCCCTGGCTCTACCGCCGATGGGTGACCTCGACGGGTACTTTGCGCAGCTGATGCGGGAAAACCACCGGGCGGCCGTGGCTATGTCGGCGCTAGAACTAAAGCAAGGCCAGGACCCCACCCTGCGCGCCATCGCAGAGCAGATGAACCACGCCCACCAGCAGCTCATTCTGGGCCTGGACAGCGCCCTTCATCGGTTGCAGGCTAGGCCACCCAGCTTCCCGGAGCATACCACAAGCAGCGAGCAGTTCACTAAATTGCTGAATGCGGCGACGGAAGGCTTCTCCCCGGCCGCGCACCAGACTATCGTCCAGGCCGAAGGCGGCACCGGCTCGCCGAACTTAGGCCTGAAAGAGCAGCTCGAGGACGCGGGCACGGGCAGCATCGACCGGGACTTTGCCCTGCTGCTGGTGCCGCACCACCAGAATTCCATTCAGCTGGCCCAGGCTGAGTTGGAGTACGGCCGAGACCCCGCGCTGGAGAAGGCCGCCTACCTTATTATCCGCGACCAGCAGCGGGAAATTGAGCAGGCGAAGGCCTGGCTGGCCCAGCACCCCCGGCCTGTTAACTAAGTAGCCGAAACGAGGAGCTTACGTAATATACGTAATAAGCCGCTAAGCTTTTGGCTGCCAGGGAGTGAGAGTGGCATCAACCCAACGCCGGAAGTCTTCTCCGCTCAAGTGCTCAGCCATAAAATCTACGCAGCGGTGGCCCCGCGCTTCCAGCACAAAACGCCGAAATAAGGGCATGGCCCACATAGCCTTCAGCCCAGCCTGTCGAGTTAATCGTTGGACCGGGGTAGGCAATGTGCGCACCCAGGTCTCAAATTCAGCCTCAGTAGGCTGAAAATTCGCCGCCTGCTGGTCGTAGGCGTGTTGCGCGAGGGCTAAGGCGGGCGACAGCGGGTAGCCGGGGCGTGACAACGGTCCGCCAAGTTGTTGCGCGTGCCAAAACCAGTATAACAGCAGGCCGAAAGAGCTTGCCTCTCCCCCAACTACAAGTGCGGCAGTCAACCAACCAGGCAGGAGCAGCGTAGCTGGCGGAATACAGGACCAAACGGCGGCAATACCCGTGTCAAGCAAAAGTAATATGCTGGTAAGCTGGCGCCAGCGCGGCGGGGGTAAGACGAGGCGAAAAGGCAATCCTGCTGCGTGCAGCAATAGCAACAATGAGCTGAACAGCGCCAGCATAAAGGGAACTGCCGCGTCGCGTGCCATCGAAAAGCGAATCAGCAGCAGTATGGGTGGTTGCGCCAGCAACAGCACGGCCAGCAGCGCCATAGAGGCATAAAATGCCGGGGCACTGCGGCGGGTATATCGCCACAGGCAGAAGCTACCTATTGCCAGGCAGCATAGCACCGGGTAGCGCGAGTCAAAAGCGATAGAAAGCAGAGACACAGAATGTAAAAATACGGTATCTGCGGCGCCGGTCTGGCAAAGCGCCCAACCGGACTTTGTGAGCAAACGGCTGTTTTTCACTCAGGATGCCGTTAATAGGCATTCTGATTCAGTAAAAAAACGCCGACGCCGTTCGCCCTTATTTTAGCTTAGCCGTATACCCTGCCAGACTTCTTTTCCACCCTCAACTTTAGCACCATGACGCCCGAGCAAGACCACCCCGAAGAGCACCAGAAAATCATCGAGGCCCACCAGAAGGCCGCCCACTATTTCGAGCACGCGGTGCAAAACCACCGCGCCGCCGTGGAGCACCTCAAGCAGGGCAACCACGAAAAGGCCGCCCACCACGGCTACACGGCTTACGGCTTCGCGGCCCACGCCAAAAAACACGCCGAAGAGGCGGCGTTGCACCACTCGCACGAGCATGGTGATAAGGAGCCGCTGCACGCCCACGAGCAGGCTGGCAGCTAGCCCATCAGGGTAGTTGTTTTTGAAAGGTCGGCTCTGGCATCAGAGCTGACCTTTTTTATGTTTTTCAAGGTAGCACAACAGGCAAGGTCGCATAAGGTGCTGGGTCGTGAGGAGTGTGCTGGCAGGTAAGCGCCTGGACTAACTGCTTCTGCCGCCGGGAATAAGCGGCGTACCTGGTTTGATTTACCGTGGCCATAAGCTACCCCCTAGAGCCCACGGGCACGGCGGAGGATTATACGCAACGCATAAATCCTGTTTAGAAAATTCTAAATAAGCTGTGATATCCCGGAAATCAACCCTTACCTTTGCCTCTATCTGGAACCTTTCCAAATAGAAAATGATAGTTGCTTACCATCCGGCTCACCTGCTCAGCGGTGGGTTATTCGTGCTAACCGTAGCTGCCCTGCCCGCCCAGGCCCAGGTGATTCCGACTCCGGCCACCAGCCACACCTTAGAAGAAGTAAGGGTTGTGGGTCTCAAATCCAAAAACGGCCTGGGCAACCTGGGCGAGGTAGGCGGCGCGGTGATTTACGCGGGCAAGAAAACCGAGGTACTGGTACTCGACTCGCTCGATGCCAACACCGCCCAGAACAACCCCCGCCAGATTCTGGGCCGCATTCCGGGCGCTAACTTCTCCGAAACCGAAGGGTCGGGCTTTCCCGCCAATGGACTGGGGTTCCGCGGCCTCAACCCGGTGCAGAGCATTGAGCTGAACGTGCGCCAGAACGGCTACAACATCACGGCCGACCTCTACGGCTACCCCGAAACCTACTACCTGCCCGCGCTGGAGGGGGTAGAGCGCATCGAGGTGACACGCGGGGCGGCTTCGCTGCAGTTCGGCCCGCAGTTTGGCGGCACGGTCAACTACGTGATGCGCCAGGGCGCCAAGGACAAGCCGTTTGAGCTGGCCCTGCGGCAGACGGGCGGCTCGTTCGGGCTGTTCAACTCGTTTACGAGCGTGGGCGGGCAGGTGGGCAAGCTCAACTACTACGCCTACGGGCAGTACCGCCGCCAGGAGGGCTGGCGCCCCAACTCGGGCGTGAGCCAGGCCACGGCCTTCGCCGGCCTGAGCTACCAGGCCAGCGACAAGCTGAAGCTGGGCCTGGAATATTCGCTGCTGCGCAACAAAATCCAGATGCCGGGCGGGCTAAGCGACTCGCTCTTTAACGCCGACCCGCGCCAGAGCGCCCGCGCCCGCAACTGGCTGCAAAGCCCCTGGAACGTGCTGAGCCTCACGGCCGACTACCGCCTGAGCGACCGCACCCTGCTGACGCTGAAATCGGCCGGCAACCTGAGCCGCCGCGCCCTGGTCTGGCGCAACGAGGACGGCGGGGCCGCCGCGCCCGACACCGTGGACCGCGCCACGGGCCAGTACGTGCCCCGCGAGGTCGAAAACGAGCGGTTCCGCTCGCTCACCAACGAGCTGCGCCTGCGCCACGACTACCGCCTGTTGGGTCTTGACAACACGCTGGCCGTGGGCGTGCGCTACTTCACGGGCTACCTGCACCGGCAGGGCGGCGGCCCCGGCTCGACAGGCACTGACCTCGACCTGAACCTGTACGGCGGACCCTACGAATACGATTTTGAGTTTCGCACCCAGAATCTGGCGCCCTTCGCCGAAACCATCATCCGGCTGACGGACCGGCTTTCGCTCACGCCGGGCGTGCGCTACGAGTTTATCAACTCGAAGGCTGAAGGCTACCAGGACGAGGACGGCACCTTGCTGACTACCAAGGAGTCGCGTAACCGCAGCTTTCTGCTGTTTGGCGCGGGGGTGCAGTTCCAGGCCACGGCCGGTACGGCGTTCTACGGCAACGTGTCGCAGGCCTACCGGCCGGTCGACTACTCCGCCCTGCAGCCCTTCGGCGTGACTTCCAAAATCGACCCCAACCTGAAGGACAGCAACGGCTACAACGCTGACCTGGGCTACCGCGGCGCGGTGGGCGAGTGGCTGAACTTCGACGTGGGCGCTTTCTACCTGCGCTACAACCGCCGCATCGGCACCGTGACCCTGGTGGATGCCACGACCGGCAACGACTACTCGCTGCGCACTAACGTGGCCGACTCGGAGCACAAAGGCGCCGAAACCTACGTGGAAATCAGCCCGCTGAAACTGCTGAGCACCAGCGGCCGGCACCGGCTCAGCGCCTTCAACTCGCTGGCCTACGTGGATGCCCGCTACGTGAGCGGCGAATTCCGGGGCAAGCGGGTGGAATACGCGCCCAAGCTCATTGAGCGGGTGGGCCTGACCTACGGCTACGGGCCGCTGAGCATCACGGGCCAGTACAGCTACACCAGCGACTCGTTTGGCGAGGCCAACAACTTCCGCGCACCCGACAACGACAACCCGCTGCAGGGCCTGGTGCCGGCCTACGCCGTGTGGGACCTGTCGGGCACCTTCCACGCCGCCCGGAACCTGGATTTGAAGGCCGGCGTGAACAACCTGGCCGACGCCCACTACTTCACCCGCCGCACCGATGAGTACCCTGGGCCGGGAATCATTCCCGCCATTGGCCGCTCGTTCTACGCCACGCTGGCCGCCAAATTTTAAGCCCAGATGAAGAAGCTCGTATTCGCCCTCTCCGCCGCGCTGCTGCTGGCCGGCTGCCAGAAAGAGGAAATCGACCCGCAGAACACGTCCGTCGGCTCGCCGGGCTACAACGCGGCGGCCCTGCTCAACAACACCGCTAACGGCGTAATTCTGGCCACCTACCGCGAGGTAGACCAAAAAGCGGCGGCGCTGCAAACTGCCGTGGCCGCGCTGGCCGCCGCGCCTACGCCCGCCGCGCTGGCCGCCGCCCGCCAAGCCTACCTCGATGCCCGCGGCCCCTGGGAAGCCACTGAGGCGTTTGCCTTCGGCCCCGTGAGCACGCTGGGCCTCGACGCCGTGATTGACACCTGGCCGCTGAACCGCGTGGACCTGGCCGCGCTGCTGGCCAGTGCCGACCCGCTCACCCCCGCCAGCCTGCGCCCCCGCGACGGCGGCCTACAGGGCTTTCACCCCATCGGGTTTCTGCTCTACGGCACCGATGCCAACAAGCCGCTGAGCGCTTTCACGCCCCGCGAATACCTGCTGCTCACCTCGTCGGCCCAAAACCTGAAGGCGGCCACGGCCCGGCTGCTCCAGGCCTGGGAGCCGACGGGCGGCAGCTTTGCCACGGTAATCGCCCAGGCCGGACCGGGCAACGCCGCGTACCCCAAGCAGAAACAGGCCGTGCAGGAGCTGCTCGACGGCCTGATTGGCACGGCCGACGAGCTAGCCAACAGCAAAATCGAGCTGCCGCTAAGCCGGGGCAACACCGACCAGGACGAGGAGCAGTTCAGCCGCAACACCAAGCTGGCATTCGGGCAGAACCTGGCCGGGATAACCGCCGTGTACACCGGCCGCTACGGCACCGGCCCGGCCGGTCCGGGCTTTAGCGACCTGGTGAGCCGGCGCAGCCCGGCGCTGGATGCCCGCTTCCGGCAGGAGCTGGCTGCCGCGCAGCAGGCCGTTGCCGCCCTGCCCGGCCGTTTCGACGAGGCCATCGTCCAGAACCCTACCGCCGTGCGGGCCGTCCAGGCCAAGGTGCGCACGGTGCTCTCCACCCTGCAAACCGACATGCAGCCGCTGGTAGACGCGCTGTAAAAGTGCGGCTCCGGCCGCCACCTACTTTGTTAGATAATAGCTTTTGAGCTTTTTGCTTTCGTCACGGATGCGGGTTTTCCCCTCTTGGTTTAATTCTGGGCTGCTGGCGCTGATGCTGGCTGCTTCGCTCACGGCCTGCTCGAAAAGTGAGGCGGATAGCGTGGAGCCGGCCGGCACCGACGACGTGAATGCCGGCGGCGCGGCCACGGTGTTCAGCGCGGGCAGTAACGCCTACTCGCTGCCCGCGCCCAACCTGCGGGGAGGCGCTACGGCGCAGCACCTGGCCGGCGACGCGGCCTTTGAGCGGCGCTTCGTGACCAGCGACGGCCTCGGGCCACTGTTCATCAACGCCAACTGCACGGCCTGCCACGTGCGCGACGGCCGCGGCACGGCCCCGCTCACGGCTACCGACCCCGTGCAGATGCTGTTCCGCCTGAGCCAGCCCGGCCAGGACGCCCACGGCGGGCCCCGGCCGGTGCCCGGCTTCGGCGACCAGCTGCAGAACCGCGCCATCGTGGGCACCGATGCCGAAGGCCAGCTCAGCATTCAGTACGGGGAGCAGCTGCGCTCGCTCGCGGATGGCCTGGCCGTGTCGCTGCGGCAGCCCACCTACCGCGTGGATGCGCCCTACATGCCCCTGCCGGCTGGCCTGCTGCTGTCGCCCCGCGTGGCGCCGCCCGTGTTCGGGCTGGGCCTGCTTGAAGCGGTGAGTGAGGCCGATGTGCTGGCCCTGGCCGACGAGAACGACGCCAACGGCGATGGCATTTCGGGCCGGCCCAACTACGTGTGGGACGTGGCCGCGCAGGCCCCGCGCCTGGGCCGCTTCGGCTGGAAGGCCAACCAGCCGAGCCTGCGCCAACAGACTGCCGCCGCCTACAACGGCGATATGGGCCTCACCACCAGCCTGTTCCCGCTGGAGCCGGCCGCCGGCCAAAGCCAGGCCGGCAACCAGCCGCCTGGCAGCGCCCCGGCCGACCTGCCCGACGCCGAGCTGGCCAACACCACCTTCTACGTGCAGTCGCTGGGCGTGCCCGCCCGCCGCGACGTGAGCAACGAGCAGGTGTGGGCCGGCAAAGCCCTGTTCGTCAGCGTCCGGTGCGCGAGCTGCCACGTGCCGCGCCTCACCACCAGCCCCGCCGCCGGGCTGCCCGCCGAAACGGCCGGCCAGACCATCTACCCCTACACCGACCTGCTGCTGCACGACCTGGGCGCCGGCCTGGCCGACGGCCGCCCCGACTTCCGGGCCACGGGCAGCGAGTGGCGCACGCCGCCCCTGTGGGGCATCGGGCTTAGCGAAGTGGTGAATGGGCACAGCACCTTTCTGCACGACGGCCGCGCCCGTTCCCTCACCGAAGCAATTATGTGGCACGGCGGCGAAGCGCAAGCCTCGGCCGACGCCGTGGGCCGGATGAGCGCCGCCGACCGCGCCCGGCTGCTGGCATTTTTGAAGTCGCTGTAACCAATGCCGGAAACGATGGCCGAGCTGCTGCATTTCAATGAGTTTCCTTACGTGGCCCGCTGCCCGCGCCATTCGTTTCTGACCCTGTGCTTTGGCACGCTGGCCGTGGCCCTCACGCCGGTCGAGCTGCGGGCGCTGCGCACCCGCGTGGCGGCTTTGCCCACGGTAGTGGCCGACCCCGAGGCCCGGCAGCAGCTGCTGGCTACGCCCGCTCAGCGCTGGGCCGTGGCTCTTACAGCGGCCGAGGCCGGGCACCTGCTGGAAGTCCTTGACGTGGCCGCCCTGCTGCTGGAAGCTGAACAGCTGCTCAATCCAAGCGGTACCGGCGGTGACGCTTGTACTGGCTGTCCTTATGCAGACGCGGGGTAGGGTCCCGCTTGACGAGCCGGAAGACGGCTAGCCGCGCCAGCCCAGCATGATTTTTCTCAGGCACTAGATTCATTCAGCAAACCCCGGCCATCTTGGATTCAACGGGGCTTAGGCGCCTTTTTGGCTTGCTCTATCAAGCTGTGAGTGGACCGGGCCACGACAATGCTACCCTATCCGAGAACATTGCTGCCGGCCAGTTACGGTCCTTGCGCAACCCGCATAGCTCAGGAAAACATTGCTCTCATATTCTCGCTGGCATTTATGTTCTTACTTTGGAGCTACCCCCTTATGTACTTCCTATGACTTTACCAGAGGAAATTGCCCATGCGGAGGCCGCGTACTACCAGCAGTTGGCGGAGGCGGACCTGACGGCCCGCGAGTTTGATGCCTTCCTTTCCCATCTGCCCCCTAAAGCGCAGCTGGCCGTGGCTGCCAGGGGGGTTGAGGCCAATCGTGACCTGCTGCCGTTTCGGCGCTACGTGCTGGAGCAGCGCGGCCAGCCGCTGGCGACGTACTTGCTGGCGGAGCTTTCGCCCGCCGCCTTTGCTTACTGGCACGCTAACCAGTAGTGCTCACCCGACTTTGGTCGTGACGTGCACGAGGCGATAGCCCCCCGCTTCCAGCGTGGCCCGAATAGCTTCCTGGTGGGGGCCGTTGGCCTGGGTGGTGGCTACTTCCGCCTCGCCTACTACGACCCGGTCTACTATCAGCCCCAGGCCACCCAGCTGCGAACGTACCCAGGCGATGCAATCCGGGGCGCACATGTTGTCGATAGTCAGCACGTAGCGCACCAGGTGCGTCAGGTCGGCGGAGGCAGATTCAGGAGAGGACATGGTGAAGGTATGGAGATGGCCGCCGCGCCCGAAACGACGGTCCGTAAGCAACGAAAATCAGCTGCCCCGTGTTGCCACCGCATGTGTGAACATCATAAGCCTGCCCAGAAGCTTCAGCGCTTCGCCTTGTATATGTTAGCTGGTATGGCCGTTGCGCTGAGCCAGTATAATTGGTAGGCTAGCCTACGCGACCAGCTGCTCAATCAGGCGCAGCAAGACGTGAATCACCTTGACGTGCACCTCCTGAATGCGGTCGGCGTAGCCGGT
>Ga0160429_1001525_pt1 | contig 12832 bp, 13 predicted proteins | sample SolpanmetagenomR_FD_108199 | JGI IMG/M metagenome (GOLD analysis project Ga0160429, IMG submission 108199) | Solar panel surface microbial communities from Lawrence Berkeley National Laboratory, California, USA - R | ecosystem: Engineered > Built environment > Solar panel > Unclassified ... | reverse complement strand
CGCCAGCGTGTCCTGAAGCAGCTGACGTGCCAGCGCCCCGCCGTCCATTTGGGTGTATCCCTTGTCTGGCGTCGGGGTGGCCCGCAGCTTGACCGCCAATGAGCGCAGCACCTGGTTCTCGCCCGCGTAGTCGTACGGGTTGCCTCCCTGTCGGAGCTGGCCGTAGTAGAGGTTGACCCAGTCGGCTTCCTGCGGCGAGGCCTGATCGGTCATCTGCACGGTGACCAGATCGGCGAAGCGCAGGCCCAGGCCGGGCGACCCGTCGAGCGGGTGCACGCCGTTCCTGGCCGTCATGGTCATCTCCTCGCAGATGCCCTCAGGGGTGATCGAGAGTTTGAATCCGGCCGCCAGCACATAACTGGCGTCCCGGTAGACGGTGGATTTGTAGGCCCCGAGTGGGCTCCGGACGATGAATCTGAACGTCTGAGGCTGGATCATCAGTACCCGCTCAGGCCGCTGCGCTGTGTGCCCCGGCTGCCCAGGGTATCCACGATCAGGTTGGCCGCGTCCATCAGACGCTTCGTGCTGGCGTTGAAACCGGGCACGTCGAGGTTGCCGATGTTGGTCAGGGCGGTCGTGAGGATGGCCGGGAACTGAAGCTCAGGCGGCCCGAACTGGGCGGCCGGAGCCGCGCCGGCGATGGTGGCGTTGCTGTACGGCTGCATGCCACCGTCCGACCCGGAGCCGTAGCCGGGCAGGCTGGGCGCGATGGCTTGATAACTGCTGGTGATCCGGCCCTGTTCACTTCGGATGTTGGCGAGGTCGACTGTCGTGTCCTTGCCAGCCGCTGAATCGTCCGCAAAGTCCTGAATGAACTTGCTGAGGTTCGACTTCGCGATGATGGCCCGCAACGCGTAAGTCTGGATCAGCTTGTTCATTTGCTTGTCCAGCGCATTGCCTACACCGCTGAAATCGGCATTGTCGGCGGCGTCAATCAATACGCCTTCGAGCGTCCCATTGATGCTCTGGGCGAAGTCGCTGAAGATGTTGCTGGCCTTCACCAGCGTGTCTGAGGCGGCCTTGTCGAGAGTCTCCGGCGCACCTCCGAACAGCGACCAGCCCAGCCGCTGCCAGAAGCCGGCGTTGGCCTTCGTGGTCAATGCCTCGCTGTCGGTTTTGAGCTTGTCGTAGTAGGGGTTGGCGATGTTGCCGTACATCTTGCTGCCCATCGCCTGCTGCTCAGCACTGGCCTGCTCGAGCGTGTTCTTCTTCCACAGCTGATAGGCCGGGTCGAGAGCTTGGATAGCGTCACCGAGGCTCAGGACCGCCCCGATGGTGGATTCGACGCCGCCGATGATGTCACCGGAAGCAAACTTGCCCACCGCATCAATGCCGCTGTTGACCGTACTGAACAGACTACTGATGCCCTGCTGCTGGGCATCGCTAGCCCCGAAGGCGGCAAAGACCGAGCTGAGTGTCTGCTGCGCCCCCTGCACATCTGACTTGAACTTCTCCAGTTCGGAGCGCTGCAGACCGATCCGGTCGCTGACCCCCTTCTCGCTCAGGGCGGTCAGGGTGGCTTGCAGTTGGGCATACGCCTGAGCTTCGTCCTGATGGTCGGCCACCGCATCCGAGTAAGCGGCGAAGGCCGCAATCTTGGCGAGCTGCTGGCGCTGGGCGAGATAGGCCCGTTCGCTGATCAGCCCTTGGTTGTGCCGCTCTTCCAGGCTGTTGCTTTGACCGCCCGCTTGAATATCGCGGATGCTCCGGGCGCTTTGGGTAGCTTCCTTCTGCTTGCTGTCAATCTCGGCCAGGATCAGGGGCAAGCGCACGAGGTCTTTCAAGCCCCGTGCTCGCGCCGCTTGGTTCTGCAGCTCCTCTACGGTGTTGAGCTTGAGCCCATCGGTGTAGACCTTCTGAGCTTCTGTAACCTGAAAGGCTGCATAAGCTTTGTCGCGCTCGGCCGGGTCGTTCAGGCGGGCCTCGACCCCAGGGTCTACCCAGGGCGTCCCATCCGGGTTCAACCTGGGCTTCACCCGGGTTGGCAGTGGTGTGGCCTCACCGGTCGCCGCGGGCATGCCGGTGCCCTGCCTCCGGTTGTTCAGACCCACCGTGTCTGACGGGTCGAGCTGGCCCCGGCCGAGAGAAGGCTCCGCGAGCGGGAAGTCTAGGGCCTGCTGAATACGGTCGAGTCGCACCTGCTCAGCCCGCGCCCGCTCTTCCGCCCCGTCCACCCAGGCTGTGACCGCTTCCCGACCAGCCTCGCCGAGTGAGCCGGTCACGACCGAGTCGGTACCGAAGCCCTCGGTCATCTTGACGATGGCCGCCCGCAAGGCCGAGCTGGTGTTCGGGTCTTCGATCTTGGCCTGAATGGCCGCCAGCTGCTCGTCGATACTGCCGTCGAGGTTCCCCAGGAACTCCTGGGCCTGCTGTTCGGTCGCCTGATCGCCGGTCAGTCCACTGAGAGCCGCCCGAAGCTTATCCACCGACTCAGCCGAAGCCTCACCGCGCGCCGCCGAGTCCATCAGGCCAGACAGCACGCTGGTTAGCAGGTCGATGGCCGGACCACGCTGGCCGACGCTGTTCAGGCTGTCAGCCACTGCCAGGGCGCTGTCTGCGGCTTCGGCATTGCCGCTGACCATGCCCTGCATCCGCTGAGCCGTGAGGTAGGCCGCCTGCCCCTGGCCGATCAGGGCGAAGGTGAGGGTACGGGACTTGACCACACCCTTGTCACTGGTCAAGCCCAGCTTCTCGGTTTCGCGGCCCAAGTCATTGAACTGACGGGTCAACTCCTGCTGAGTCTTGCTGTCGAGGTCGCCGGCCTCGACGTGCCGCCGCAGGGTTTCAGCGAGCGCGTGATAGGCCTCTCGCTGCTTGACCACAGCATCGGTCTGCTTCTCGGTCGCCGTATCCACCGGCTCGGTGCTGCGGGCCGCTGCGAGGGCGGCGTCGAGTTTCTGCCTGGCAACGGTCAGTCGCCCATCCTTCAACTGGGCCGGGCCACTGTCGGCCTCCGCTTTGTCGATCTTGTACTGGGCCTGGGCGATGGCCTCTGCGCCTGCTTCCAACCCAGCAGCGAACCGCTTCTGCACGGCGAGCTGCTTGCTCACGTTATCGCCCGCATCCTTCAGGGCGTCATCCCGCTGCCGCTTCAGGGCCTCTAAGTGCCCCTGGGCCTTCTCCACGTCCTGAGCACGGAGGGCCTGCGTGATGGCCTGGGATTCCTTGAGGCGCCGCTCACTCTCAGTCCTGAGCTTCTCCTTCTCCTGCTCGGCGTCTCGGAGCGCCTGTGCGCCTTCTTGATCAGCTTTGTTTGCTGCTGCCTGACGGGCGGAGTAGGCGGTCTGCTCGAGCTGTACCACTGACGCCCGCGCCTTGCTGTTCTTGGTAAACGCCTCCAGGGCGGTATTGGAGCTGGCAATTTGGGCGGCATCCCCACTCTTTTGGGCCACTTCCTGCGCCTTGATGAGTTTCAGGGCATCATCCCCGTACTTTCGGAGGTCCGAAGCTGAGGCGATGTAGTTCCCGCTGGCCGCGCTCCTCCCTACTGCGCTCTGCACTGAGGCAACGGCGCGGGCATTGCTGGCCGAGGCGTCGGTATAGCGCTTCAGGGCACTGGTGGCCGCGTCGATGGCCTTCGGATCATGGGCATCCTGAGCCTTCTTCAGGGCTGCCTCTAAGCGCTGAGCCTGGGCAATCTGAGCCGCCGTGATCGGGGTCAGGTCGTCCGTCTCTTTGGCATGAGCCTTCAGGGCGCTGCTGGTTGAGCGGATGAGACCTTCCGTCGCTGTCCATTCCTTGCTGCCCGTCTTCTGCGTAGTAGCAAGCTGCTCCGCACTGCTCCGCACCCGCTCAAGAGCGCTGTGATAGGCGTCCACATCCATTTTCCCCGCTGCATAGGCGGTCTTCAGGGCAGTGAACTCAGTCTGGAGCGCCTTCAGGGGGGCAATAGGCGGGGGCTTGAAGTTAGGATCCGTCTCTGGCGGAGGAGCGGTTGTAGTAGCCGCTGGGGTGTTCCTGCCCGCCCAGGGGCTTTGGGAGCTGCGGTAGACCGTGGCGTGTTCCGGGTCATACAGCGCCTTCATGGTCGGTGTGGCCGTGGTGTTGGCCCCAACGAGCATGGTCTTACCGTTCTGCTGACCTGCCACGACCTCTGTGTGATGCCCGCTGGTCTTGCCGTAGCCTGCGCCCGCGTACACCACGAGGTCGCCGGGCTTGGCATCCTTCACGCCGACCTTGACCCAGCCATCCTTAATCGCGTTCTGTTCGAGCTGGGCCGCGTTGGCGCTACGGGTCAGGTGATAGCCGAGCTTGTTGATGATCTGCCCGGCCACGTCGGCACACCAGGCGTTGATCTTGGGATCACCCTTGACGCTGTCAGCGATGCCCTTGACCAGATTCACGGCAATATCACCAGATGCAGTCTTGCCACTGGTGCTGCTTGCCGCCTGGGTCAAACCCTGAAGCGCCTTCGACTCGGCGTCGATCTTGGCAATGGTTTCCTGGCGCCGCTTCAACTGTGCGGGGGTGTATTCGGAGGTGTCGGCCTGCACAATCTGGAGCTTCATCGTTGCTAGCTGTCCCAGACGCCCCTTATTCCAGAGCTTCTGCTGCTGCCCCTCAACATCAGCCTCGGTCTTTGCCACCTCGTCCTGAATCTTGTGGATGTTGTCCAGAATCGAGTTGACGTACAGACCTAGGCCGCCCGCTGCGAGGGCGAACAGCGTGACTGGGTTCAGAGCCATGAAGGCGGTAGTGGCCGCCGTCGCTCCTTCCATTGCGGGAATGAACTTGAGCTTGATAGCCGTGGCTGCGACGGTGGCCACGTTCGCCATGCCGCCCAGTGACTGCGCGAGCATCAATTCCTTCATGGCCGTGCTATTGGCAATGGCCGCCACGGTCAGTGCGGTGACAGCCACACCGAGCGCCGTCAGGTAGGGCTTCGCCTCATTCGCCTTGTCGCCGAGACTGCCCACCCATCGCACCGTATCGGTCATTACTTCAGCCGCACGGGTAAGTGAGGGGGTGAAGGTCTGAGCGAACGCCAGTGAGAGATTGTCGGTGGCGGTCTTCAGGCGCTTCTGGGCACCTTCTAGACCGTTCACGACGGTCCCGCTGTAGGTGTTCAAGAAGCCACTGCTGTTTTTGATCTCGCCAGTCATATGGCCGAGATCGGAGGTCACACCGAGGAATGCGGTTGAAGAGCGAGTGTGGAAAATCTGGAACGCCATTGCGGCCAGATCAGTCTTATTAATCAGCTCGCCGGTCAGTTTGTTGTAGACGGGAGTTGTGCTGAGGAAGACCTCTCTCAGGTCAGTCATGATGTCATGGCCAGAACGCATGTGCCCGTTGGCGTCTCGCATCTTGACACCCAACTCTTCATAGATAACCGCCGCCTCTTTACTCGGCGTCAGCACCTTCTGCATCGCATTACGGAGACCAGTTGAACCAATTGTGGCCGGGTCCATACCCTTTTGGGCCAGCCTGACTAGCATCGCCAACGTCTCTTCCAGGCTGAAGCCCATGAGGTGAGCCGTTGCGCCGACCACGTTCAGGCCCTTGCTCAGATCATCCATGCTGGCGAGGCTCAGGTGGGAAGCCCGTGCCAGCATGTCGCCAAAGCCAGCAGCCTGCTGAGCTGTCATGTCGAGGTGCTGCAGGTTGCCGTACAGGCGAGTCACGGCGTCATTCAGGGGTACGTGCTCGGCGGCGGCCAGTTTTGCGGCCACGCCTAGAACCGTGAGGGCATCGGAACCCTTCACGCCACCACGGGCGAGGGCGGCCAACGCCGTTGCCAGTTCACTCTTGCTGAACATCTGCTCGGCGGCGCTGCCGCTCTGGACGATCTGATTGAGCTGAGCATCAATGCTCTTCAGGTCCTGAATGCCGTTGGCAGACATGACGAGGTAAGCCTGTTGCAGCTTCTTCGCCTCGTCTTGGCCGTCCTTGGTCAACTTCACGATGCTACCGAGTGCAAGCCCTACGGCTGCTGCGCCTGCTACCACAGGCCCCATGCTGGCCGCCATCGCCACCATGCCCGCCTGCGGGGAGACGAAGCTGAGCGCCATTGATGCGTTGTTCAGCCCCGCACCCCTGCCAGCCGCACCGGCAAACGCCGCACGGGCAGAGAGGCCCGCACTGGCCTGCTGGGCCGCCACGGTGCTCGCCAGGGCCGCCGTGTATTGGCTCTGTGCCGTGCGGAGCTGCGTCAGGCGCTCGACGTTCCCAAGTTGCACGATGCCCAGGTTCCGGGTCGCTAGGATCTCGGCATCAATGGTCGCCAGGACGCCTCGCTGGGTGCCCGCCTGCTGGGTCAGCGCGAGGCTCAATTCCTTCTTGGTGATGATGCCCGCGCGCTCCTGGTCCTGAAGCAGCATGGTCTGCTCGGTCATGCCCTTCAGCGCGATGGTCAGATCGGCGACGCCCAGCTTCACGCCCGCCGCGAGCGAGCCGCGCGTCACGACACCGTTGATGGTGTTGATCGTCGAGGCCGTGCCCTTCAAAGACCTGCTGTACGTGTCCTGAAGTGTCGTCAGCTCGGCCAACTGCTTCAACTCGACCACGTTCAGGCTGCTCTTGCCCTTCAGGGCGGCAATCTGAGCCTCAATGATGTCCATGTTGATCTGTGCCTGGCGACCGTACTTCTGCATGCCCGTCACGACATCGGCTTCACCTACGCGCTCCGACTGCCAGTTGTTCCGCAGCGTGTTGACCTCGCGGCTGAGCATCCGGGCGTAAGTCGCTTCGGTATTCATAGCCGCGCCGCGTCGCTGGCTGGCCGCAGGGGCGTTCTGGAGACCTGAATTCTGCGTGGCGGCTCCCAGCGCTTTCCACTCGGCCACCAGGGCCGCGACGGCAGGAGTCTGGGTGCGCACTGTCCCAGTGAGCGCCGTCATACTGGCCTCGGCCTTTGCAATCAGCGCCTGTGAGCTGAAATCGAACCGGACGGGGATCGGCTTGAACTCGACCCGCGCCAACTGCTCGGCGGCCTGCAGTTTTGCAGTCAGCTCCGGTAGATTCAGCACGAAGCCCACGCCTGCGGTGATGTCTCCGATCTCCACTTAAATCACCCCCTTAATAAAAAACCGCCCACTGGGGGCGGCTGGAATTTCAAGCTAAAGACCTTACGGGAATTGGCAACGTGCATTCTCGGCAGCGGCATTGAAGGCCTGAAGGCGACTTGCTGCGAGATCAACAGCAGCTCGCGCCGCCACCACTTGCGGTTTGTTCTTTGTTACAGCCACTTTTGCCCTTGCCACCAGCTGAGCATTGTCTGTAGTTGTTTTCTTCGCTAGTGCAGGGGCCAGTGGCTGGAGGCTGCTGACTGAAGAATCAAGGTTGGTAAGGTTATCGTTGACTGAGTCGTACGCTGTACCGAGCGAGCCGAGACCGTTGCTCACCTTATCGACAGCCACTTGAATGGCTTGGAACTGGGAAAGCGCAAGGTCCTCCTGGGTCTTGACCTCAGCGCACTTATTCGCAGCATCCAAAATAGGGATCTGTCGCGTCTGAGCATCCAGAAGCCCTGACACTCTTGTCAGATTGGTAGTATCTGCCGTCAACAATGGGGGATTCTCCAACACCTTCGTATACTGCGAAATCTGGCTCAGGTTGTCGGAAATCTTGTTTGTCAGTGCGGTTACGGCCACCGAGGTCTGTTGGCTGCGCTGACTGGTCTGCGCGTCCGCCTTCAGCTTGGTCACAGCGGCATTGAATTTCGGGAGGGTGCTGGGTTTTAGTACGATGTCCATCAACCCTCCTGCCTCACTAGGAATACTGATGATCAAGTTGCCCTGATTCAACCGCGCAGGGGCTGAAGAAATGCCAGCGCCAAGGATCGGCTTGTCGAAAGTCAACGAGTAGTCGTTCCCAGCGCGGGTACCCGTAATGCCGGAGTTGGTAACGAGCAGGTTAATGCCACTCGTCGAGGGCCCTACGCTCACTACCTGCGCCGTTCCTTTCAACTGCCCGCCAGCGACTGTCCACTGGAACAAGATGGCGGAAGTTGAAGTTGATGTGCTGAATACCTGCGCCCCAGACTGAGCACTTGCAGCCCCACAAAAGAGGGCGATGGTAACCACGAAAGCGATTTGTCTCATGGAATTCAGATTAAAGCAAAACGAACTGGCAAGAGGGCGCAGATTTCCTGTGGCTTATTCCCGCTTGACCTGCGCCGCCATGTAGATCGCCGGATACACATCACCGATCTCCAACCAGACGTTGTCAGGGCACTTCCTGGCCCGGACATAGGCTACCCAGGCCTGTGCCTCGTCGACACCCATGCCCGGGAAGGGTTTGACGTGGCTGGCCTGTTCCGCTTCCGGCTCGACCACATCCGGGTCACCCAGATACGGAGCCAGCAGGATGCGCCGGGCGTAGGCCAATGTCTTCTCTTCCTGTGTCGGGGGCGTAGTGATGTTGGCCTTCCTCTGCTGCCAGCGGTCGATGATCTTCTGCGCCTCGCTCGGCTCTCCATTCGAGCCGGGTTTGGCGCTGAGGTTGGCGAGGTTGGCCTGAATCTGGGGCTCAAGCCGGGCATAAAGGATGCGGCCCCGGCCTCGTTGGATGAACAGCAGCTGCGGGAAGGTCAGGTCCATGACCTGCGCCAGCGTCCATCCGTTCACCCCCAGCACGTCCCAGACCATCTGGTCGAGTTCGTCAGGCGTCAGGCTTTTTTTTCGCTGCTCTCCTTCGGCATTTCGCCGTAGAGCAGGATGTGGTTGACGATCTTCATAAAGGGGAGCGGCAGGTTATCGAGCACCCAATCGGGCGTGATCTCCTCCGGGTCAGTCTTGGTGGCGTTCTGAAGCCGGCGCTTGAGCTTGTCGGCCAGCCAGACCGTCTGATCGGCGATGCTCCCCTCCTGGCTGGCCAGATACTCGCCGTACTCGCGCAGGGTGACCGGGGCGGCCTGGAACTCGATGCCGCCCAGCTTGAAGGTGTCGGCGGACTTGCCGGCCAGCACAGTGAAGAGGCTGCTCATCGGGTGACCTTCTGGAGCGTGATCCCGTCTGCGGGTCGGTTGGTTCCGAGCGGCAGGTCGGGGCAGAGATATTTTTGCTTCTGGTATTGGACGTGCGTTCCGGCCCGAATGGGCACGAGGGCCACCCCGGAGGGCGCCCTCAGGCCGTCATCCGCCAGAACCGCGCCCATCAGCACCAGCACGGGCTGGCCCCTGACGGTGCGCGTGAGTTCCAGCGGGGTATTCATCAGGTCGGGAAGATCGGGACGCAGGTGATCCACTCGACGGTGAACCCGTACATGGTGTTCCCTGCGACGTCGCTGCCCTGCTCGCCGGTGTACACCAGCACGGCCTGGCCCTGCCAGATGAGCAGGTTGGCGTCGGTGTAGCGGGCCATGATCTGGCTGCCGGTGGTGCCGTTGCCGACGGTGGCTTTGGTGATCATGCCCTGCACGGTGGCGTTGTTGGGCGGCGCGACGGTGCTGAAGGCCTGGGGGCCCTGGCCGAGGCGGGTGCTGACGAAGTCGCGGGCCGCGCCGCCTGCGTTGAACAGCGGCGTGCGGGTGGTGGTGGTGGCCGGCTTGTAACCGTCGAGCGAAGCCACGGCAGGCACCGTCGCGTACACGAAGGTGATGGACGGATCGAGCACGATCTCGAGCTTGGCCTTGGTACGGTTGTTGGCGTTCAGCGTCTGGTCGTAGGTGAGTTCGGGCATCTCAGTTGCCTCCAGTGGCAGTGGACTTGTGGTACGCGCGGATCAGACGCCGGCCTTCCTTCTCGGTCTCGGCGTCCACCGTGGCGGTCTCGCCGCTGGCGGTGGTGCCGCTCACGCGGAACTTGCCGTCAACCTTCACGGTCGGCTCCCAGATGTAGCCGTCGGCGGTCTCGGTGGGCGTGAGGGCCTCGGCCTGCTCGGCGGCAGTCGGGGTGACCTCGGGTTCGGTCTCGGTCGGCTTCTTGGTGGTCATGGGGCTCCTTACTCGGCGAAGCGGAGGCGGAAGGTCACGGCGGCCAGCGGGCGCCGGGCCTGCCGGTCGATGGTGGGCGGAATGGCGAGCGGCTGGGCGGTACCGCGGATGTACGGAATGCCCGGGTGGGAGGTGATCAGCCCTTGCAGGCGCTTGACGGCCTGCCAGATCGGGCGCAGGTCAGCCTTCGTAGACCCTTCAGCGCCCCAGAGACTGACGAGGACGTCCATCTCCTTGATGGCGTGCGGCACGCCACCCTGGTCGAAGAGCCGCTGCTGGTCGGCCTCGGTGAGTTCGCTGATCACCGCATAGGCGGTGGCCGGCGCGGGCTGGGGCGTGGCGTCGAAGGTAGAGTGCTGCAGTTCCGGCACGCTCTGGCAGAGCTGGTAGAGGTTCATCCCTCGCCCCGCATGCCGTCCAGAATCGCCTTCTGGATGTCCCGGTCGACCCGCGCGTCGAGCATGAACGGGCGGCCACCGGCGTCCGGGGGACGGGCGTGCAGGATCGCCACGTACTCCGGGCCGTCGATACTGCCGAACTCCGCGAAGCCGGGCCGACTGGACGGGCGGGCTTTGATGCTGCGGGCCAACTCGCCGGACTGCTCAGCTGGATACTCATGCTCAGCACTCGAGCGGTTGGGCAGGCCGGGGTACTGGCGACCGCTGCCAGCGCCTTCGAGCTTAGCTTTCAGCACCGGCACGGCCGCCTCTGCCCCTCGCAGGGCCAGCGGGGCCAGCCGGACCTTCAGCAGCGCCAGGCCAGCCGGATGAATACGGGCCATCAGCCGCGCACCTCCTGCTGTCGAATTTTTCGGGTCTCCGCCCGGGCACGGCTGAGCCGGTCCAGGTCGGTTCGCGCCTGCCGGTGGAGGCCAAGTAAGAGGACCACCACCGGGTCGAGATCTTCCGCCACCGCGAAGGTCACGGCCTGGGCGAGGTCGGCGTGATCGCTGGAGAGGGCCTGGAGCCGCAGGGCGTAGTCTTGCTGAACTGGGCGCATCATGCCCTCCGCTGGCCGGGTGAGCCGAGCTGCACGCGCCAGAATTGCCCGGCCCCGCCCATGTCCTGCGCGTCCTGCCAGGGGTAGTAGTTCAGGCCGTCCACCTCCAGGTGGTAGTCCATGGCCCCGACCGGGGCGTCGATCGGCAGCCACGCCACGAAGGATGGGACCGGGCCGACGGAACCCTGCTGCATCAGCGAGCGCTCCCTCACCGAGATCGGCTGCAGAGCACCCGTGAAGACCGGTGGGGCACCCAACACCTCGGCGTCCTGCCGGCCGTCGTCATCGAACGCCCCGGTCGGCTGCACCTCGGGCACCACCGCGATCTGCTTCAGGTACAGCCGGGGAAGCCGCACCTCACACCCCCGGGTAACGCCAGGAACTGAGCAGGTTCAGGGCCTCAGCGGGCATGGCGCCCGGCGTGGCCCGGTAGGTGGTCTGCACGTCCCCGATCCGTTCACTGACGATCCCGACCGGTGTGGCCTGGAGCGTCTGCAAGGTCAGGAGCACGGCCTCCTTGATCTGCTCGGGCAGCTCGTAGGCTTCCCAGCCGGTCTGGAAGACCACCGCGATCAGGCCGAGCGGGCTGAACTCCGGGCTGAAGGCGTCCCGGCGGATGCTGAAGCGGTCGAAGGTGCACTCGGCCTTGATGTCGGTGCCGTCCTGGCTGATGCTGGTCAGCCCGGTGATCGGCCAGACCCTCAGCGCCTCCGGACCCAGACGCCGCTTGCCGTAGAGCGGCACCCCGAAGGCCCGCAGGTCGTTCCGGATGCGCACCTCGGCCGTCCAGACCTGCGTTTCCAGCCCGGTCAGCTGTGGGCAGATTGCCTGGGCCACCAGCGTCTCGGCTCGGTTGAGCAGGGCCTTCTGATCGAGCGGCTCCAGGTCCGAGACGTCGAGGAGGCCCACGGCTTATTCCGCGACGCCCAGGGCGCGCAGGCGGTCGGCCTCCTCGGGGGGGAAGCTGGCGCTCTCGCCGGTGTTGTACAGGTGATAGCCGCGCGTGAACGTCACCTCCACCGCCGTCTTGCCGTCCGGAATACCGGGGTTGGTCAGGTCGCCGGTCGTGACACCCTGCCGGGGGTCGGGCTCGTTCGGGCGCAGCACCGGCAGGTTCTCGCCCGCCAGGGACTTGTCGGCGTTCGCGCCAGTGCGCCGATCGGTCTCGGTCTGGTCCTCGAGCTGACGGACGATGCCGCCGGTCGGCACCACGCCCCCCGCGTCGGACGTGCCCTGCTTGGCGGCCTCCTTCTCCTGCCGCTTGGCCGCGCCGGCCCGGGCGGCCTTGTCGGTGTCGACCGTGCCGTCCTTGTTGACGGCCTCGGCGGGGTTGGTGCTCTCGGCCAGGGGGACCTTCGGATCGTTGCTGACGGGCGTGCCTTTCTGTTCAGCCATGGGGGTGGCCTCCTTGGGTGGATTGGGGGTAAAACCTGCCGGGCCGCTCAGCGGTCGGCGACGAGGGTCAGGTCGACGCGGGCGACGGCCAGCGCCTGGGTGTGGCGCAGCGCGATGTCGTGGCGGGTCCGGGCGCGGAACAGCGTCTGGTCGGTGCTGAAGGCGCTGACCAGGGCGCTGCCGTTGAAGTACGCGCCCTCGGTCGAGGTGTCCATCGCCAGGGCCAGGGTCTCGCCGATGATCACCTCGCTGAAGTCGCCGTAGTACATCTCGGTGCCGGCGGTGCCGCCCGCCGTGGTGAGGTTGCTGGGGATCTGGTTGCTGATGCGGAACGGCACGCCGAAGAGCTTGCCGGTCAGCATCTCGTCGCGGTAAACGTACTCGCCGGTGGTGCTGAGGATGCCGAAGATGCGGGCCTCGACGTCGCTGTTGAAGATCCAGCCCATGCGCCGCTGCGCGATATTGGCACCGCGAATCAGCGCCCGCACGCCTGCCAGCGCGGCCGGGACGGTGGTGTAGGTCTTCTTGTTGGCGGTGGCGATCTGGCTGAGCAGGCCGGTCGGGGTGT
>Ga0160429_1001524_pt1 | contig 12852 bp, 9 predicted proteins | sample SolpanmetagenomR_FD_108199 | JGI IMG/M metagenome (GOLD analysis project Ga0160429, IMG submission 108199) | Solar panel surface microbial communities from Lawrence Berkeley National Laboratory, California, USA - R | ecosystem: Engineered > Built environment > Solar panel > Unclassified ... | reverse complement strand
TTCTCCACGATGGTGAGGCCCACGTTTTTCCAGCGCGGCCAGCGATACACCGGAAACTCCATGATGAAGTAGCTGCGCTCGCGGGCCTTGAGCACCGTTTTCAGCAGCAGCGCCGAGAGCAGCGCCGAACTGAGGCCGAGCAGGTACAAGCCCATCAGCACCAACCCGCGCATATTGAAGAGGCCTAGCCAGCTGGCATCGGGCACCACCAGGGCCACCAGCACCGTGTACACCGGGATGCGCGCCGAGCACGACATGAGCGGCGTCACGAAAATAGTCAGCATCCGGTCTTTCCAGCTCTCGATAGTGCGCGCGCCCATGATGGCCGGCACTGCACACGCCAGCCCCGAAATGAGTGGCACCACGCTCTTGCCGCTGAGGCCAAAAGGCCGCATCAGCTTGTCCATGAGAAAGGTAACGCGGGCCATGTAGCCCGTTTCTTCCAGCACTGCCAAAAAGGCAAAGAGCAGGGCAATCTGCGGAATAAAAATCAGTACGCCCCCTAGCCCGGCAATCACGCCCTCAGTCAGCAACCGCACCAGCGGCCCGCTAAACCGCGCCTGAATGGCCGCGCTCAAGGCTGAGATGCCTTGGTCAATCAAATCCATCGGGTACTGCGCCCAGGCGAAGATGGCCTGAAACAGCAGAAACAACACCGCCAGAAAAATAGCGTACCCAAACACCCGGTGCGTCAGCACCTTATCGATGCGGTTGGAGGCGGGCTCGCGGCGCTCGGTGCGCGTCACGGTCACCACCTCCAGCAGCAGCTCGTTGATGGCTGCGTAGCGGGCCACTGTTTCAGCCGCCTGCTGGGCCGTCGAGTCGAAGCCCTGCTGCTCGGTAACCTGCGCCAGATAGGCGCGGTCATCTTCCGTCAGGAAGTGTAGTTGCTCAAATTGATGCGCGTAGTGCAGCGCCAGGTAATCATTGGGCAATTCGAAGTGCGCCCGGATAGCGGCCAGCAGCGGCTGCAACTCGGCGCTGGGCTGCCAGAAGCGGCCGGCCGGCGGGCGGGTGGCTAGCCGGTCGGCCATAATGATGCGCAGCGCCGCCAGGCCCACGCCCTTGCGGGCATTCATGGGCACCACGGGCACCCCTAGCTCGCGCTCCAGAGCTGGCACATCGAGCTGGATACCGCGCTCGGCGGCCACGTCCGTCATATTGAGGGCCAGAATGGCGGGCAAATCCAGGTCGGCCAACTGCGAAAACAGCAGCAGGCTGCGGCGTAGGTTGCTGGCATCCACGGTTACCACTACAAAATCGGGGTAGTCGGCCGAGCGTGGGTTGTAGAGCAGGTCGGCGATTACGCGCTCGTCGAGGCTCTTGGGGTAAAGCGAGTAGGTGCCGGGCAGGTCCACGACCTCAGCCCGACGCTGCCCCCCTAGCTGGGCCACGCCGGTTTTGCGGTCCACCGTCACGCCCGGAAAGTTGCCAACTTTTTGGTTGAGGCCCGTGAGCTGGTTGAAAAGCGACGTCTTGCCCGAGTTGGGATTGCCGATGAGGGCCAGGCGGGGCAGGCGCTCGGCCGGGGGCGCCGCGCTTCCGGGGCCGGGTTGCGGCGTAGCCGGCCGCACGGCGTCCTCAATAGCACCCACCATAGGGTTGTATATTAGTCTTTTAACTGAATAGTAATGGCCTCGCTCACGCGCAGCGACAAGGTGTATTCCTCGTCGCCGAGTACCAGCATCAGCGGGTCGCCGAGGGGCGCGCGGCCCGCCAGGCGCACCTGCGTGCCTGGAATGCAACCCATTTCCAGCAGTTTGAGTGCCATTTGCGGGTCTTTGAGGCAGCACACCGTGGCCGATTCGCCGGGTCGCAGGTCGTTGGCAGTGCGGCGGGCAGCGAGGGTAGGCTGCTTGGCAGCCACGGCGGCAGAACGACGAAAAAGAGCCACGAGCAAAAGGGTTTGGTTATTTAGATTTAATTCAAACAAAGATAAGCGTGTTTAGTTGGCGGCGCCAAAATGCCCTTCGGTTTTTGGACGATAGACAGTGAAACTAGTCCTATAAAAAGGCGTTTTGCACGGCGTTATTTTTTGTCTAACGCAAATGCAGGAGCGATAACATCCGCCACCTATTTTTGCACTAGTCAGTCCATTAACTACCCTCAAATGTTCCAACGTTTATTTTATTTTGCACTATTTTTATGTGCAGCGAGTGGTTCGCTTCGCGCCCAAACCACTGCGCCCGCCTCAGCGATGCTAGCCGGCAAAATTATTGACAAGGCAACTAAGGAGCCGCTGCCCTTTACTTCGCTCAGCCTGAAAGAAGACCAGACCGGCGCGCTTAGCAACGAGTTTGGCGTGTTTCAACTGCCCGGGCCGCTGAAAAATGAGACCGACTCGCTTATCGTGATGGCGCTGGGCTACGAGCACCTGGCCATTGCGGTGCAGCGCGGCAAGCCGATTGCCAACATGGTGCTGGAGGTGAGCCGCCGCGCCATTGCCCTGAAGGAAGTGACCGTGAAGGGCGGCAAGGTGAAAAACCTGGCGCTGGGCGCCAACACCAATAACCCCGGCGACGGCCTGCTGCAAGGTCAGCCCGGTGGGCAGTACGCCTTTTTTGTGAAGAATGACAAGAACAAGCGGCTGGGAAACATCCGCTCGGTGTCGTTTTATATCGGCGAAAACGGATTTCCGCGCGAGCCATTTCGGGTACGCCTATACAAGCCCGATGGCAACTACAGCTCGCCCAACACGGACATCCTGACTGACAACGTAGTGGTATCGGCCCCGAAGGGCGGCCAGTGGTACACCGTAGACCTGACGCCCTACAACGTAACGGCACCCGAAGAAGGCTTTTTTGTGGCCATGGAATGGATTGTGAGCGGCGATAAGTTCTTCAATACCAACTTTATGGATGACAACTACACGCCCTACGGCCAAATTATGCGCCCCACCTTCGAGTTCAAGGAGAGCCGTACCTGGACCTATACCATCGCCAAGGGCTGGACGCTGCTAACCATGGCTACTGCCGCCGGCCAGCACTACAACGCCATGATTAAGGCCGAGGTAGACATGATTAAGTAAGTAGTGCTACGCTAGTATAAATTTGAAAAAAGCCCGGTTAGCCGGGCTTTTTTGGCCTGACCAGGCTAGCCCGCCCATCTGGCCAACATCACTGTCCAATCTCATTAAAGTACCATTTAAAATTCTGCACTTTATGCTTTGTTAATTGCTAAGTAGTTCTTTTACTGATTTTAACATAAATTTTTCGAATAACTTATCCGACATGCGGACGGCCGCAATTAAATTTGTGGGCCACGTTCTTATTCATTGTTTCTTTTTCTGTTATGATTAAGCGTTTACTATTCTTTTTACTCCTGGGCAGCCTGCTGCCCACCCTCGGCTGGGCCCAGCAGGAAGGTCGCATCACGGGCCGCGTGGTAGACGAGAAAACCCAGGACCCAATTCCGTTTGCCTCCATCAACCTGCGGGAAGAGCAAACCGGCGCGCTCACCAACGAGTACGGCTATTTTCAGCTGGCCATGCCCACGAAAGTTACCGAAGACTCGGTTATCGTGATGGCGCTGGGCTACAAGCGCACGGCGCTGTTTGTGAAGCGCGGCAGCAATATGGAGGAAATTATTTGCAGCTGCCCCGCCAAGCCATTGCGCTCGCCAACGTGCAGGTGGAAAGCAAGGGTGTGAAACCCATGCAGATGGGCGCGCACTCCAACTCGCCGGGCGCGGGCATGATTCAGGGTATGCCCGGCAGCCAGTACGCTTTTATGTGCAAGAATGATAAGGCGAAGAAACTAGGCCTCATCCGCACGGTGTCGTTTTACATCGGCGAAAACGGCTTCCCGCGCGAGCCTTTCCGGGTGCGCATCTACAAGGCCAACGGCAACTATAATGCCCCCAACGAGGATATGCTCACGGAGAGCGTGATTGTGTCGGCCGCCCGCGGGGGCGACTGGTTTACGGTTGACCTGTCGGCCTATAACCTGGTGGCGCCCGAAGAAGGTTTTTACGTGGCGATGGAGTGGATTGTGAGCGGCGACAAGTTCTACACCACCAACTTTATGGACAATTACACGCCCTACGGCCAGATTCTGCGGCCTACGTTTGAGTTTAAGGACAGCCGCACCTGGAGCTACGCCATCGGCCGCGGCTGGAACCTGGTGACGCTGGCCAACGGCGGCTCGCACTTCAACGCCATGATGCGCGCCGAGGTAGATGCCTACAAATAGACCGCAGATTTAACGGATTTAACGGATTGCGCAGATACGCCCACCTGCGGTGGGCTGGCTAGCTAACTATGCTACCTATTGGACAGCTCCGTTGAGGGACTTAGTTGACTGCTGGATTTCCTCACTAAACAAGAAAGGCCACCCTAGCGGGTGGCCTTTCTTGTTAGGACAAAGCTTTAACTTCTCAACTGGCGTGCTTGGTGCTAGCGCCCTTCAACGAACGTTGCCGGGCTAGCCAGCCCACCGCAGGTGGGCGTATCCTCGCAATCCGTTAAATCCGTTAAATCTGCGGTTATTGGAGGCGCACGGCGATTTCGACGCGGCGGTTTTCCTGGCGGCCGGCCGGCGTGGCGTTGGTAGCGGCGGGCTGGGTTTCGCCGAAGGCCTCGGTGCTGAGGTGGTCGGCGGGCATTTTATCGGTGGCGATGAGGTAATTCTTCACGGCCTCGGCGCGCTGCTTGCTCAAGTCGCGGTTGTAGCTTTTATCGCCGCGCGAGTCGGCAAAGCCCAGTACGCGCACATCCTTGCCCGCGTAGCGCTGGGTAATGGAAGCGCTGATTTGCTTCAGCGCCTCAGCCGCACTCGGCTTGATGGTGGCCTTATCGGTGTCGAAAAGCACTTTTTCCTCCAAGCCATACACTTGGTAGTCGGTGTTGCCGCGCACCGTGATGCCGGACAGGCTTACCTCCGGCAGCTTCACATCCGTGAGCTTGGCCTTGGTTACATCAAAGGCATCGCTCACGGCGCCGCCCACTTTGCTGGCGGCGCTGTCCACGGTATTAGCGGCATTGGTAGCAACATCGCCGGCCGTGCGGCCGGTGCGGGCCACTACGGCCGTATCAGCAGTGGCATCGCCGAGCGAATCCTTTTCGTCCGATTTTTTGAGGTCGCTGCAGCTGGCCAGCAGCAAGGCCGCCGCGAACAGCGAATAGGCAGATTTAGTCATGGGTAAAAGCAGCTAGGGTGTAAGCACCGGCCGAGGCCGGTGGTGAAAGACTTGCTGCTTACGGGAAGTCTGCCCTATCTGTTGGCTTTGGCCTAGCCCAGAGTAAAGCCAAGCGTAGTGACAGGCCACTACTGGCGGCCAGCTATTTAGCTGTCTGCTCCGTTATCCAGACCCGAATAGCCTCCTGGGCGGCGGGCGAGAAATTGGGCTGAGCCTGCCCCGCCACAATGGGCCACTGGTCGTGGTTGGGCTGAAACAAGTGGTTTACCCCTAGCAGCTTGTCGGCCGTAACGGCCGTGTTGCCCTTGAGGCCATTGAGCAAGCCTTGTAGGTTGGTAGCCGGGTTTACCACGGTATCGGCGGCCCCGTAGAGCAGCAACACGGGGCAGGTTACTTTGGCCAACTGCTCGGCCGGGTCAAAGGTCAAAAAATAACGGTAGGGCGCGGTAGTTAGCTCGGTGGCGCGGGCCTGGGCGGCAGCATCGCTGAGCACGGGGTTGTCTTTTTTCAGAATATTGACCACGATGCTGCGGGCCTGGCTGCGGGTAGCCGTTTGCCGAATGGCGTCGAGTATCATCTGCTGCCGCCTGAGGGCGATGGCTAGCTGCGCCGACGATGTTTGCAGGCTGCGCAAGGTGGCTTCCTGCTGCTGCATTGCAATATCGTAACCCGGCAGACCATTGGGGGCTAGCCCCACCACAAAGGCCGGGGGCTGGGGCTGGCCGGCCGTCAGCAGGGCCACGTTGCCACCTTCGCCGTGGCCCACCAACCCGAGCCGAGCCGGAATAACCTCGGGCCGGGCGCGCAGAAAATTGAGTGCGGCCTGGGCATCGGTTACGAGTTCGGGCACGGTAGCCTCGGCCTGGCCCGTCGACTGGCCGGTGCCCCGGTCGTCGAAGCGCAGCACGGCAATGCCGCGCCGGGTCAGAAAATCGGCCAGGCGACCCAGCGGGGCAAACTCATTAATAGTACCGTTGCGGTCCTGCGCCCCCACATCGCTTAGCAGCACCACCGCCGGAAACGGCCCCGGCCCGGCCGGCACGGTGAGCGTGCCAGCCAGCTGGAGGTTAGCGGCCGCATTAGGAAAAGTAACTTCTATTTCGCGGTAAGGCGGGGTCAGAAACGACTTGGACGCCGTGGCGGCCGTGGGCAGCGCCGTGCGCGTGAGCATAAGCGGCGCCTTAAAGCCCGGCTGCTGCCAGGTACCTTGCAGGTGGCCTGCATCGGGCACCAGGCGGCCACTGAACAAACAGTTGGCCTCGGCCGAAGCAAAAGTCACCGTATCGGCGTGGGTGGTTACGGTTACGGACAGGCGGCTAACGCGCTGCTTGGGCACATCGAGCGTAGCGAAATACTCACCGCTGCTGAGCCTGACCAGCCGGAAAATAACCTCCAGCTCGCCGCCCGGCAGTTGCAGCGGTCCTTTCCAGAAGCCTTCGAGCGGGGGCTCGGCAGCGGGGCTAGCGGCCCGGCCGGGCAATGCCCACGCGAGGACCATAAATACCAATAAGCTATAAAAACGCAGGCGATTAGCAGACATGAAAATACTGGAAAAATTATAATTCAGGCGCTCACCTGTATTCCAGATGCTAAGTTATTACCGGCTAGCTAGTGCTGGCTAATTTCGGTCACTCATTTTGCACGGAGTCAAGCCACTAAATGCTTACAAACTAAACAGTGAAATTATATTACTCGCTTATAAACACGCGTTTTACGCGCTCGCTCACGTTGGTAAGTAGCTCGTACGGAATAGTGCCAATGCGCTGGGCCAGCTCGCTCGTGCTCAGGCCTTCCCCAAACACCACGGCCACATCGCCGGGGCGGGCCTCGGGCACTTCTGTCACATCCACCATCACCATGTCCATGCACACCGAGCCTACCACCGGCGCGCGGCGGCCGTGCAGCAGCACCAGCCCCTGGCCGTTCGAGAAGCGGCGGTCGTAGCCATCGGCGTAGCCAATGGCGAGGGTGGCCACGCGGCGCTCGTGGCCGGTGGCAGCGCCGCGGCGGCCGTAGCCGACGGTAGTGCCGGCGGGCAGCGTTTTTATCTGCGAGATGGTCGTTTTTAAGGTGCTCACGGGCAGCAGGTTGGCGGCGTCTTCGGCGCCGGCCTCCACGCCATAGAGGCCCACGCCGAGGCGCACCATATCGAGCTGCGCCTCCGGAAAGCGCCGGATACCGGCCGAGTTAAGCGCGTGCTTGAGAGCCGGGTAGCCCAGCACACCCTCGATGGCGGCGGCCATGCGCCGGAAAGTGGCCAGCTGCTGCCGGGTAAACTCGTCGTGGCTAGGGTCGTCGGCGGCGGCGAGGTGCGTCATAATGCCGGCTACCGGCAGCTGGGCGCGGTGGGCGGCCAGCAGGGCCAGCAAGTCGGGCAGTTCTTCTTCGGCGAAGCCTAGCCGGCGCATACCAGTATCGAGCTTGAGGTGCAGCGGGGGCAGCGGGCCAGCCGGCTCGGCAGTGGCCTCGCGGGCGGCTTGCAAGTAGTCGTGCAGGCGTTCGAGCGAGTAGATTTCGGGCTCCAGGCGGTAGCGCCGCAGCTGGCCAAACGAGTCGGGGCCGGGGTTCAAGACCATGATGGGCAGGCTGATACCGTTGTCGCGCAGCTGCTGGCCCTCGTCGGCGTAGGCCACGGCCAGGTAGTCGGCCCGCTGAAACTCAAGCAGGCTAGCCACCTCGTACGAGCCGCTGCCGTAGGCAAAAGCCTTCACCATCACCATGAGCTTGGTGCCCGGCTTCAACCGCTGACGGTAGTACTGGAGGTTGTGGGTGAGCGCGTTGAGGTTCACTTCCAGCACGGTGCCGTGCTGCGGCTGCTGCAAGGCCGCCACTATTCGCTCGAAACCAAAGCGCCGGGCGCCTTTTATCAGGATGGTTTCGTTCTGAAAATCAGCCGGCCGCAAGTCGGCCAGCAGCGCCTCGGTGGTGGGGTAAGTTTGAATAGAAAATCGGTGGTCAGGCTGAGCTTGCGGAAGCATCTCGCTCACCTTATCTAGGCCATGCGAGCGCGATGCTTCCGCAAGTTCAGCCTGACCGTATTGCGCAATTGCCTCTCCTACCCCAATAAGCCGCGTGACGCCGTGCGCCTGCACCAGCGCCGCCACGCGCGCATACAGCTCGGGGCCGCTGAGGCCCGATTCGAGCACGTCGCTGAGAATGAGCGTGCGGCCGCCGGGGCGGGCCTGCCGGCTGAGCGCATCGAGGGCCAGCGAGAGGCCGGCCAGGTCGTTGTTGTAGGTATCATCGAGCAGGTAGCAGCCGTGGCGGCCGGCCTTCATTTCGAGGCGCATGGCCACCGGGTGCAGGCGCAGCAGGCGGCGCTGAATTTCGGCCGGGGCCAGGGCGCGGCCAGGGTCGAGCTGGCGCCAGAGCAGCACAGCCAGGCAGTGCAGTGCATTCTCCACCGAGGGCTCATCGGCGAAGGGCAGCGTGAAGCGCGACACCTCGCGCAGGGCCCGCTGCTCGGCCGGAAAGTGCGCGGTCGCCGCCGTTTCGCCCAGCCGCACGCGCACAGTGGTGGTGCCGCTGGTGGTGGCCTTGAGGCGAAAGCGCAGGGCGGCGCCGGGCACCTCGTGGCGCGTCCAGGCCAGGGTGGGCAGGCCGCGGGCCCGCACGGCGGCGTGCACTAGGGGCTGGTCGGCGCAGTACACCAGCAGCCCGAAGCCGGGTTCTTCGAATAGCCGGAGCTTTTCGGCCAGCTTTTCTTCTTCCGAGACAAAGCCCGCGTCGTGGGCCGTGCCCAGCGTGGTGAAGATGCCGTGCGTGGGCCGGATAATGTGGGCGAGCCTGGCCATCTCGCCGCGCTCCGAAATGCCGGCCTCGAAGATGCCCAGCGTGTGCCGGCCGGGCGCCAATTCCCACACGCTCAGCGGCACGCCCACCTGCGAGTTGTAGCTCTTGGGCGAGCGGCAAATATCCTCATCGGGGGCCAGCAGCTGGGCTAGCCACTCTTTCACGATGGTTTTGCCATTGGAGCCCGTGACGGCCCACACGGGCCCGGCAAAGGCCGCCCGGTGCCAGGCCGCCAGCGCTTGCAGCGCCGCTAGGGTGTCGGGCACCAGCACAAAGCCCGCGTCCGCAAACGGGGCCAGGCTAGCCGGCGGGTAGCTTACCACAAATAAGCGTACACCTTTGGTATACAGCGCGGCCAGGTGCTGGTGACCGTCGTGATTGGGCCCGCGCAAGGCAAAAAACACGGCGCCGGCGGTGAGGCCCACGCGGCGGCTGTCGAGCAGCAGCGTAGCTAGGGTAGCATCGGAGGCGGGGGCTTGCAGCAGGGTGCCGCCGAGCAGGGCCGGCAGGGTGGAAAAGTAGATGGGCATGGCGGGCGCAAAGTTCGGGCTTGGCGGCCGGGCAAGGGCTACTGCGCGGCTACGCTGGCTGGCCGCCTTATTTTGGCAGCCACATTGGGCCGCTTGGCGGCCCACTCACCCTCCTCTTTAGCACTGATGCGCTTTGTTATCTTCTTATTGACCAGCATCTTGCTAACCAGCGCGGCTGCTACGGCCGCTAGGCCCCCGGTAGCGCTGCGCGTGGCTAGCTACAACCTGCGCTACAACAATGCCGGCGACGGAGCCAACGCTTGGCCCAATCGTAAAGAACTGGTAAAGAACCTGGTGCGGCACTACGATTTCGACGTTTTTGGCGTGCAGGAAGGCCTGCGCGGGCAGCTCACCGATGTGGCCGAGCTGCCGGCCTACGCCTTCGTGGGCCGCGGGCGCGACGATGGCAAGGAGGCGGGCGAGCATTCGGCCATTTTCTACAAAAAAGCTCGCCTCGCACTGCTGCAAACCGGCGACTTCTGGCTGAGCGAAACGCCCGCCCGGCCCGGCAAGGGCTGGGATGCCACCTGCTGCAACCGCATCTGCACCTGGGCCAAGCTCAAGGATTTGCAGAGCGGCCAGGTGTTCTATTTTTTCAGCGTGCACTTCGACCACGAGGGCGTGGAGGCGCGCCGCCAGTCGGGCCAGTTGATGGTCAGAAAAATAAAGGAAATCGCCCAGGGCGCGCCCGTCATCTGCGTCGGCGACCTCAACTCGACGCCCGACACCGAGCAGGTAAAAACCCTGCAAGGTGCCCTCAGTGATGCTTACCTGCTCACGCAGAAGCCCGTTTATGGCCCAGTGGGCACCTTCAACGGCTTCAAGCTCGACGCACCCCTAGCCGACCGCATCGACTACATTTTCGTGAGCCCCGGCAGCATGGTGCTCAATTACACGGTACTCACCGACTCGATGCGCGGGCACTATCCTTCCGACCATTTCCCGGTAGTGGCTGAGGTAGTATTAAAGTAGATGCAACCGTTAGTTTGTGCTATTGGACTTCCCGGTTTTGCAGTTTTTCTTTTCGTGTTCGAATCAAAAACTACTAGCCCTCATACTTATAAGGGGGCCTGCCCAATACCTTCCGTAATTGCCGGCTGCCGGTAAATCAATCGCCAGTAAAGCCACCCGCTGGCTGCTCCAGTTATTGTGTAAATAACCAAGAGCTGCCAATCCTGTGGGTATTCTACCCAGCTGTACCAAGGCTTCCCCCTGCCGCCATGTATTTCATACAGCATGGTACCACGCAGGTAAAAATTTACTTTATATAGAACGTAGCTACCCGCTGCTATTGCAGCGCCAAGGGCTATTGCTAGCCCTTGACCATACTTGACTGCCAACCATTTGCGAGCTCCTAACGCAAAGCCTGTTAAGGTAAGCAAGTACATAGGCCCTAGGTAGTAGAGCTCAAGCAAGGGCATGCTAATGAATATACCGACAATGTTTCTTAGAGATTCGTTTTTCCAAATCGGAAAATAGCCTATCGAAAGACGCGGAACCGTCATTTTGAGCCAAGCTGCAATGGTAGCGGAGAGCCCAATGACCAGCATCGCCTTTAAGAGAAATTTGAAAGACATAAGTGCAGCAATTTACAAGCCCTAAAAGCCTACTAGCGCGGCGTATTACTGCCCCTCCAACCTACTATTTTAAGGCCCTAGCAGGAGCAGGCCATTAGCAAGGCGAGAAAGATAAGCCCACTTTCCTTATAGCTACCGAACTGGGCTCGCCCACCCCCTTCCCCGCTCCGGCGCTACCTTCGGGCTCTCATTGCCTACTCGTAGTTAAGCGCCCCAATGGCCGTTTCCACTTCCTATTCTCCTACGCCCGCGCCCTTGTGGCAGCGGGCCTGGCCGCACGTGCTGGCCGTGTTATTTTTTGTGGTGCTGGCCGTGGCCTACTTCGCGCCCATCGTGTTTGAGCACCAGACGCTGGCGCAGCACGACATTACGCAGTTTCAGGGCGGCGCCCGCGAAACGCAGCAGTGGGCCGCCGAGCGTGGCCATGAGCCACTGTGGACCAATTCCATGTTTTCGGGGATGCCGACTTACCTGATTTCGGTGCACTTCCCCGGCGACCTGTTTGTGTACGTGCAGAAGTTCATCGCGCTAGGCCTGCCGAGCGTGGTGAGCAATCTGTTTGTGGCCTTGCTCTGCGGCTACGTGCTGCTGGTGGCGCTAGGGGTGCGCCCGCTGGTGGCGGTGGCCGGCGCGGTGGCGCTGGGCTTTTCGAGCTATAACCTCGCCATTCTGGCGGCGGGGCACAACACCAAGTCGTGGGCGCTGGCCTACGCGCCGCTGGTGCTGGGCGGCCTGCTGCTAGCCATGCGCCAAAACAAGTGGCTAGGGGCCGCGCTCTTCACGCTGGGCCTCACCATGAACGTGCGCGCCAACCACCCGCAGATTACTTATTACCTGGGCTTGCTGGTGGTGATTTACGGCCTTATCGAGCTGGTGGCGGCCGTGCGGGCCGGGCGCCTGCCCGATTTTTTCAGCCGGGTAATCCTGCTAGGGGTCGGCGCACTGCTAGCCGTAGGCGTGAGCTTCGGCCGCCTCTACACCACCTACGAGTACAGCAAATACAGCAACCGCTCACCTTCCGAGCTCAAGGCGCTGCCGGCCCAGCCCGGCCAGGCCGCCCCTAGTGCCCGGCAGCAGGACCGCGACTACGCCTTTGCCTATAGCTACGGCATCGGCGAAACGATGACGCTGCTCGTGCCCAATTTCTACGGTGGCAGCAGCGCTATGCCGCTGCCCAAAGACTCGCACATCGCCGCCGCCGGCCTGCCCGAAGAATACCTGGCCAACATGCCCACTTACTGGGGCGACCAGTCGTACGTGGCGGGCCCGGTGTACGTGGGCGTCACGGTCTGCTTTCTGTTTGTGCTCGGCTTGTTCGTGGTCGATACCCGCACGCGCTACTGGTTGCTGGCCGGCACGCTGGTGTCGTTCGTCCTGGCCTGGGGCAAGAATTTTGAAACGATTAATAACCTGATTTTCGACTACCTGCCCGGCTACCGCAGCTTCCGCGCCGTGAGCATGGCCCTGGTAATTGCCCAGCTGGCCATGCCGCTGCTGGCCGCGCTGGCGCTCTCGCGCATCTTGCGGCCCCGTGCGGCCGTGGTGCCCGCGGGCGCGGCGCCGGTGCCCACCGAGCCACTGCACCCCGCCCTGGCCAAGGCCGCCCGCGCGGCGGCCGGGTCGCCCGCCGTCGCCGTTGACTCGGCTGATAACTTGACGCTTACCAGGCAGTTGCTTTACGCTGGGGCCATCACGGCGGGCTTCCTGCTGCTGACGTGGGTGGCTAGCCTGAGCTTTGATTACGCTTCGCCGCAGGATGCGAGCCTCACCCAAAGCGGCTTCACGCCGCAGCTGATGAGTGCCCTGCGCGCCGACCG
>Ga0160429_1001523_pt1 | contig 12856 bp, 23 predicted proteins | sample SolpanmetagenomR_FD_108199 | JGI IMG/M metagenome (GOLD analysis project Ga0160429, IMG submission 108199) | Solar panel surface microbial communities from Lawrence Berkeley National Laboratory, California, USA - R | ecosystem: Engineered > Built environment > Solar panel > Unclassified ... | reverse complement strand
GAACTAATTTGAAAGAGTGCAAAGTCAGGAATTGAATAACCCGAGCGTAGTTTTCTCAATGTGACGACCTTGGAAACCCCTGCCGAATAATAGCCCGTTCCATATCATCATCATTACGTGAAAGGACTAGACGAATCGACATGTATATGTGAAGTCCCACAGCAACTGTTTTTACGCGGTGATGGCCTCTGAGGACGGTGTGTTTCAGGCTATATTCCACCTCCATCGACGTATCAACGAGCGACGGGGGTAAGTCTGGCCCAGAGAGACGGTTTGTGCCAAACAATCCAAGCTGCAAGGTTCGATTTGTTTTGCAGAGGTACCCACTCTTTCTTGCCTTGCTCATATTCCAAATCGTAGTTCCAGATTAATTTGCCTAGAACTAGACGCATTTCCAGATATGCGAGACTATTCAAGAAGTCAGCATGGGGATGACAGAGGTGCATTAGTATAGGATTGATTCCTACTTCTTTCCCAGACATCCTCTAGGTCCCAAAGAAAATGGTTGGCTTGCATGAAGAGCCGAGGCGACACCTTGATCTTCTCCTCCGAGCCACCTTTCTGGAATCAACTCATCCGGGTTGGGGAAGTTCATAGGATCATGTGTCACCGCCCTAAAGGTTGTGGTTTAGCAAGGAGCTCCATTGGTCCGGGATGAAGTATTACTGACCAGCTCTGCACGGAGACGGTGACTCCCTCGGGAAGGCGATGACCAGCAACCACAGCCCCTCCCTTCGGCGTAGCTCGCAGGTTGCCTCCGGGAACCGGCGGGAATATCCTAAGACCTGTGGGACAAATTAGTAATTGGCGACCGCAAAGGACAAAAAAAAGGAGGCAAAGTCCACGGCAACCAACCTTCGTCAATGCACGCATTCAGATAAGGCATATTCTCGAGACGAGCATGGGTAACCTCAGCAGCCGTCTCAATGCTTCGAATCTCGGCCTTCAGCTTGTCGAAAGCGCGAGGGGTCTTGATGAGCCAGTGGGTCAAGCCAGCAAGTAGGCTCGCTGTTGTTTCACTGCCGGCCGATCTGCTTAACGTCAACGTCCAATACATAACACCGGCGCCTTCGCTACTAACATGAACAAAGCTGCATTTGCAATCAACTCTGCTCGAGTCATGTTGCCGATATCTTTCTCTCGGATGATGTAGTGGAAGAAATCTTTCTTCGGGAAATCTTGGATGGACAGGCGTCTAAGAAAGATTTAGCCTCTCAGTCGCTGGGTTGACGTCGACATTAGCATGAAAAAAAGGCCGACTTACTTGGTGACCTTTTCAGTACTCATCTGCAGATGGTTTTTCATTCCAGCCGGCACCAACCACGCCTTCATCAAGCTCTGTAGTACTCCACGAGCTCCAACCACTCGGCGGGTGCATTGTTCAATCGCAGCAGCGACCATATGGTCACCCATATTCGAGACCCAATAATTGTAAGCACCTAGATTCTCGGTTGGCAGATGTTATAGATGGAGAGATCGCGACTTGCTTACCAGTGGCCATGCAATTGAAGGATTCACCGAAAGCCAACTCACCGATAACATCGAATGTGAGATAATTGAACCATTTATTCATGTCGACTGCGCTGCCAGCATCAACTTGCTCGGCGACCTTGGCGATGAAAAGATCCACAAATTGAGAGATCAGTTGCTCTTGCCCTGTTATAGCTTTCATGGAGAACGCATGTGACAAGGTACGTCTTTGCCTCGCATGGTTTGGCTCGTCTGCGACGAGCATATCGGTTGAGAGAACACCTGTGTCTTCCACTGGATCGAATCGGCTGTCTATAGGGTCTCTAGGGAAGTTGGGCTGACCCGGGCGGCTCGAATATATGTCCTTCCAAGCACTTGGATTTGTGAAAGACAATTCGTTAGGTGCAATGCGTACGATTGGACCTGCGCCAATTAGAGAAAGCACACCCGAGTCTGACAGATGCTCTACCATAATTGTCGTGCCAATGCTTTACGTTGTAAATATGGTAACCCCGCACCACGCCAATAGTAATGGGAAGCTAATTCGCCGTTAGTGGAGTCTGTGCAGAACTTGTTCATCTGCCGCTGGATAACCCACCTCTGAAATCGCATTGAGCTTCGGTCCTGGGAACTTTGCGAGAGGATGAAAGTAAAGCCGATAGATGGCTAGGGCTAAAAAATATGCAATAGTCTATTGATGTAAGTGATCAACATGGTGGACATGATTGCTCCGTCATCATACCGAACTGACGATGCCAAGGGCTATTGCAGAGACTGGAGCCCCGTGGCCCAGCTGGGTTATGGTTTGAAGGATGGTCATGCCTAGATGTTCTAGAACTTAGGTTTCGATGCTGCGCTTTGACACCTAGCGATTTCTTACACTCGCAAATCGAGCACGAGGTACAAGTCTAGATAAATAAAGCCTGCACATGAGTATCGCCCAGAAAGTAGGCGGTGGTGGACTTCGGTATGCAACTCCAGCCGGAGACCGGCTAGACCAGCACGATACCCCGCATAAGCGTTACCACACCCCGCATAGGCGTACCACACCCCGCGCGGGGTCCACTCGCATCCCCGGAATTGCAGAGGCGGGGTCCAGGGTCCGTGAACCCCATGTTGTGTTGTGGTCTTCGTTTCTACCGAGGAAGAGAGAAGGCGGGCTTGTAATCGAGTCACTCTCGACTTTGAGCCTGTGAAATCTGATTCATTCACGGGAATCAAGCCGACTGGGTGAGATTCACAAGCATGATAATGTGGGTGTGTGTCTGACTGAGGTAATATTAAACACTATTCCGTTGGCACCAAAAGTGGCTCACCTCCAGCACTGTAAACCCGAGGCTGTTGCGGACTTGCCTGAACTTTCATCAACATAGTCCTATCTACGACATGCCCTTCCCTTTACGAACATTTTTGCGGCATCCATGGAAGACGCTGAATTTCTCTTGGACATTCATACGATGCATAACGATTGCTCTTGTCGATCGTTTCTTGTTCCCCCTCGCATGCCGTCCGATTTCGTTGCATACAGAGATGATGCGTTGCTACCTCGGAGCGTCTTTGTCGTGCTTTTTAGAGCTGGTGTTTAGTGCGCCTCCTGATCTTGATCCAGAAGACTTCAAGCGCATCAAACTGAACAACGTTCCTGCGATAATGGTGCCTCCCGAAACACAACTCGAAACGCTTGCCGCTCAACAGAAAGACAAAACAGTGGTGTTGATTTACGCCCATGGAGGTGGCTATCTGTTTGGAGAGCCACTGATGTACATGGAATCATACAAACGATGGGTCGGTGAGGCGAAGATGATTGGTGTAAATCTTGTGATTGTAGCGGTAGATTACCGTATGTCAATTTCCATTGCCATTGCTAGTGGATTGCTAAGAATTCGTGGGCATAGGCCTCACCTCTAATGCCAAGTTCCCGGCTTACCGCGATGATTTCATCGAGTCATATCGACATTTAATATTCGAGTTTGGCATTGCGCCGAGTAGTGTATTCTTCGGTGGTGACTCTGCGGGAGGTACGCATTAGCACTGTCCACCTGAACTCAATACTGACTTGATGTCAAGGTAACCTTTGTGCGATATCTGCTATATATGCCCGAAACGCTGGAATCCCCAAACCAGCTGGGCTCATACTTCTATCACCGTGGCTAGACCTCACGCACGAGCAAACACTATATTCACCGGCGATGAAAACGGACTTTCTAATGACATTTACGCAAGCTAATCCGATGCTCGTTGAGATGCTATTACCAAAAAACATGGCAGCTTCAGATCCTCAAATATCTCCTGTCTTTGACGATCTCCGTGATTTGCCTCCACAGATTGTCTGCGTCGGCGGCGCAGAGGTACTTCTTCCGGACTCTAATCACTGGGTGCAGCGCTCGAAAGAAGCTGGAAATTCTGTAGAATTTGTTTTTGAGCCGGGTCAGATTCATATGTAAGTCCTGGGTGTGCCAATCCTGATCACACCAAAGTTTTATGACACGAGACTCTGCAATGTAAAGTCTTCATACTAATTCCTTTACGTGAGCATTCAGGTATCCAATGGGTCGTCCTTTCTGTACAAAGGCCATCGAACTGAAGACAGACAGACGTTTGATGCGTTTCGTCAAGGAACTTACTTCCAGATAACCCTCACAGGTTGAGCTATAAAGATACACCGGCTGCATGCATCCGTAGAGCGGTAATTAGTGCCTTCATATTTGATCTCGGAAGACGTTCCCTTCTAGCGATGTTTATATATATTTGTGACTCGCTGTTCCGTATCATTATTTAATTCAATCACAACTGAGAACAACGACCTCAGTCGAAGGACGTATGTCAGCTTTATGCCAAAAATCTTATTTGGGTTTTGTGGACAGGCCATACCCAAAAATATTCGCTGCTGTGTACTTGAAATTAAGAATTGATAGATATTATCCCCACAGGGAAAGAGTTTAACTTATACAGGGGTAATAAGTATGACGATGTGAACAAAGCCTGATTCCTGCAAAGCGGATACAGTCAAATAGCGATACAAGAAGAGAGCATCGCATCAACAGCAGACTTTAGCCCATTCCCTCTCAGCACCTGCCACCCACAACTGAGCTCACAATTGAGTTCAGCGACGGCCGCTCTGCATCTCCCCGTCCTTTTTGCAAGACCCAGAGATAGATCGATGCCCGTTGCCACGAATGCAACTCCCCATGGCTGTATTCAATGGCTACTTGTGGCCTACTTTACGAAGATGCCCTCTGTATCGTGGCCCATGGACCACACCTTCCTCAAATGCATCGTCTTGATTTTCCAGCCGTCCTTTGTCCTAACAAAGGTGAATTTGTAGGGACCTCCAAATGCGTAGTTTTCCTCGACCTTGGAGAGTTTCGGTGTGACGCAGAACCAGACTCTGGCGAGCGCGCTGGCTGTGTCGGGACCATCCAGCGAGATCTCCATGTTCGTCATGAGGTGAAGTAAGCTTTCGTAAACTTTTTCCGCAGCGCAGGCTTTCTCGATTGCTTCGTGACCTTTCATCTCGCCCCATGTGTCAAAGCCCATGACCCCGTCCTCCGTGAATAGACGTGCATAGCCCGCAAAGTCGTAATTGTCAGGCCTAATACAGTATTGATTAAGGACCGAACGTATACTTTCTTTATCTTCAAGTGCTTGAAGTCTTGCTTGAAGTGATTCAATGAGCTCAGTAGGGGTCGAAGACATGGTGAAACACTTTGACTGAGAAAAACGTCAACGGTACCGAAGGCAAAGATGAAGATGTAAAATTCCAGCCTTGCGATTATAATCTCTGCCTATAAAAGTAGGCGAAAACATGGCTCATGTCCCCCGAGACATCGGTCTTCCTACGGCTCTTCATCTCCGCATTTCGCCAGAGCACAGTCACATTGGAAAAAATGGCGAACGTGACGGCAAAGCACGACGGAGATATATTAAGCACTTCGTTCGTTTGCCTTAGCCATGCTTTTACCGCGCTTTACCTACAACATCGTGGGCAACAAGGTACTTATTCTCTACAGAATGCAGCTGATCAACGCGATTTCAAGCTAAAATCCACTTAATAGCCTCGAAGAGGTTGCCGAAGAACTCTGCAGAATGACCAGCTAAAGCCTTGGATGGGAAAGTCCACGACCAATGGGGATAGCCTGGATATGCATCATATCTTGTATCAACGCTAGTTGTCTTGTCAGTAATTGCTTCGCTAACCACTCTCTCGGTACTTACCCTGCTTCATTCAGTGCATCCCTCATCAATCTTGCGTCATCTCGTAAAGTGTCAACCCCGCATTCAGCTATATACGTCTTGGGGAGATCTTTAAGCCGAGGATGAAGTAGGCAGGAAGTGTATATATCATCCTTGGGACAATCATAAGCATCTATCCCATGTTAGCAAGATTCAATGAGAAGTCGACGATAATTGGTAGTAAGACTAACTCCAGAACTCCAGCATTGCGCTCTTCGTGTTCATTGTCAAATCTGCATTCTCCTCGTATGCGGTGTACTTGTCCTTCCACTTGGGCGGAACAGCGTCGGGATGAATAGTGACAGGGACGAGGGCCACCAATCCGCCAATATGATCCCCTTTGCCCTGCTCGATCAGCCTCAAGGCGCATCCAAAGGCGAGATTGCCGCCGGCTGAGCCTCCCATTATAACGACATTGGTATTCTGTACGCCGAGGTTCGAAGCGTTTGCAACACTCCAGTCGAACGCACTGACACAATCGTCGAGGGCGGCTGGGAATTTGTGCTTTGGCGCCAGGCGGTAGTCGACAGACACGAGCACAATGTTCATAGTTTTGGAAATCAGACGGCATATGGCGTCTTCAGTCTCTAAGTCACAGAGAACCCACCCTCCCCCGTGTAGGTAGATCATAAGAGGATCATTACCAGTAGCTCCTGGTGGATGATAGACGCGGACTTTGTAATGTTCGTCAATCTGAATGTCTTCAGATGTGACGGATAAATCGGCTGGGGGAATTTCGAATTTGGACATGATGGCCCCAAAGATTTTCGCAAGGCCCGAGTACAAATTGTCTACTGGCCCGTAGAGCAGAGGCATTTCCCCAAACTCTTTACAGAACTAAGACGCCTGCATCAGCTCACGTCACTCGAGCGGACCCGGATGGTACAACCTCGACCCATGGTGCGGCAAACTTCCCCTCTAGTGCTGGCTCCATGATGGCAGGGCTAATAACGCTTTTGAGTCTACTGTACAAGTCTGTACTTATGCGGAACCGCTCAGACGAGGACAACGACAAGTTGTGATATCGAAGCCTTCTCAATAAATACCTTAACTTACTGGACGGCAGTGCGGGTAGCTTTCGCCGGTCTCGGCTTTACAATTCCGGAGGAGTGGGCTATCCTTTCAATACAGTCCATGACAAAGTTGTATCACACTAACCTAGGCATTCGTGGCTGCGTGATATAGCCTACTATGAGACTCGGTGGTCTGTCAACGAGTTCCGCAGTATTTGCTTGCATTATATCGCATTGAGTCAGTTGCTTATTCTGTGGCTTAGTCACACGATCTGCGCACTCGTCAAACATGGGCTTTCGGCTTCAATACAGGCTTCGCCGCGCCTCTTGTGTATGACTAAACAATAGCAATGACATTAACTTCTGCTGAGCATTAACTTGTAAATCCATGGCTTAACTACGAAGTATGCTTCTTCCAACCTCGGTGGCTCCCGATCATGACACTTGCCCAGCTCCTGGCTCGGATACGTAATAAGCAAGGTCTCCACCCATGACCTCGAGCCGTGTTTTCCCATTCCCGAGCCAGTCGAACATATTTTTCGAAAGATATTTGATATCCCAATGCTCCCATCGTGGCTTAGACATTACTTCCAGGTAATGTAGCGAAGAACCAGAATATGGTCCCCAAACCTTGCCGTTAGGGTTTCCATTCTTGTACCTTTGGGTGAGGATTAGGAGCGTTTAGCAACAACAAAGACACAGACGGTGTCACGGGGCCATGATACTTACCAAGATGAGCATGTGCCAGTCCACACTAAATCATTCATTATAGAGTCCTTGTACTCTTGGTAGTCGTTCACAGCCTCTTGCTTTGGCGACAGACTTTTGATTTCTTCATAACTTATCTTTTTGGCCGCTGTGAAGGCGTACTTGATGTTATTCTCAAGGCATGGGATTAGGCAGCCGTTGGCGAGAGGGAAATTGGGTCCACTCATGACTGATTTTCGCGACTCACGTCAGCAAGGCTGAAATTAACTATAGATAGATGTAAGGTATACTGACTGAAATAGTTGGGGAGACCGGGAGCTGCAATCGAGAGATAGGACTTTGGTTCCTCCTCCCATAGCTCTCGAAGATCCTCCTTGAGACCGATCGTTGGAAAAGAGGGTCGATATGAAGTGTCGAAACCCGTCGCGCAAATAAGCGCATCAACTGCCACGATTGAGCCGTCGGACATCTTGAGACCTTCTGCTGTCACTGCTACAATAGGGTCGCTTCTGACAGTAACATTACGTGATGTGAGGGCTTCGAGGTAGCCATGGCCCTAAACTCTTCAGCTTGAGCAACGAGACTTTCTTGATATGATCTTACAGGGGTTATGCGACGGCAACCAACTTCAAATGCGGGGACTGAAGCTATCGTGTAAGAACTCGAATTTTCATACCCACCAAACATCGTGAGCACATACCTAGTTTCGCAATCAAGTCCTCATTGTTCCCAAGACGTTCTTTCATCGTTTTCGTGAAGTTCTCATGTACTGTCTTCTGTAATTCGGACTTTTTGAATTGCATATCAAAGTAAGTGTTCATTGATGCTTCGATGGACTTGCGATACTTCAAGTAGTCGTCTTTGTTCTTCTCCCAATGGTCCTTTTGAGACTCTGAGAAAAAAGCAGTCCGTCCTTCGGGCGCGAACTCAGCTGCGAACTCTGGTGTTATCCTAAACAAAGGTTAGCACTGCTGTTACCTGAGAGATGTTTATTCAAGGGTTCACAAACCACGTCTTGGATCGGTTTATCGTAGTCATGTGTTTGACGACTGCATCGACTCAGCTCAGCTCGCCACGGTAGCATACCTAATATCATTCTGTAGCTTGACTTACTTGGTTGTAACTGGGGCACAATCTGAATGGCAGAGCTGCCGGACCCAATTATTGCCACTGTCTTCTCCGTGAAGTCAAAAGAGTCATCCCAGGAGGCACTGTGCATTAGTTTTCCTTTGTAGTCGTGCAGACCGGGAATGTCTGGCCATCTCCATTTACTACTCGCTCGCGTCAGAACACTATTCGCCTGTACGACTTATGAACACTCACTTCAGGAACCCAGCGCCATTGATGAAAATCTCGGCTTCCTCGTTGATAGTCGCTCCACTTTTTTGGTCGGTTACCTCTATCGTCCATTTGCCTACATCGTCGTTCCATTTCGCAGAAGTGATGAGATGGTTCAATCGTATAAATTCATCAACTCCATACTTCTTCGCCAGTGCCTTGTAGTAGTCGTACAACTCAGTCGCTCCAACGTAGGCACGGCTCCACCGAGGATTACCTTCCCAAGAGTAGCTGTAACAATGGGCAGGTACATCACATGCGCATCTAGAGAAGGTTGTCAGAATTAACCCGAAACAGTTGCAGATGGAACGACGGCAATGCGACGTTCTTATAAATGAGAGCGAGAGCTCTGTCTTACCCCGGGTATCGGTTTTCAAGCCAGGTGCCGGTGATATCATGGTTCTTCTCGTAAATAACAAATTCCACGTCTCTCTCGGGAAACATGTCTTTGTACAGCTTTACTGCGGCAATGCCAGTGACTCCCGCCCCAACCATGACTATACGCAGCGGTCTGCCTTGTCCCAAGAAGCGTTGCGCGTACTTGTATTTTTGTTCACCGCCATTGACTGAAGTACCATTTGTACTGATGTTATTGTTGTCAAGGTTGACGCTTGAACCAGTCGTACCGACAAATGCGGAAGGCCCAGTCTCGTGCAGCATTTTTTTTGAAACCTAGCGATGAAGAGAGCGATTGGCAACCTTGGAAAAATATGACGATGTTGTTGCCTTTATGCAGTCGGAAATCCTGGCTATTTGGGGCTATCCGAAAGGGTCGGCTGGATTAATCTTGGAAAGTGACAGTGTTGATAGATGAATATTGCTATAATATATCTCCGCTGACAGTACGTACTTGGTCGTAGCCCAGGCAAGTATGAATATGTCTCGTGCTATAATAACCGAGTAAACATGGTGGCAGCGGGGTAGTGCAAGGGTTTGCGGAAATGTATATCCATCAAAAGTTTAGCCTCGGAGTTGTGGAGATGCAGAGTACTAGTACCATCGATCATACAAATGTCGGAACGTCGTCTCCGTGCGCACACTGCAGGATCAGCGCGAGATAAAGCTACGGGTTACCGAGGTACGGGAAGTTGATGCATTCCCCTCCAAATATTCTTTGTAAGACCAAGCATTGTCAAAAACATCAAATACCTAAGCTTCAATCGATCGCTACTTGGAACACTCCAAAGCGCATTAGATCACAGACAAACAGATCGATTACGAGGATCTTAAAGTTCGAATCGACATGACTGACACTATGCAGAACGAGCAGCGTATTGATGCCCTGGTTGTAGGAGCAGGTTTCGGCGGAATATATCAACTCCATGCGCTACTCGAGTTAGGTCTTTCAGTTAAAGTGATCGATTTTGCATCTGATGTAGGAGGAACTTGGTTTTGGAATCGTTACCCAGGTTGCTATCCCCTTTTGCTATTTTCGATGGTGTATACTTAACCGAATGCAAGGGGCCATGAGTGACACCGAGAGCTACGTTTACCGCTACACATGGGATAAAGAAGATCTCCTAACCTACCCATGGACACATCATTATACTCGACAACCGGATGTCCTTGCATATCTGGAGCATGTAGTTGAACGTCATGGTTTACGCAAGCACATGGAGTTCAAGGCTGAGCTCCTCGCTGCAGAGTGGAGCGAAGCCGAGAAGGTTTGGAACATTGATATCAGCACGGGAGTCAGATACAAGGCCAGATATTTGGTAACAGCACTTGGCCTATTGTCGCGTCAAAACTATCCCGACATTGCCGGTCTTGACTCATTTTCAGGAGTGATGACACATACAGCATCTTGGGATCGCAGTATCGACCTGAAAAATAAAAGAGTAGGCGTGATTGGTTGTGGCTCAACTGGAGTCCAAGTCATCACCGAGATAGCGAAGACCGTGAGTCAACTGGTATGCTTTCAAAGACATCCGCAGTACACCGTTCCGAGCGGCGACGGGCCTGTTTCACCGGAACATCGTCAGAAAGTTAATGAGACCTATGATGAGATCGTGGCAGGAGTCAAAGAATCGGCATTTGGTTTTGGCTTCAAGGAATCGGAGCGATCCTTCAACTCATTTTCCCCAGAGGAGAGGCAAGCTATTTTTGAGCAACTGTGGTCGCAAGGCAACGGATTCAGATTCATGGGTGGAGGTTTCAACGATGTAAGTATAACTCATGCCCAACGGAATCATTTCTAGAAGCCGAGAAGTGTACGCTCATATAACGTTTCTTCAGATTTCTACGAATAGAGTAGCCAATGAGGCCGCTTGCGAATTCATCAGAGGGAAGATTCGTCAAATTGTCAAAGATCCCCATAAAGCGGCGAAGCTTCAACCTCACGATTACTACGCCCGTCGACCTCTCTGCGATGGAGGGTATTATCAGCAGTTCAACAGGGAAAATGTTTCGATTGTGGACTTGAAGGAGACACCTATCACATGCGTCACACCTAATGGCATTAAAACAAGTGACGGTTTTGAACACCAACTCGACGTCATAATCTTCGCAACAGGTTTCGATGCCGTTGACGGAAATTACACACGAGTGAAAATTCGAGGCGTAGGAGGCAAGACACTGAAGGACCACTGGAAAATGGGCCCGACCAGCTGCCTGGGCACAAACGTCGCAAACTTCCCGAATTTGTTTATGATTACCGGCCCTCAAGGTCCATTTTGTAACATTCCCGCGGCCATCGAGGCTCATGTCGAATTCATCACGCAGACGATCAAGAAAGCCGAGGAGATATCCACCAAGGAGAACCCGGCTCTTGTTGAAGCGACAGAGCAGGCTGAGGCAGACTGGAACAGGACCTGCGAAGAAGCAGTCGAAGGGAGTCTCTTCAAAGAAACAGCTTCCTGGATTTTTGGGAGTAACGTTCCTGGCAAGCAATACGCGCTACGATTCTACTTTGGTGGCCTCTCGAAATTCAGGCAAGAGATACAAAGGACAATCGAAGCGGATTATCCTGGGTACAAGCCTTTTGTAACATCATCATAGAGCGGACGGGTAGGCGTTCACACCTACGATCGAATAATGTGCTGACATTATCAATTCGCTTGTGAGCATGCTTTTCATTCTATGGTAACGATTTTGTTGATGCTTTGATCTGGAATCTCGGACCGTAATGTAACCGTCCGAGCAATGCGTTGCGTGGAGAAGAATACCGAGAGCTAGAGTAGCAATGGTGATTAGCGAGAGACGATCTTTGGAGTGTGGGAGCCGAGGTTGGACGGGGGTAGATAGCCTATGCGATGATGTCCTGTATACGGAGCGTGTCGACCGTAGTATAGGGTAGCCTTGCTGCGGCTCCGGTTGATTTATTCCGCAAGCGGAGCGACTTAAGTAGTGCTTAATCACGGTAATCAGTATTACACACTTTATACATAGCTTGAAAATGTCGGCCAATCCCTCCTTGTCGGCATCTCTAAGACGAGCGGTGTCATTACATTCCTGCACCTGCGTGCTGGCCACTCCCGTACGTCAGGGACGCTATCTCAAGCATTCGCCAGTCTCTACCATATCGTCCAGATCACTGATACTTCGTTCCTCGCGAGTATTCCCGCCTGCTAACGTAAGAGCCCACGCAACTCTGCCAAACCTTTCAACGACCGTCAACAATGACGCGGGCCAAGGCAAAGTAGCCATTGTCACTGGGGCGTCTTCGGGAATCGGCTATGCGACCAGCAGGCTTCTGCTCGCCCAGGGCTGGTCGGTGCTGGGCGTCGATATCTCTCCAGCCCCTATAGATATCTCAGGCGACAAGTTCAGCTTCCTGCAGTGCAATATCGCCGAAAAGTCAGCCGCGGACACGATCGTGCGAACCGCACGAGACACCTTTGGGAAGCTTGATGCGTTGTTGAACGTAGCAGGCGTAATAGACTTGTGGCAGAGCGTAGACGTGTTGGATGAGGCGGTCTTCGATCGTGTGATTGATATCAATCTCAAGAGCCCGATCAAGTTAATGGGTACCAGTCTTTGACTTGTGAGTTTATACTTACGCGTAACTGACGGCAACAGGTGCGGCTGTAAGGGCCTTTAAGGAGCAGGGGGGCGGCGGAGTAATCGCAAACTGTGGCAGCTATGCGAGTATCAGT
>Ga0160429_1001521_pt1 | contig 12873 bp, 10 predicted proteins | sample SolpanmetagenomR_FD_108199 | JGI IMG/M metagenome (GOLD analysis project Ga0160429, IMG submission 108199) | Solar panel surface microbial communities from Lawrence Berkeley National Laboratory, California, USA - R | ecosystem: Engineered > Built environment > Solar panel > Unclassified ... | reverse complement strand
TCGGCCTGCCATCCGATCAGCGAACGCCAACCCCGCCCGCAAGTCTCAAGATGACCTTGAAGCGGCACACTCCGTTAGTCCGCCGTGATTGGGCTACCGCATGCCTATGGCTTGCTTGGGGCTTCCAGCCTCCCTACCTGGCTTCAAAGCGACCAAGCCCGCACAAGGAAGACTACTGGACCTTCCACTAAATCAAGTCTTCCGACTCATCAGCCTGCTCCTCCAAGTGCTTAGCCTCAGCCGAGGCGATACACTGCATGTTCGCCTTCAACTTATTAATCGTCTCCACAAACTCATCGTACGGATCCGAATCGTACACGATGCCGCCACCAGCCTGCAAGTACGCAACCCCGTCCTTGACGAGCATCGTGCGCAGCGCAATGCACGTATCCATCGCGCCCTCGGCTTCCTCCCCCGTCGCGGCATCGACGCTGTTGTAGCCAAAATACCCGACCGCGCCCGCGTACACGCCGCGCTTCTCCCCCTCCAGCTCGGCGATGAGCTCCATGGCGCGGACCTTGGGCGCGCCGCTGACGGTGCCGGCCGGGAAGATGGAGCGGAAGGCGTCGAAGCGCGTCTTGCCCTGCCGCAGCACGCCCGAGACCTCGGACGTCAGGTGCTGCACGTGGGAGAACTTTTGCACGACCATCAGTCTGTCGACGCGCGTGGATAGGGGGTCGCACACGCGGTTGACGTCGTTGCGCGCGAGGTCGACGAGCATGACGTGTTCGGCGCGGTCTTTGAGGGAAGAGCGGAGCTCGGCGGCGAGGGCCTCGTCTTCGGCGGGCGTTTTGCCGCGCTTGACGGTGCCGGCGATGGGGTGGGTGATGATGCGGCCGGCTTCGGCCTTGACGAGGAGTTCAGGCGAGGCGCCCACGATTTGGAAGGAGCTGCAGTCGACGAAGAAGAGGTAGGGGGATGGGTTGACCGTTCGGAGGTGTCGGTAAATGTTAAAGGGGTGTAGTGAGGTAGGTCGTGCCATGCGTTGTTACGGAACAGCTTGAATGATATCGCCCTTCGAGATGTGCTCCTTTAGCTTGTTGACGTGACCTTCGTAACCGGACTGTCCGATGTTGGACGTGTACTCATTGCCCGTTTGTATAGGAGGCTGCTCCGGTAGAGGTGTATCTTTACTCTTCAGTATCTTGACAACCCTCTGCAGCTCGAGTTTGGCCTCCTGGTAAGCACTTCCCAGCTCTTCTAATCGTTCTGGTACGTGTATATATGTAACGACCTTTACGACCTGGAAGAAATGGTCGACGGCGATAATTGTGTCAAAGAGCATGAATAAGCTCTCCGGTATCTCCAAGACATCTTTCATCTCCCGCTTCGTCTTCGGTTCAAAGTATTTGACGCAGTCGTAGCCGACATATCCAATTGCACCACCAGTCAAGGGAGGTAGTATTAACCCTGGTATCGTAGCAACGCGTGATTTCGAAAGCTCAGCATTGAGCGCTGGCAGTGGGTCTTCTTCCTTGCCATGTCGTGGACCCGACTCCAAGACCTTTCTGGGCGCTAGGTCGTACTACTGTCAGACACGTTTCGTTGCGATGCTGAGATCGAGCACATACCGGCTCCGACAAAGCTGTATCTTCCGATTGTCTCTGTCGTCGCAGCACTCTCAAACAGGAATGACAGCTTGGATTGTGACCTGCCATCTCTTCTCAGTGTCTGGCAGACGCATTCTGCTGCCGTGACTCACTGACTGGGAGGAAATCTTCAGGTAGATGGACGATGGCGTGAGGAGTTCGGCGGATATGGTCGCGCATAGAGGGACTAGATTTGGTGGCTTTGGGGTTTTGGATGCGGATTTGAGCACATCTTGTATCGCGTCCAATGACGGTTGTATTCCGAGCTGTGCCGGACTTTAGAGGTGCGAATTTTTAATGGAAGCCGTCCTACTTACCTTGGATGCCATGGAGGGTATATGAACTCGAAACGTTGATGTAGTTCAGTACAGTATAGACTTTGCTGCGACAGTCTGTAGTTGCTGGGCTGACGAGGTTGTTCGGAAATGATAATATCACTGAGGTGTGCTCTAGAAATTCGGACGGAAGCCAGGGATGTTGCCAGTACTAGCCGGTCGCGCCCCCGCCATGCGCCTGCCACACCGGGGACCCACCCCGTAAGTGAACGGTCGGGCACTTTCAGCCCTCTCAGGAACTCTGCTCTACCATTGGAACGCTACATCACACTACATCTACCCACCTTACGCAGCATGGACGCTCCGTGACACCATCCTGCTGCTGTGAACACCCTGCGGCCCTCCCCTCTTCTTGCCCTTTTCTCTTTTCTCTCTCGTCTCTCTCCTCGCTCTTCCCTCTCTTCCTCCAAACATGCGCCTCGTCGAATTGGCGCCATAACCATCTCACAACACGCGCGCGACTCGAGTTCGAAGCCAACAATGATGTCCTTCCACTACCCACGCACTCCCGATTCGCAGCCTCCTTCATCTCGCAATCGACTCTTCGATTCGCCCTTCTCCGACTACTACACCGATGCCTCCTTCTCTCCAGATCCATTCACCTCGGGCTCCACGGCGCAAAAGACCCTCCTCCCCCGGCTGAGCGACCTCGGCTCGCAGATCGTTCGCGGCAGCCCGAACGATCAGAAAGCTGCCCTCATACATTCAAAGCTCGATATCATTGAGTCTATACTCTCTGCGCCAGATTCTCAATCGCGCAAGCCAGCTGAGATTGACGACTCGGGCTTATTCATTGACGATGAAGCCAGCGAGGACGGTCTAGGCATTGAGACGGAGGTTGAAGACGTCGCGCCGGTTTTGCGACAGCAGGGCTACGAAAGTGAAGAGGAGGGCATCACGAATATTACAAATGACACAGCGCTCCAAGAAGTTGAGGAGATACTTGCGCGCATCATCAAAGTCAATGCCAACCTGCACCAGCGATATGTCGAGGTCAAGGTACGTAATGTTCCTTCTGAGCCGCGGAACTTCTGACTGATAGCGCTGAATAGGATAACAATCGATCTGTGGAGTCTCTTCTCGACGAAGCCAACAACAAGATCCTCTCCATGAGTACTGAGAACGATCAATTTCGCAACGACCTCTCCTACAATCACTCCGAGATCCTTTTCCTGAAGCTTCAGCTCAAGGCTCTTGAAGTTCAAGCTTCACCTGTCCTCGACCAATCGCAAGACAAGTCACTACTCGAAGGCATTGAGCGCTGGAAGCAAGATTGGAAGGATGTGGACAGGCGTTTCACCGGGCGCCGCGACGCGCACAAAGACACGCACGTCAAGTCTGCCGGCCGTGGCCATAGTCCCGAGGGTTTCACCCAAATTCGCAGCGAGCGTGGAGATAATGGTCGCTTGCAGCGTGTCATGACTAGGAAGATTCTCAGCATCTCGCGGCCGCTGCCGCACTCTCGGAAGCGATCTTTCACTGTTCGTACAGCTTCGAATTTGCAGGGAGAGCTGTCGCCGAATACTCCTATTGCTGGAAGCCGGGATGAGAATGAGAACCCAAAGCAGCTACAGTTGCGCCGTTCTCCGTCCGGCTCTTCCGCCGGATCCCAGAACGCTGTAATGAAGGAGATGGCAGAGAAGACTCCTTGGCAAGAATTGTGTGATTCTTTCGTGGAATGGTGCGGTGTTCGAGATCCGGAGGACTACGCTTGGCACAACTGAATGGGACGCCACCACCTAGGCTGCGAATGGGTCTCATCCCAAGAGAGACAACAGCGATGGTACTGATACTGAACGGGATGAGTTGTGGAAAGCTAATTGATAATTGGCTTGCGTCTTTTTGCGTCCGATCGCTGGGTACGTTTGGTTACCCGCATCGACAACCGTCGGAGTTTGTTTGGCCTTTCGAACGATACCCACGATGGCTCTCTCAGAGACTTTGCACTTGATTTCCGCGCCTGGTCTACAGTATTTTCTAGCGACAGTATGTAATACCGTAAACATGTAAATAAAGACCGTTTATCACACTATCTCATAAAACTGCTCGCTTCCGCCTAGCTACATCCTAACCCCACCATTGCCCCTCCTCCGTCTCAGGGTCTGACCCCATGCTATGCTTGAGCTTTCTATACCTTAGCTTTCACTTCTATAGCTTCATACACCAGGGTCGCACCCTGTAACTACTCCTCTTCCCGCATCTCTAACAGATTCAAATACCCTGAATCCGGTCACAGCCACATAGGGTCCTCTGCAATGGCAGCACACTCGCACGACGGCGGCATGCCACATAGCCACGACCACAACGGCGCGGCAGTCGACCATGGCCACACTCACGAAGTCCTCGACGGTCCCGGCTCGTTCATGGGCCGCGAAATGCCGATCATCGAGGGCAGAAATTGGGAGGAGAGGGCGTTCACAGTGGGGATTGGTGGGTATGTGCCTCGTGGCTTCCACAACCCTGAATCTACTGTCCATGAGGAAAATCCTAGCACCAAAGCATATGCAAAGAAAGGCTATGCACAGTTATTGAAGATCACGAGGCAATTTTGTACCAGACGCTGACCATGGCGATGATCACAGACCTGTAGGATCAGGCAAGACGGCGCTCATGCTAGAGTTGTGTAAGCGCCTGCGAAACGACTATAGCATTGCGGCCGTCACGAACGACATCTTCACGCGCGAAGACGCGGATTTCCTGCACCGGCACTCTGCTCTGCCTCCTGCTCGCGTAAGTGTCCAGCTTCACACCAGGTCTCCATTGGCCCCCCTTTTCCTCTTCACTACTCCGTCCGCAACAGCAGCCCCCATCCAACTTGAAGGAGGCAGGAAGAGAATGTCTGATGAACGGCATTGACTTACACCATCTCTTCTGCACAGATCATGGCCATCGAAACCGGCGGCTGCCCCCACGCCGCCGTCCGCGAAGACATCTCCGCCAACCTCCAAGCCCTCGAGTCCCTGCACGTCCAACACAGCACCGACATCCTCCTCATCGAATCCGGAGGCGACAACCTCGCGGCCAACTACTCGCGCGAGCTCGCCGACTTCATCATCTACGTCGTCGACGTCGCGGGCGGGGACAAGGTGCCGCGCAAAGGCGGACCCGGCATAACGCAGAGCGATCTACTGGTGGTGAATAAGACGGATTTGGCGGAGGCGGTGGGCGCGGATTTGGGCGTTATGGAGAGGGATGCTAGGAAGATGCGGTGAGTTTTGCTGGTGGAGCTGGGTATTCGCTTTTTTGGGTCTTGGACTGACGAGGGGGGGGTGCATTGCAGAGACGGCGGCCCGACGATTTTTGCGCAAGTCAAGCACGGCGTTAATGTCGAGCATATCGTGCAGTTGATATTGAGTGCTTGGAAGGCGAGTGGTGCGGCGAAGGTGAGTATGAAGATGAACGAGACGCATACGTCTACGTGAGACACCGCTCGCTCGATTCAATTGGTATAGAGTGGATCGATTTTATGGCGCTACTGAGGCTGTGATGTCGAGGGAGAATGCTGATGTTGAGAGTAGACCATCAAGCCATAGCATGTGGTTAGTGGCAGGCCAGGAGTGAGAGAGAACGATAGAGAAAGCCAGCAGATTGGGGAATCGGCAGAGCAGGAACTGTAGTCTGTCGACTCGTGGGATCCACAAGATTGACTTCTTGCATTTCCGAGATGATAAGAACGTACCTATCCATTCCAACGCGCCTGTATAGGAAAAGACTAAGCATGACCTGCCGAATGCAAGCAATGGTGATCTTCCCAGCACCACTGCTCTTGAGTAGTCGGTCACACGCTCGTCTTATACAGCAGGGCGCAGTGAGCACCATGAAGGATGATGTGCCAACATTCACAGGCGTCAGGGAGTCCGCCTCATCATGTCGTGGAGCCTGACGCATCGACGATACAGTGTCAGACATACAATTTATGAGAAAGAGAGACGCATGCTGCCCTCCATCACACAAGCTAGAGAAAGCAAACGATCAGGACCTGGATAGACACAGGGTAATCACTACACCCTTCAACAAGCGAACTCGACGCTCCACCCCCACCATCCACATTCTCATTCGTCCTCCACGACATCCTCCCTTCACGCCGCCGGCCTCGACCCCTCAGGCTTCACCACCGTCCCCGGCGGCGGCTTCTGCGACGGCTTCGTCCCCCCAGGCATAATCCCATCATCCCACACAGTCTCCCACGCATCCTTCAGCTTATCCACAATACTGCTCTTCCTCCTGGCGCCGGTACCTGAAGCTGTGGGAGCGGCGTCACCGGAGACGCTCCCGCTTGCGCCGCTGCTGTTTACGCGATGTCAGGAGAGCACAGAGGTGAGAGGAGTGGGTTTTGGGGGGTTGGGGGAGACTGACGACTGGCTCTTTTCGAGCGCTTGGGTTAGACTGGCGCTGTTGACTGGTGTGGCGTAGTCGTGGGTTTTGCTGCTGGAGATGGGCTCTGGTGCGGCTTCTGGGGCTGGGGGGGCTGCGAGGGCGGAGTCTTGACGGGGAGTTTCTTTGTCCATTATTTCTGGCTGTTTCTGACGTGGTAGTTTGTATGGAAATGTAGGGTTTGTAGACGGAGGATAGCGCTATGGGAAGTTGGAAAGCGGATGGTTGGTCTTCACAATGAACAAGGACTTCGTGGAGACTACAGTACGAGCGCATGCGACGGAAGGACTTGTATGACGTGGGGATCACCGGGATAGACTGCTTGCGTGACTGAGTTGGAATTATTGGCACCGCATCCTTACATAGAGAAGATTGACTGGGGAAAAGGCCAAGGTGCATGGTGGGCGAGGTGGGATGACACGGGTGGCGCAGATCGTATTGCGGAGATGAGGCCTATCACATGGCGAGGACGGGACGGAACGCTTGTAGGAGCAGCTGCTGACAGTACGAAGGATTTCAGGATGACTTTGAAAAAGGAAGTGCGTTGCTATCAGAAAGTATTCGTGACTGTGTGGAAAGTAAGGTAGTGTATCGCGCTTTGCTCAGCAAAAAGTATCGATATCATCAAATTAGTCGTGCCGTATCACGTGACTTTGACGGATATTTGGCATTTCAACGGGCTAAGTAAAGGAGTTTCCTTCCTGGTCATCCTGATTCGTCTGGAGTCGAGACGAGAAGTTTCCGTCCGCTGCTTGTCACATGACCGCAGTTCCTATAGCTGGTAGGACTGTTCCTACCCACAATGTTGCAAGAGCGTCCAAGTTGCGCGATCCTGCTTAGGAAGATAAGATTGTTCTTCCTTGGTATGGTCTTCTCGACGGTAGCGTTTCCAAAGCAGAAAGCTAGGTCTGGTATCGCTTGCCGACAAATGGGTCTTCTGCGTGTGGTGAGGTGCTCTCAATAAGTGGAAGGTGGCCACATGTTGCCGCGCATCACAAGCAGCAAAGCGAGGCACTTACAGCCACCACGGTATTGAGACTCTTTGCTGACTGCATTGACTGGATGAACGTGCCAGATATTCAGTAGAGCGTCTTCTAGCTAGTTGAGCTTCTACTGTTAAGTCGTGGCGGGTCAAATTCCACCGTACAGAGAGTGTTGGAGGGCCAGTCATTTCTGTGACAGCTGCATCCTCAGGATCGACGTTTTGGTACTGATCCTTCCAGAGCATTCTGTGCGTCTGTGTAACAGATGAATATGGCCGAACAGTGCAGGCGAGGTCTTACGCGGCATATTGCTCGTCTGCGATGGTCGCATCCACAGAACTATCATCGCCAGGTCGATCGAGAATGTCTTTCAAAGGTCCATGGGTCATCGCTATGACAACCTTGGGCAACCCAGGGATGGCCGACATCCCTAAGGCGATGTTACTAGCATACGCCAGCGTAACAACAGGATCGTCAGTACTGTACCGATCTCCGTTGGACCCGTATTGGAAGGCATGGAGGCCATATCGTGGCCCATACTGTGAAGGTAAGGTATGTTTGGAGAAGCATACACATTGAACGTTGCGCCATTCTGCAGCGTAGACTAATGAGTGCCTTCTCCGAGATACGTAGCACCATCGGCTTGCTTCACGATATTCAACGCTACTTCATGCTCTTTAACGAGGGCCCCATGTGCAAGGCGGAATGCACGGTCGAGGAGAGTGTCATGATTACTGCGATGGCCAGGCGAATGTGTGCTGGAACGGACTGCAGCGGCTTCACGGAGCCACGAAGCCCTTCGGGCGAGCAGTCGGCTGTGAGATCACTGCAATGCGAAAGCATGTCCGTCTCTGGTGGTCGAAGTTGGAGGGCTGCGGAACGGTCGATGTTCAGCGTCGTGCCATTTGCGTCGCATGTACCAGGAATCATACCCTTTCAGCTAATGCCATGGAGGAAGTCGTTGCATAAAGTAAAGCTATCTTTTGAAATTATGTTGCAGCTCGAAACTTAGCAAAGTTCACAAAGGAGGCATCAGGACAGAAATTGTAATTACCTACCTACAAAGGACTCCTCCAAACGGTGCGGCATTGGATGAGTAAGCATGTAGTCTATCACGACTCGTCTACATTTGCTCATCAACCCCAACGTGACAGCTATGTTTATACAGTGCCATGTTGAGGTCGATCGTTCAGCTGTTCCTGGGCCGCGATTGCAGCAGTGATTTTGTCGAGCGAGAAGAGCTAAGCATATCTGCTTCAACACAACTGACTGCTCTTCATATGTATCTGCACTGTTCTGTCAACCTTGTTATTAGAGGGACCGGCAGGTTCGTCATGCTTTCAAGTTGCGATACTGTACGCGGGAAAGCTGCGTCGTTCCTTTGCGCAATCGAGCATCAATTTCACGAATCCATTGCTTTCCTGTCATCTGAAGATTTCAAGTTCCTTTTATACGTCGCATTCTCCTTCCTCTCGAATCTGGTATCGATATACAAATATTTAACGTTTGTCAAGCAGATGTGCGACCTTGTCTCTCAGAGCATCAGTCGTCTCGTCTATCCCGACCTGCTCCAACTATATCCCTTCCTCTGGGCTTGGTTCGACAAGAGAATGGATAGGCGGAGAAGGTCAGCAGCCTTCCTGCAAGTGAGCTCTGACCATGTTCCTCGGTACGGATTGATGGATCCGATTGACATCCACCAAGACTAGAGCGATGGCAGCAGCAAGAAGCAGGGGGACGCTACGCAAAGCGGAAGAGCTCTTCAACATTAGATGGTCAGAAAAGGGGCAGGTCACCCTCACTTGCCCACGACAAGACATCTATCGAAGAGTCTTTCGGAGCTTCCTGGCGACGTAAGCGCTCGCGGGAAAGGCAAGGCAGTAGATTCCGTGCAAGAAAAGGGGCCATCTCATGATGTGCCAGAGGAGCAGTCCTCAAGTTCGATCAAGGGAACTATGAGAGACACGGGGAGACGCGACTCCGTTGTATCTGGCTACGGATCTATCAATCACCTCAGACGTCCTGTGGATAACGACGATCCTCAAGTCAAGAAGGCAGAGAGCGCATCTACACCTTCATGAAAACTACGCAATGTCAACCATACGGCCATGCGGTCGGCTTCCCCTAGGCAACGCCAGTTGGCGCCCCGGAGTGGTGATCCGGTTCTACGCACCAAGCTCGGCCACGATAGCTCAACTGAACAACCCAAAAGACCACCTGTCATAACAGAAGCAAAGGGAAGTGTCTAGGGCTGAGATACGCGTCATCAAGGACAACGAAGAGCAGCTAACGGTGAGGACAGAGGAGATTGTGGTGTTTGTAGAGCGGGACTTGTCGAAAAGGGTAGCGCCTGATTCGTGATCCTTGCCTTTGGTGAGCATACGTTGTTGGACCTGGCATCGAATATCGGGAGCAGAATCATTCTGTCTGACGTAGAGGTATCCTACATGTTTAATAAGGTCAAGACGTCTTCAGCCAGTGCAACTTAATAAGGCGTGACAAAATCCATCCACCTAAGCAGAAGACCATCTTATGCATCAATGCGCACTCGATTCCACGAGAAAGCTGCGCGGCAAGCTTGGGCAAAGTCTAAGGCGAACGATTCGGCTGTTAAGAGGCCAGGGTCAACCCTTGGTTCAATCTGTCTTACAATCGTTCGTCCCGAGCGTTACATTCGATGCTGTATTTTGATGTCTAGCTCGATTTGCACATGATGCTAAGCTCCTTTTGTACGCCGGTCGTGTGTCGCAGACACGATATATGCAAGCAACGACATGCAAATCAGTAAATGCATCAAAAAGAAATCTCCACAGCCAATGCAAAAGATGAAAGAAATTCAAATCACTTCCTTCCTTCGTTTCCTCATCTACATCGTCTAGACAGACATGTCTATGACACCGTCTCAGTCCTTGTCTTCTTAGCAATCGGCACCTCGGCCTCCTTGTCCACTGTCTCCTCCAAATTCCTCTTCTCCTTGACGCCAATTAGCTCCTTCTCCTTCTTCTCAAACAGCTTCTTCTCAGCGGCCGTCATGTTCGGCAGCAGTGGCTTCTCGACCTTGGAGTGCAGGTTCAAGTGGAAGGTTCTGATAATGCTATCCGCATCATCGATAGCAATCGGCCTCACATCAGCGAGCGCCTTGATTTTCGCGGTCACGAGCTTGACCTGGTCGTCCGTCATTTCGAGACCCAGCTGCTCGACACGTGACTTGATAGCGTTCCAGCCAGTGAGGCGGCTGGCGAAGTGGACGTAGCGGCTCATGCCGAAGTCGGCCGGGTTGATAATCTCGTAGGTCGACGGGTTGTTGAGAATGGCCTTGGCGTGGATGCCGGCCTTATGGGTGAAGGCGCAGAAGCCTGTAATGGGATTGTTGAAGGGTACGTTGATTTCGACGGCTTCGGCGACCATGTCTTCAATCTCTTTGAGCTTGTGGAGCTTGTACTGCAGGCCTCCGAGTCAGCATTAAGCCGTGCGGTTCATGGGTACTGGGATAATTCTGTACCTTATTGATAACGTAGTCGCGGTCCTGTACGATCATACGGGCCATCAAACCACTGGTGTATGTCAGCTCGTCCACTTCCTTCTCGACACACTGTCGTCACGTGGCAATGTTTCTTACCCTAGAGGAGTGATACCGTTCCTTTCACCAATGCCGATGACCGAGGTATCAACGTGCGTTGCACCAGCCTCGAGCGCACCTGGACGATGTTAGTCTCCATACGCTCTGCCAAGATATAGTCTCAGTGAACAAATCGTTGGCTTACAGAAGGCATTCGCGATTGAGCAGCCGGTATCATCGTGGAAATGAGTCTCAATGTCGCAAGATACGACTCCTCGTAGCGTCCGGACGAGATCATAAACCTGGCGTGGGGAGGCGCAGCCAACAGTGTCTGCGATTCCGACTCGGTTCACTCCGACCTAAGGGATGAGTCAGTTAGTTTTCACCCCAAAAGTTGTAATTTCGGGAGTAAGGCCTACCTTGTCTACGGCCGAGTAGATACTCAGTAGATCCACCAAGTCGCTCCTGAATGAGTCTTCGGAGCTGAATCTTATTTCTGGAGAAAGGCGTCAGAAACAAAACGAGAATCATCCAGCTGGTAGTAAATTGCATGCACTTACCAAGGCCCTTGGACTTAACGAATTCGATGACTTCAATCGCAGCATTCTGTAGCATCTACGGTTAGCCGAGCATTCGTGGTTCGAAATCAAAGGCTCTTTCACAAGATATACGCCTTGGACAGCCACATGTCACACTCTTAAGCTTACCTTGATATACGTCATATCCTTGCCATGGGAATGCTCCCTCAGATACGACGACGTCCCAATAACCACATCCACCCCATCCACCCCCGTCTCGACTGCCACCCTCGCATCCGCCATCGTGCACCTCACGTGCGTCAAGATCTTCGCTTTGAGTCCCAACTTGCATATCGCCTCGCAGTCCAGCCTCGACTGCTCGCTCGCGCACGGGCTCGTGAGCTCAATGTAGTCGACACCAAAATCATCCAGCGCTCGCGCGATCTTAATCTTGGTTTCGGTGTCGAAGAAGGCGTTGGCGAATTGCTCGCCTTCGCGGAGGGTGGACTCGATGATCTTGAAGCGGGAGACGTTGGAGAGGTAGTCTTGGATAGGAGCGTAGGGGCTTTGGGTCGGGTGGGGGTTCATTTTCTGGAGAATGTGGGTAAGCGTTGGTCCGGTATATGGACATGCTCGTCTTTCGGCGGCCACGATGAAGAGCTTGATGAAGAGAGTCTTACAGTCTGTATGCCTACGAAGCCATTGCGTCCGTTCGTCCCGTTCGTCCCGTTCGCACTGCCATTGGCGCTATTCGCATGTCCATTGACACCGTTTGTGCCATTGGTGGTGGTGGTGGTGCTGGGGCCGACCTCGTCTGGTGGAGGGCACATTGTGGAGACTGGACGAGGTATACGATGGTTGGACAATGCTTCGGTACAGGAGAGTCTATATATTTATATGAGTAAGGTAGTGAGTCGGAGGTGGGTCAGGTGAATGAGTCAAATGAAATGGAAAAAAGGTATCGACGTGCATCGGGTTAACAAGCATTCGCACTTTGCCGGTCGACGTCAATGCCTTCTGGCGGGGATCTGCGCGGCGGCGCGCCAAGTGTTGCCGACATCGCTCTCTGGCGCAAAAGCTCACGGGCACCGACACACTCCCCCGCAAAGATTTTCTTCCCTGCAGGTCACATCGCATCTTGATCTGATTACGTGATGGGCCTTTCTCGCTTTCCAGTCTCGACCATGTTCAAACTCCAAAATTGCCGAACACTATATGCATGGTAAAAGCCTACGTATGGACGCAGGAAAACCCTTCTCTTGCACCCTCACGTCACGGGAAGTGAACAGAACATTGGCAGCTACCGAGATTCGCAAGCCAAAAGTCAAGTGGAAGCCGTGAATATCCCCTTCCACACCTCAAAACTCAGCGAAGCGAAAGAAATGGAAAAACGGTAAAAGATTGGTATAAGGCATCTAGTTCAAGTATATATCTCGGTAGCGCAACAGCTTTGTCCCTTACGGTAGTTCGCCATCCCAATTCACCTTGAGTGCTGCATATTCGTTAGTATTTCTT
>Ga0160429_1001520_pt1 | contig 12873 bp, 5 predicted proteins | sample SolpanmetagenomR_FD_108199 | JGI IMG/M metagenome (GOLD analysis project Ga0160429, IMG submission 108199) | Solar panel surface microbial communities from Lawrence Berkeley National Laboratory, California, USA - R | ecosystem: Engineered > Built environment > Solar panel > Unclassified ... | reverse complement strand
GCGTGCTTGCCGTGGGTAACGGCGTGTTCCAGCGCTTGGACTTGCGTGGCATCCAACGAAATAGGGGCTAGTGGTAGCATGACCCAAAACTACTACTCGATTACTTATGCACGAGTACTTAATGTAGTTATTGGGCAGCGTAGGCTGGCTGGTGAGCTGGTGCTGCAAATGGCCAAAGGGCTTCTGGCGCAAGTCCAGCTTATTAAGGCCCCCGGCCGGCGCGGCCAGCCACAATACCTGGTCGCAGTCCTCAAAAATCTGGTGCAGCCGCTCCGATTGCAAGCTGGACGGGTCGCCGCTGATGGGCAGAAACAGGGCCCGCTGCGCCATCTGCACGGGCGGGGCCAAGCCCGTAGCGGGGGCAGCCGGCCACCGGTATAAGCCATAATCGGTGCCCACCCACAATTGCCCAAAGGTATCGAGATGAATGGCGTGGATGTCGCGGCAGGACTGCGGCAGCGGGTGGCTGCGCAAGTTGCGCACGCCCAGCCGGTCGGGGCGCGCCACCCAAAATACCTGGCTATCAGTACCAATCCACAAGTCGCCCCGGCGGTCGAGGTGCAGGCCCCGCACGGTAGCAAACCCCAGCGGGGCGCGCTGGGCGCGCAGCTGGGCGGGCAATACGGTGCCCGCGGCTAGCACCCGCAAACCCAGGCCTAGCGTACCAAACCAGATTTGGCCGTCCGGGGCTGCCGCTAGGCTTAGCACCGGAAAGCTGGTACTTCCGCTTTCGGCCAGCGCTACTTGGCGCAGGCTCCGCAAATGCGCCTGGGCATCTACCTCCACCACAAAAATGCCGGCGTGCTCCGTGCCTACCCACAGCCGCCCTTGCGGGTCCGAAACAAGCGCAAGTACGTCGGCTTGGGCCAGCTTTTGCGCCAGCGCCTGATAAGCGGGCGGTACCGCGGCCTCGCCCAGGCTCCGAAAACGGTCCTGGTCGGCATCGTACCAGCTCAGCCCCGCGTTTTCGGCTCCTACCCACAGGCGGCCGGCGCGGCCCACGTGCAAAGCATGAATGCGATTGCCGGAGATGCCATTTAGCGGGTTAACGGGCAGCGTGTAGTTTTTTAGGTCGTAGCCGTCGTAGCGGTTGATTCCCCGGTTAGTACCAATCCACAGAAAGCCGGCCTGGTCCTGCGTTACGGCTTCTACGTCGCTATGTAGCAACCCGTCATTTACCGTGAGGTGCTCAAAGCGCAGGTTGCTAGGGGCAGTTTGCGCCCAGCAGGCGCTGCCTAACAGCCAAAAAAATAACAGTAAATAACTGTAAGGTTGTTTCACAATTCTGGGTAAGTAAGTGACCACTCTTACTAGTAATGTACTCCGAAGGTAGAGTAAAAACAATTGCATACAGCGGAGTAGGCAGCGTGGCTGCCAACCACCAAGGGGCTTGAGCAAATTAGCTACCTATAGCAGCAAGCGGGGTAAGATTGAGCTTAACCGTACTTTTCGGTTTTGCCAGCGCGCAAAATTTCCGTTGCGTAGTATTGCTCGGCTTAAAAGGTGGTTTTGGCGCGATTGCGTACCTGATTACCCCCGCTTTTGTGTCGAATACCCCCTTATTGGGCCACTGGTAGCTCGATAGCTTTGTCCCACTTCTCGGCTGCGAATAGCTGCGCATAGCAGTGGGGCCGCTCAGCCATTAAGTCGCACAAACGTTTGCGCCAATTGCCTTGGCTAGGTTTACTACAACGCTGAGTTGCGCTGTTTTCATTGGCTGGTGCATGGCCCATGCCCAGCTACTGGCTTCTCCTTTCCAGCGTCGGTCGCCCACGAGAAAATGCTGCCTGGCTTGCCGGGTCTTCCACTTGCTTCTTCATCTAGTTACCAAGTCCCACTCAACCCCATGCAAAACTTCTTACTCAGGAGAAAGTACGTGCTGTACTTTCTGCTATTTCTTTGCTCCGTCCTAAAGAGCTACGCGCAAAGCACCCCTATTTCTGGGCGCGTGACTGACGAGTCAGGAGCTGGCCTGCCCGGCGTGACGGTGCTGCTCAAAGGCACTACTACGGGCACCGCCACCGGCGGCGACGGGAGCTACTCGCTCAGCGTGCCCGACGCCGCTACGGGCGTGCTAATATTCTCGTTCGTGGGCTACAAAAAGCAGGAAGTCGCTATCAATAAGCGGACTAGCATCAGCATAGCTCTCAACTCGGATGCTGCCGCGCTAAGTGATGTGGTGGTAGTCGGCTACGGCGAGCAGCGCAAAAGCGACATCACTGGGGCCATTGCGTCGGTGTCGCCCAAGGAGCTGAAAGACCAGCCGGTGGCGCGGGTAGACCAGGCCTTGCAGGGCCGCTCGCCGGGCGTGGTGGTGCAGAATAACGACGCTTCGCCCAATTCCAGCGTCAGCATCCGCATCCGGGGCAGCAACTCGCTCACGGGCACCAACGACCCGCTGGTGGTAATTAACGGCTTCATTGGCGGCGACTTATCCTCGCTGAACCCGAATGACATCGACAACATCGAGGTGCTGAAAGATGCCTCGGCCACGGCCATCTACGGCTCGCGCGGAGCCAACGGCGTAATCCTGGTAACTACCAAGCGCGGCGTGGCGGGCAAGACGACCGTGCAAGTAAACAGCTACGTCGGCATTCAGCAGCTACGCAAAAAGCTGGATTTGCTGAACGCCAGCGACTACGCCGCCACCGTGAACGCCAACCGCCAGGACCTAGGCCTCGCGCCCGTGTACACGCCGGCCGAGGTAACGGCCTTTCAGGCCAACGGCGGCACCGACTGGCAGAACGAGATTTTTCGCAAAGCTGTGCAGCAGAGCCACCAGGCGAGTATCGCGGGGGGTAGCGACAAGTTTTCGTACTTCGTGTCGGGCAACTACATCGACAACGCGGGCATTATCAAGAATACCTCGTTTCAGCGGTACTCGCTGCGCTCGAACCTGGAGGCGCGGCTCAACGACCGGTTCAAGGTGGGCATGAACCTGTTTTTATCGAAATCGACCGACCATCCCACGGCGCTCAACGGCTTTGCGGGCGGCAACGGAGCTAGCCCCGTTTTCGCGGCCCGGCTGTGGGCACCCACTCTGCCCGTGTACAATGCCGATGGCACGTATACCCAGCCTTCGGGCAAGGTGGGGCCGCACACGCTCTACAACCCGCTGGCGATGGCCGTGGAGCCGATTCGGGACAACCGCCAGGATATCACGGAGTTCAATACCTACCTGGATTATGCCATTGTGAAAGGGTTGTCGGCCCGCGTGACGGTGGCCGGCCGCCTCACCGACGACGAGAACAGCTACTACATCAACAACAAAGGCACGGCCGGGGTGGGCGACGCGCAGGCCGGCATCACCAACAACCGCTACCTGTTTTTGCAGAATACCAACCAGCTCACCTACCAAAAAACGATTGCCGACCTGCACAACCTGTCGGTGACGGCCGTGTACGAGCAGCAGCGCGAAGACTTTAACAGCAGCTTCGTGGGGTCGAAAGGCTTTAACACGGATGCCCTGAGCTACAACAACCTGGGCTACGGCAATTCCTACGGCGTGCCCTACTCGGGCCGCACCACCAAGAACGTGCAGTCATTTCTGGGGCGCGTCAACTACGGGTTTGCCGACCGGTACCTGGTGAGTTTGACGGGCCGCTACGACGGGTCGTCGGTATTTGGCGAAAACCACAAGTGGGGCTTTTTCCCATCGGCCGCCCTAGGCTGGCGCGTCAACAACGAAGCCTTTCTGCGCGACGTTGCGGCGCTCACCAACCTGAAGCTGCGCGCTAGCTACGGCCTCACCGGCAACCAGGGCATCAGCCCGTACCAGTCGCTCACGCTGCTGAGCACCACCGCCGTTTACCCCATCAACGGCACCACCCTGAGCCCCGGCGTGACGCTGGGCACCCTCGGCAACCCCGACCTGCGCTGGGAAAAAACCGCCCAGCTCGATGTGGGCCTCGACGTGGCGCTGTTTGCTAACCGCCTGCAATTCACGGCCGACCTCTACCAGAAGCGCACCAGCGACCTGCTCATCAACGTGCCGCTGCCCCTGATTTCGGGCTACACTTCGGTGCTTCGCAACGTGGGCGAAGTCGAAAACAAAGGCGTAGAGCTGAGCCTGGGTGGCCAGCCGGTGGTGGGTAAGTTCAAGTGGAACACCAACTTCAACGTGGCCATCAACCGCAACAAAGTGCTGGCGCTGGCTGGCACGCAAACCGCCGACGGCACTCAGGAAATTACGCTGGGCGGCCCCGGCCTGCCCAACTTCGGCAACACCATCTTCCTGACGGTGGGCCAGCCCATCGGTGTGCTCAAGGGCTACATTCAGAACGGTACCTGGGGCACAGGCGAAAGCGCGCTGGCGCAGTCGTACGGGGCCATTCCGGGCTCGCCCAAGTACGTGGACCAGAACGGCGACGGCGTGATTGATGACAAGGATATCGTCATCATGGGAAACACGTTTCCGAAGTTCAACTACGGCTGGAACAACACCTTCACCTACGGCAGCTTCGAGCTAAACGCGCTGATTCAGGGCGTGTCGGGCAACAAAATCTACAACCTGGCGCGGGTGTACACCGACCGCAGCTCGGCCGATGCCGATGCCACCAGCACCCGCATCCTCGACCGCTGGACGCCCACCCACCAGAACACCGACGTGCCCTCGTTTGCCGGGTCGGTGCAAGGCGAGAAGCTGCAATCGTCGCGCTGGCTCGAAGACGGCTCCTACGTGCGCCTCAAAAACGTGACGCTGAGCTACAACCTGCCCGTCTCGGTGCTCACGGCCGCCAAAATCAGCGCCGCCCGCCTCTACGTGAGCGGCGTGAACCTGGTGACGCTGACCAAATACACCGGCTACGACCCCGAGTCCCGCAGCGGGGTCGATACCTACGGCGGCATCGACCTGGCCAGCTACCCGGCGCAAAAGTCCTACACTATCGGGCTGAACGTCACCTTCTAGAAAAGTAACGTAGCGCCTCACCCCCCGGCCCCCTCTCCGAAAAGGAGAGGGGGAGCCTGACGACTTTCCGACGAAAGTGCACGTTTGCTATCGGTCGGCTCCCCCTCTCCTTTTCGGAGAGGGGGCCGGGGGGTGAGGCGCTACGGTCGCATACATCTTAAAACTCCCACCCTATATGAAAAATATTGCCCACTATTTCCTGTCCTCGGCACTCTTCGTAGCCACCCTCACGCTCGGCGGCTGCGCCAAGCTCGACGAAGTGCCCGATTCATCCATCAGCCCCGCCAACTTTTACAAGACGGATGCCGACTATCTGGCGGCCATCAACGGAGCCATTAAGCCTTGGTTTTCAGGCTACGGGGCTTTTGACTTCAACAACGCGCTACTACTGAGCGGCGGCGCGGAAGACGTGACCTCGCGCCCCACGGCCCCTACTCTGAAAGCTTATGACGAGTTTAAGCCCGATGTGAACGGCTTTCAGGCGGCGCAGGAGTGGACGTTGCTTTACAAATCCATCAACTCCTGCAACCTCATCATTGCCAGCATTGCGCAAAATACTACCATTCCCCAGGCCAACCGCAACGCCTACGAGGGGCAGGCGCGCTACATCCGGGCGCTGGCGTATTTCAACCTGACCCGGTGGTTTGGCGAGATTCCCATTGTGACGGTCGCCAACCAGGTTACGGCCGACCAGGTGGGCCAATCGACAGTGGCGCAGGTATATCAGGTTATCACCGACGACCTGAAAGCGGCCGAAACCATGCTGCCGCTCACCTTTCCCGACAAGGGCCGCCCCACCCAAGGTGCAGCCAAAACGCTGCTCGCCGAAGCCTACCTGACGATGGCCGGCTGGCCGCTAAAAGACGCGACCAAGTATGCCCTAGCCCGCGACAAAGCCAAGGAAGTGATGGACGGGGGACAGTACAGCCTGGAAGCCAACTTCGCCGACCTCTGGAAGGTGAGCAACAAGCTTACGAATCGCGAATTTATTTTTATGTTCAATGGGGTATCCACCGCTAGCTACGTGGAGGGCAGCCACTTGCACGTAGCCAGCCGGCCCGGCGAAGAAGGCGGCTGGGACGATATGATGTCGGAAGCGCGCTTCTTCAACGCCTTCCCGGCCGGTCCGCGTAAGGATGCGACCTTTCACACCGTCTTCACCGACGCGGCCCGCACCACCTGGCAAAAGTCGAATGTAGGCCAGCCCTACATGGCTAAGTACCGCGACGCCGGCGCGGCTGCTACTGCCAACGGCCCGGTAGCCAGCAACGACGGCGATGGCTTTTTTGTGATGAGCCGCTACGCGGAAGTGCTGCTCATTTATGCCGAAGCCGCCAACATGGCGGAGGGCAGCCCCTCGGCCGCCGCGCTGGCAGCTATCAACCAAGTGCGCCGCCGCGCCAGCGGCGGCAACCAGGCACTGTACCCCGACCTGACTACCGGCCTTTCCCAGTCGGCCTTCGACGCGGCTGTGCTGGCCGAGCGCGCCTGGGAGCTGGCCTTCGAAAACAAGCGCTGGTTTGACCTGGTGCGCAAAGAGCAGGTGGTAGCGGTGAATAAGGCCCTGTACCCCAACGTGAGCGCCAAAAATCAACTAATTCCGAAGCCGCAAAAGGAAGTGGACATGATTCAGGGCTTGAAGCAAAACCCTGGCTACTAGTCTTTCTGGCAGCAGCCCGGCCGGAGTATCCTTGCTGGCCGGGCACTCGCTACCTCTTATAGGTATCCTATTCTTTTCCCACCCAATCCCTTTTCAACATGAAAAAGCTCTTCTGCTTTGCCCCGGTGCGCCGAGCGCTGCTGGTCGGCGCGGCTTGGTGCCTGGCCTTGTTGCTGCCTGCCGCTGCCTGCGCCCAATCCTTTGCCAAGGGCGCCGATGTGGGCTGGCTGCCGCAAATGGAAGCCACGGATTATAAATTCTACAATTCCTCTGGGCAAGAGGAGGATTGCCTGCAGATTCTCAAAGCCAGGGGCATCAACTCAGTCCGGTTACGAACTTGGGTCAACCCATCTGCCGACCCAGTGAATGGGCATTGCAGTCAGGCCGAAACCATTGCCTTAGCCGTGCGTTGCCAGGCCGCCGGACTGCGCGTGATGATTGACTTCCACTACGGCGACACCTGGAACAGCGTGGGTGTGCAAAATCCGCCGGCGGCCTGGGCCAGCCTGACGTATCCGCAGATGCAGACGGCGCTGTACAACTACGTCTACAACTTCTGCACTGCCCTCCAGGCAGCCGGCGTTACGCCCGAGTGGATGCAGAACGGCAACGAAATTAATTCGGGTATTTGCCGGCCCACCGGAGCCGTGTCGAACCCAGTACAGATGACCGGCCTGTTGAATAAAGGCTACGATGCCATGAAGGCCGTTTTCCCGACCACCAAGGTCATTATCCACGTGGCGCAACCCCAGACTGCTGCCGCCCAAGCCATGCTCGATGCCTACCAGAGCAACGGCGGGCGCTGGGATGTAACCGGTTGCTCGTCCTACGCTAGCAGCACCAACCAGCCGGGGGTGCAAACCTCGGTACAGAACCTGCGCACCCGCTATGGCAAGGAAATCATGATGGTAGAAGTCGGTGGCCGCTGGGACCGCGCCACCGATACCCGCACCACCATCACCAACTGGCTTAACGGGATGCAGGGCATGGGCGGCACCGGCGTATTCTACTGGGAGCCGGAGGGCTACGCGCCTTTCTGCACCTACAATATGACCGCCTGGGACCCCAACACCCAGCAGCCCACCCTAGCCCTCGATGCCTTTTTGGCCGGCGGTACGCCCAGCCTGGTAGTAAACCCCGGCTTTGAAGCCAACGGTAGCGCTACCCAAACGCCCAGCAGCTGGCTGAGCGCTGGCACCACGGCCGGAGACTATACCGAAACGGGGGCTCACACCGGCAGCTACCGCCTCTCACACTGGCGCAGCACCGCATTTCAAGTCACCACCTCACAGCTCAAAACCGGCCTGGCCAACGGCACTTATACGCTCCGCGCCTGGGTGCAGAGCGGCGGGGACCAGAACTCCTGCCAGCTATTCGCCCGCAGCTTTGGGGGCACCGAGGTCGTGGCTACCCTGCCTATTACCAGCACCTGGACCCTGCTCACGGTGAGCAACGTGCAAGTCACGAACGGGCAGTGTGAGTTTGGCCTGCGCACCAATGCTAACGCTGGCAACTGGTGCAGCATCGACGACGTGGAGTTCTACCTTGGCACCGGCAACCCGGCGGCGCGGAGCAGCACCGCCCTTAGCAGCCAGCTCCAGGTCGGCGAATCGCAGGCGTTAACCCTTTACCCCAATCCGGCCGCCGAATCCCTGACCGTCACCCTGCCCGCTGGGAGTGAGGCTGCCCAGGCCCGTATTTACAACGCCACCGGGCAGCTGGTGCGCACTGCCATGCTGTCGGCCGGAGCGTCGACCCTGGATATCTCAGCCCTCAAGGCGGGTGTTTATCAGGTGCAGTTGATTGCTGACCAACACATTGTTGTCAAGAAATTCATTCGCCAGTAAGCCTGACTGGCCCTGTGCGTACGGGGCCAGCCAAGCTTTTCTTTAGTTATAGAACACATGCTAGCCCACTTCCGGAAGCACGCGCTGCCGTGCTTGATTGCCTTGCTAGTGTTGCTAGCCTCCTGGCCAGCCGCTGCACAAACCCGCCATGAATACCTGCTGACTACTGACTGGAAATTCGCCAAGGGCGACGTGCCCGGTGCCGCAAAGTCGGACTTCAAAGATGCCGCCTGGCAAACGGTGAGCGTGCCGCACGACTGGGCCATCTACGGCCCCTTCGATGGTAGCAACGACCTGCAAACAGTGAAAATTGAGCAGAACAACGAGCAAAAGGCGACCGTGAAAGCGGGCCGTACGGGTGGACTACCGTATGTAGGCACGGGCTGGTACCGACGGCAATTGCCGGTAGCGGGCTTCAGGCCGGGCCAGCGGGCTGTGCTGCTGTTCGATGGTGCCATGAGCGATGCCCACGTCTTCGTCAACGGCCAGGAAATTGGGAATTGGCCCTACGGCTACAGCTCGTTTTCCTTCGACATCACCAACTACCTGCAAGCGAAGGGTCCTAATACTCTGGCCGTGCGCCTTAAAAATCAGCCTGAATCGGCCCGCTGGTACCCCGGCGCCGGCCTCTACCGGAATGTGCACCTCATCATCACCAGCGATGTGCATATCCCGGTGTGGGGCACCCACCTCACCACGCCCGAAATCACGGCGCAATCGGCCCGCGTGCAGCTGCGCACGCAGGTGGCAACATCGGCTGGTGCCCGTCAGCCGTTGCGCCTGCAAACGGAAATTCGCGACGCGGCCGGGCAAGTAGTGGCCTCGAATACCAGCACGCTGGCCGCTGCCGACAGGCCGGAATTTGACCAGAGCCTACGAGTGCCGCAGCCCAAATTATGGTCGCCGGAAACGCCGTTTTTGTACACGGCAGCTTCGCGGCTCTACGCCGGCGAAGTGCTGAAAGACGAATACAAAACGACGTTCGGCATCCGGTCCGTCAAGTTTGAAAAGGACAAGGGTTTTCTATTGAATGGCCAGCCGCGCAAGTTCAAGGGCGTGTGTAACCACCACGATTTGGGGCCGCTGGGTACGGCCGTGAACACGGCCGCCCTGCGTCGCCAGCTTACCTTGCTCAAGGACATGGGCTGCGACGCCATTCGCACTTCCCACAACATGCCCGCGCCAGAACTGGTAAGCCTCTGCGACGAAATGGGCCTGCTGCTGATGGTGGAAGCGTTTGACGAGTGGAAAACGCCCAAGGTGAAAAACGGCTACAGCCAGTACTTCGACCAGTGGGCTGAAAAAGACCTGGTGAACATGGTGCACCGCGACCGTAACCACCCCAGCGTCATCATCTGGAGCATTGGCAACGAAGTGCCCGACCAGAGCAATGCGGGCGGGGCCGCTATTGCTAAGCGCCTGCAAGACATTGTGCACCGCGAAGACCCCACCCGCCCCGTAGGCGCTGGGCTAGACCGGTTCGACGATGATTTCAAATACGGCATCGCCGCCGTGCTGGATATTCCGGGCTTCAACTACAAGCCCAGCCGCTACACCGAGGCGCTGAGCAAGCTGCCCCAGGGCTTCCTGTTGGGGTCTGAAACAGCTTCTACCGTGAGCTCGCGGGGCGTGTACAAGTTTCCGGTGGCGGTGGTGAAAGAAAAAAAATACGCGGATAATCAATCGTCATCCTACGACCTAGAAGCTTGTAGCTGGTCGCAGATACCCGACGAGGAATTTGCCGCCCAGGATGACCAGCCCAACGTGCTGGGTGAGTTCGTGTGGACCGGTTTCGATTACCTGGGCGAGCCCACCCCCTACGACGAAGTCTGGCCTTCGCACAACTCCTACTTCGGCATTCTGGACTTGGCTGGAATGCCCAAAGACCGGTACTACCTCTACCGCGCCCGCTGGAATACGGCACAGTCTACCCTACACCTGCTGCCGCACTGGACCTGGCCCGGCCGCGAGGGCCAGACGACGCCCGTGTTTGCCTATACCAACTACCCCTCGGCCGAGCTCTTTGTGAACGGCCAGAGCCAGGGCCGCCAGACCAAGCACGCCTCCGACCAGCCCCAGACCCGCTACCGCCTGATGTGGAACGAGGTGAAATACCAGCCCGGCACGCTCAAAGTAGTGGCCTACGACGCCACCGGCAAAGCCGTGGCCGAAGAAGAAGTACATACCGCTGGCCCACCCCACCACATCAAGCTAGTGCCCAACCAAACCAGGCTGGCCGCCGACGGCCAGGACCTGGCCTACGTAACCGCCCGCGTGGAAGACGTGCAAGGCAACCTCTGCCCCAACGCTACCAACCAGTTGCGTATGCAGGTGAGCGGGGCGGGACGCTTCCGCGCCGTGGGCAACGGCGACGCCACCTGCCTGGAGTTGTTTCATCAGCCGCAGATGCACGCCTTCTCTGGACAGGTCATGGTTATCGTGCAGGCTACCACTACGCCTGGTGAGATCCAGTTGAACGTAACCGGCTCCGGCCTGAGCAGCGCCACGCTGCGCTTGCAATCGGAAAGGGCAACGGTGCAATAAGGGGTTCTTGTTCCAAAAGGGCGGTTTTACACGCTAAGCAGCTAATCAATTGATTCATTGGTTATTGCTAGCAGTAAATTGGCCTTCTTATAGCAGAAAGAGGCTAAACTTACGCTAATAACATATCAGATATAATATGTTATTGGCTTAGAAGATGATGTCAACTTTACACGGTTCAAAAAGCTAGGTTCAATAAACCAATTCGCTGTTTCTTTTTGGACTGTCTTTCTGAACCCTGTTTGCTGGCCTAATAGGGGTTGCGTTAGATACTGTGATAAAAGGGTTGCCTATCAGGTCACTATTTTCTACTTTTGGGTTCTTCAAGGAGGGCCTCCGGGTTCATCCTGTGTAGCCTCGACTCGCTTATGTGGTCGGGGCTACTTCTTTTTCAGCTACGTGGGCGGGGTGATAGTGCGGGTCGTAGGCGCAATCATTTTTCCACAGCGAGTAGCAGAGCACGAGCAACTTGCGCATCACGGCAATCACGCCGGGCTTGCCACTGGGCTGGCGCGCCCGCAGCCGGGCATAAAAGGCCATCTGCTGCGGATTGTAGCGTAAGCTGCTGACCGCCGGCAAGTAGAGGGCCGTGCGCAAGCGCACATTGCCGCGCCGCGAGATGCGCGTGGCCGGGGTCGAGAGTCCACTTTGGCGCTGCACGACATCGAGCCCCGCATAAGAGGTGAGCTGGCGCTCATTCTCGACCAGTACAAAGCCGCTGGTTTCAGCGACGACGATGACCGTCGTGAGCTCAATGCCGGGAATGCTAGTCAGGTGCGCCAGCTTGCGGGCCAGTTCCGGCTCCGCCGTGAGTAGGTCGGCCAGGTCCTGGTCCAGCGCCTTCAACTGTTGCACAACTAGTTGTTGCTGCGCGCTTAACCGGGCCAACGTTCGGCTATCCGGCTGGTAGCTGTGCGCGTAGGCATGGGCACGGGTCTTGAGTTGGGCCCCTTGCCGGGTGAGTACTTGGCGCTCGCGGGCTAGGCCCCGCAGCTGCCGCAGGGCCGGAGTGGGCGGTCGCCAAGCTGGCAGTGCCCGTTCCAGGCCCAGGCGGCACAGCAAACGAGCATCGAGTTGGTCCGTTTTACTTTTTTGTTCGGTACTGCGGGCAAAATACTTCACCTTATTGGGGAGTAGCACGCTCAGCAGCTGCTGATTATCCGCTAGAAAGTACGCGAGCTCTTCGTAGTAAACACCGGTGGCTTCCACCACAAACCAGCGCGGGCTGTCCGCAGCTTGCTGCTTGGCCACCCACTGGAGCAGGTCGGCAAAGCCGCTAGCCGTGTTGTCGAAGGTGGCTTCTTTGCCAAAGTGCAGCTGCTGGCTGGCTTCGAGATAACCCAGGCAGGCGACAAAGCTGTCTTTGGCTATGTCGATACCCACCACGTACTTCAACGGGACAATCGGGGGCTTTACGGCAGGCATGAGCAGGCAGGAAGTAAGGTGGAACCAGTAGCCAGACAGGCTTTTGCCGCAACTCTCCTCGTACAAATGCGGGATGCCTTTCGCCAGGCGAGGCTCCCTCCATACTGTGCAGTCTTCAGGCAAAAGGGAAACGAGACACCGTTTCTAACGCGCAATGTCAAGGCGGTAGGCTCGCATTTAGAGTCTATCCGAATAGGGGAATACCATCACCCGAAAAGACAATTATACCAGGTGATTCGGGCGCAGGCGAAATGAAGCATGGCTAGGTAATTCTCCGGTTGTTTGGCCCAGCGGATAAGCAGGTGCCGAAACCGGTTGAGCCAGGAGTGGGTGCGCTCCACCACCCAGCGCCGAGCCCTTTGCCCGGCTTTTTGGCTTGGGCTTCTTCCCCGCGCGGGCGGATGTGGGCCGTGTAGCCGTGAGCGGCCACTACCTCCCGCACCTGCTCGTAGTCGTAGCCCGCGTCCAGGCACAGGTGCTGCTCACTACCG
>Ga0160429_1001516_pt1 | contig 12903 bp, 15 predicted proteins | sample SolpanmetagenomR_FD_108199 | JGI IMG/M metagenome (GOLD analysis project Ga0160429, IMG submission 108199) | Solar panel surface microbial communities from Lawrence Berkeley National Laboratory, California, USA - R | ecosystem: Engineered > Built environment > Solar panel > Unclassified ... | reverse complement strand
GAACAGAACAGAACAGAGCGACCAGCCACGTCATGTCAACAAACAATCATGCGTCTGCTGGCTTCTCTCTTCCTACGCTCTCTCTCAAGCCTTGAGTCTGCCGTGCTTGTCGGACATGTTTCGCGAACGATCCAAAGGTTCCTCATACCGAGGCCGTGGTCGGGCCCGCAACGAGTCCATGAAACCCAAAGGCCTTTTCACCGCCGGCGTGTGGCATTGTGACTGCAACCCTCGCCTTCCAGCAAACCGCTTCAAAGTTAAGAAAGAGGGGCCGAATGAGGGACGTTGGTGTAAGTATAGTGTTCCTCCTCCTCTATTCATTCTCGATGTCGAAACCCAGCTGACATCTCCTCAGTTTACTGCTGTCAGAAAGACAAACAGATCGGTTGCAACTTCTTTCTGTGGGAATCAGAAGCCGAGCCACGCATGCAAGCGGCAGTCCTTCACAATTCCACAAGTGAACCCGATCATCCCCTACAACATGCTACTTCGACGACCGAACCCAAACCACCACATAATTCCAAACTTGCGCCGCCTCCTCCGCTTCCTGCACAACCACCTCACATACCCCCGAAGCGCAAGCTCCCATGGCTTGAAGATGACACCGCCTCCACTGAAGACGACGAGCCGTTCCCATGGTCTCCCACCCAAGCAGAAGCCCAAGCCCTCTCGAGCGTCGTTGACAAAGCAACCAACTCGCGCACGCCCGCGCCCGAAACGCCCCGCAAAGCGCAAAAGACCTCCGCTTTCGCAACGCCGCACCAACAGGCCAACAAGACGTCCTACGCCAACGGCCTCCCCACACCCAGTACCTCCAACCGCAAACCCGACTACCTCAGCGTGACGCCCTACGCGGACACAGTGACGCCGCACACAACGCCGACACCGGCAAGATTCCACGACGCACTGTCCAAAACTCCAATCAACGAGCGGAGCGGCGATCTCGTCGGCGAAGTCTTCGCATACCTCGGCACAACATCGGCGGCCCTCACGCCCGAGCAGGCGAGCGGTCTACGCGGGGTCCTCGAGAGACACACGCTAAAGACGCAGGGGATCGTCAAGGGCCGCGACGTCCTACGCGGCGGGATCCAAGCCAGGGAGGAAGCGATGGGGAAGATGCGGCAGCGGGTCGCGGCGCTGGAGTCGGAGTTGGAGAGCCAGAGGGCCGTGACGCGGCACTTGCGGCAGGTGCTTGCTGGAGGACGATAAGAAGGCTGCGGACGAGGCGGCGAGGGGAAAGAAGTGAATGGCTTTGCGGGTGCGGAGTTTTATGTGCATTGTTATGATACCCCCTTTAGCATGCGAACAGATATCGATAATACCAATCTCGTAATTTTTGTCTGCACAATCTTCTATCGTAGAGCTGTTATATGTGTGCCATTTCATACGCAGCAGGCCAAACCTCATCGTCCAAACCTCCAATCGTAAGACATGTATTCATTCACTCCTCCGCGCAAACCACTTGCCCCCCCCCCCCACCTTTCACCCGTAGAAGAAGTCTTCATCAACGCCCTCCCTGGACGGCAGCACGACGTCCCTCAGCAAGCCGTACGGGTTCTTGCGCTCGGCGGCGGCGGCGTCGTTGAAGCCCGTCAGCGTCTCCTCGAAGCGCACGTTCAGCAGGCGGATCTTCATGCCGTAGCGGACGATCAGGTCGATGAGCTTCATCGTCCCGGGCGACGCGGGCGCTTGGTCGAGCAGCATGAGCAGGCCGTCGAGCCACTCGGCCGCGAGGTGCGCCGTCGAGGGCTGCAGGATGATGAGGGGCGTTTCAACGGCGGCGGCGGCGGCGGCGGTGGGCGATCGGTTGGGCGGCGGGCCTTGGATTACGATTGTCAGCGAGGGGTCCGATGCGACGGACGTGACGGTTGTGAGGTCGAGTTTTGACGCCAGGGCTTCGAGTGGTGGTTCTTTACCCGCGGCGCTCTTGGCTTCGTAGTCGCCGAAGTGGAGGTAGCGGCGGTTGTGTGAGAGCCGGATGTATCGCCATGGCTTCGAGAGAGGTGATGAGGTGTCGTCAGACGACGGTGGCGCGGCGAGGTTGGGGAACCAGGCTCCGGCAAGTAGGCTCCGTATGCGCTGCTCCTTGAGGAAGAGAATGGCCTCTTGGCGAAGCTCCTGTCGTACTTGACTGTTGGGTTTTAGTGGAGTTCTCCAACCTGGACGCGCATTCGTACGTACCGGAGATGATGACCCCAGGCGTCATGCTGGGTACTTTCCAGCAACTCCATCTGCAACTCGCGGATTTGTCGCAGATCCCAAGCAGCAAACTCCGCCTCGATCTGCTCTATGGACGTCGTCCGCGGGGCAAGCCCGACGATCTGCTCCACGATGATTCGAACAAGCTCGTCGATCTTGATGAAATCTTCCGTCTCGGCTCCACTTGCTGCCCAGAAACGGAAGAACGCTTGGAGTGCCGCAGAGTGCAAGCGTGACCACTGCAGCAAGAGAGGCGTGAAGACATTTTCGAAATTCGTTCGCGCTTCCATCGTGACGTAGCGTTTCTGCAGCTCGTCGTTCTCCTCCCTTGCTACGTCGAAGTGGTCAAACAAGATGGAAGTAACTGCAAGACATGACTTTGCCACGGGGCAACGTTGTTCTGCCGGCCTGCTCGCTTGTTCTAGTAACAGCTTCTGGAACCCGTCCTCGCTCTTCCTTGCAAAGTCCATCAAGTCCATGAGTCCAAGAAAGCCGACATTCTGAAACTCCCAGCCAGGGTTTTCAGATTCAAAGCCTAGGCTCCTATACTTTTGATCCTCCTCATCCTCTTCCCGGGTTTCCTTCCGCTCGGGATGCGCAGCAAGGTAGACCGTCCTCAAACCTTTTCGGTGATCATGTCGCCCGAAATCAATGGGCATCCTTCGCCACTTGCGAAGAAGGGTCTTGGTCAAGCCCTGGAAATCTAGCAACGGATATGCCATGTCTTGCAGGCCTGTACTTTGCATCAGTACGTAAACGGCTTTGATGACGCCCAAGTCGTGCAACTGTTTTATGAACCTGGGCCATTCGTTGTCCGTATCTTGGTTTATCGCATCCCTCATTAAGGCGTTGATGAGTTGAAGAGCATTGGCGCATAGTGTATGATCAGCAGAGGAGAGACGGCTGACCAAGGATTCCAAGAACTGGGGATTCGCTGTAATGGCTGGCTTGAGCGCTTCGAACCCGCTTTTGGCGTCTTTGGAGGAGCTTGTGGCGTGATGGGCGACTATGGCGACCAGAATGGCCATTGCGCCGCGGAGTATGTTCACCAAGGGGTGGGATGAAACGATTTCGAAGAGCTATCACTGACGCCGGTTAGCTGTGCACATGCGCCCAATAATATTCCACCTTCTGTTACCCTGTCGATGAGGTCCTCCCTGACAATCTCCCAGCCCTGGTCCAGGTCTAGTAGTCGCGTCAGGGAGGTGAGCCCGTAGGCTAATGTGTTTCCTGAAGCTTCGAGAGTGAGGAGCCGCAGGCTTGGTAGGCCGCCTTCCACGATGAACATGTCGGCAAAGGACGGGTCGCCAATGACGCTTTGCAGCTTGAAAGCTGCCATCTTTCGTAGGGAATCGTCATTTGATCCCAGGTTCGCGACAAGCTCGCGGATCTCCAGATTCTCCATTTGGCTTGTGAAAAATCGAGAGTTCGCTTCAAAGATGTGACCTTGAGCAGATCCACGGCATAGCGCAGGCCTAGTTTGCTGGAAGGTCAAGGAATCGCGGTAGTTGTTCTTACAGCCGAACCACAGCTTCGTGACGACGTGAGAGGGAGCGTTAGCCGCCGCGCGTGTCAAGCAAGCGCGGTGCGGAGTCTTCCGAAGGCCCAGAACAAACTCCCCGATCCGTCACTGCCGCTCAACACATCCATGGTTTGCACAAACATCACCGCAGCAACGATCAATCATGTGAGATGCCGTGAGCTTGCATGGCGGCATTTGGCTCATCTTCCAGTCGTTGTGTTGTATGGATGTCCTATCGTGGACTTGGTACGCATGATTGATCGACGCTATGAAAGGAGGAGAAACGCTCCTTGCGGGCAGAAGAATCCCAAAGAGAAATGGAATCGACTGTTCGCCAAACTCCTCACAACTAAGCGGTGCGGTCGGCGAACAAACATCCTCATTCTCTCAAGAACTGGCGCCCTGAGCTCTGTGGAATGCGAACCCGCAATCCTCTTCGCGAATCAACCGAGACAATCGCCAAAAGGTGGGTAGATAGCGTGCTTACAAAACCCTAGCATAACGTCCTGCAAAAGGGGCACATCTTGCCCTCTATGACCCACACAAGCCTGCCATTGTTCAAACATTCGGGGCATTTGATGCCAGGAAGCTGTGTAGCGGTTATCAGCCATGCGTCGATACAGGCGGCACCCAACTCACACTATCGGCTTGAGATGTTCTACTGTCAAGTACTGTAGATATTTCTAGCTTGCAGTATACCCTTCCGCACGCATGTCCAGCATGCTCATGCGGGGTGTGGATCTCGATACCGAGATGTGCGAAAAGGTTGTTCACGTCGACGACGGAAGGCATGAGATGGAGAAGGCAGGCCAAACGTTCAAAGTGATGCTTTATTTGGATGCCAACGGGGTGTGTGAGTGCGCGAAAGGCGTGATAGGATACACTTAAAGCTGATGTCGTGATGACTGGAGAGCGTACTCGAGGGCTACGTAGACATACTTATAAACGCATAATCGATCGGTCAAGGCATCGGCGCATCTTCCGGATTGTGAACAATGCGCCGACCCAAGAACGCAGACACTGGCGGCATGAGAGTGAACCGGAGGGGGCTTCACAGGTAGCAGAGGTCGCGATTGTTTGAAGTTTCCAGATGACAGCCGCCGTTGTTTGAAATAGGAAAAAGTAGACCGGGGCCATGTACAAATTACGCGGCAAACAGTGAAGAAGGCGGATCCTTGCTGCATCCATGAAACGTGAGGATGCTTTCTTGATGGAGCGACCCTCTCCCTTGGGACCTATCCACGCAGGGACGAAAGACATTGCATGGACCAGAGTCCAGGAAATGTGAGGAAGCCTTTTGCTCGGGAATGCTCCTCACAATGATGCGAGTTAAATGACGAGGTGCAACTGCCTGCCGGCATGGCAGAAGTGTTTCAACGTGCCAACGAGACGCAGCCGAGTTCGAGCCACCCGTTCGACGCAGATGTTCGGTCGGTTTACCAAAGCACATTGAAGCGCTTCGAGATATGACCGACTATTTCATCGCTTTCTTCTGTTCCATCCAGACGTTGCAGGTTCGGTTTGAACGAGCAGTCCCGGCAGCCCGCGCCCAGATGCACAACGGGCGGCAATTACTTCCCAGGACAACCATCTTGCCATCGGTATATTTGCTGTGAAGGGGAATTTTCCATGGGATACAATAGTGTTCGCCAGCAAACCTAATTGCAGAAACTAGACGAGGCCGGTTGCGAGTAAACGACACTGTCCCAAGGTATACTGTTACACTCACATGATCGCGCATCCGATCTCACATTTTCCTCGCAGCTGGGACGGCTTGAGAGGGACCTGTCGCGCTAGAAGTAAACACGCCTCGACTTTCCCCGCATTGCCCGCTGCTGGGATGCCCCTGGGATCCTTGCACAGCCAGACGCCCGCGCTTACTGTACTGTGTCATCGTGCCTTGAGACTTTGCTGTACCACCCGTCGTCTCACCATTTTCGCCGCTGTGTAACTATTGCGTCGGCAACCTTTCAGTACAATTGCACAAAAAACGGCCAATGCGAGAGCGAGGTTGGTGGCGGCTGGGATGTTGGAATAACGAAGGCGGACGCTTGCATGTCTTCTGTCATATTTCACAAGTAGGCAAACACACAAGTCAATCCTTGCGTCGAGGATGACCAAGTATTGCACAGCAAGTATAAAAGTGATGAGGATTGAGACACGGAGTGCCACGGGGATTATTTTTGTCCGAGCAGGAGTCTCTGGAGCGGTCCCAATGATCCTCAGCGAGAGACGTCTCGTGCTGGCTTTGTCTGCTCGATGGCTGGTCTGAAGGCTCTTGTACCCCAGTAGATTGCATCTTTGCTTTCCGCAGAAATATGGAGCTTTTCAGTTGGTCGAGGATAATGAGAATTGCAGGTGCTACATTGGGGGTTTGTAAAGGTTGGAGGAAGAGCTCATATTAGATGTAGGGCCATGTTGACTTAAGTTGGAATGAAAGGAGTTTCAAGTCAAGGGCCTCTCCGAGCAGCGCCGTCCAACCCTCGGTCTCTGGGTTCACCGACGCTCAAGCATCCAGTACGCCCCCAACGAAATGTTCGCGCGCCTCGTCGAGACCATCATGTCGACGATGATGAATCCAACCACGGCGATTATCATAAACGTCGCTGCGTGAACCGTGCAGTATATCATCGGCTTTGGGGAGTGCCGAGGGACAAGTGTCGATTCAGTGTCCTTTGGAAACGACAGCACTGGCATTGGGATCGCGCTTGAAGCTGTCCTTGAAGTTCTGCCATCAGTCTTGCTTTTGCTCGGCCATTGAGCCGTAAGTCGGCTCAGCACCGAGGCGTTGCAGGGTGCGAACATATCCTTGCAGTTCGCTTGATTCTCTAAATAGTTAGTTGGCATCGCTACTTGATAAGAGGAAAAGAAGACACTTACTAAGCGAGTTCCAATCAGATCCCCCAAGCCAACTAGCGTCACCGGAAGCGTGACAACTGACCTTGCCGAAGGGTATACCGGACCCAAACGCGGTTGATCTCTTCGTCACATCGTAACCTCCCGTTCGCCAGCCCTCCTTACATCCGATGTCGATCAAGAAACATGGTAGATATGCGTTGTGGACGAAGGAGAGCGTGTTGTGGAAGCTGTAATGATGGTGATAATCATCACGATCGTGATCATAACGGATGCTGATGGCAGCCGATGTAAAACTTGATGATGAAAGAACGAGACGCTGATGAGGATGTCATGGTGAATGAAGAAGAAAGAAAGAAAGAAAGCATCCTCAATAAGAAAGATATCATCATTACTCAGTACGACTTTAGGAAATGGCAACGAAGTATGGGCTGCGACGACTGCACAAGCGTTCTTTTTCCATGCGATGCGCACTCTCCCGCCAATGACACAAAAGATGACACTCAGTGAGGCAGGAGTGACATCCAGTTGGAGTGATTCATGATTTAGTCTTTCCTAGCAAAGGGCAGCTGCGTCACCCTGAGACGAGCGATTTCGTGATTCTCACAAACAATACCCCGTCGCTCTTCTGACTTTGCGCGTCGAAGAACCTGATCAGCCTAAAACCCTCTCTTACACGGTCCAGCCGAATGCAAGCCCAAGCAGCTAATGGGTCTTCTCGCATGTCGACGTTGTCGCTAACCTTGAATCGCAAAAAGGTCAATGACTCTTCTAGCATCTGCACAGCCGAGAAGCGAAGTGTCTCGCGCAGAAAATCCGGGTTTACTCCGGCGTGAGGTTGACTATGGCGCTTTACTTCAGTAGGATCCTCAACATCATCGCTCATGGTGCGGTGCAGGAGCCGGTCGAGGCGGCTTTGTTTTTGCTGTGTAGTCAGTGCCGGCGCGGAGTCTGGCGAATCGACATGCAGCGTGCAGGATATATATGGATGGAATGCGTCGTAGTAGATTCCTTTAGGCAACGGCAGGTTCTGAGCGGCGAGAAGCTCGATGGATAAATTCAGGATCTTGGTCAACCTACGCGGCGGTCTCTCGTGGCTCCGGTAGGATGGTGATTTCAACATCCAACCTCCGGTATCCTGGAACATCCCTTCGTTGAGCATCATGCTTCGATCACAGCTTTGCCAGTTGAGTGCCGCAAGTTGAACGCCGTTACGCCACTGAGTGGAAGGATCAAGGTTTGTCGATGTAACTCTGATTCCCTTCGGGAAGACCCGCATGAGATAGTTCTGAGAGACCTTGTTAACATGACTCAATGATCCGATGAGCTCACGTACCTGGTTGTGCCTGAAAAGGGCATCATAGTTGTTCTGGTGTGCCTCTAGCACTGTACTCTCCGACAAGGAGAAGACGTGAGTTGGGATCTTAGCCTCTGTAGTGGTATTAGCAGGGTATATGGTGCAGTGGATATACTCATGACTTACCGCGTGTATCGAACCCCTTGAAGTGGTATCCGCGGGTGTAGATGCCCATTGCACTCAGAGCCCCCAATAACTTTGGTTTCTTCGTTTTGGGTTTCTGCGTCTTGGTTTGTTTGCCATATGCGCTCTCGTCCCCGCTTGACGAATCTGTTAGGCTTTCTGGTGAGGCAACATCTCTCCTCTGCACCTTGTCTCCCTCTGCCTTTACCTCTTTTACAGCTTGAGGTGCTGAATACTTGACCTTGATAAGCAACTTACCCAACAAGTCCTCAACATTGGGCAGAACGACATCGGAAGGCGATTTTGGTGGGGGTATCATTAGGCCCTCCCATTCTTCGTTCATGATGTCGATCATGACTTGTTGCTGCTGCAGGTTGGCGTGCACTTCTAGACTGACTATGACTGGCAGTTGACTAGAGCGCATACGTGTTAGTGAGATGGAACGCTTGGCATCCTGTCTAAGTACCTGTTGCGAAAGGCAGTCTTCCGAATAGCTTTGCAGACCTCACGAAAGGGAACCTCCTTCGTCAAAGTGTAACCTAGCCGTAATGTTAGTCAACGTTGCAGGCGCGAGTCGCAGCATGTTCCTCACCGTGCAAAACCCGTGGCTCTAACAGGACTCTGGAGTCTTGGGGGATCGGGGCTGGTTCGGGCTCTCGATGATTCAGGTGGAACCTATTTCGCATGCTATCGACAACGTGTTGTTGTAACGAAGCATATTGGTCGGTTTCATCGGCATCTCTACCATCCCATACATCGACTTCGACACAGCGACAGCCTCTTAAGAGGACCTTTTAATAGTCAGTATGCCTGTTATAACAGGATGCGCATAAACCATGCGCTTACGTTCGTGTACGCGTCCACGCTTGCATCTCCATAAAGCTGGTTGCCGGAGAGGTATGTATTGTGTGAAGAGCTGATGTAGTATGCAGAGAGGGGGAACGACAAATCATTATTCGGTGGAGGTGCAAGAATATCGGCATGACTTGACGAAAAGTAGAAGAGCAGTGTCTCCAGACCATCGAGCCCAGCTTCCGTTGGAAGATGCTCGTCATCTTTCTGGACATTGCAGAAGAACTTTCTCAACTCTTCTCGGCGGGATTCATCTTTTGTGGCGTTGATGTAACCAGCAACTTCCTTGACATACTTGGTTATCGAGGGCTCCAGCGTGAAGGTCGTGTCGTAGACATCACGGTGACGGCGATGGGTAGTCGTCGCCCTTCCACCTTGTTGAAAAGTCGAAGCCAACTGCCCCAACTGATGCAACATAGCCACGTAGAATGTAGGAAATCCTCAGGTGAATTAAAATAATGTCCTCGAAGTGGAAAAAGGAATGTCAAGAATTAATGTACGAAGTTGGCAGGCTAGGGTTGATTGAGGGCTGTTGCAGCTCGATTCTAGACCGCGCACTGTCCACAAGGCATGAGCAAGCTCTTATCACGTTTGATATACGATTGAATGTTCGCACAGACATTAGTACTACTATACTTAGTACAATAACCTTGAGAAGCACAAGGTCAACGGTGCACCCTTCGATGAAAGTCCCTCGATCACAGGTCACGTGCATGCTTTCCCCGCATGACGTTTTCTGGTGCGCTTCGCCAAGCCGTTTGACCATCAACGCCCTCAAAAAATTTCCAAATCCACACTCAAGAACAACCATCAGAGAACTCTTCCATACTTCTCAAAGCACATCAACTCATAAACAAAGCAACGGGAGAGCCTCCTCATTCATACCGCCACCGTCGAGAGACAAACCCCAATATCGCCGGTTAGCCTACACAATGCCCACCACCGCCGAATCACCAACAACACTCCCTCTCCCGCCTACGCGTGCCGCCGCCGAGTCCCTTGTGTCCTCCTGGGGCTTCTCGCACGTCTTCACCTGGACTGACGGGCGTAACGCGCACTACTCCCCACACAGCCATGCCGCGCTGACGACGCACCTGATCCTGCGGGGCGAGTTGACGATTGCGTACCCGCAGGGCAAAGGGCGGCCGGGAAAGACGGAGACATTCGGGCCTGGAACGAGGCTCGATGTTGACGCAGGGAGGGTACACGAGGTTTGGATGGGGGGCGAGGGGTGCACGTATGTCATCGGGGAATAAGAGAGGCCTTGACTTGACGGTAGGGGGTTCCGAGAGATCATATCGAGGAAGACACCCTTGGGTACAGAGACCTATGCTTATCACATTACATTGCATGGTGTTGTATAGCTACTGCTGGCCCAGTACTCTGAGCGACGAGGAACGGCAACACTATGCTTATTTACTCGTATGAGTTTCCAATTAGCTATACAACAGGTAGCGTGTCGTATTGACGATCGTTACACTTGAGCCCATGTACGTTTCACGTGCCGACTACCCGTTTTTTCTTCGCCAGCCTATCATACCAATTAAAGCCATTTCATCGTCACTCATGCATGATCCCATGAACACCGGTACTCCAAAAGTCCTTCTCAGTACTCTTTCTCCTCTCCATCATCATCGGCAGCAATCTCCTCGTAGTCCCTCTCAAGTGCAGCGAGATCTTCACGAGCTTCGGTGAACTCGCCTTCCTCCATGCCTTCACCAACGTACCAATGCACGAAGGCACGTTTGGAGTACATGAGGTCGAACTTGTGATCGAGCTTATGCCAGGCATCCGCGATGGCGGTTGTGTTGCTGATGGAGACTACAGTACGATCGACTTGAGCGAGCTCATCACCCACAACGCATGGTTTGTGATTGTTGATGCCGAGTTTGAAACCTGTCGGGCACCATGATACAAGGTTGAACGTTGATCTTGCCTTGAGAGCAGTGATAGCTGTGTTGCACTCGCGGGGCATGACATCTCCCCTGTACAGGAGCGTGATGGCCATGTATTTGCCCTTTCGTGGATCACAAACGACCATTTGATTTGAAGGTTCAAAGCCTAGTCAAATTAGAACAAACTGGGCGGATGTGTCGAAGGGCAACTTACATTGAAGCGTCAGGTCCCTAATCTGGAAACTTTCGTGTGAACTCTTCTTCTGGGCAACGATCGGTGCGTAACTGATCAGAGGGAAGTGAATGCGCGGAAAAGGAACGAGGTTGGTCTGAAACTCGGCCAAATCGACGTTAAGTGTGCCATCAAAGCGCAAGCTGGTAGTAACAGAGCTTACGACCTGCGCAATCAGGCGATTGAGGTTCTGGAAACTAGGTCGAGGGATATCCAAGTGGCGACGGCAGATATCAAACACGGCTTCGTTGTCGACGAGAAAAGTGCAATCCGAGTTTTCGATCGTGCTATGAGTTGCTAGGACCGCGTTGTACGGTTCGACGACCGATGTCGCTACGTGAGGCGAAGGGTACACGGCAAATTGAAGCTTGGTCTTCTTGCCATATTCAACCGCAAGCTTCTCAAGAAGTAGCGCTCCAAACCCAGAACCAGTACCGCCACCGAAAGAGTGAAAGATTTCGAATCCTTGCAAGCTTGAGCAATCGTCTACAGGACATTAGTTTGCTGTTGTCCTCTCCAAAAGAAACCCTTGTTCGTCAACCTGCTGTGCGTCTGATTCGTTCCATTACTGTATCCGCCAAATCTCGCCCGACCGTGTAGTGACCCCTTGCATAGTTGCTTGCAGCATCTTCCTTGCCAGAGACAAGGCTGTCGGGATGATACAATGTCCTCAAAGTACCAGTGCGTATCTCGTCTATAGTTGACGGGTCCAGGTCTGCGAATATAGCGCGAGGCACGTACTTCTCACGTCCAGCCGAAGCGAACAACGTGTCATAGGATCCATTGTCACGGTCTTTGAGTTCCGGATCAACGTGACCATCGCGCATCAGTCCATGCTCTTTCAGATACAACTCCCAAGCGGCGTCGCCAACCTGGACCCCAGCTTGTCCGATGTGGAGGTGAAGAACCTGGCGAATGCGTTAGTCTAGTCACTTGATACGGCTGGGGAGCTGTCGCACCTCGCCCCTCATGCTTGACCGAGTTCTTGATGTGTGGATGTAAAGTGAATCTGGGGGTGTTTTGGTAAACAGAACGAATGACGTGACGACAGAAGCGACGCTTGCTTCACGTGACTGTTTCGCGTTTGGGCGTACTAAATTCGTCTTCGCTTCCAATATTCACGATGGAAACAGTTACTTAGGTGCATGAGCTATATTGATAATCGATATAAAAGCACTAAGCTGTTGGCAAACTTCGTCTCGACACAGAACAAGCTAAGGTAACGCTACGGTGATGACGCGCCCATACGGTAGTCTCGCAATTGAAGCAAGGAAAAGAAAGCAAGGCCCCGGCAAGGAGCCATACAAGTTGATATCGTATCGAGTCCAATATAGGAGACGCCATGGCCTTCTCTTCATCTCGGTGCCAATGCCAGCTTCTGGCTATTCGGACTCATCGGAACCAGCGTTGGCGGAGCTGTTGTTGGTAGGCTCATTGTGGTTCTTGGGACTGTCGTGATTTGTGTCACCGGCGGTACCACTGACGCCTCTGCTCTTCTCGTTCGCAGTCGCCAGGCGTTTAGCTTCAGCAGCGACGTTATCCTTTAGAGGACGAACGCCGCCTAAAGCCCTTGATTCGGCACTCTCGAGATGTGCAGCATCTTCCTTGGTGACGCTGGCAGGGTTGTTGTGCATCTTAGCCGTGACTGTTTCAGCAACTTGATGGAGGTTCTCAGTCTTGTCATGCTGAGAGCGTGTGTTTGCGTCGGTCGGAGCCGAGGTTGACGCGCTGGAATGAATCAGTTTTCATGGCAGATGTGATGAAACGTGCCTGAGATACACTCACACAGGCTTCACCGTGCGGAAGGGCAAAGTTGACTCAAGAGAGTGGACACGGGCTTCGAGAGAGGCTGATGTGTTACGAGAAG
>Ga0160429_1001515_pt1 | contig 12904 bp, 5 predicted proteins | sample SolpanmetagenomR_FD_108199 | JGI IMG/M metagenome (GOLD analysis project Ga0160429, IMG submission 108199) | Solar panel surface microbial communities from Lawrence Berkeley National Laboratory, California, USA - R | ecosystem: Engineered > Built environment > Solar panel > Unclassified ... | reverse complement strand
GGGCCAGCGCCGCTACCGGCGAGGGGGCAGCGAAGTAGCGCAGCCGGTAGCAGTTCATGGCCGTGGTGCCGAGCTGCTGCAGGAGGCGGTAGTTGGCCACCGCGCCCACGGCCGCCCCGATAACGGGCACAAGCTGGGCCATTTTGGCTAGGTCGATGTAGTCGCGGTATTCTTGCTGAAAGGTGCGCCAGTCAAAATCGGCCGCCTCGGCGGGCAGGGTTTGGCGGTAGGTTTCCCAGTGTACCAAGCGGTCGTAGGTTTCGTTGCGGGTGTGTTGGCTACTGAAAGCGAGCTGAAAAACGTGCAGCAGATACAATCGCTCGGAGTAGTCGCGCACGTCGTAGCCGTAACACGCCGCTACGTCGAAGAGCAGCTTCAGCTTGAGGCCCAGCAGCAGCGGGAAATCGGCTAGCCCAAGCAAAAAGCCGCCCGCGCCCGTCACGGCTCCTTCGGCGGTGGCCATGAGGCGGTAGTCGCGCAGGTGGTCGCGCACAGCCGCCTCGCGGGCAGCCAGCGTGGGGGCTTCCAGCGGCCGGCGCGTGGTGTGCGTGGAGCCAAACAGCACGCCCCGCACCAGCTGCTTGATGGTGCCCGTCACGGCCTGGTGCACCCGCTCGGGCAGCAGGCCATTGAGCCGCACTTGCACGCGCCGGGTAAACCTATCGAGCCGCGTAGGCGGGCGCTGCATCTGCGTTTGCCAGGCTTGCAGCTCGGCGTAGGCAGCTTGCTCGGCAGGAGCTAGGGAAGTGGGCATGGTAGAGCGGGGGTTGTTTGTTGGCAATAAACAACCTATTGGAGAAGTAGACCTTGAAGCGGGCAGCTCGCTCCGTTTAGTCGCGCTGAATTACTTACTAAATCGAGGCCGTTCCATAGGGGGCTCGCTCCCTACCCCCACATAGGCAAATCAAAAAATGAGCGGCGCTTACTGGCTAGCTACTTCATCTCTCCGCAGCTCGCGACGCACCAAGCGCAGCAGCTGGTAGCGCTGGCGGGCGGCATCGTAGCGCAGGGCCACGCCGGTGCCAGTGCTGGGCCAGGCCGCCAGCGCGGGGGTAGCGCTGCCCGCGCCCAGCGGCCGGCCCTGGCCATCAAAAAGCGATACCTGCCCCGGCAGCGGCTCGGTGAGGGCCAGCACCTGGTGCGTGACGCCAAAGTCAAACCACTGCACGTACTTTTCGCCCGAAGTCACGAGCTGCCGGCTTAGCAGCGGGGCCACGCTGCCGGGGCTGAATACGTCGAGCTGGCCACCATCCTGGCGCACTACCACCAACGAGCCAGCCCTACCCCCCGCCTCGGGCACAAGTTTGAACGTGGCCGTGCGGCTCCAGGTGGCCACCCGGCGGCGGCCCACAATGTCGCCACTGAGCGTCATGGTCAGCAATTCGCCGTGCTGGTTCACGAGGCGCAACTGGCTGCGGGCCAGCGTGGGGCCAGCCGTGGCCAGCAACGGGCCATCGAGGTGCGCGCCGGCGCTCACTGGGAAACCGGGGTAGCGCCCGCCGGCCTGGTCGAAGGCGTAGACATAACCATTGCGCAGGGCGGCCACCACCACATCGCGCCCGCCTACGGTGAGCAGCACGGGCGGGCCGGCCAGCGGGGCTTCGAGGTGGCGGGGCCAGCCGGGGTAGCGGCGGCCGTTGGTATCAAAAAGCAGCAGGTCCTGGCTGGTAGTGGCCACCACTAGGCGGGGCGAGGTGCCGGACGCCACGTAGGCTACCGTGACCGAATCGGGCAGGTTGAGTGGAAAACCGGGCGCCTCGCGGCCATCGGCGAGGCCGAGCCAGTGCAGGCGGTGCGCGGTAGCCAGCAGCAGGCGTCCCCGCACCAGACGCGGCCCCTGGCCCACCACGGGGCCGGGCAGACTGTCGGCCCAGGGCAGAGCGGCGGGCGCGGCGGGCAGCAGGTGCACCACGCCCACCGAGTCGGCCACCACCACGGGGCTGGCCGCCAGGCCCGTTTCGGTGGGCAGCGCGGGCAGCAGCCAGGGCCGGCCCGCCAGCGGCGCGCCAAAGCGGGTGCCCGCGCCACTTGCCACGGCCGAGTCGAGGGTCGGAATTTGGCCGGGGCGGCGTAGCAGCAGCTGGGCAAAGTATTGGCTGCCGGGCTTGCCTTCTTCGGCGCTCAGGTCGGGGGGGAGGAGCTGCCAGGCCACCTGCGGAAAATGCTGCAGCAGACTTTCGTTGCGCAACAGGCCGGCGCGGCGGTCTTCGGCCAGGTAGCCAAGCAGCGCGTTCCAGCCCTGGCGCACATCGGCTAGCACCGTGAGGCGCGCCTGGGGCAGGGTTTGCTGCAAGAGCGCCACCTGGGCGGCCGAGCGGCTCCACACCTGGCCCGCGGCCACCTCGCCCAGGTAGCGGCGCAGGCTAGCTTCGTCGCTGATGAGCAGGTAATCGCCCACCAGGGCCGTGTTACCGGGCACCCGGCTACTCGGCGCCAAGGCCCCCAGCAGCTGCCCCGACTCAAAGCCCGCCGCCTGCACCTCATACTGGCCTACTCTGCTAAATGCCGGCGAAGCGCCCGCCAGCCGCCGCAGCCGGGCTAGCCAGCGGCCAGTGGCGGCTAGGTTTTGGCTGCGCGCCACCAGCACCTGGGCCGGCACCACCCCGGGCGCGGGCGTGGTGAGGTAAGCCAGGGCCGCGCCCGGCACCAGGCTGGCGCGCAAGCTGTCGAGAGCCGGGCCGTAGCCGGCGGGCCGGCGGGCCAGGGCCGAGTCGGCAGCCGGGGAGGGGGTAGGCGCCAGCTGGCCAGCCAGCACCAGCACCAGCGCCGTGCGCAGGGGTAGCACGTCGGCCAGGGGGCGCAGCGGCTGGGCGGGCTGGCCACGCAACTGCTGCTGCCACGAGTTGGCGGCGGTTTCGGGGTTGGCAAAGCCAGTGAAAGCCAGCTGGCCAGGGCTGAACTTGAGGCCTACCAGGCCATCGCGCACCAGGGCCAGGGCCTGGTCGAGCTGGCCGTGGGTGCCAGGCTGAAACAGCACGTCGAGCAGGGCCGGCACCCGCCGAAAGTTCAGCAGCACGGTGGCATCCACGTCGGGCAGACGCAGCAGGTCGGTAGCCCCGAAGCCGGCGCGCACGGTGGGCGTATCGAGGTGGCCAAGGCGGTGCACCACGGCTTCGACCAGCGCCGAATTGGTACTGAACAGCAAGTGGTTGCGGTAGTTGAGCACCGTGAGGCGCCCCCCAGCGCGAGCCGTCAGCTCGTTGAGTTCGTAGCCCTCATAGTCGCGGGTGCCGAGGGTGTAGCGCGGGTCGCGGGCCAGGGTTTCGAGCAGGCCCCGCGCCTGGCGGTATTCGCGCACGCTTTCCAGCGGAATTTGATACAATAAATCGACCTGGCCCGGCCCGGTGAGGTGCAGCGAGGTCAGCACCAGCTTTTTACCCAGCAAAGCCAGCAAGCCCCGCGGCCGGCCCCCGGCGGGCGCCACCACGGGCCGGCCGCCGTTGTCGAGGCTGTCGGCCAGGGCCAGGTGGCCGGCCACCTGCTGGTAGTAGCGCACACCGGTGAGGTTGTCCCACACGCCAGCCTCCTGCAGGTGCTGCACCAGGGCGGGGTGGTCGTGGGTGGCTAAGACCAGCACCGCATCGTCGGGCACCAGGGCGTAAGCATCAATGGGCACGGCGGCCAGCGTGCGGCGGTAATACACGTAGGTGGCCAGCGAAAGCACGAAGAACGCGGCCACCAGCAGGGCCAAGAGCTTGCGGGACATGGGGCAAAAGTAGGCCGGCCGGCCTCAGCTTGCCGCGCCGGTAGTTTCTTTGGCAAAAAACTGCCCCTACCCCTGTATTTATGGCCGACGCCCTACCCCCCCCTGTCACGCCCAACGCTGCCGATACCGCGCCGCACTTCAAGCGCGCCCTCACGCTCTTCGATTCCGTGATGCTCGTCACGGGCTCCATGATTGGCTCGGGCATCTTCCTTGTGTCGGCCGATATTGCCCGGCAAGTGGGCTCGGCGGGCTGGCTTATCGTGGTGTGGCTGCTCACAGGCCTCATCACCATGGCCGGCGCCATCAGCTACGGCGAGTTAGCGGCTATGTTCCCCAAGGTGGGTGGGCAGTACGTGTACCTGCGTGAGGCCTTCGGGCGGCTGGTGGCGTTTTTGTATGGCTGGACGCTGTTTCTGGTCATCCAAACCGGCGTTATCGCGGCCGTGGCCGTGGCATTTGCCAAGTTTACGGGCGTGCTTCGGCCTTGGTTTTCAGTTAAAAACATTCTATACGAGACGTATATCGGCAGCTGGCATTTCGAGTTTTCGACGGTGCAGTTGCTCGCCATCGCGCTCATCATCGGTATCACTGCCATCAACGCGCGCGGGGTGCAGGCCGGCAAGCTCATTCAGAACGTGCTGGGCTCGACCAAGCTCGTGGCACTGGCGCTGCTCATTCTGTTCGGCTTGTTTTTGGGGCTGAATGCCGACGCCGTGCACGCCAATTTTGGCGACCTCTGGACGGCCACGCGCTCGCCCGCGCTGGGCGCCACAGGCGGCATTGTGCCGCTGGGCGCGGGCAGCCTGGTTATCGCCATCGGCATGGCCATGACCGGCTCGCTCTTCTCGTCTGATTCGTGGAACAACATCGGCTTTGCGGGCGAGGAAATCCAGAACCCCGAGCGCACGCTTGTGCGCAGCATGGCGCTGGGCACGGCCATCGTCACGGTGCTCTACATTTTAATCAACGTGGTGTACTTGCTGGTGCTGCCCCTGCAAGGCTCGCCCGAGGCGACCACGCTGGCCGGCCGCGGCATCCAGTACGCCACCGACGACCGCGTGGCCACGGCCGTAGCCGAGTCGGTGATGGGCCGGGCCGGGGCCTACGTGCTGGCTGTGCTCATCATGCTCAGCACCTTCGGCGCCAACAACGGCATTATCTTGAGCGGCGCCCGCGCCTACTTCGCCATGGCCAAGGACGGCCTGTTTTTCCCTAGCCTGGCTCGCCTCAACCGGGCCGGCGTGCCCGGCCGGGCGCTGTGGGTGCAGTGCCTGTGGGCCAGCCTGCTCTGCCTGAGCGGCAGCTACGGCCAGCTACTCAACTACGTCATGTTTTCGGTTATCTTGTTCTACCTCATCACGATAGTCGGGATTTTTGTATTGCGCCGCACCCGGCCCGACGCGCCTCGGCCCTACCGCGCCTGGGGCTACCCGGTGCTGCCCGGCATCTACGTGGTGCTGGCGTCGGCCTTCTGCGTTATCCTGCTCATAGCGCCCGACACGGCCGAATACTCGCGCTATGGCCTGGGCCTGGTGGCGCTGGGCCTGCCGGTGTACTTGTTATTTGGCCGCAAAATGAGCGGCGCGTAGGCCGCCCCTACCCCCACCCAAAAGCTGAACCTGCCGCTTCGCGCGCCCGCACTGGGGCGTGGGGAGCGGCAGGCCTGCGTTTAACCTAAAATACAATTTTTTGGCCGGCGATAAAACGAATTTTAGATGCGATATAACGCAACACAGTAAGTGCTTAACTAGGTATTGGTGAGTGGGTGGCGCACCTTTAATTTGTACCATACTTCACCAGCCATTCATAGGCTTGCGGACTTTACCTGATTTGCCGCGCTGGCGGGGGGTAGGGCACGGGGCGGGCGGCGGGTTGGGTTCGTCTGCACACTCCCTTATTTTCTGCTATGCTGCCACGCTTACGCTGGGTTTTTCTGTTGCTCCTCCCCTTCCTTACCCGGGCCCAAACGGCGCCGAGCTTTCAGTTTGAGAGCGTGCTGGGCACGCCGCTCTTTTCGCCTAGCGATGTGGCCGTGGATGGCCAGGGCTTTATCTACGTGCTGGAAGACGACCCTATTTCATCGCCCAAGCGGGGCTTTGTGAACAAGCTCGACCCGCAGGGGCACTTCGTGACGCGCTTCGACATCAACAAGCCTGGCTACGTACCCGGCTACACCTGCGACGGCTCGGCGCTGGGGCTGGATGCAGCGGGCAATATGTACATCAGCGACCATAATGCGGGTGAGGTGCGCAAATTCAGCCCCACCGGGCAACTGCTGCGCACCATCAGGGACAGCCGCTGGCAGCCGTGTTCCCTTTATAACCCCAAAGACCTGGCGGTGGACGCGGCGGGCAGCATCGTGGTGGGGGATGACATTCGGGTGCAAAAACTTGACGCGCAGGGCACGCCGCAGTGGGAATACGCACCGCCCGTGACCCTGCAGCCGGGCGTGCCGGAAGTGCACCTGTGGGCCGTGGATACCGACACGGCCGGTAACGTATATTTTCTAAACTCTAAGTCGGAAATTACCAAGCTCAGCCCGGCGGGGCAGGTGCTGCAAACCATTCAGATTGATAAGCTGGGCCTGAGCAAAAATACGCTGGCGCTGGATGCGGCCGGTAATTTTTACGTGGGTGTGTCGGGGGGTAGCCCGGTGTATAAGTTTGGCCCCACCGGCAAGCTGCTGCAAACCATCGGGCCGATCACCAGCTCCGGCGATTTGGCGCTGGCCCTGGACCGGGCTGGCAAGCTCTACGCCTGTTCGAGCGGCAACTTTGGCTGGGGCGCCACGCTCTACAAGTTTGAACCGACCGGGACGGAGATAACGCGCTGGGGCGGCTGGGCACAAGGCTTTTTTCTGGCTCAGAACAGTGCGGGTGAGTACTACGTGTACGATTTTACCTCGCAGCAGCTCATCAAGCACGCGGCCAATGGCCAGGAGTTGCTGCGCTTCGGCGGCGTGGGCTATGGCGAGGGCAAGTTTGAGCAAAACAACGGGTCGGGCGACCGCGTGGCCGGCGTAGCGGTAGATGCGCACGGCAATGTGTACACCGCCGAAAACACTTCGTACAATGGGCAGCAGCTGCAAAAATTTGATGGTCAGGGTCGCTTCCTGAACATCATTCGCAACGCCGACCTCAACCAGGGCATGGCCCGGCTGTCGGGCATTACGGTAGACCCCGCCGACAATATCTACCTCGCCGACAGCAACACGAACCAAGTGCTGAAGCTTGACCAGCAGGGCAAGCTGCTGCTGCGGCTGGGGCCGGGCGGGGTGGGTAGGGGCCAGTTCACCCCGCACCAGGCACTCGCTACCGACGAGCTAGGCTTCTTGTACGTGGCCGATAGTAGCGGCCTGCGGATTCATAAGTTTGCTCCTACCGGGCAGCTGGTGCGGCAAACCCTGCTGCGGCAGCCAGCGATAGGGTATTTCTATACCAGCGACCCTGCCAGTATAACGGTGGACCGCACTGGCAACCTCTTCGTGAGCCTTGCTTCCTGGGATTCCACTCGGGTGATAGACCGCAGTGGGCGGGTGCTGCGGTCGCTGCCCAGCTACCTGGGCTCCGTGCATGCGCTGAGCATCAATCGGGAAGGCACCCGGCTGCTGTCGCTCAGCTTAATGCCGGCTGTGGTGACGGCCTACACCGGCGGCGCGGCCCCGCGCAAGCAACAAAGCCGCATTCAGGAGCGTATTTTTCAGGACCTGAACGCCGACTGCGTGGCCCAGCCCACCGAGCCCGCGCTGGCAGGCATTATGGTAGTGGCCGAGCCCGGCGAGTACTACGGCGTGAGCGATGCGCGCGGCAACTACACCATTACCACCGACACCGGCACCTACACCGTGCGCCAGCTGCTGCCCCAGGAGGTGGGCCGCACCGTGCAGCAAACTTGCGCCACGGGCCCGGCCTTGGTGCGCGTGGCCAGCTACGACGCCACCCTGGCCGGCCCCGATTTTGGCAATCAGGTTTCGACTACCCCCTACCTGCGGGTGCAAATTGCGGCCAACCGCCGGCGGCGCTGCTTTCGCAACGTCACCACAGTATCGTATAGCAACGTGGGCTATGGCCCGGCGGCCAACGCGGTGGTGACCGTGGCCCTACCCCCCCAGGTGGCGTTTATTTCGGCCAATGCCCCGCACACCCGCGATGCCAGCGGCAACTACCAGTTTGCGGTGGGCACGCTGCAGCCTTATCAGCAGGGCACTATTTTAATTCAGGACTCGGTGGTGTGCGGCGACCCCGACATCCGGGGCCTCACAGTATGCACTAAAGCCTGGATTTCGCCGGCCAATAACTACCCGGTGCCGCCCACCGGCGCCGAAGCCAACGTGACGGTGCAGGGCCGCGCCCAGGCCGGCAATCAGGTGCGGTTTGTGGTGCGCAACGCCGCCGCGCGCGGCATGGCCGACAGCCTCAGCCTGCGCCTGTACCAGAACAGCACACTGGCCCTGCAGCACCGCTACCGGCTAGCGGCCGGCGACAGCCTGGTGCTGCGCGTGCCCGCCACCCGCCCCGTAGTGCGCCTGGAGGCCGACCAGCCCACCGGCCACCCCACCCAGCGCCTGGCCAGCGCCACCGTAGAGGTGCGTGCCCTGAGCGCGCCCGGCCAAGCCAACCCCGATATGGTGGCCCTACCCCCAACGCGCCTGGCCCCGAGGTGGCCGAAGATTGCCAGCCCATCCGCGATTCGTATGACCCCAACGATAAGCTGGTGACGCCCGCGGGCGCCACGGCCCAGCACTACACGCCCACCGGCGTGCCGCTCAGCTACCGGGTGCGCTTCCAAAACACGGGCAACGACGACGCCTACCGCGTGCAAGTGGTGGATACTTTGGCCGCCGACTTCGACCTGCGCACGCTGCGCGTGGCGGCAGCCTCGCACCCTTACCAGCTCCAGGTAAGCGGCCACGGCCGGCCGGTGCTCACGTTCACCTTCAGCAATATTAATCTACCACCCAGCACCCGCGACGCGGTGGGCAGCAATGGGTTCGTGGAGTTCAGTGTGCAGCCCAAAGCCGGCCTGCCAGCCAAGGCGCTGCTTGAAAACGCGGCCGATATCTTCTTCGATTTCAACCCGCCCGTGCGCACCAACTTCACCAGCAACCGCCTCTACGACCAGCCGCTGGTGGTGGAGCCAGCCGTGGCGCTGGCGTATGCCGACGTGCTAGCTTCGCCGGCGCTACTGCAAGTGGCGCCCGCCCAGGGGCGGGCTGGCACGCTGGTTACGCTCAGCGGGCAGCGATTTGGGGCCACGGCAGCGGCCAATGTGGTGCGCTTTAACGGGGTGCCTACCCCCGTGCTCAGCGCCAATAATACTACCCTCACGGTGCGCGTGCCAGCCGGTGCTACTACGGGTAGCGTTCAGGTAATTACGGGCGAGGGCGCCGGGCGCAGTGCGCAGTCGTTCACCGTTTACCAGCCGCCCGTGCTCACGGCCTTAACGCCCGCCGAGGGCGTGCCGGGCAGCCTGATTACCCTCACGGGCCGTGAGTTTGCGGCCGCGCCGGCCCAGGATACGGTGTGGTTTGGGGGCGTGCCCGCGGTGGTGCAGCAGGCCTCGGCCACTGCCCTGCGCGTGGTAGTGCCCGCCGGCGCGCCCACGGGACCGGTGCGGGTGGCCACGCTGGGCGGGCAGGTCGAAAGCACGCAGCCGTTTGTGGTGTGGTACCCACCCACGCTGAGCGGCTTTAGCCCCGGCCGGGGCCGGGCGGGCGACATTCTCACGCTGGCGGGCAGCAATTTCGCGCTGGTCGGGCGCAGCACCGTGGCGCTGGGCGGTGGCCCGGCCGACGTGCTGGCGGCCACCGCCACCAGCCTGTGCGTGCGCGTGCCGGCTACCGCGCAGTCGGGCCCCATTCGAGTGCAGACGCCGGGCGGCGTGGTGCTGTCGGCCGCACCATTCACGTTCCTACCCCCTCCCACCGTTACAACTTTTGCCCCGGCGCAAGCCAGTGTGGGCGAGGTGGTAACGCTTACGGGCAAAGACTTTTTGGTAGATGGCCGGGCTGATACAGTGCTAGTAGGCGGCGTGCGGGCCCCGGTGCTCGCGGCCTCGGCCACGAGCCTCACCATCCGGGTGCCGCGCGGAGCGCAGTCAGGGCCACTAGTGGTGGCCGGCACGGGCGGGCGCGGGCAGTCGGCCACGGCCTTCACGGTGCAGGCGCTGCCGGCGGCCGAAGCCATTGCAGTGTATCCCAACCCGGCTCACGGCGCCGTAACGCTCGACTGGCTGCGGGCTGATTTTGCGCTGGAGCAGGTCCGGGTGTACAACGCCCTGGGCCAGCTCGTGACGACGCTCGACCTCAGCCAGCAAACCACGCCGAGCCTAACTATTCCCTTCGCTGGCCAAACGGGCTTGTTCGTGCTCGTTATCCAAACCTCGCAGGGACCGGTGCTCAAGCGCGTTACGTTGTACTGAGGGGGTAGGGCATTGGTGATAAGCCACTAAACCCAGAACGTCATGCTGAGCGAAACCAAAGCATCTCGCTCGCGCCATTGGGGGTAGTAATCCAACGAGGCGAGCGAGATGCTTTGGTTTCGCTCAGCATGACGTTCTACTTTAGCTGCTTACCACAACCTAATACACCACATCGTCGCCCAAAAAGTCTAGGCCGGGCATGCCGATGGGGGCGCCGGGGGGCTGGTCGAGCGGTGGGGCGGGCGTGAATTTGTTGGGGTCTTCTTCAAACTTGCCAATTTGGGCGAGGCCGAAGAGCAGGTTGGCTTTTTGGCGGGGCTCGGCCAGGTCGAGGTGGGCTTTCATCCACTGCTGCAGCTCGGTTATTTTCAGCAGGCTTTGGCCGCGTACGCTCTCGGCCTGGTCGGGGGTAGCAGCCAGCTGTAGCAGCGCCTTGAGGGTAAGGTTATTTACCACTACCTGAATCTCGCCGGGGTAGCCAGCGGCAAGCGGCGCTTTCCAAGTTTGGGCGAGCAGCTTGTCCACCACCGGCATAAAGCCCGGCTGCTGGGCATCGCGGGCGTGGTACTCTACCAAGCGCGCCGCCCGCTCCGCGTTGAGCAGGGCCGCCAGGGTAGGCGCCGCGGCGGCTTCGGCGGCGGCCAGCGGGTCGAAGGCACCCGTGCGGCTGCCAAAATCCTCGAGGGTGTTGGCATAGCCGGCGGGATGCGGCGGAAGCTGGGCGAGCAGCTTTTCGGGCAGTTGCAGGGCGGCGGGGGTGATAGTAGCCAGTAGCGCATCGAGGGCGCGCCACTGCTCGGCGGGGGGCACCAGGCGGGTGGGCACCTGGCCGTCGTCCTTCACGGCGGGCGTGAAGTAGAGCCCGCCCAGGGTCTTGGCGGTGGCCGCTACCTGGTAGCGGTGCAGCAGGTACATGGGCACCAGCACTTCCTCTAGGGTGGCGAGCGGGGCCCCGGCCGGCACGGCGTTGGCCGAAAACGTATCGAGCACGTGGCGCCGCACGGCCATCAACTGTGTGAGCTGCGCTACGGGGTCGGTGCCATCGTCCCACTGGCTCGACTGGGGGTGCAGCGCAATGGTGGGGTCGTAGGCAAACAGGTGGCCCTGGGCCAGCGTTTCGCGCATAATCGCCGCCAGGCCAGCCGCTTCGCTGGTGCCCTTGGCAAAGTCCTGGTAGCCCCACAAGATGGCCCGCTTGTCCCAGCTGCCGATGCCGGTGGCGTAGGCCTGCGACACGTCGATGGTGCCGTCGGGCTGCAGTTTGACGCGCGGAAAGGGGTAGTCCATCACCGAGCTGCGGTCGCGAACGCTGGCGGCGAAGTTATGATACAGCCCCAGCGTGTGGCCGATTTCGTGGGCCGACAGCTGGCGGATGCGCGCCAGGGCCATTTCTTCCAGCTGTTTAGGCGCTTTTTGGCCGTTTTTGTAGGGCTGCAGCAGGCCTTCGGCCAGCAGGTAGTCCTGGCGGTGGCGGTCGGAGCCCAGCGTGACGACGCCCTTGATAATCTCGCCGGTGCGGGGGTCAACGTACGAGGAGCCGTAGGAAAATGCCCGCGGATTGCCGGCGCGAGCTACCCAGTTCACCACGTTGTAGCGAATATCCATGGGGTCGGCACCCTCCGGCAATTCCTTCGTGATGAACGCATTGCGGTAGCCAGCGGCCTCAAATGCCTGATTCCACCAGGCACCACCCTCGATAAGCGCCCGCTTAATATCGGCCGGCGCGCCGCGGTCGATGTAGTACACAATGGGCTCGACTGGGTCGCTGACTTTGGCGCCGGGGTTCTTCTTGGCCAGGCGGTGGCGCCGGATGGAACGCTGAGTCAGCGGCTCGGTCATTGGCACCGAAAAATCGAGGTAGGTGAATGGGTTGAAGCCGGAGCGCGGGTCAAACGGCCGCTTTTCGAAGCCGGGCGGGGGCAGCTCTACCAGCGACTGGTGCATGCGCACGGTCACGGCGTTGGGGTCGGGCGCCAGGCCGGCGCTGCCCTGGCCAAAGTCGAGCCCGCCCGCCCCGGGGCCGCCCACAAAGGTGATAAGCGCTTCGAACTCGGTGTTTTTAGGGAAATTCTTGGTGTTGCCGGGGTCTACCGCCGAGCGCGAGTCGTCGAAGCGATAAGCCGCGGGCGCCGCGCTGGCCCCGCCGCGCAGCCCCGCAAAGCTGCGGCGGCCGAGCTGGTCGGTCAGCTTCTGGCTGTCGCGCACCAGAAAGGGCGTGAGGTCGAGGAGCGTTTTGCTGCCTTCGACGGCTACCGGCGCAAAGCCCCAGATGACGGAGGTGGCAAAGGCGCTTTCCACGGCGCGCTGCTCATCGGGGTTTTTGCCGGTGGCGCGGTAGCTCAGGTTGGGCTCTAGCAGCAGCACTTTGGGGCCCATTTTCACGAACCGCGCCACGTTGGACGAGGCCACGCCGCGCTCGGGCCCGCCCAGCCCTACCCCACTGGTGAGCGAGCTAAAGTAGAGAAAGTCCTGATCGAAGCGTTCGACCTCAAGGTAGATTTTGCCGGTCTTTTCGTCGTAATAAAATGGAAAGTAGCCATCGTACTTCTTCAGCCCCTGCGTGATGGCAGCGAGCGAAGTCGCCGCGGGTTTGGCGTCGGGGCGGGGGGAAGGGGCCGCGCCGGGGGCCGGGGTTTGAGCGGCAGCCAGTTGGGCAGCCGCCAGCAGGGCCGCCAGGGCAAGCGTAGAATGCTTCATGCAGATAAGCGAAGGGTTTAGCAGCCGCAGTATAGCACCCAAACCAGCCGGCGGCAGCTTCCTGCGCCAAATTTTTCCGCG
>Ga0160429_1001514_pt1 | contig 12913 bp, 9 predicted proteins | sample SolpanmetagenomR_FD_108199 | JGI IMG/M metagenome (GOLD analysis project Ga0160429, IMG submission 108199) | Solar panel surface microbial communities from Lawrence Berkeley National Laboratory, California, USA - R | ecosystem: Engineered > Built environment > Solar panel > Unclassified ... | reverse complement strand
TCCGTAACACGCCAAAAAGTACCCAAAGAAGGCCTAAATATGCTGCAATAGCAGGAGTGACTAACAGCATGGAATTACTTGATGCTCATAAAGCCCTGAAAGTCATAGCATAGCAACTCTAATACCTTCGTCCTCCGCCATATCAATGTCCCGCGCCTCATCAGTGGCCATATTCAGAATTTCGGGGGATACATCAAGACGAACGGCTCTAAGCTTACCATGCACCTGCTTTTCTGCCGGTACTAACCTGATTCCCTGAATGAACAGCCGCTTATCTACACTTTTAAAATAGCGATTTTCTGCTCTGTCTTCCGACATTTTGATAATTTGGTGGAACAATTCAACAAAATGCTCATGCGGTAAGGAGTCGTTCTTAAAGCTGAACGTAATGTCGTAGTAATGCACTGTCCGGTCGGAATGCGCAATACGCGGCGGGAGGGGTTGGGCTGGAGAAACGACAGCCTTTTTTGAAGGGCTTTTCTTTTTTTTAGGAGTATCCACGAGACGTTTCTAATGAGTGTAGCCCAAATTGAGATTTTGGCGATTAGTATGTTTCAAACATGTTAATTGCCAAAATATACAAAAATCAAGTAAATATTAACTTAATTTCTGTATATTAAATATTGTGCTCGTCGTTGCAACAGCCGCTGCACGGACATGGGGAAAAACAGTTGCCCCCTTCGCGTACGGTAGCCCCCTTCGTTGAGTTCCTGCGCAATTTGCTGCAAAGTATGTCCTCGCGCATAGAGTAATCCTCCAAGCCGGGCAGCCTGTTGGTTCTGCTGATTCGTACGGGCATTCTCCTGCCGAATAGTCAAGCTCTTCGCGATGGCCGCCGGCGTCATATTAGCCGGCGTGCCCAGCACCGCCCCGCGCGCCTTCTTCGCCGTCAGTGCGTCCTTGGTGCGCTTAGAAATCATCTCCCGCTCGTGCTGGGCGATGACCGCGAAAGCCCCACGGTAAGGGTATTAGCATCAGGCATGTCGCAGCAGACAAACGCCACCCCCGAATCACGGAGGGCAAAAATGAACCCCGCGTTCCTGGACAACCTATCCAACTTGGCAATCAATAACGTCGCCCCCACTGCCCGCGCCGCGTCGATAGCCGCCAACAGCTGGGGCCGCTGGTTCTTCTTGCCACTCTCCACCTCGACAAACTCCCCCAACAACAGCGACGGGTCGGCGACGAAGGCCGCCACTGCCGCCCGCTGGGCTTCGAGCCCCAGGCCGGACTGCCCTTGGCGGGCGGTGCTCACCCGGTAGTAGGGGACGTAGGAGGTAGTCGTTGGGAGCATAATGGGGCGGTCTAATTAAGCTGGACAGTTTAGGGCACTTATACGCTTCCTGCTTAAATAAGCCAGTTGGTGGTGGAGAAAAGCGTAATTAAGGGTCTGCCGCAGTGTCTTATAATTCCTACATATGTTAAACACGTAGGGGTTGGCTACGTCGGCGCGTTACAGGACTAAAGCGGGCGGGGCCCCATCCCCGCCCTGGCCCATGAGCATGCCTCGCTCATCGCCCAGCTCGCCCTGTGCAGTACGTTCGCTGCCAACGACATTATAACCATCCACGAGTTAATCGTCCAGTTTCCGGCCGGCGACATCGCCAACGGACTGGAGCAAGCCTGCGCCGAGTTTGTAGAGCAAGGCCGTGGCCCCGAGTTCCCCTTCGGCGACGATGCCCACTCCTACAGGATGCTGCTCACTGGCCTGCGCCGCATCGAGCGCCTTAGCCAGCAAGCCGCCCCTGTCTAGTATTTGCTTCTAGCCGCTGCTTAGCCGTGAATAAGAAAAAGTAGCCACCCATCGGCTTCAGCCGCCTCGACATGCCCGACGAAGCAGGCCACGAGGCCTAGGCCGATTGAGCTATTCACTCGTTGCCGAAAGTAACTCTGGGGTAGGTTTTCGTAGGCTCAAGATGAGAAGCACTACCACTACTGCCGTCAGGAAGTACTGCACAACGGTATTGATTGCGAAAGGCGTTAGAGTTAACATCTTCGGCACCATTCGCTTGTAGTCAAACGCTAGAAAAACCCAGCCTATAACGGTAAGCACTACGTAGGACAACTTAGCCCAGCGCTTGCCCTTCCTGATACCGTAGAATTGCCAAATAAAGAATGGCAACACTACCAGCAGCGCGATGTGCGTCGTGTGCTTGATATGCGGATCCCAAAAGCTTTTTTTATAGTAGTAATTGATAAGTAGAGAAACTACTGTGCCGATAATAAGGAGATTAAAGGCTAACACCTCATAGCTGTGCTTTTGCGCAAGAGTCATGGCGTAAGGCTAGTAAACGTTTGTGCAGGTACAAATAACGTCGACATGCCCCAGCTGATGTGTAAGATTCCCTATTTGGCGAGCCGGTGGAAATAAATGAGAATGCAGCATATTAATAGCATAGTAATTCTAAAAGTATGCGCCACAAAGTCAAGTAAGTGTCTTACAATTCCGCATATGTTAAACGAGCGTCGCACAGTTGAAAATTCAGCGCAGATAAGTTGGCCAGTACGAGTAGCTACTTAGAGGCTACTTAGCTCTCGCAGTCAGCGCGATAGCTACTAGTTCAGGTACCCTACTTGGCACCTACGCTAGTAGGTACTAAGTGGGGGTCGAGTAGGGCCCCAGTAAGGGGCGAGCAGCCCCGACTAATCGTTGGCATTGTGCAGGGCCCGCGGCGCGGCTGCGTAGTCGAGCACGGGCCGTTCGAGCGGCGGGATCGGCAGCTCGAAGACGCGGGTGAATTCGGCCTGCCAATTCAGGGGCCAGAGCTGCCCCGGGGCACACTCCCAAAATAAACGACGTAGCGTCGGCTGATAATAAAAGCGGCGGCCAAAGTAGTTTAGCTGCAGACACACCTGCGCCTGCGGCCACTCGGGGTAGTGCACGGGCAACGAGGCTGCCGGCGTCGCTAAGATGGCCGCTGGAAACCAACTGGCTGGGTCGACGGACACCGTGGCCAGGGGCAGTGACGCAACGGGCAGGGCCGCCGGAATGGGAGCGGGTTCCAGCAGCTTGTCGAGCAAGCGCATCCCAACCGTGCCCACCATCGTGCCGGCAGCCACGACCCCGACGGTTTGCAGATCCAACGGCAAGGGGGCCGGCGCCGCGACCGGCGCCGGAGCGGCCAGCACGGGCACCGCAGCCGGATCGGGTAGGGGAACGGCAAGCGTCAGGCCGTCGACGGGAGCTGGCTGCGCGCGTCGGCGGGCGTAGTAAGCCAGGGTGCTGCAGGAGTTGCCACAGTAGATGCGCCGTTGGTGGGCACTCTCGAAGGGCTTGGCACAGTGTCTGCATCGCCGCTGTTCGGGGGCGCGTTTTCGGTAGACTCGCATAAACAAAGGGGTAGTTTTGACTCAAATTTGCGCAAATTTGAGTCAAAACTACCCCACGTACAGCACATTTGCTAGGGTACCTGCGCTGCTCGCGGTTCACACCTAACAGGAAGCGGAAAGCTACGAGGAGGAGGGTAGGTTCCGAAAGGTGTGCCTTTCTGATACCCTCCCGCAGACTATAGGCCCTTTTACATGTTGTAAAGGGGGTCGTTTACAGCATGTAAAAAGGGCTACTCTTGACTGCTGACTACTGGTACACGTTTGAAAAACAGCCAAGTAAGTAGAAAAGCGAGCCAGAAAGGCAGCAGGAGTAATGTGCCTACCCGCCAGTCAGTGAGTTTTTGCAGAAAGGCAGCTGGTGACGTAGCGCTAGGTATGATTAGATACACTATCCATATTCCGGCTAACTGCACGCTTATCGCGGCAATAAACTGTGCGACAAGCGAATGCGACGTAATTTTTTGACTCAAGTAGAGCGCAACCCACCAGAGAGGCGGTAGTAAGAATAAGAGCGCTAGGTATAGTGCAAGGAGTGCTATTCCGCCATCTAGCCACCAGCCAATTACGAGTGTCAGGCCGAGGGTGAACATCGTAAACACCAACGCATATTCTCCCCTTTTTACCATGTTGCGAAAGTAGCTGTTTAGCTAATAAATGCTAAAAATACAGACTCGGTTAGCCCTACTGTAATTATGATTTCATCAAGGCTTGTCCGGTAAGGCCGATTATGTTAAGTGACTTTTCCAAGGAAATAGCCAGCGAATGCTCGTCTCCTTACTACTCCTAAAATCCTGTTTATCTAGCTGCTACCCGCGCTTGTGAATAATGTACACTCGGCCAGCAGCGGGGTTAAGCAAGCAAAAGGCCGTGCCCACCGGATAGCCCCCAAAGCTCGCGTAGTAGCATCCTGGTGCCTCGGCCAAGCGCCGCAACACGCTGCTACGGCGGTACTCCGACAGGTTGGCAAATTGAAGTAGAGAGCCATTATTCTCTCGCGTGTGGGCATCAATGGGTGTGGGACGCCAAGCGGACTGGTCCACCTCTTTCAGCCGCGCCTCATAGCCATGGCGGAAACCGGCAAAGTGAGGGTAGCGCGCAAAGTCGGCGCGGCGCACGGCTCGGCGTAGAGCGGCGGGGTCGAAAGCCAGCTCGTCGAAGGTAAAGATTTCGCCGTGGGGGGACCACCCGATGTAATCGATTTGTTGGCGGTCTTGGACCACCAGCGTACTATCACCAAGTAAGTCCGCCGCCTGTAGATAGGGCCATTCCGACGGCGAGGGTCGACGAGCGCCCCCAGCCAGGGTCATTACCAATCCTACCGCAACGATGCCTGCTATAAGGGCCGTTAGGAGGAGCACACGGGACATGACAGAGGGCAAGCGCATAGGAGAAAACGAGAGGTCGAGCAGGCAGGGAAAGTAAGGCAACAGCGCCGACCATCGTATCAAGTGCCGGTTCCCAAACCTCGTTGCCAGTCGAGCTTGTCACATTACTTACTGATGTTACGCAGCACCTGAGCCAGTCTGCTGGAAACAGGCTTTTCCTGCTCTCCTGGAGGTCATTTCCAGCAAGCTGACGTGGGTAGTGCGTAACATCAGTTACTTAAAGGAACGTTTAAAAAATGTGACAAATTCGGCTAGGGAGAGTTTTGCTCTTCATGAGCAAGTATGTGGCATATTTCCGCATCATTACTCAGTAGAGACACTTAAGCGTGTATCTGTGCCTAGTGCATTTGCTGCACCGGCTTTAGAAACCGTCTAGGTCATCACACACCTTTTCGATGTGGTCGAGCCCGTATAATAGGTCGTCCTCATCCACCCCCATCCACTGAAAAAGGGTTTTGATAAGGCCATATTGCTGCTGAACGTAGGTGCTGTCAATGGCGGTCCCACCGACCTGAAAACAAATCGGCTCGTGGTGGGCCATCCGATTACGCACGTCGTTCACCTGCGCCAATTCATTAAATATCAGCGTTTGGTTGTACTGAATAAGGGGCGTACTGCTGGGCTTAGCAGGAAATATCTGGAGCAGGGTTTGGTGCGCCGCGTAGTACTGCGGCTGTGCGAATAGGTAACGCCATAGGCCAAAGTCCATCTCGGCCACCAGTTTGTGGTGCGTGTACAGCGGTCCCAATCGCCGGATGCCAGTGCGGATGACATCTGCCGTTTTTCGACACCTATTGGTATCAAATATGCCGCCAGAGGCCACGGCATTGCGGAGCCAGTCATTGCCCAACCGGGCCGTGTAGTGAGCGTCCACGGCGTTGCGCAGGGCGATTTCAAAGCAGCTGACAACCGTATATAACTCTTGCGACAAGCGCAGGTTGAGCCGGTAGAGCGTCATGGCTTTTCTCGTATTGTTGCCGCAGGCACGCACGTAGCGGCCCAAACGGGGAGCAGAGATAATCTGCTCAAAATCTGCGTATTTCATTAAGTACGGGTGCGCGACGCCTGATTTTTTTAGGCGTTTAAGAAAATTTGTCGTATATTTGCCCCATATTATTCCCGGTAGCCCCTGAACTCGTTCAAGCTACCGGGTTTTGCTTTTTAGGCCGGTAGCCACACCAGTGCGCGGGCAGACCGATTAGCTGAAGCAAAGCTACTTCGCTCTTTTGGTGGATTTGTTTGATGTAAGCGGTCTTTAATAGGATACGCCAAACCGATGGCTTTCCCAAAGGCGCTCCCGCCTAATTGAGAAAAATCCAGTTATCTCAAATAGTACAAAAGAACGCCCGACCTACTCGACAGAATGGGTCGGGCGTCTTGGTTTCGTCCCTTAACATAATAGACAATTTAGGACAAAATAACTCATTGATTTTAAATATTTTGTCCTTCAATCTCTTGGCGATAACGCTTGACACTGGCGCGGCTAATCCCGGTAAGCGTCACAATTTCGGCCACCGATAAGCCCCGTTCTAAGGCCGTGGCTACCTTGCCCAGCTTCTCGGCATCGCGCCCAGCGGGCCGGCCCAGGTGCTTCCCCTGCTGCTTGGCTAGCTCGATACCGGCCAAGCTCTTCTGCCGGTTGTTCTCCCGTTCGTACTGATTGAACGAGCTGAATATCCCGATAATCATCTTACCCGCTGGCGTGCGCGAGTCGATGCCCAGGTCAAGCGCCCGAAAATGCACCCCGCGCCGGTTAAATTCCTCCACCAGTTGAATGGTGTGCACGGTATTGCGGCCAAGTCGCGCCAGGCGGTTCACCACCACCACGTCGCCTTCCCGCACGGCGGCTAGCAACTCGTCGAGGGCTGGACTATGGGTCCGCGTACCGGAAACCTTCTCCTGAAAAATGCGCGTGCAGCCCGCTTGGGTGAGGTCTTCCACCTGCGTGGCTAGGTTCTGGTCGGTGGCGGAAACGCGGGCGTAGCCGAAAGTATGCTGCATGGCTCAGTAAGTATGGGTCACAAACTTACATTACGGAACCCACTTCTTGAGCCATTAAAAAGGCCGTTTCAGCGTCAAATGGCTAAGCCGGTCTAGTGGCTCAGAAAGGTGCGCCTTGTTGACACCCCCTAATGCTTATTGTTTTTTGCAAGTAATTTATATGACTGTCTATTTAAACTAATGTTTATATTATATAATTTGCTAATATATACAAAAAATCATACTCTGTTCCTTAAGCGTACAAAGTATTATCCTAGTAAGAATTTTTTTAACTTATTTGTGTAGACTGCTTTTTGTAAGCAACTTGCAGGCACTAAAACGATTCGGTATTAGATAATACAAATTTTCTGCTCTATAACATGAGTATTCATAGCTCATCAGTATTCTGGTAGGGTAAGCCTGTGACTATTCGGTACTGTAAAACTTCCACTGCTAACTAGTTGCTATGCGCCAAACCGCTACTTTTTACTCCTTGCGTTCCTGCTTTGCCTTTCTGCTTGGACTAGCGTTGCTGGTAGTCTCAACCAACTCCTGGGCGCAAACTAGTCCCTCGACTCAGGGACTAGTAGCCGATGCAACAGAAATACAGGCACTGCGGGCGTTTTATGCCAGCACGAATGGTAGCCAGTGGTTTACCCATACGAATTGGCCGGAGACGAATGCCGCCTGGGACAATGCCACCATCGCGGATGCCAGTACGTGGTATGGGGTATCGGTTAGTGGCGGCGACGTTGTAGGCCTCTCTCTCTTTGGGAATGGTCTTACCGGTAGCCTTCCTCCCGAAATCGGGGACTTAGCCGCCCTGCAAGCTCTTTCCTTCGGCCGAAGCCACTTCTCTACCGCGGCTGCCTCTTTGAGTGGCTCCCTGCCTAAAGAGATGGGTAAGCTGCATCAGCTCCAGACCCTAGATATCACCTATTCTGAGATAGGCGGTCTATTGCCAGCCGAATTGGGCAATATGACCGCGTTGCGCAGTCTGAATCTGGTCAACAACAATTTCAGTGGACGTATTCCTAAAGAGCTGGGTCAGCTCCAAAACTTAACGTACCTCAACTTAGAAAATTATTACCGCCCTACGTTTGCGGGGCATCGCAATGCCTTTACTGAGGGTATCCCCCCGGAACTTGGTCAGCTAACCAACCTCACCTTCCTCGCCCTAGATATGAACCCGCTGGGGGGCAGCATCCCTCCCGAGCTTGGTAAGCTCCAGAAGCTGACCTTTCTGGAGCTCGATGACAATCACCTAAGTGGTACCGTTCCGGCTGAACTACTGCGCTTACCCAACTTAACGGTTCTGATTCTGGGCTCTAGTAATGTTGGCTATTCGGATCCCAACACGTTCACTAGTTTGCCAGGCCCCAGTGTCATTCCAGTGCCGGCCAATTTAGCGCTGGTGCTTTCTTATAACCAATTTGAGTTCGGGAAGCTGGAGCCCTACTTTGATGGCCCGGGGCATATGCTCACACGCTCCGATTCGGGCTATAAACCCCAAACCCTGCCCACCGCTGAACAAACCGTAACAGTTGTTCAGCAGCAGCCGCTCACCTTGCCAAGTGGGATAGGGGGTGCCCACTCCCACTACCAGTGGCAAGTGGAGCAGAGCGGCACCTGGCAGAATCTGCCGGCTGCCAGTATGGCTACTTACCAAATACTGCATGTAATTACGGCTGACGCGGGCCGCTACCGGTGTCAGGTTACTAACGAGTGGGTAACGGGTATTACCCTCTTTTCTCCCACCTTTAAGGTGCAGGTGAGTACGCATGCTTTGCCCCCGTCTGACCCCAGTGATGATTTAGACCGCAACTGGTCTTTCAGCCGCACTTATGATCTGGACGGCACGATCACCAGTGAAGGCAAACAATTTGTGGACGCGCTGGGACGCCCCACACAAAGCCAATCAAAAAACCTGGCTGAGCACCACGTTTTTGCCAGCCAAAGTCTCAATAATATGGGCGGGGTTGCTGTACTCAGCACCCTCTCAGCGCCCACTAACAATCAGGAGTTCAAATTTAAAACTGGCTTTGTAACCGCAGCAGGTAAGGATTACGCACCCGTCAACTTTGAGAAATCTACTGCCAACTCGCCTGACCCGTTAGACGAAACGACTATCGGTACACTCGGCTACTATTACAGCCCGAACAATATGTGGGAGCCGGCTATTGCTGCTACGCATAACCCCTATGCGCTCACGGAACCTATGCCCGGTCCCTTGGGCGGCGTGCGCCGGGCCGCGGGCCCGGGCGATGCCTTTGCCTTGGGGGCCGGGCACGAAAGCAAGGGCCGGGATTTTCCCCTGCTCAACGAGCTAGATCATTATAGTCAACTACGCGCCCTATTTGTCCCCGGTAGTCCCACACCCAGCCTGCGGGGCCAAGGCGTAAAGATTGTCAGTAGCAACCCGAATGGCGTAGAAACTATTTCCTTTGCCAATCGGGAAGGGCAGGCATTGGCTAGCTGCTTAAGCGGTGACCAGTATCCAACCAGCACGTTAACCGGCAGCTTAAGTGTAGATCCTACCAATAGAGCGGGCAACCCCGTCTATCAGGATATCCATGTGGCCGCTTCCGCCACTCCCACCGCCGTAACGGTAACCGCGGGCACGAATGATAGCTTCGTCGTCATCAATCTGCTGCAGAATCCCCTGGTAGAAACACGGTATACCGGGGCACAGACCTTGAGTCTAACGCCTGGTTTTTACCGCCTACAAGCCACGGCAGGCTCACTTAGCTTTGCTTACCAGGTACATTATGGGGACTTTAGCTATACCTACTACGATGATGCGGGCCATAACATAGCAAGCATTGCCCCGAAAGGGGTCGCGGAAGTGTTGCCTAACGGGCTACTTACGAACGCCCTCTACCGGATTCGGGCCGCCCAAAGCGCGCCGCTGACTACTACGCGGGGAACCTTTACCAGCGACCAATACTATTCGCCCACCCCCGGCAATACCTCTACCACGAGCACAGCGATTGCGGGCACTACCGACCAGGCACTCTATCAGGCGGAGCGCTACGGGCAACAGTTTGCCTATGCCCTGCCCGTGCCCAATGGGACGTACACCGTCGTCTTGCATTTTGCCGAAACTTACTGGCAGCTGGTCGGCCAGCGGGTCTTTAATGTCAGCCTGGAAAAGGCCCTGGTCTTAGACCACTACGACATCACTGAAAAGGTGGGCCCGTTCACCGCGACGACTGAAACCTTCCCAGTAACTGTTACTGATGGGGTGCTGAACATCGACTTTACCTCAGCCATTGCCGGGGGAGTAGATAATCCGAAGATTTCCGCCCTGGAAGTCCTCACGACTACGCCCAGTAGCAGCCAGCCGTTGCAGTATGTCACCCGCAACACGTACGACACGAGCGGCCGACTGCTGGCCACCGAGAGCACCGACGAGGGCCGCTCGGAATACGTGTACGCCCAGGATGGCCGTATCCGTTTCTCGCAAAGCGCCTTGCAGCGTGGCGCGGGCCGCTTCTCCTATTCCAACTATGATCTTGCCGGCCGTGTGCTAGAATCCGGAGAGTATACCCAAGCTACGGATCTTGCCCAGGGTGTTGTGTTTGAAAACATGCTCACGGCCTCGCCGGTGGCTAACAGTGTACTACAAAGCGCCCTGCTGGAAGAGCGGGTGACAGCCGGACCAACCTCGAACGGTAGTTTAGACGTCGCTCGCTGTGCCCAGCGTGCGCAAGTGTGGTACGACCTGCCGCAGACGGATGCCGCCTTAGGCAATCGCCAGCAGGAATTCGTGCTAGGGGCAGTGGCTAAGACCAGCAAGGGGGAGACTACCAGTTGGTACAGCTACAACGATTTGGGGCAGCTCACCTGGCTGGTGCAGCAGGCCCCGGTAGTGGGCATCAAGACAGTAGACTACACCTATGATGCGGCGGGCAATGTCATCCAAGTAGCCTACCAAAAAGACCAAGCTGACGCATTCTATCACTATAACAGCTACGATGCGAATCAACGCCTCATTCAGGTGCAAACCAGCCCCGATGGCGTAACGCGCACCTTACAAGCAAGCTACAGCTACTATTTGCACGGCCCACTCAAGCGGGTCGAGACGGCCGGTAATCTCCAGGGGACGGACTACACGTACACCGTGCAGGGCTGGCTTAAAGGCATCAACAGCGCCAATCGGCACTTCGACGGCGATAGTCCGACTGCCAATGGTTTCACCAAAGACCTGTTTGGCCTGAATCTCGACTACTTCAGTGGGGACTACCGCAGCGCCCAGGCCACAATGGCCACCCCCACTATCGCTGACGCACCGGCTACCCGCTACGACGGCAGCGTGCGCTCGGCTGCCTGGTTTACGACGGCAAGCCCGCTGATGCGCCAGCACGTCTTTACCTACGATACCAAAGGTCAGCTCAAGCAGGCCGACTTCGGGGAGTTGGTACCGGGCGCTACGCCTGAGGCAGTGGGCACCTTCGTGCGCTCGCCGACCCGGGCCTTTGAGGAAGGTAACCTCGATTACGACCTCAACGGCAACTTGCGCACGTTGCGGCGGCGGGATGAGAAGGGCTTGGCCACCGATGATTTTACCTATCAATACCCGACGGGCAGCAATAAGCTCACAGCCGTCAACAACCCCGCGGGCACAGCCGTGCTTGACTACGACTACGACGCCACGGGGCAGATGACGCGCCAGCGCGACGAAAAGGGCCAGCGCTACCTGACTTATGACGTGACGGGCAAGGTCACGGGCGTGTACCGCGATGCGGCCCACCAGCAGCCGCTAGTAGTATTCACCTATAACGACCGGGGCTTTCGGGCCAGCAAGGCCAGTTATGACCCCACGACTTACCAGCTACAAAAGACCACCTACTCGGTGCGCGATATGGCCGGCAGCGAGTTGGCTACCTATACGCTGGATGCCACCACAGCTAGCAGCACGCTACAGCGTAGCGAGGTGCCGCTCTATGGCGCTAGCCGCCTGGGTACGCTCACACGCCTCGACGATGGTACCCTCGACTATCGCTACGAGCTGAATGACCAGCTTGGCAATGCCCGCGTCATCTTCCACAAGCCTACGACGAGCACGTACACGGCCACGATGGAGCCGGGGGCGGCTAGCCAGGAGGAACAAGCCTTTACCAATGTAGCCCTCACCCGCTATGCGACCGCCGGTCACAACAACAGCGCTAGCGTTTCGCTACTGGGAATAACCAGCGGACAGCACATCGGGCCGAGCAAGACGCTAACCGTGCAGAAAGGGGATACCATCACCTTTACGGCCTACGCCTGGCTGACGGCGGCCGTTGCCCAGCCGGGTGGACCGCACCACCTCAGTGCCTTCGTAGTAGCCCCGCTCATTGGGGTCGGCGCCTTGGGTACCGGCGCTTCTTCCGCCGGCTCGCTTGCCCCCCCCGCTGAAGTGGCCCCACCGACTAAGCAGGCCAGCCTGCTCACGCGCCTGAGTGCCGGGTTGGGTATCACGCTGGGCGCTCAACAGGCTGCCCAATTAACAGCGGCGCCCCAGGCCATCACCGGTAGCAGCGGCAGCGCCTATTTGCACTTCATCATCCGCGATGAGCAGGGCACGGTCGTGCGCGACGACTACCAGGAAGTCAACGGCAGCACGCCCGGTAGTTGGCAGCAGCTGCAAATGGGCTTGCGCCTGGCCCAGGGCGGCACCGTGGCCTTGAGCGTAGAAACCGATGGGGCGATAGGTCCCGACGTGTACTTCGACGACGTGCAGGTGGACTATACCACCAGTACCATCGTGCAGGAGCAGCACACTTATGCCTATGGGGCGCCCATGCTGGGTCTCAACTACGTCGTGGGCACTAAGAAGTACCGCCACGGCTACCAGGGGCAATACGCCGAGAAAGACGAGGAGACGGGCACCGATGATTTTGAGCTCCGGAACTATGACGCACGCATTGGGCGCTGGACTGCCCCAGACCCAGCGGGGCAGTTTCACTCGCCCTACGTCGGGGTGGGGAATAATCCTATTTCCACGGTAGACCCAGATGGGGGGTGGGGTTTTGCTAATGGCTTTACCAGCTTTCTAGCCAATATTGGAATTGGCGCAATTAATGCAGCTGGTAAGTATTCGATTGACTTCGCTAGGACTTACGCAAAGGGCGTAACTTGAGTAAAAAAGGCATGAAAGTGACGGCGCAGCTTTATGGACAGTTTTTGCTCAGCAGTCAGGTGAACTATACGGGCACCTACCTGGCCGAGCATTT
>Ga0160429_1001513_pt1 | contig 12922 bp, 11 predicted proteins | sample SolpanmetagenomR_FD_108199 | JGI IMG/M metagenome (GOLD analysis project Ga0160429, IMG submission 108199) | Solar panel surface microbial communities from Lawrence Berkeley National Laboratory, California, USA - R | ecosystem: Engineered > Built environment > Solar panel > Unclassified ... | reverse complement strand
CTGTTCACGAAGCTCCCCAAGAGCCTTGTAGTCTGGTCGAAAATCGTGGCCCCATTGACTAACACAATGCGCTTCGTCAATGACGAAACGTGCAAGACAGCCTCTCGAATCTAGTCTGCGCAAGACTTCCACGAGATATAAATTCTTGCTGAGCATTTCCGGCGTAATATATAAGAGCTGTATTAGGTCTTCGACTTTGGGATCTTTCAAGGCTTGCATAACGAGATTTCTCTCAGCAGAACTGACTTCTCCGTTGATGTATTGGGCTTGAATGTTCAGCTTCCTCAGGTGAGAGATTTGATCTTCCATAAGACTAAGCAAGGGAGAGACCACAATGGTAAGTCCACGGGTCTTGCCTGATTTAACGATGGCTGGCAATTGATAGCAAAGCGATTTCCCGCCTCCAGTCGGCATCAAGACGAATACATCCTGGCCGTCCAGAGTAGCGTTGATAGCTTCAAGCTGATTCTGACGAAATCCCCGGAGATGGAATTTCTTCATCATGCCAGCTTTGACCTCTGCTGACCAGGGATATTGCAGCATGGCAGTTGCGGCCCCTGTGGAGAGTTTGGATGCAGGCAAAGACGGTTTCGCCGGTTTCGACACACCTGGAGTGCGCGACGCATTCCCTGAACTTTCCAAGAGAGCTGCGCGACGACTTCGAGGCGCACGTGGGGAAACTGCAGTCGATTCAAGATCTGCGATAGCTTCTAACATGTCAGCATCGTTATCCTCTACATCGTACACATCCTCGATATCCATCGTCCGGGCAGGAGGGGAGCCCATGTGTGTGTCAAAAAGAGCTTCTTCATCATCTTCGAAATCATCGTCGATGAAGTTATCCATAGAAGGCACATTCCCTGAGTCCTTGCTCATAGTTGTGTATGGAGTTCGAGGAGCTATTGCGCCGCTCGCTCGAGAGTCGCGTGTGTCGTTGAAGTCATATTGTGGCACAGCCGCTTGGAATCTATTCTCCTGATTTCTGTCGAGACTTGCTAGAGGTCCTTGCGTCTGTCGTACGAATTGAGTTTGTGGGCACGCAAACGTTGACGTAGCATTATGATTAGGGCCGGTTTGAACACTGCCCTCTGAGCTGAGCTGAGTCGACTCGACAGCAATGTTACTTTGCCGATTGTTCGCCACAGGATATGCGTAAACATCCAGCGCAGCTTCTTTGATCAAAGAAACGATTCGGGCCTCGTTTTCACGGAGTGATTTCGTTACTGCTCTGATACGATCAATGTCAATGGTACCACCTCGCTGCTGTTCTGCCACCACTTGTCTGTGTAAGTTGCGTTTCCGATCAGAGATTTCATGGTGTTTTTGGTGTGCTTCGAACAATTTCTGAGTACATTCTTTCCGTTCTCGTGAAGTTGTGGCTAATTTGTTGGCCTCTAGGACTTCAGACGTATCGGGATCGCCAGTCTCAAATAAGGCATCCGCATAAAACCTGGCACACTGTTCATGTTCAGACATTGTAGTGTCTAGTAAACTCTGTATATCAGCCTGCGACCACTCAGCGAATGCTTTGAAGAGAGGATCGCTATCTTTGAAAATCTCTAATGGTGAAGGAACTGATGGTCGTAAGGCAGAGGCAAAGGTGGTCTGAGAAGCCGAGTATATTCGCTGTTGAGGCATATTGGGATTATTTACAGACGGGCGAGGTGTGGTGGATAAAGCTTCATCCTGGGCAGATGTGACGTTTCTCGACTCCGTCACTTGGCTGTAGCGTTCCGGCGGTCTGGGAGTAGCATCTGCAGAATGACCACGCGGTGGCCTTGCATTCTGTTCCACAGCCGGAATGGGCTGTACAACTTCAGTTACATTAGGCGGTGCATCTTTGTCTTCAGATAGGTCCATGTCATCCTCCGAATCTGCTACAGTCCGCCTTGGAACCCGGGCTTTTGACTGAATGCTAGTATCATCATCGATTGGTGGCTTCGGAGTACTGCGAACTGATCTTGCTGCCTTGTATGGTGATTCAGAGTAATGTGCTGCTCTTTCTTCAATGTTCGTAGATTCATTTTGTGGGTCATTGTTTCTGCCAATGCGACTGTTCCGATTGTTTCTTGATGGTATTGTTGGCCTGCTATCATGATCGTGGTCCGAGGCGCTTTCACTGAAGTAAGCAGAAATGTCGTCCACTGGTGGTATAATGCTAGTTGAATATGGCGGCGGAGGATCGATAGATATGTCTTCGATAGATGTGAATCCTGCGGAGACACGGGTTTTCCGGTGCAGATCCTTCTCGTATTCCTCGCTCTTTCGCTTCCTACTTGTCCTCGTTGATGATTCTATACGCTCTGCAATGGATTGTAGCTTAAGCTTTGGGAGGGATGATTTCTTGATTTCGTCACGATCGGTCGAGGCTTCTTCGTCGCCAGTAAGGTCCACTGTGTCAATGGTAGCTAGCAGACGTGGCTTGTGCGGAGATTTCACAGGTGAAGAAGAGTGTGTTCTGATAACAGGATCGGTATCATGAATATTTCTTGTCGCCTCGATGTTCTGCAATTGTAGTCTTGCTGAGGTGTTTGGCAGTAAGTTATCCCTGCTCCTCTCTGGTCCTTGCACCAAGAGTCGTGGTTTCCTTGACGAAGTCGGTGGTGCACATAATTTGGCCATGGCGTCTGCCTGTCCTTCCACGGCGTTGATTCTCACTCCACTCCCCGTATGTTCATTTCCAGACCCCTGTAATTGCTGTTCCCCATGAGACCCTGACTGTGAAGGCGGCACTTGATTCCCTGTGTCAAACTCAGAAGCGACCGAAGAAGCGGAAGGTTCTTGAGGTGGAAATAGGCTAGATGCAGGCGGAAGAAAAGGCTTGGTGCTCAACAGCCAGGCGAGATTATGACCGAGATTGTTGCTTGACATTGAGGCTCTTCATGGTGCTCCGGTTCCAAACCTGCACTGCTTCAAATCAGCGCTTTCCTTCAAGGTTGTTCGATTCTATGTCGAAATAATGATGCTTCTGACCCTAGGAAAGTCGCCATCCGGAAAGCACGCGTAACCGTCGAACACGTTGTCACGTGTTTATCTTATCACGTGACACAATCTCCACATTTGTGATATCTTGGTTTCTACGAAGATTAACTAATGCATAGCAAAGCCTGACATTTAAGTCAGACTTCGAGTTCAGTGTTAGGTCGAGCAAATACAATCGGAATGTAAGAGTTCGTCTTATTCGTAATTTCAAGCCGGGTTTGGGGCTTGGTATCATTTCTATATGCATTAGGTCCTTTTCGACCATCTTGTCTTGTATTTACATTCCATTTCTGGATTCAATCTCTCAGGGAAACTCCAACAAATGCCACTATATAATACACGCTATTGATGCAAGTTGGTCGTAATCATCATCCCCATCCCAGCAGGCGTAAGGATCCATCCTTACACATCATTGGCAACGTCGTCCAACAGTCGTATGCTCAAAATCATAACGAGCAGTCCAACCGTCACAATGACTAACAGACCGAATCCGAACCATCCTAGTATCATGGCTGTCGTGCCAACACCGCTCCGTACACTTCCATTCCCTAGATCTTGCGCGACCTGCGACGCGGCAACTGATGCTGTATGTTGCCATAAGACGCTAACCAATACAAATATCGAGGCAATGAAGATGAGGGCGAGTGCGGACTGAGAGACTGCTCTTGATGGGAATGGCTTCAATTCGACCATCTCCGAGGAGCCCGATCGGTCAACTTCTTCGTGCCAGCCGGGGAAGGTAGCGAGGAGGATGAATGTAATAAAGGCGAATATTATTGCGACGATTCTAAGTCTGATTAGCTGCTTTGATCTTCTCGATGACTCTTGGTGAAAACTTACATGAGGTAGGGAAACACAACCGCGTCCTTGAAAGTGTTTGCAACCCAAATTAGGTTCAATGGATCTTGATCAATTGATGCCTGGTTTGCCAATGCTGTTGCATTATTGCTGCAAAGCCAACTGCCACCATTGTTGACACATAGGCCAAAATAGCCAACCCGTACTTCTATATTCGCTCCACCAACAATGTTGCTAATCGCGGAGACCACGCCAGGGTTTACTTGTGATGTATCGTAGGTTGGTGTGTATTTTTGATACCAGAACGATATGAGGAATATGCCAGGAATTCCGGGTGATGAAGAAGAGCATCCTGCAAGTAGAAGTGCTGCTCGAGTTAGTCTTTCGCTGGACTCAACTCTGTATGAGGTCTGGTTACTTACATAATAATACTATTGCTACTGCAATCAATATCATAAGAATGTGATGATACCCTATCGGAAGCTTCGATAACCCTGTGATTGATTTTGTTAGCAACCACTCCCCCGTTGCGAACAGGAAGCATGCGCTTACTTGATCCAATGCCTCGAAATTGAATTCTCGCCATTGTATATGCCCCTTGTCGTCCTCCTGCTCCGCTAATTCAGACTACCGGTAGTCGTGGAATGTGAGGTGACAGCTAATTGCGGAATGCTACAATGACAACTGGATAATCAGATCAGACTGTGAGAACAAAAGAAGTTGTATTATAAGCAATGGAGGAGGAATGTCAGAAACTTAGCAGTAGCTTGGATTTTTCTCGATGTAAGAGGTAATTCTGTGAAAAACTAATCAAAGTGGCTTGTGAAGACCTGCCACCTCTCACGCTACCTATGGAAAAAGAGGAGGGGTTGGGGGGTACAGCGCGTCATTGTTTATTTTCCAGGGTCTAGATGACAACGAACCACGGTTGCACCACCCGCTACCGCCCTCCCGTCCTCCGTCCCGCGTAGGGCGATTCTTTTACTTTTCTTTGTTCCTCCTTCTTGTATACTCGTACAGTTCTTTGTTGCGCTCTGAAATCTCCTTTCACGGCATCATCTAATCCGCATTGCTCGGCCTGAAACATTTTGAAGCAGTCATATGGGCATTGGGAGATGTCTATGACAGAATATGTGTGTGAGAATGAATTAATGCAAATAAGCACGTCGGTCTACACATCAGCAAGCACAAAAAATGAACAACATACATGTAACAGAGGAGTTTGTGTAAGTCCTCAGGTGCTATCCATCATGATCCCACCATTGGCAAATCGTTTTCCAAAGCTTGATCATCGTAGATCGTTCAAGTGTGACGAGTGGTAGTACCCTCATCCATTCCGACAGCGTGCTTCATTTTGTCAACAACACTACCATCGGTGGTCCCGCGAGTGTGATCATCCTTACTGCGACCAATTTTGCCGGAGATCTCTTGGCCTGCCAACTTGTGTCGTCACTTTGAACTTCTTTGGAGTGGTATTAGACTTTGCTGCGCCAGAGAAGCTTGAAAGCTTTACTGACCGGCTTATCTTGCCGGTCGTATCGGTAAACATTTCCTTGACCTTGTCGGTAGTTGACTTTGTAGACTGAGGAGTTATAGACTCTTTGGCCTCTATTAAAATGTGTCAGTCAAGAACATGAAGATACAAAAACATGTTATCTTACTGTCGGAGAAATCTTTGCGTCTTGCGTCAGACATGTTTAATTCGATTTTATTGGATGTTGATTGCTTGGTGTAACTTGATAAGTGAACATCTTGGTTTGAGTTGTACTGAGTTAGAACATTGATGGTGAAGTTGATGAAGACGAAGAACAAAACGATGAAGAAGAAGAGCCGAAGGGGTTTTAAACACATTTAACATGTAAGCGGAAGTAGCGTTTGGATCTTGAAGGAGCGATGGTTTAAGCGTCCATCAGACCCGTACATCAACTACACACTCCTTCTATTAGTCCTAGATCCGTCATCGAGAAATGAGGTGCTCCATTCGATACGGTTTTGAATTCTACTTATCACTACAGATCACATCACCTGTTTTTTTCTGGTTCCTGCAGAAATTCATCTCCATTCCTCTGGAGCCACTCGTCGACCAACTCTTTGTAGTCAACCGCACGATACAGTGTGACTCATTCTTTGTACCAAGGACCTTTTCTGTGGCTAGCTATACCCAATTTCCTCAACATCAAGTCAATGTATGTGACCGGCACTTTAAAGACAGTTTGTTACTCAATCGACGATGTAGCGCAGCACGTTGAATAAGCCTCCAGAGAACTAATTAAGACATCCGTACTTCAGTTGAGGTGTATAGCGTGTCGAATGTCAGACTTTCCAAATAATTGTATATATTTGATTAATCTCGTTAGTAATGGTGAGGAAGGAGGCTCTCATATGGGGTGAGCCGGTGCCAAGCACAACTTATTTAAGTTATTTATTCCGTGAGCAACAAAGAGAGCTACTTGTAAGAGAAGTTTCGAGCTTTTACACAACTTCCACACCGCAGAAGCATGCTGACTATAGCCAAACCACCTCGCAGAGCTATACAAGGATGATATAAGAAGAAAGACAAAACCCAACTCCATGCTTCCCAACCGGAACGCCGGCTTTGAAACGGTATCAAGCCCAGGCCAACACATAAAACACCAAAGTCAAAAGAAGAAAAACACAAGACACTTCTATGAATCAAGCCTTGGACTTCTTCTTCTTCTTTTTCTTCTCGCCATCCGAGTCATCCCCATCTGCCGCCCGTTTTGACTTTTTGATCTTCTTCTCGCCTGCTCCTTTGACGTCAACCGCATCGTCCCTTTTGGCCACTTCCCTCTTCGCCTCCTTTTGTAACTTTTTTTCCTTCTTTGCCAGCTTCTTCGCCTTCTTGTCCTCGCCTATTGCTAGTGAGTTGTTGCCGGGCAGCACATCAACCATGTCAGTATCTACGGCTGGTACTATTGCTGCGGAGACGTCGTCGATGTTGATATCACCGAGCACGGCATCCATGGCGGACTTCATTGCATCGGCATTCTTGGTAGGTACAGCGCCGCTGGCGTAGAACTCGAGACGCTCCTCGACCTGTGCCTTGAGTGCCTCGCCGAAACGAGTTGACGGTGTTTCGGAAAAGTTGTCAATACGCGAGGCGATACTGCACTTGTTGGCCAAGAATCGCGAAATACGACCCTTGTTCTTGAGGCCGGCGCGGCCAATGAAACTGCTGTGGTAGATGAGACCGTACTTGGGCGTGTTGCCCTTGGTCTTGAGAGCGCGGAAAAGAGCCTTCTCAGCACCGAGTATTTGTACTGTTGAGGCGGGGTATTTTGCGAGGTTGGTCAAGCTACCGGCATGCGAGATGAGACGAGCACCGACGGTCTCACCAATCAGAGCAGCAAGATTCGGCGCTACAACGCCCATCTTAGCGACGAGGTATGCAGAGAGACTCTTGCGATATGCCGTTAAGCTGACTACGCGCTTTGCGAATGCCATGACATTAATCATGTCGTGTTCTGAAATGTCCTGTCCCATGGAGATTTTTGCTGCCTCAATGACGCTGCTGGCAATAGCTGAGTCGTCGTTCACAATTGCGGCGAGATCGTGAAGTTTGTCCTCGGAGAGAGTCTTTTTATCGCCGATGTAAAGTGCAAGACGAGCGTATGAGTAGTTGTCCGAAACAATCTTGACGAGCTCCGGGAAGTGCCATGAGTACCATTCGCGTACACGCATGGAGAAAGTATTGACGGCCTTGTCGAGGTGGTCAAGAGTAGCAATAGCTTGAATAATGTGATTGTCGTTGCGGTTGACGTTGAACTTCACCTTTGATCGCGAGTATGAGTGGCCAAGACCGAGTTGTGCGCGCTCTACATCTCCTTCTTGTAACTGCATGAGAAGCTTCTGTGAGTGTGTACGAAGTCCACGGAGCAAGTCGGCCACGATTTGACTGGTTTCGCCAGTTTCGCACTCAATTCCAGGGAAGCTGTCCTTGATTCCACCTGCTAGCGCACGATCTGAGACACCAAGAGTGACCTTGCTCTTTTTGCTGGCCTTTGGTAGATTTGCTTCGAGGACGGTTTTGAGATAGTCCGAAACGATGCCTTCAGAAATGTCGTTCGCATTCTCTAGCGCCTGTTGAGCACCCTGGAACGGCGCAAAAGAGACCAGCTTGACCATCTTGCCGAAATGTGCCAAATCCTTCACCTGCTCTTGGACTTCCTTCAGTTTGTTTCCAACGGTATCGGGTTGCATTGCGACTTTAAAAATCTAATCGAGAGCATTTAATTAGTGCTTAATCTCTTAATACCAGTGCTGATATGATCCTTACCGCATAGCCCACAGAGGACTCATGTAGGAGGTAGTCGACCGACATTGCAAAGTCGCAGTGCCGTTCGTTGTATTATATGTATCGATATTATCGTATTGCTGCTATAGCTAACAAGTCTTCTTCTGATAATCTTGACAACGCCGACGCACCTTCGAGCTTTTTTTAATCGGCGCGGGGAAACTCTTGTTCCGGCCAAGGCGCGGCTTTGGTAGAGTCGCGTTTTGTTAAGAAAGTTGTTCCAAGGGTCGGCTGGTAATTATCGAAAAGTACCACTTGACAGGAGCAACCACCAATATGTCTGCTGCACAATTACTCAATCCAAAGGCCGAGTCGCGAGTATGTTATCATTGAAATCATTCTGCGCTTACATGTACTGATCAAGAATAGAGGCGCGGCGAGGCGTTGAAGGTGAACATTGCTGCTGGCGAAGGATTGCAACAGGTATGCACATGTTGGAGCTTTGAAAAAGAAAGTGGAATAATCGAAAGTCTTAGGTCTTGGCATCAAATCTTGGACCGTTGGGCACTCTGAAGATGTAAGATAATCACTGAAGGGTTTACCATGCGTTACTAATATACGAACAGGTTAGTTGATGGCGCGGGCGCTGTATGTTCGAACAATTGTTAGACCGAAGGTAGTTTACTTACGAAGGGGCTAGATCAAGCTCACAAAGGATGGGAGTGTTCTATTGAAGGAAATGGTACTGTCAAAGATCTGTAATATGGAACGAAGCTAACTCTTCCTAGTCGATTCAAAACCCCACAGCTGTATGTATGGTACGATACTGCCGTGACATGAAAACTGACGCTTCAAGGTTATGATTGCCCGCGCTGCTACGGCACAGGATGAAATTACGGGAGATGGGACCACATCTGTTGTGCTCATGGTTGGAGAACTTCTGAAACAGGCAGACCGATACATCTCAGAAGGGCTACATCCTCGTGTGATTACGGATGGCTACGAGATTGCTAAGACGGAAGCGCTGAAGGTTGGTGGAGGACACTATGCCATGGAACAAGACACGTGCTAAGAGGGATAGTTTCTGGATGAGTTCAAGTTGGAAAAGGAGGTGGATCGTGAGCTGTTATTGTCAGTGGCGAGGACCTCGTTATCCACAAAGATCAACGCCACTCTCGCCGAAGCGCTTACACCGGATCTGGTTGATGCTGTACTGGCAATCTACAACGAACCCGCAAAGCCTGACCTGCACATGATCGAAATTATGACAATGCAACATCGTACCGCCGCCGATACACAGCTAATACGTGGTCTTGCTCTGGATCACGGCGCAAGACACCCGGATATGCCGAAGAGGGTGGAGAATGCATTCATCCTAACTTTAAACGTCAGCTTGGAGTATGAAAAATCAGAAATCAATTCCGGTTTCTACTACTCGAGTGCCGAGCAGAGGGATAAGCTGGTAGAAAGTGAGCGAAGATTTGTGGACGAGAAACTAAGAAAGATCGTGGAGTTGAAAAAGGAGGTTTGCGGTAATGACCCTAAGAAGGGCTTCGTAATTGTCAATCAAAAAGGAATTGACCCTCTCAGCTTGGATGTGCTGGTGAAGAATGGTATCTTCGCATTACGAAGAGCGAAGAGGCGTAACATGGAGAGATTACAGTTGGTGTGTGGCGGTGCGGCACAAAACAGTGTGGACGACCTCTCACCAGATGTGCTGGGATGGGCTGGTTTGGTTTACGAGCACACACTCGGGGAGGAGAAATACACGTTCATCGTAAGTATATGAAAAGTGAATGCCCATTTGCAGAGTTAACACTACTATTAGGAAGACGTCAAAGAACCAAAGTCCGTGACGCTACTTATCAAAGGTCCCAATGCTCACACCATCACACAAATAAAGGACGCTGTACGCGACGGTCTACGAAGTATCTACAACATGATTGTCGATAAGAGTGTAGTACCTGGTGCTGGTGCCTTCCAAGTTGCCTGTGCAGCGCATCTCAACAGTGAAGGATTCCGCAAGACCGTGAAAGGCAAAGCCAAGTACGGAGTGACTGCGTTTGCAGACGCCCTCCTGATCATTCCCAAGACTCTTGCAGCAAATGCCGGACATGATATTCAAGATGCTTGTACGTTGCTCTTCTTGTCTTGCTTCTGGTCGATTTGACTAACATTCTTCAAGTGGCCGAATTGCAAGACGAGCAAGCAGAAGGCAATGTGGTTGGTCTAAACCTAACAACAGGAGGTGCTATGGATCCTGTGCAAGAAGGTGTATACGACTCATTCCGCGTTCTTCGTAACTGCATCGCTTCAAGCTCGGGTATTGCCTCTAACCTACTACTGTGCGACGAAATGTTGAAGGCGAGACAAATGGTATTTATATTTCTCTGCCCTATAATACAGCAAGCACTTGACTAATAGCTTCTGCAGAACAAATCTTCAGGCCCAGGCCCTGAGGAATGATCAGGAAGTCATGAAAAGCGTTTTCCTTGTTCCATACCCAAACCGTCCCTCAGATGAGACGATGTATTGCACATTAGGAGTAGATAAACCCAATCATGAAACCTTTGATGTCGAAAGCCACAAGCGACTCTTTTGAGCGCCCCTTTCTTTATATTAACTTATAGTACTTGACGATCAATGGCGGGGTTCTTGCTTTCCGCTCGCCGCCGCATGCATTGACATCAAATCGTTTTGCGCTATACGAAGGAGTTTCGTATTTATTGACTTGCCATCATTGCCCCAAGGGAGTGCTGAGAGTGTCAACCCAATTAAAACCAACTCCTCGTACCCATGCAGGTCGGACATGGACTTGGAGGTCTTCATAGAGAATGAAGATCAATTCTGGGAAGGTGAGCTATGCGTTATGACCCGCAGACTGCGCTAACATTAAAAAAAAAAAATAGAACTCGAAGACATTGTTTCCAGCCCTTGCGATTCCCATGTATCGATAGATAATGCTCTTCGATCATGGCTGAATTTCACAACCGGCCACAAGGGTATGTATAAATTGGATGTGGACTTGCTCGGACTGTTCGGACTAACAAATCAAGAGAAATACCTTCACTCTCAGGATGAGATCGCTCGTTGTTCCTTGAAACTCCTCAGCTCTGCACTCTTCACCGAGCATACTCATTATGTGCGGACACAAATTCTGTATTGCCTTCTACAGGTATGAATCGTCTTCCGCTGGATGGGCCTAGTCGCTAAAACGAAGTACAGGAGGACGATCTCATCATTCTCCACCTTACCGCCGTTTTCCTTCTTCTCGATGGACGTCAGCATGAATCCGCGTTCGAGTTGATGAACAAAGAGGGGGCTTTCCCGAGGCTGGCACACCTGATACGGAATCGATTAGATGATGGAATGGGATTACACAGGCTGTTTCTTGAGTTACTATACGAGATGTCTCGCATACAGCGGCTGTCTCATGAGGATCTTAGTACGCTATGATGACATAGCACAAAGACGTATGACTGACTTCGCTGCAGAATCTATCGATGGCAATCTTGTCCTTTACTTCTTCCAGGTCATTGAGAGTCTTTCTAACGACGTTGGCGACCCATACCATTATCCTATAATACGTGTTTTAGTGCGTGGAAGCTTCGGAATTGCTCTTCTCTTCGCTAATGACTGACAGCTAGTACTTAATGAGCAATATATGGTTGCAGCTCACTCACCAGAAAGTGAAGCTCCTGTCACTGAGCCGATCACTAATCACATTATCAAGACATTGTCCACTTACGGGGGAGTTTATAAGACATTTGGCGAGAATATCATACTACTTCTGAATCGCGAGAGTGGGTTTCAATACCCTATCCTCCCTAAGTGTCGTGCTAACAATTCAAAGGCGAAACCAGTCTGCAGCTTCTCATATTGAAGCTTCTCTACCTTTTATTCACCACAACTTCCACCCGAGAGTACTTTTACACGAACGACCTCCATGTTCTTGTGGACATCCTAATTCGGAATCTATTTGACCTTCCCGACGATGGCGAGTCGATGTCATCTGCTCCTTTACGCCATACGTATCTGCGCGTCCTCCATCCTTTGCTTGCACATACTCAGTTAAGAAATGCACCATACTATAAAAGAGACCAGTTACGGAAGTTGCTGTGGGTTCTTGGCAACACTAATTCCACAGGTCACAGTCACTTCGCTGAGGCTGATGAAACCACTATCCGCCTGGTCGGCCGGTGTATGGGTGTAGAATGGTTGAAGGATCCTGGTGATACTCCACTTCCCACCCTCGAGACGTTGGTGTCAGCGCAGGATGAAAGTGCAATCATCGACACCGCAGCCTCAACCCCTATTGAAGAACCACAAGCAATCGAAGCTGTCTCGACAAAACGAACGCCTCCTGCGAAACCTCCACCACGACGAAGTCAAAAGCAAGCCGCAAAGGCGAAGAGACAGTTGGGCATGGGATTAACAGAAGCGCAGGACAGTGCAACTAGCATTGCGGAGGTAGCGTCACAGCATGAACGGCCGGGGGTGATAACTCCTAGTCGTAGCACGAGTGGACAGGTTGGAAGAGTTCCATTGAGCGCAGATCAGAGGGATGTAATGGAAGCAGACCATGGAATGTTGCTGAGACCGGCTGCTGTAGTTGAAGTCGAGCTGGGTCTCACGGATGAAGTTCCTGAGAAGAGTCCCTTTATTGGCGACGATGAATAACAACCCCATTCGTGTATTTTTGAAAGTGATCCATGGCTGGAGGTATGCGACACCCAGTATGATTTCGGGAGTAGCTGCATAGTTAAGAACGGGAAGATATAGTATCCAGGAAGAGTAAGACTCAGGAGCATTTTAAGAATAAAAATCATCAATATTAACCATGTAGCGTGGCCAAGGTTCAGAAAGATAGTTGTGACATAGTGAATT
>Ga0160429_1001512_pt1 | contig 12922 bp, 10 predicted proteins | sample SolpanmetagenomR_FD_108199 | JGI IMG/M metagenome (GOLD analysis project Ga0160429, IMG submission 108199) | Solar panel surface microbial communities from Lawrence Berkeley National Laboratory, California, USA - R | ecosystem: Engineered > Built environment > Solar panel > Unclassified ... | reverse complement strand
TGCGGTTGAGCCGCTTCCCGATCGGTTTCCAGACCGCATCTTGTCGAACTGATGTTAAGATTTGGTTACTCATGCCATTGCTGTCGGCACCGTGCATTGGATGATCAGTTCGAGACTCTCTGTCGGATTGCTTAACCAAGAAACAGAAAAGAGTCGCAACAAGTGCTTGCCACTCGGTGTCATACCGGCTCGTAGTACACATCACATATAAGTCCCTCCATGTAGCCATCACATCTACTGCGTCATGGTGAATGCTGGAAGTTAAAATACGCATCCCGTTCAAAATTTTGTGGCTAAACTCGGATAATGGTCGCAGTCGTACCTGAAATCTGTATTCATTACCTTTCACATCAAGCACATTGAACTGTCCGAGCTGTCCAGTGTGAGCGAGTCTGTTCGACTCTCGTGGCAAAATATGTGTCGCTGTTTTTGTGGTATCACTGCTGTTAACAGGATTAGGGAGATTCAAGGGCAGTATTTGGAGTCTTCCGGCTAATGTTGTGAAGGTCGTACGCTCATGTCTCTTGTGTTGATTGCAATGCCAGTCGCTTATAAAACTGAGCTGTGAACCACCATTGGATTCATGAAGCACAACCACGCTTGACTCTGATCCGTCTTGCACTTTGATAGCGCTGGTAATTCCTGTTGTCTTACTCCACTCAAGGTCTTGAGAAAAAGGCCGGATGTTAGGGCAAAGGCGGAGGCCATCTCCTGTAATTCCTTTGTTGGTCGGTCTGCTAACAATCAAGACGGTATCAAGCATAACCTGAGACGCTTGATCGTGAATGAAAACGGTAAGGCGGTGGTGTGCTGCAGCTGGGTCGGAACGATGAGGCGCACTACTGAGAACAAATACGCTTAGTCGCTCCTGCATAGGCGCACGATCTTGCGTTTTAATTGCAGTGGTTGATACCATGCCTATCGATGTAATCCTCGTCACCACAGCTCTCCTTTGCATATTAGCGAGTAGTTCATGCTCATCCTCAGAGCCCAGCTCATGCCAAATATCGGAGGCGCCATCGTGCTGTGTTGCCGAAAGCTGAGAATTTAGGAAAGAAACACTATCAGACGTGGAAGCTAACATTGATCTGCGCAGCCTTCCTTGACTTTGTATGCCACCTCCAACCCCAAAGGACTGACGAGTTCGGAATGAAGACCCCAAGTTCTGCGAAGTCCGGGATGGGTGCACGGCAACATCATTGAGGGATGCATGATCAACGCCATGTAATTCGGCACGCGCAAGGATTGAGCTGGTTCTACGGTTGCTTTCTTTCACACGTCCTGGCAGATCATGATTATTTTGTAGTTCTTCCTGAGACAAAGCCTCAAGGCCTCCATCAAGATGAGTGACCTCGGAAAGGCGAGGTGGCTTGGTTTGCGATGGAGGAATGGGTATAGCGCCACTGAAGCTAGCACCAAAGCTTGCAGTAGCTCCACTAACGTTTCTTAGTTTCGGGGTTGATACCTCGGTAGCAAATTGACCGATAGAACTACTACGTCTGGCACGACCTTTAGGGGTATTGATAGAGTGCGGAGGACGGTCGTTCGAGGACTTTTTCAAATCCGTTGAGGACATAAGCCAGACGGTAAAGGTACGCTTGACTTGGTTCGCGGTAACGACAAGAAAATCATTGTTCGAGGAACTCAGTCTATAGCCTCCACTAGCGATCGAAACATATAACACCGCCTCATTTTCATCAAGAGGTCCATGGCTTTGTCGATCGCTTGAAACAGACGGAGCTTCGATAACCAGACCGATGGGACTTAGAGGATCCGTCAGAACATAGAGACGTGGCAAGCTGTCAACGACAGACTCTTGTTGATCTATGACGAAGTCCTTCAACGTCGACGGAAGGGTAGTGCCAACTGAAGATTTGCGGCCTCCATTTGGAAGAGGTGAGGCACGCAAGTCAAGAGAGGCCTGCTGAGATAGCCAGAAGGAGTTTGCAGGCGCCTTTGGGTGATCTGGAGAAGAAACCTTCACATCTACACTATGCATCTTCCGTTCAATCAGAAGACCTTCCGGCGCAGCAAATGCTCGTTCCACTATGAATGGCAGGCTGACAATGTAGTTCGATCCATTCAGGAAGTAGACATGAGCTTGTCGATTGAGTAAAACGACCAAGGCGCGAGCTGTCCGGTGATCGTTACAATCGTGTTTTATGGTTCGTTTGGCAGGTTCCGGTCGGAATGCCTCTTCAATCCTCTCGGCTCCGATTCCAGTGGATAGACTGTTTTGGGTTTCGTCCAGGTCTTGTGTGTTCACGGGAAACCAGGTCAGAAGCGCTTGTACAACCTTCTCTTCCTCGTGCATGAACCTAAAGAGGCGCCGAACAACTCCTCCTTGTGACCAAACTACACCGGTGGGTGTTGTGACCACTTCTTCCTCGCCAAGATCATCAGCAGCATCATCATTGTAGGTGGACCAAACATATTGATTAGGTGATGGGTTCAGTGGTAGGGCGCCTTCAGCGATAAGGACATCCAGGCCTGCTGGCACTTGCAGCCCCAAAGAGGTTACGGAGGCCATTCGTTCGGGTTGAGTTTGAGGAAGCGATCATGGCGTGCATGATCTGGCTTGTCAGTGCAGCATAACTCTGAGCCGAGACTTTGCACCGTATTTGAGGCAGATGCAGTAGTAGTACGCATGATGCAAGTGAAAGTAATAAGTAATAAGTTAGTCAATAACAAATTGCGGGGGAAAGTACACGCGCCGCGACAGTCCCCTCGTTCCTTCACGTATTTACAACAAACAAGAGAGGAACAACGCAGTGATTTGCTCTTCATTCATGGCATGAACATCTCGTAGAAAAGGCAAAGCGAAAGACCAGATCAGATGGAGACTGCCTCAAAACTCAAGCCGTCATGGGCACGTCATGACGGAAACGTTCTCCTGAGGTATTTGCATCATCAGGATTTCCTTATTTTTAATCTAGATATCCATAAACTAATCTATGGCGCAGCTATGAACTTCCCCATCGTACTTATACCAGTCTCGCCTACCCTCGTTCCTCACCGAATGGCTCAAACATCTTCATCTATGGACATGACGATGGACTCACAATCTTATGGAAGGGTGGACGAGCTCTCAAGCCACCTAGCAACAGCGTTCCACATCTACAGTCGGCCGGCAAGCAAACAGCAGGTAGTCATGAGATCATGATCATAGATTCGGATGACGAGCGGCCTCCACTCCCTTCAAAAAAACTGGAGGAAGATACTGAGGAACCAGAATATGAATCCGAGGAAGAAGAGTTCGATCACACTACACCGTACAAGCCCATTATCTCACAGCTGGATATTCCATTGGGTTCTGCAGTGTTGTATTTGGCTGCACCGAATTTACCTGACGAATGCCCTATCCAATCAATACAATCCATACCGACCACCTTGAGCCGGAAGATCGTAGTCGTTGTCGCTTGCGCCGATTCGTCGGTTCGCCTAATCAGTCTCAATCTCCAGCCAAGTAGGAAGGCAGGATATTCAGAAGTTATTCTTGATAGAAATCAAAGAGGCTACTGCCATCCTTCCAAAGGAGTTGCAGTGACATACATATTACAACGAACGTCAAGAACGGGTTTGGGCATCGACCATACCGAGCATGATATTCAAAATGGAGACCTTGGCGCTTTCGGCGGGAGAAGAACGTCAAACGGTAGCGACTACAGCTCAACCGAAGAGAATCTGTGTGAACTGCTGATTGCGTCTCACTCTTCCGACGCAACGGGTGTACTCCACATCTGGCGAGTACCCCTCGAAGGCGATAAAAGCCTCGTAACACCCAAGAGTCAGCCAGTGTTGCCTACTCAAACTCAACTTCTTCCAAACCCATTGGCAACAATGTCGTTCAATCCGTCGCCACCCTCATCACGCTCTCATGGTCAGCTACTTCTCGCAGATTCCCACGGAATTGTGCGGGTGTATAAGGCTCTCCTTCCAACGGGTCTCCGTACTCCTCGCTCTGTAAGCCACTCTGCAGGCACATGGCTTGCTACTTTCTGTGTTCCATTTCGCGAAGGTGACTCCGCACTTGGGAAGCAAAGACGCCTGAACATTCTCGACGCTCGCTGGGCGCTGAATGGCAAGTGTATTGTAGTCCTTTTGGAGAACGGTGACTGGGGAATTTGGGACATTGAGGGCGTTGGACCAAATTCGGAACGCTCGAAAGCCGCTGGAAGAGGGTTGTTCGGAGGTGGTGTGACAAGTTTCGCGCTACATGGTTTCGTTGGCGATGAGCTCAGTTCAGCACGATCTTCGGCGTTTGCTCAGGATGGGGTCAGATCCACACTTACAATTGAAGCTTCAAAACTTGCACCAATGACGCCTAAAACCCGTAAAGTGCGGCAGGAAGCGCTCTTTCATGGACCTACACAAAACACCAAATTCCCTGGGTCCACAAGTGGAGGTATCTCATTATTGCCTGTAGCCAAAACATCTGGAGGTGGAAAAAATGATGAATCATTACTTTTCTGGTACGGATACGGCATATATTCCATCCCAAGCTTGATGACCTACTGGCAGCGGGTTTCGACTGGGCGACCTTCACGTCCTCCTAACTCATTCCAATCCGGTACACTCTACGGACCATCTATCACACAACTTACTGCACTGTCAACATCTGGTGAAATGATCACGAGCTTGAATCAATTTGCAGGGCGTAGAGACAGTAATAAGGCACGCCCTGGACTACTACAACATACCATTATCTTAAGTGCTGAGCATCGAATTATCGTCTTGGCTCCTCCAATAACAGCGATAACCACTTCTCTTTCAAGTAAGGCACTGGTCCAACCCAGTAAAACGAGCCTCGACGGCCACGCGTCGCAGCGTGTTGATCAAGACATGCTCTCTAAGCAGACTCTCGATCTTGGTGGTATGGATCGTATGCTAGACGGAATGGCTCGCGGGAAGCCATTGTTCGACAGTATTAATAGTAACGGCTTGACTACTGAAGGAAGAAGGGTCGGCTTCGACGCTGGATATTGAATCTAGAACGTGCACAAGCATTTGAAAGGAAAGCCGTGAAGATTTAATTTTGAGATCAAGAAGATAGCGATATACCCATTATCAAGCGTTGTTACTTTGTGTGAAGAAGAAGAAGACTGAAATACAAAGCTCATGAAAATATTCTGCGTGTCTTCTGCTGGGCCAAATTCTCACAAAATAAACTCAAATTCGCGAGGCAAGGTGGAGCACAAGGCGAGTCCCTTCCTTGAAGTCTCTGTATTCCACGCGATATATCAAATACTACAAGCTGCACAAGGCATCTCATTGTCGTCCTTGCAGATACTCGTCTCTCTGGAGCCTTCACCGGTGACCGACGGTTCGGGTGCAGGTCGAGTGGGAAGCTGGGGTGTGGCCTTGTGCATTTTCTTTGCCCTGAGTTGTTATCTTAGTCGAGTATACCGAAAGGTATGTTTGATGAGGACAGATCGCAGCTATGGTCGTATGTCTGGCCGGTTTCGCTGGCTTAAGTAGACTTGTGGTCCTCGGGGCAGAAATGCTACATTATTCTATTAAACTCTTTGTGTGCTCGTGCTTCATCGTTATGTACAACCTGCATATCCTCAAACCTGATCCCCCTTGCTCTCCCCCTTGACATCCCCTTTAGCTTTAACCGGCACAACCTTCAGACTGAAATCCACATGCTGCACTCCCTGATGGATACTACTACTACTCACAACATCGACATCCCCTCCCGTGCCCCTAACATACTCCTCAACATTCGCCTCCGTCAATCCACCACTAACCTCAATCATGAATCCAAACCCCTCCCCTCCTCTCCCTAGCCTCTGCTTCAAACTCCTCGCCACAACACCAACCTCCGCCGGTGTGAAGTTATCTAACATCACAACGTCCGCGCCCGCACGAATCGCTGCCTCTGCTTCTGCTTCACTTTGGCACTCGACTTCGACCTTGATCGCGAAACCTCCAGCAGCCTTTGCGCCGTGGACCGCACGTGCGATGTCGCCACCGCACGCCCAAATGTGGTTATCTTTGAGCATCGTCATTGCTGAGAGGTCGTGTCGGTGAGGGTCCGCACCGCCGACCAGCATACCGTATTTTTCAACTAGGCGGAAAGCGGGCGTGGTTTTGCGTGTGCCGGCTAAGACACCAGGGAAGGAGGCGCCGCGGAGGAGGGAGAGAACGTGTGCGGATCTGGCGAGTGCGGTGTTAGTATCACGTAGAGTGTAACGCTGCCATAATCGCCGAAAGTGAATGTGGTTCCCATTTTTCACACCACAATGTCGTTCGGTGGCGCCAACGGGTAATGTCGAGTCCGGATCGGGAGTGAATGTGGCGGGCTGAAGTTTACGCCCGATTTAACAAGGATGTTTGATATCGTCGATGATCGTAGAGGTCCACGAATCATCGTTGTAGACAGACAAACTTACTTTGTTGCAATGCCTGAACATCGCGCCAGTGTGTTCAGCGCCACTCGCTCACCGAGTAGAATCTTCCGTACAGGTCCCTTGACGGTCGCGCAGTGCTTGACGGCCTTGAATGATTCACCTTCTCGGATGTGCCATTCGACTCTGATACAACTTTAGACTACGTCTGAAGTATTAAGGGCGGGCTTCTGGCTTACGTGCACCCAAGTTGCGTAAAGACTTCATCGAAGAAAGGAACACCCGCTATTATGCCCTGTGAATCGCGAGCATTAGTATGGCATCTCTCCTGTTGGCTAGCTCTAAAGGCTTCACGATAGTACTTTGCTCTAGTTTTCTCCCACGGCTCTTATTTCTCGATCGTGGGGGATTTCTCAGGTGTATTTGATACAGTTACGTTTTGATGGGTCGTTCTCGTACGTGGTCACTCATGTCAGACCTACCGCACTCTTTCCCAGCAACTTCGCTTCTGCCATGGTCTCTCCAACTACAAACCCACCATAATCAAAGCTCGGGGTATCTTCTTCTAACCATTCAGACACCAGACGTTTATACGTGGGTGGTAGGAGATGTGCAACTGTGCCGTGCTTCGGAGCACCTTCCGTGGTAGCCATGTTGATCTTGTAGTTTTTCGTGCTTGATTTATTTATTATGATTCACAGCAAGGTAAGATCTGAAGACAATTCACTTGAGCAATATATCGATGCAGTGACGATTACATAGCAAGGTTTTGATACTCCGGCGCTTAGTTGTCAGCCTTAGCGCTAAGTTACCTCCGGGTTGTGGAGCTAGCAACGAGTCATGCAAGCATATATCCAATTGGTTGTTCAGAACGTATAGTACCACCGGAGAGGCAAAGAATGAGAGCAGTAAATGAGAACAGTACGGAGATACTCTTTGTGCTAATTAATGACTTAGGTATCCCATTCCTCCCAGAAATGGTGGAATTTTTCCTCGTGATTTGAGTGCCGGCAAGATCGACATCAACTATGTTGAATGCTTTATATGCTTCGCATTGCTACCTGAAAGTCCAGCGGCTTGATTTCAGTCATTCTTCATAAGTTGGCCTGCAAGATCTAGTTCCACCGAAAACAAATGATGCTAGTCCTGAACCTTTAGATATATAGAGTTTTATTTTTTTCCTCAGTGATCCAGCTACCGCTATAAACAATAGACCCTGGCTCTTCCTTCAATTGCCTCAAGTACAGCCAATTGTCCTCGGTGAACTGTTTAACCCACCTCGCCTCGCACAGGTCTCCGTATAGCGAAAGTAGTGATTATCAGGCTGTTGAATTCCCGTCGTAAGTAATCGCCTACTCCCATCCCAACCAAATAAGCATCTCGATCGTCCTCTTCGGATCCGCAGTCGGGTTTGCGGTCGATATATCTATGCGCGATCTGGAACAGATTGCCGACAGGGAGCGAGAGTCCAGTCTGTTGCACTTTGAGCGCGTCGGAATCCAGGTACTCCGCGTGTATCAAAGTCGCAACACCGTAATTGAAACCGATGTATATAAGGGCTTCGACGGAAATAAGTTGATCGGGAACTTCTAGTCTAGGTATCTGTGGTGTCGTACGGCTCTCGGGCCTGTTAGTACCAGATGTATTCAAGCTGTGCGTGGAAGAATAAGAAGATAAGGTGTTGTTGCTATCGTATCTGATGTATTTAGGCATGATATTAGGGCCGTTGTTTTGTTTTTGGGTGCAGACTATTTAAAAACGAGTGATAGCCGTCTATTGCAAAGATGCACTGTGCTTACTGCAACGAGGACCCATATGACAACCTTACATTTTTGCGTTGTTTGACTCAAAATCACTTTTCGCATTAAGATCGACGTGTTCCCGACGGTAGTATCATCGTCCTACCAACGCACACAAGACAACATGTTTTTTTGCCCGATTCTGTTTCATGGTGGAATAATTTTCAACTCCGCGAACATATTATTCAATACTAGATCACAGCATAACGGCGGTTTGTTGCATGACAAACATCCTGTCTCGTAGCTTTCTGTAGACAACTTAATAAGTCTTGATGAGTCACACTTAGAAAGCAGCGTAAACAAGTTTGATTCCCTTCAATCATGTAATCTGTTCCAACAGCGAAAGAACATATGACGATTTTCAAGGAAACGTGTCCTCGGTGTTTAACGTCTTCAAAACGTGCATTTTAGTCACGTGACAGAGCCCAAGTAATCAATATTTTGCGGCTCCGTCAATTCTCTTCCACCAAATCAGTATTCGTAACCTTGTATCATTACGTCTGGAACTGTCGGATACTACACACGCAGCGACCGCACTTACAAAAGAAGGCTTTGTGGGCTGGTCGCTCGGTCCTTCAAATCCTGGACATCGGATCGTCGCGGTCCAGAATCTTGAACTCTATCTTAACCATCACAGCGACAAAGAACGAAGTACAGCCATCTAATATAAAACGAGCCGTCACCCACCCAAACTTACCCACTAGTCCATCAAAGCCGCAGGCGTAAAATATCGGCACTCAGGGACTCAGGGTATCTTTCTCCTCTTTACAGATATCTCTCCGACTTTCCCTCCGATTATCAACATCCCAACTCCGTATCGACAATCCCTCACGCGCTCAGCATGGATATATCCCAGTACCGTCAGGAATATCAGCAAAACCCTGATAAATCTAGATTCCTGGAAAACTGGTCCTTGATGACCGGAGATCATGCCGAGCCTTTCTCTTAACCCTCCCATCCACCCCCTCCATGAGTAATATTCCGACACCAAGCGAGAAAGAAACTTACCCGTGTGAAGATACGAACGTATCGGGAACGGACTTCTGCTTGCGCAGCATGTCTCAGCCACCTTTTTGTGCGCAGAACTCGTCAGGTTTCGGGGCCGCCTGACAGGAAGTCTTGTGGAGACTTACTTCCAGGGATTCCGTCGTGACGAGCAGGCTCCTGGAATCCCTCACGGAGTGTTTTCTTTCGACATTTGTGATTCCTCGTTGTCTCGAGTCGTTAAGCTCTTATCTGTCAAAAGAATATCTCCTAGCCTGTTGCCCCGTCTACACTTGGCTGCGCAGTCGTGCAAGATCTAGAGCTAGCTGTACAAATACGATAAGCTTATTCGAAAAAGTTCAGATGGAAGAACCGTGGGTGAACTTGATCTACCTGATATGACTCGAGCATTTTCAGTTGGGAGAAAAGCAATGGAGAATGGAGCTGGCATATACTACACTAAACAGACGGACAAGTAGAACTTTCAAAATCAAAGGCCAGGGAGAATGCTGTGCAGGTGACGAGTGCTTAGGACAAGCAAGTTATTGCCTATGTCTGTGCATGGCACATCTGTCAGCATCTAAACCTCCACTCTACGGTGATTACTCGTACTCATGCATCAACACAAGCGCGCTATAACGGCGATAGTCGTTGAGAGGCTTTCACGGATTTAGATGACTCACTCAGCAGAACATCACCGCAACCAATACCGACCCCGCAGTCTGGATTTTAGATGTGCCGCTGACACCTTCGAGGGGTGTACATAGCATCTCGTTCGAGATGCGCGAACCCCTGAGGTTCGGATGGCTTCCTGTACATCTGCGCTTAGGACTCCCACGATCGTTTGAACTTCCTCGGCCGATTCAGATAGTCTTCAAGGCATTACTGGAACGCATAGCCTCAAAATGATGAATAAATGAGTCATGAAATAGCACAGTATACCTGCTAAACGATTATATACACATCGAAACATATATTTGACGGTACAGTAGGCAGGTCCACAGCACCACTTCAATGGCCTACTCATTCCCTCCACCCAGTGAAGGACATCTTGCTCCCCCAAAGCTGGCCCTTCTTGAGTATCACCATTCCCTTCCATTCATCCCGACTCGCCGCGTCAACGTATCGTGACGGTTCGATCGCGATTCCAGCCCTTGCTCCCTTCGCCGGGTATCCCTCGACCGCCTTTGTGTTGATACCATCGCCAGTATAGACCTGGAAGGCAGGGTCCGTGCTGGCGACCTCGAAGTGAATCTTGCTCTCCGGGTGGTACAGAGTGATCATTTTCTGCAGCGGCTGCGAGCGTGTGTCGAGCTTTACGCTAGTCGGATCCTTGTTCAGTACGAAGCAGTGATCAATAAACGGCTCTTTGGCGCCGATTGTGAAAGTCTTATCCGCGGTGAGGCTGGGGAAGGCAGTGATTTCGCCTGTCGGAATCTGCGTCGAGGCATCAACAGGCTGGTGCTGGACTGTTGCAAGCGTCATTTCGGTGCCTTCGACCGTGGGTTGGCCTGTGAGATTCCAAAAGCTATTATGTCGTTAGCAAAAATGAAGCCGTCAATGTCGGAAGTTGATTGTTTTGAGCTTCTCGCATACCTATGGTTCGTAACACTGACTGCAGTCTCTTCGACCTCATCCCCAACTATTTCGACCTCATACTCGACCTCCAAACTCCGCTTCTCCGCACCGCCTGAGGTCTTCGTCACATCAGGTGTGTACCATACACGTAACTCGACTGTGCCGGGGAACCCCTCCTCCATATGCGGGCTGGTATACGTGAACAACTCGGCTGACTTGCCATTACGCTCCACAGGTTTTGGTCCGGTGAATTGCTTTCGACCCCAACCCTCCTTACCACCGTGTAGCGTGTTTATACCCCGCTCGTTGGTCGGTAGCGTGTATTCTTGTCCATTCACGCGGAGTTTGCCCTTGTCCACGCGGTTGGCAACGCGACCGATCTGGAGCAAATTATCTGTTAGTACGTTTTCTTCCAAGTCAAAAATATTCGAAAGGTTTGGACACCATACCGTCTGACCCCAATACGTGAAGTTGTTTGCCTTGTTTAGTTCCTCGGTGGGGTAAGCGAGCAGAAGGTTAATACCATCAACTTCAAAGCGGGCCAATGTTGCTCCAAGCGGGTAGATGGTACTGAATGAAGATTTAGACATGTTGATTCTAGTGATATTGGTTGTGAGGAAACGTCATAATATCTAAAAGGAGAGAAATGGGCTTTCGTGGAGCGGGTGAATTGAGGGGCATTTGACCATTGGAAGCTAGGCTTTATTTGTCGCGAAGCGGGGGAGTGTGCGGCTAAATGATGTCGGCCGGGTGAAGTCATTAGAGCATTTCGCAAGGTGTATCTATGATGCTTGATATTTAAGTATATAAGACCATTGTAAATGAGACAGATAATTACAAGTAATGGTTTTCAAGGACCTTCCCGAAAGTCTCATGAACAAAGGAGTGCGTCGTAAAGAACTTCCTGAGCTCTTGCTTCTTCAAGTGCTATCATGCCTTCCGCCTAAATCGAAGCGCCTTCAACAAGCATTACTTTGTTGCTTGCAGGAATTCTTGATACGACCAACACCATACACTCATGGCTCTTACTCGTCGAAAACCCGTCGTCGGTGAAAGCAACAAGAGGGCGCTTTGCTGTATAGCTGCACACTATGTTGTGCGAACTGAGACCATATCCAAACGATAAGTATGAAATATTGTGTGTTCAATCTCCATCATACATGAAAAGTTTTGTAAACAAAATGGCCAAAGAAACTATATACTGATGGCCATATTGAAGATGATTAGTTGACTTGCATCATACTGTATGGGTGACAGCTATGACAAAAGAATTAGCATTGGTAATGAAGTAAGGCAAGCCGCAACATATAACTTACACAGACATGGAGCGGTCAGGAATCCAACCTCTCCATTCATCGTCAAGAGTGCCGAAGTCGTTGTTTGAACCGAAGCTGAACATTTGAGGAGCGGCTTGCATGTTCTGCCATGTAGGATTCATCGGTGTGGAAGGAGTGGAAGGCATGGTAGGGTTTGTGGGAGTGATATCGGCACCGAAAGACCAGTCCATCATCGACTGTGGTACTGATATGTTGAGTGCAGATGGAACGTATCGCAGTTGTTGATATTGCTGCTGTTGTGGTGGTCCACCGACTTGACCGAAGGGATTGACCTGCTCGTCTGAAAACCCTCCTGAGTGCGGTTGCCAGCAGTTGGGAGTAGAATTTGTGCGGGCGATTAGAGGGGCCATCAGAGGGGCCATCATCCTTTGGTGGACAGTTTTCATCTGCTTAGCTGGAGGTGGGGTAACAGCCCAAGGCTCATTGAAGGAGATGTTGCTGGATAAATGAGGAGTTTCGATGCTGCTACAACTACTCGAAGACCTTGACAGCTTATAAAAGTCGGTTGCCTCGGCTTCCATCTCACACTGCTGCCTCAGCTTCTCAAGGTCTTCCTCAAAATGGAAATCCTCGCGATCGGGGTTGTGGCTTGTCAGCTCAGCCAGGACTCCCAAGTCCTCCATGATGCTGTGCACGGGAGGATCTTCAAGCTTGTGGAGGCGAGAACCTGGTGCGGCGTATTGTTGCCATGTTTTCTTCAAAGCCTTTACTAGGATTCTCTGTTGTTCTTCAAGGTATTCAACGTATCCTGGCGGAATTCTTCGTTCCATGCTCTTCTTGCGTTCTCCAAATCGGCATACGGCGTTCTCGCTCTGACATCTGGTACATGGTACTTTGCCGTCGCACTATTTTGTTGTAAGCTGGTGTTCTCGAG
>Ga0160429_1001511_pt1 | contig 12924 bp, 12 predicted proteins | sample SolpanmetagenomR_FD_108199 | JGI IMG/M metagenome (GOLD analysis project Ga0160429, IMG submission 108199) | Solar panel surface microbial communities from Lawrence Berkeley National Laboratory, California, USA - R | ecosystem: Engineered > Built environment > Solar panel > Unclassified ... | reverse complement strand
GGTCATTATGAGGTGCGAAGAGATCAGAATGGAAAGAGAATGAAGGACCTACCAAGTCCTTGCCGGGAGCACGATGAACGACCTTACCGCGTCGCTGTCCGCGGTACCCTCTTTGACCGCGCGTTTCTTGCAGGCAGTCTTTGCATTCTCGGCACTGTCTCTTCGACGTGGTGACTGGAGTCCATTGCTGTGCTGTTCTGTTCATCTCATCAAGTCGAATCTTTTTTCTACTTCTCAATTCATATCATACCCCAGGTCATGGGTTGTGATGAGGCGTCTTCCTCGTGGCATCTTGTACCCCATATTGCTCACTTATCTCTTTCTTTTGGTCCGCTTGCACATGCATCCTATCTCAATCCTAAGATGCTGCGCCTAAATGGCCCCTCGTTTCTTTTAGCATCCGCATGACCAAATCCACTTCACAATTTCCTCTTCGGATTTGCTGGTTGCGTGCATTTGGTCAGGTAATCATGACGATCACGTGGCTACTCCTGTGGGAGGGAATGTACCTCTGCTCATCCGCCTACCACCAACAAAAGAGACAGACAAGCTCCTGACAGGGGCTGGTTTACAATAAAACATTGTAGACCCTCGTATACTTCTGGATTGGTGGTATAGAATCACCTTCGGACCAAGGCCATTGGGGGCCAATGCTCGATCCGGCTATGTCAGGCTTCGGAAAAGTCATGCAAGCTCGTCGTTCTGAAGTTAGAAATGGCAAGAAAGATGAGAGCCGCACAACTGGCTGTCAGTCCCAGTCGCAGTCGTCGCAAAGCGGAGCGTGGAACGTAGCTGTGTTTTGTAGTCACGGCAAAACTTCCGCAGCAAGTTGGATATTGTTGACCGGGCTGTATCCCAAAACATATCGTGTGGGTGTGGCGAAAGGGGAAGCGGGTCGTAGGAGGACTGGATCTACAGGAGCGAATGCATCCTCGGCAAAGGCAAATGCTATCTGTCGTGATCAGTCCAGCAATTTGACGCTCCCAACAGGGATGATGCATCGATCATCGCATGAAAGACACCGTACGAGCTTGCTGAGAAGCTTAAGAATCGCAACTGTGGGTCTCGTACTGGGCATCGTGCTTGTGGTATGTCGGGCTTGAAACGAACTCAGCATCCTACGAAAGCACGACGTGCAGGTCGCTGAGCCTTATAAAAGTCCTGTACCTCTCGGCCATCCAACTCAATGACCGACTATGGGGTAGAAGTCGATCACCGCTTGGAAAGACGGCCTATCTCAGCCGGTCGACTCAATGATCGACTATGGAGGCGATTTTGTTCACCGCTTGAAAAGAATGGTCACCTCGAGCCAAGAACAGCCTAAGCTCCATGGAGCAGAGGGGATGAATGGATGAGGAAGAGCTTGGGGAGAAAGCTCAGACTTACCTACTTCTGGAAGTAGCCCACCCCCCCTCAACTCTGTTCAGCTCATGTGCGTGTATAGAGCCAGTACATCAGGGGTGGAGCCATGCCGTCACCGCATGGTGCGGAATGACCTTGCTTGCTTATTCTAGCACTAAGGCTCATTGTAGAGGGGGCGTTGTGCGAGACTGTAGTAGATGCCAGTCTGCGACTCTGATCTGCCACCTGTTCTAGTCTTGCTTCCAAGGAACCAGCACGAGGCGTTTTCCGATGGATCTTGATCTTGGCAAAGTTGATCTCGCGGCAGAGGCACGATTGGAGAGTGCTCCAAGCCTAGCCGCTGTCTGCATGCCTTGAAGAGAAATGTTGCCTCGTTTGAGGTCCCAGAGCTGAGTCTCTACTCCTGGAAAGACTGTAGCGAAACGAGGCTAGAACCTGTCTGCTCTTGGGCATCACGCCTAGCCAAATGCAACAGTTGGACAGAGCGTGTTCGTTGTGTCGGCTCACCTGTGATGCCTACTCTCTAAAGTTGCGCACGGCGTGACCTAGCAGAATCGCAGCTCGACGGCTATTTTCCACTGGCTGCGGCGTTAGTGGCGCGCGATCCTCCGGACTCTTACGCTATGACCGGTTCCACTACGGGCCGCTCCAGCGTAATAGTCAGACAATTCATGTGACTCATCAGAAACGACCAGTAACGGACTGTTGCCCGACGGTTGTTTCAGCTTGCCTTTAAATGTGTCATCATTCTGTCTGGAGCGGCGCTGAATGCGACTGTAAGAAAGGAGGAGAGGGTAGCGCTTTGCGCCTGCCCCATCAGTTAGTGGAAGCGCCAGTCCAAAACTGTGAGACCTCAAATCGAGTCGTCAGTTGCGCTGGACGGTGCCGGCGTTCAAGGGTGAATGCCTGTTCCCGAGTCGTGCTCCAGTTGAGGAGCGCGAATAGAGTAAAGAGAAAGGTCAGTGCAAGAGCACGCGAAGTGGAAGTTCAAAGAGAGTCCACGTACCTCTAGTTCCAAAGCTTCTTGTAGACCGCCTCTGCTATCCTTTCACAGGTGTAAGAGACGGTAGTTTCGCGCAGGACATGCCGTCTGGGCTCGTCGCAGATAAGGTGCCTTCGGTCAGCCTTCTTCGATGGGTCGACAAAGAATATCAGAGCACTTACAAGGAGGTTTCGCACGTTGCATGCTCTTTTGCAATTACATGGTGCTTCCATGGAACTTGCTGATACCATAATTGACTGCAGCAAAGCGAATTACGCCTGACAAATCTGCAGCCTGCGAGCGACCTACCAGACATGGCGGTAAGAGAGCGTTGGTAGAATACTGCATTAGATGGAACGTCAAGTTCTACCGCGATCGATAGCGCAGCTCCAGCCCGGTCTTCCGAGATAGAGCGAGAAGCCTGCTGTGGAGGTGAGAATTAGTCTGACGGCGGGACTTCTGCATACTGCCTCCTCCTTCGACCTTTTCGACCTGGAGGCCGAAGAGCTGACTCTTGACGGGGAATCAGATTATTCTGGTATGTAACGGTTATTGTGGCCTTCCCATCATAACAATCGGAAGACTAGACGGAGGAGAGCACAATACGATATAGCAATACCCGTGTTGCTCTTGGCCCCTCTTGCGCCGATGCGACACGTCTATGAAGAGAGACGATCGGACTTCAGGATCGGAGGGGCCGTAGGTCACGGAAGTCATGGTGCGCATGCGTGAAGTTAGCAGTGGTGCAACTCACCACATCGTGTCGCATTGGCCTTATCTGCGATGTCGCTACTGCCGCACTCTGGTAGACTGGTACCGACCGAAGAAGTTTGCCTGCTGCTTGTCAGCAAACGACCGCGACGTTGATTGCGATCAAAGACAATCTTACCCCTCGACCCTAAAAGCTTGCCACTGTGGTCTAATCCCCGCTCCCTTTGTCATATTGTTGACCTCACCTTGTCTTCTTGCTTGCACGTCTCAACATGGTCGCCGACGTGGTCAGCTTCGGTGTAGCAGAACGGGTTTGCGGAGCTCTCTGCAGCACGGTTAGCGAAGGATGATTTGCATTCTGAAAGGAAAGAACCGAAGGCGGGCGAAGTTGCGAGACAGCTGGCTTACGTCTCGGCAAGATAACACTTCGTGATGCCTATCCTCAGGTCAGCGAACGTCGTCCCGTATAAGCAAACGTGAGGCGACACAGCTGGCCCAAAATGCAACGGGCTTATGGCATGGTTGACGTGTCTCTATCCTTCAGCACGTTAGCGAAATGCCTCTTCGGGACCGCCTTTGGATACGGTGCGTTGGCGAATGCAGAAGCAAGATATCCGCAAGACGCGACACAGGTCGGTGACAAGGTAGGCGATGGGTCGGGCATACTTGTCTAGAACCTTATCGCTCCTGTTACTTTGTGAGACTGTATCACGACCGTGCCGTCAGTGAGATAGCGTTGTCCACGGCAGTGGCTGCCTGTTTGCCTCTTCAACTGGAGGATCAGCCATAGAGATCGGAAGATTCTCTCGAACTTGAGGTAAATTTGTTCTTGGGTGATGCTTTCGCACCAGCCGCCGCTGTGAAATCGAAGCGGCGGACCAGCATTCACGCCCTCAGTATGGACAGTATTGGATGCTTACCGTTGAGATCCAAGGCCTGAACATGTTCTGCACCCTGTCTCAAGTCTACTTTCTTCACTCTTTTCCGGTCACTCCCCTCCTCTTATCACTCTTGTGTTATTGTCGGCGTGCTGATGCAGGTCGTCAGTTCATGGCAGGCTGTTCGCTGCCGCTGCTCAAGGCTGGGAATTTTCTGGTTTCACTGTCAGATCTCATGCTTTGATAACAAGTGTTCTGGAATGGTGTAACGTTACTTGTTGCATTTAAGCTCCGAACGATTGATGTGAGCTTGTTGTGTGGGAACGTTGGGCTGTGCCTTCACGTGACCCCATGCCTAATTTGTCTGTGGAGATGAGACTTACGAAGGTGCCAAGAAGCGAAGAGCAGTGGAGATAAAGCTGACGCTGGCAGGCCTTCAATGCAACAGTGTCAGCTTGTTCACATCGAAGAGTGGTTGTTGCTCACCAATGACTCATTTTGCCGTGTCAGCATCGGCTTGTTAGCAGCTCTAAATTGCTGTAAACGCTTGACTTGTACGATGCTGCTTCTTGCGTCATCTTTTGAGCTCAACGTTCTGTGAAAGGCGCGCAGGACGCGAAGAAAGCAAGCCGCGTACGTGAGCGTCTTACATCCACTTTGACTCTGTTGTCGATACCACAGCTCTAGTGGCATGGTGCGTCTCTATACGGCTTCTCGTAAGCTCGCGTTGCTCGCTATGCGCCTCTAGACTCTCATCGTCACTAAGAAAGTCATGCGCAGAGAGGTGAATCTGTTGACTTACATGGTGGTGAGGCTGTAGCGAATGACACACCCTCCAGACGCTAAGCTGTGATAGAGGTCGACGCCAGGTCCCAGGGCTTCATCCATTCGAGAGCGCGAAGCTTATCTTGGTGCGCTGTGGTGGTGAAGTCGAAGGTTGTGGAGGGAAGATTGTGGTAGTTTGTGATGCTATCGAAATTAGCTGCTTACATCTTCAATCATTAGCTGCTACTCCCAGTATGATGTTGTCTCCTCCACCTAGCTCATCGGAGCTGAAGCTAACGGAGCAATGATGCCATCTTTTTTGTTATCGTATCGTGGGTGCTCATAGATTGAGGCGAAGTTGTTAAGTATCAAAGGTCTTCCGGTTCCTACGCCTAGCCGCTTGCTCTCAGTATGTTGTACTCTCCTCCGCCAAGCCGTGGGTGCTAATTTCTAAGGGGTGATATTTTGATCCGTTTTCGGGTTGTGAAGTTGCTGCAGCCAGAGAAATATAAGTTACGTGTTCGAAAACTAAAGAGAATACTGCTGGGGAATTTGTTGTTATGCCGCCATCTCCTCGATGTGATGTCGATGTTCATCTTGCGAGAGGAAGAGCCGTGGAGAATTGAGACTGATGTTTTCAGTGGGCAAAGCGGGCACGTGGGCAACTTTGTTGACACTCGCCGCTCCAGTGCGTTTCTTGGCGGTGTTAATTTGGGCCAGAAGACGATGGCGCGCAGCCAGCAGCTCAAGCATGTGGGTTTTATGGATGAAATTTTGAGCTGCTAAAGATCTCTGTAGGCAAAGACCGTTTGAAGAGCCTTTCTTCTGCTCTCTATCGTACCTAAGATGGCCCCAGAACATGCGCGTACCACAAAGGGGTTGAGGGCGTGAAAGCAAGCAAAGGCCTTCCCATCAGCGCACCGCAGCTACTGCTGATTGAGCATAGTCGTGGAGAACTCTCTTCACGGACAAGGCACTAGGTTAGAGGTTTGTGAGATAAAGCTTATGGTCATTGCTTTGATTGAGAGCCAGTGCTCTACTCCTCCACAATCGTCGCCTCAACGCGAATCGGCCTGTACTTCACCGACTTCTTCGACGTCCCCTTGTTCTGTTTCACCCAGCAACAGAACAGCGTCTCCTTCTCCCTCTCCGCCATCCGCTGCTCCAATTGTGCTCGCCGCAGTTCCACCAGCCTCTCCTTCTTCTTCGCCTTCATCTCCTCCGTCCTCCTCTCTCTCTCCACGCCAAAGAAGCCTGCGGTTCACGTCAGTAACAAAGGATGATAGGAAGCTTGAGAAGAAACCTACTGCCGGCGTTGGCATGCATCCAATCGTCGCTTGTTTGGACTGCCTCAAGTCCGGCGTCTCCAACATCTTCCTCCCACTTCTCGGTGGTGTCGGCGTTGCCGCCGCGGAACCAACCTCGTACTGTGGCCAGCATTTTATTGTTGCTGTGTGCTTGAGTATAATGCTGCGTTGGTTGCTTTGGCTGAGATTGGAGGTGGTGTCGTGAGATGCTGGAGGTCTTTGCGTTGACTGGTTTTCTACGTGTGAAATTCACACTCACACTGATTACGGCGATCGGCCATATCACACTGAGAAATGGTCTTCTAATTGTCTTTACATAATGTCTGAGTCTAGCACATGCCGGGACACATGGCTCAGGAGCTTCGCAATAACGATCTCTGGCGCACCTTACTTGCCTCTGCGTGCCTGAAGGATGTTCTACATGGCTTCTTAATACTCATAGATAGTTGACCGCTTGTCCAACATGCGCAGAGCTCGCCAGCTATATTGGTGATCGACCGCTAAGAGATGGCTCAACACGTCACAATCAGAGGTTCAGAGCTCTATTACAGAGGCATTGCGGCCTGGGAAATTGATCATCAGCTTGGTGCAATGCTGGATAGTTGCATGCGGAGATGCGCGTTGGTAGTCTCTTCAGTCGAATGAAAGAGCTATTGAAACAGTGTTCTCAATTTGAGCATATTTTGTCACAATGAGACAGATACTGTCCGTTGTACGTTGGCTATGGAAGATACAACATCGTACAAAAGATCCTCTGTATACCAAACAAACCGCATCGGCCGGGCTCTCGTATCGCTTGGCAGATATGGCTACCGCGTGCTTCCAGCAACTCATCAAGCGTGAATAGCAAAGCTATGCTAGACCGTCGCTTGGTGATGCTTTCCTGCACAATGCAACCTATCGCATTGTAGAAGAGTTCATACATCCGTGCAAAGACCTTTCTGTGTACAAAAGATCCAACCACCCCTTCTTACATTCTTAGATGCGAAACAGCGCCAGCAGCCCACCGCCACTTAGCAGAACTTCAGGCCTCCGCCCTATACGACGCTGGTATGCTTATGAAAGCGGTACTCTCGTCGGGAGATTTCGGCTGGCATGGGTCTTTTGCTAACGTATCGCACGGTAGACAAGGCAAGGCAAAAGGTCTGGGAGACGAGGTGAATGCCTTGATAGGTCGTGTGAAAGGCGCTGCTTTCAAGTCCAGCTTGATAGTATCTGTCCTAAACCTTGCATGTTAGTGCGATCGCTTAGAACCCATGTGATCATTCAGGAAGATCATTCCGCCTTTCCAGGGAGAGAGTGATTGCTCAAATGAGTACGAAAGTGATCTTCATCATGGGAAAAGTAGTAATGAAGTAGGAATCAGTACTTACACGACGCACCCAAGTGACCGTTCTTGAAACCTTGTAGTAGTTGTCCAATTGGCCTGGTCTTCGGATCAGATTGGTGGCTCTGCTGGTGAAGATATGATTGCTTATTGAAGTGGCAGCGGTGCAACGCCTCAGGCGTATTCTCATTGGGAGGCCAATGGACTGCTAATGAAGATATGTAGGAACTGGGTCACTCCAAGACCCCGTCATGCTAACTCTTTATTCTTTCCTCTTTGTGCGACGATGATCTCGTCTTCGGTAGGGGAAGGATGGTCTCGTATCGAAAGAGATGGTGCCTGAACAAGGTTGATTGGGTTCGCGCCCTTTGAAGAGGTGTGGACTAATTCTAACAAAATGTTGCTGACCAGTCAAGTATGACACAGAAGACCGTGGACAGTGGTGTTGATTGGGTCGGGAGTGGAACTGATGACTAGTAGCAATAGCGTGTAAGGGAAGGATATAGGTAAGAGCAAAAATGTAACGTCCTTGTATGGTGATGTCGTGGCCTTTGGCGAGCCAGGGAGTTGTTGTGATGTGGTCAGTGACGAAACATCTACACACACACAAGCCAGCGAGCCAACTCGCACGTGCCAATCGAACCGGGCGATGATACATGTTGTCTACTATACCGGGGAAAGACGCAAATAACACCATTCGGGCTTCGCATGCCCTCACAAATTGAGTGAGTTATTCACCACCTGGTCATGACATCGGTTGGCAAGTCTTGGTCTGAGCAGAGACGAGGTTGCAATACGCGGCGTGCGAAGGGACAGAGGTCTAGGATACAATCTAAAGCGATCCCCTTTAACGCTGTAAAGAATGCTCATCTCCCGGCGTAAGGCCTCTTAGGCTGAGCATGCGATACTAAGGTTTCTGGGCGACAGGGTAGTACGGCTTCATGGGTTGCGGAGAGAGAACGCACTATAACCAAGAGCCTGAACGTCTTTGTAGCACGTTGAGACGGCCAACAAAGACCATTGATCTCTTCGTGACCACCGCTAGATGCAATGCAACACATAGGCATCCCCCGCTCTCTAAGTCCCACGGCCACAGCACGATCTTGCCACTTGCTCAAGCGCGTGTGGCGTCACAGCAATGTGTTATCAAGTGGAACACGGCAAGATAGTCAAATGCAAACATGCTTCTTCAGAAGCCGTTCTTTTTTTAAGACCTCCGTAGCCTTTCCAAGTAGGTGGAAGGACCGTGATAGAACGAACGCGAAAAACACTTCATTTCTGGAGGATCTGCAGTTGTCCTCTACTCTTCCAATGCAAATGCTATTGCGGAAGCTCTCAGCGTAGCTTGTTTGCGGGAGCATGGCCTCCGAATGACGCACACACTCCTCATACCAAGTCGATATATCTAAAGAAGCTTTGACATCGGGGGTTTTAACTGATCTGGACTGACGTTGGCATGCTGGCGGCGTTTCTGTGTGCATTGTCAGGCGACTTTCCGGTTATAAGGTGTATCACGTCAAGGCTGGAAGCAGTGGAAGATGGGGGAATGGGAAATAAACACTTGCGCAACTTTACTGGTTCCACTTGCCTATGAACCTCGAAACTTGAGGAAGAGGCATCTAGATAACCATTCCTTTATGTCGCCCATTGTTACAATCTGGGGTGTCCAAGGTAAACTTGCTGGAAAGCGATAGCAACGAAACGTGCCATCCTCACTTCACTTGAGAGCTCCAAGGAAACACAGTGCTTCAGATGGAGCAGCACGCACAGATGGCTCCAGCACACACTTGACCTTTCAATTCATCTTGAAACGACAGAGCGTTTGGGGAGCTAAAGATTCAGCTGAAATGGTTTGCTGATGCGACCAGATATCGTGACTTACACGCTCATCATAGGATGAATGTCTTATTGTGCGTTGCCGATTGTGATTCCATGTTTTCCTGATTGCCTGTCAACGTCCCTCCAGTAACTCATATAGTTCGCTGTCGACCCCTCATAGTACTGAGCCCAGCTGAGAGTAAGGCACACCTGATCAGCTGGCGGTCTTGTCCCATGCCTGACCTTCCATTTGTCAAAAGAGGTGCAGCAGACTGACATTGCCGTCGTACTGACGCAGCTCTATTCCAGGATAGGTTGCGAAGTGGCATCTGTGGCGATTTGCTGGATCTCGAGAACGAGGCGGACCAAGGGGTCGACGTCGATGTCTGTAAGGCCGTCAAAAATCGACGGGCGTGCGACCTGATGTGATGATATGCTCAGCATGCTTCTGGGGGCGTCGATTGACTGAGCGTACGTGGAGGACTTCTTTGAGTGGTAGGTGACGTAGGAAGTGGAAGTGTATTCCGGCCTGAGGCGACAGGTATTCAAAGACCCTCTTTCGAAATGATCACGTAGACTTATTGTCGAAAGCAATGGTCGTCGTGTGGAGCTCTAGATTGGCCCTGTCCCAGCTCTACGATCTAACACGTCAGCTCGGGTGTGTCTAGGTTTGACAGGTGTGGGATAAATGCTAGCAGGTCTATTACAACTACGGTTCTAGCACATCTTCTATCCGCAAAGAGACGATCTGGGAAGATGCTAGCAAGTGATGTTGTTGAGCACAGCGGTGTTCGAGATAAAGTAGGTGTCAATTGAGATACAATTTTTGGTCGAAGAAGCAAAAGGCTGTGAATGGTGTTTGAAATCATGTCGTAAATTTGTACTCGTGTGCTTCTCGCGCAATCAAGATTCACCGCAAAAACCCACCTCCAAGATTAGTTTGAGTCACGTGGGAGCGCGTTGAGGTTCTCTATTAGCGCAACTACCAACACCGCCAAGTCCGACTTGTAACATGCTACATGGCGAATGTGGGTGAAACTGAAAACAGTGTTTACAATGCGAAATTCACCGACGCTGAGCTATCAATGGCTACGGTCACCTTTCCAAACCGGCTAAATCCAAGGCAATCAAGTCGATGATTGCGAGGGGCATAGTGACCCGCGGGCAGAAATGCTGCATTGGCGATCTCATCACTTAATGATGCACACACAGCACGATATAGAGAGAAATAGGCCGTAGTGAATGCGTATGACCGCCCGAGGAGTCTGGAGTTGGTATTGCATCTCAAAATTCCAACCTCGCACTCCCCCCTTAGCATTTGACGCTCGATCTTCGGCCCCATTCTCGCCAGAGACTGCAGCAATGCACAACCCCACACGCCTCGCGTCTTGACCCTCACCAGCTTCTTCCTAGGCTGCATCACATACCTCTTTCTGAGCGAAGCCGGCAAGGCGGAGGCAAGGTGCTCGCGAACAGTCCTGTTCTTTTTCATGTCACAGCGCGAGACAGTATTGCGCATTGCCGGGCTTGCGATAAACCACCGTTGAAGCCAGCGGATATCGCGGGATACAACAACTTTTTCCCTTCGGCTTGTTGGGGTGAGACCGGGTAATGCTGAGGCTTATAGATCCAACTTTGCTGTATTCAGAAGGAAAATCTCCCCGCGTTGGACCGGTGTCGTCCAAGAAGACGCTGCGCTGTAGTACCCATATAGAGGCTCCGATCGTATCGCATGCGCCTTCGAGGGGCGGCGAACATTAGGAACGTTCGCGACACGAAAGATGAGCATGAGAAGCTCGTGAGGCTCCTGTGTGTCAAAGGCTTTGACAGCGGCGCGAAGGCGCGCGCTCGCCACAGCTCACGTTCACGTTGCCAAATTTGCTCCTCCGCAGTACAGCAAGGCTGAAACGTCTTGTATAGGCTGCGCGAGAGCTTGTGGGATGTTGCGTCCTTGATGTTAATGTGCTAGGAAAAAGAGGGAGAGTTGATCATACCGCAGCACTGGGATACGGACAATGAGATCGTGGAATGACTTCGCATTTTAGAACGATCTAGCTAAGCTTCAAGCATGTCCTTTTCTACCCTGAAGGCCGGGTTCAGTGTGAGAGCTTGTACGGAAGATGCGATGCTGGCCTTCCCTGCAACACCAGCAACGAGAGAAGACGCAGACACCCAGATCGTATATCAAAAGCACAATTCTAGAGCGTACGATAAAGTCGGTCTCTCTCCGCAGCCAAGGTCTGGTTGAATGCGCATATTCCACCACAGTCCGTGGCACCCTTGACGACATCACATCCATCATTCGGATAATCAACGCAATCCCAATCGTCTGGGCACCTCCTTCCAGCAAGTCCATCCGCTTTTGAGCCACAAGTTTGATCCGCAACCACGCACATGCCAGGTAGATCCGTCGAATCTTGGGGTTGATCCGGTCTATCTGCGCAAATCTGTCCTGTCGGGCACGGGGGGTTTGGACTAGGGACTAGGCCGCCGCAAATAGCCCCTACGCAGATACCAGGACAGTCAGCCGCTTCACCACCATAGCAAGGGGAAGAAGAAGGAGTCGCGCAGATCTGTCCGCCAGGGCACGAAGGAAGATTGTTCTCGAAAAGACCACCACACACCTGTATCGCAGGGACCGTTTGGTTGGCCGGCAGTGTGCCGTTTGCTCTTGAGCTGGTGCCGTTGTTATAGAACATTGCCGGCTTGGTGCTTGGCGTTTGAGATGCTACAGACCCAGGGCTTGTCTTGGAGACGGAAGGAGGCCTGAACTTTGCGGCGTCTTCGGCTGCAGCGGAGGAGTTGCGCGCTACACACATGCCTCCGCAGTCGGTTTGAGGGCCGCAGGTTGCATGTGGCAAGGCGACGCAGATCTGGTCGTTTGGGCAGCTGGGTAACCCACGGGAACCGCACTCGTATTTGGTCGATTTGACCTGGCGTGGATGCTTGGAGAGCCGTGAGAAGAGGCGATGAATGCCGGTTTCAAGGGTTGTTTGTACCGGAAGAGCACAGTCCTGAAACATTATTAGCTTTCCTAAACGAGGCAAAGCGATAAATGCAAGACATACGAATAGAAGCGGCATAGGCCCCCCGCATTGATCGGCGCATGCGACGGCTGCATTGTTCGCGCAGGTACAGGACTTTCTGACGGATCAACGAAGTTCTAAGGCGAGAAGAAGATCACATCGCACAAACCTCTGGATATGATTGCGCACACATCACTTCTTCACACGTGCAAGCTGGATCGACGGGGTCAAAGACCGGTGTAGGTTCAGGCACAGTCGACGTCTCCGTGCTGAATGTCGTCGGTAATACTGAAGTATCTAGATCGAACACACTCGGTCCTGGTCCAGTAATAAGATTCTCAGAAGACGCTGCTGATTCGATGGCCGGCGTGAGCGGCTCGACAGAGCTTGCAAGGTCAATAGACGTAGGCTCCGTGATCGGGATCGATGGGGTCGGCTCAGGCGGCATGCCCAGGATCAGTGGCGCGCCGAACCAGTCTGCCGTGGGTGCCACAGTCTCAGCTTCGAGGCTTAGCGGCAAAGGTGCGCTTGTCGACGCAAGTACATCTAGAGGTCGTCCCGTGACTGCTACTTGGTCGGGCTCGTTGGCCAGCGTAGAAGCTGTAGGTGATGCTAGACGAACATCCGACTGCTCTACAGCGGCGGATTCTGCTGGCATTGCAGGCGCGAAGCCGAGGGATATTGGCGTTACAGGGTCCGTCACCGTTGGCTCTAAAGCTGCTGTGTCGGAATGCGTATTTGCATTCGC
>Ga0160429_1001510_pt1 | contig 12925 bp, 10 predicted proteins | sample SolpanmetagenomR_FD_108199 | JGI IMG/M metagenome (GOLD analysis project Ga0160429, IMG submission 108199) | Solar panel surface microbial communities from Lawrence Berkeley National Laboratory, California, USA - R | ecosystem: Engineered > Built environment > Solar panel > Unclassified ... | reverse complement strand
TGCTGGAGATATCCAAATTGATGACGGCGCAAAAGGAAAGTGATGGACGTGACGAAAGTGTGGTGTAGAGAAGTGAAGGACGATAGTGGGGTGTGAGAGCAAGAAGGACAGGAAGGAAATTCATACAAGAGGAGGGGGCAAGGAACTCTCGAACTGAGGGGGTGAAGTGCCGGAGTCATGGGCAAACCTAAGCGTCACATCAGACTCCCAATAAATAATACACACTATTATAATGTTTGGCCATTGTCTGCCACATTTACCATTGTCAATATAATTTGGTTAATGTTTACTTTTACAGAACTACAACAGGAAGCTGGTCTTCTCGATAATCAAGCAGTTTTGCCCATGTTTTAGTTGTCTACATTAACCGCGAGAGAGATCTCGTTTCCGCCGTCCATGTGCGCCTCACTTAACAGCTTATAACGCTTCCATGTCAGTGCGTTTCTGCAATTAGTGATTCATCAAAGATCCTTCACATGTTTCTTGTAAGCATATTTCCTTCGTTGCTCAGCTCGCAAGTCGAATCGACTCACATTCCCCCTTTTGATAAAACTCATCTCCTGTCTCCTCTCTCAGGCGATTTCTTTGTACTACAATATTCCGGTAATATCATCATTCCCCTTTTCTGCGCTTGACTTAGTCTACTGCTCTACGTTCCGAAAGTCCGAGTTGTTGATTCGTGCAAGTAATTTTTACCAGCCACCGCCGCCATGCTTCCCACATGCCGCTCTCTGGTGGGACCCGGCATGCGTGAGTCCTCTTGACGCTAGGCTCATTCCCGCCTCTTGTTTTACTATCTTCGGCCGCTGCCTGACAAACAGCGTGAAGCCGCTCCATTATTTCCCAATTGTTTCGATCTTGACATTCAAAGGACGAAACACACAAAGGCATGGCGCAGAAGCTGTCTTACTGATCTGCATGCAAGAAGCCTTCATAAGTCGTAACCCGGTGCCGCGTGATTGCAGTGGTTTCCTCGTCCCTTGCAGCTGTGCCCCATCGCCTAAAGTAGCGTCAAATCCACCCGCCTGTCAATCGTTATTGTGGACTTCTCCGGATACCACACTGTCTACCTTTTCGAAAGTGACAACAGGATTTCGATCAGCGACTCATAATCACATCCATGTGTATTCACGAACGGCACACATCGCAGTACATGTCTCAAGAGCAAACAGGTGAGGGGCACGTAAACATCACAACCAAGAAAAATCGGGCAATCATTGCCTCTTGGTTGGGTATGTATCGGGCACGGCCCGGAGAGTGAAGATCCTTTAGGTGGGGGAGGGAACTGCTCCTTCCCCGATCGAAAAAGTCTGCTTGTAGCGCTCACGGGCGAGCTACGAGTACTCAGTACCAGTACCTTAGAAAATGCGGCAGCAGACAGTTAATCACGTTTCTGTTGTTAAATAATGATCCGCGACGTTACACCAATAAGAGCGCATCATCAACGTCAACAGACGAGTACAACCACTGCAGTAACAGCACTGGCCAAGTTTATCTTTATGCACGCCCGTTTGTCCTGCACGCGACTTCCCATCTCTTCTGGTTTGCGAAAGACGGGATACGCTCAGGTACGTACCCGTCACTAGCTTCACGTAGCGCCAAACGCAAACAACCATTTCGGCATCTTGGACAGTTTCCATCGTCGTCACCAACTACCCATCGTGGTTGGATTTCTTTCTTACGACGAATCTTGCAACAGCACCTTGTCATGGTTCCACCCCCACGCTCTCGGGAATTACTTCTTTCTGTCAAGCTAAACTCAATCGATACGAAAGACTCTGTCTCGCTTTTGGAAGGAACATCTGGTGGCAGGCGGGGTTAATTTTGCCCCGCAATTTCGAAGAACAAGGATGAATATTATGCAACGGTGGTCTTTCGCGAAACGAGGAAATATTTCACCGTGTCGCGGAATATGTGAATGATTTCTAAGGTGTGTTGATGCATGCAAGGAATACGCATGGCAGTTAACCACTGGGTAATGCGCTTAGATGAACCCCTCCTGAGCAGCAGCGTTCGAGTTCATTTTTATTAAGTTGCTATTAGATGCACAGAGGCTTGCCTGCGTGTAAAATCCTTTATAACATGCCGCCGTTGGCGATTGAATTAGTTTTGTTTGTCACAGAGCTTGGTGTCGCAAATTTGGCTGGCTCATTGCAAGATGTTAACTTACATGGAACTACTTGGGGCGGGAAAGAGCATCACAAAGTTTTACGAAGAAGCTGAAACATACATTATGAGGTAGATATTTTGAAGAACTGTAATAATAATACAGATGCTGTGCTTACAGGGGAATTTGGGCATCTACGAGAAAAGAATTGCCTGTAGACACATTAAAATGCCATGCTGCAAAAGAAACTCCCAGCCTGCTAGCATTGGGCCAACTTTCATAAACGCCATCCATGCAACATTAACAAGTATTCAGACTTTGAGTAAGCTTGATGTTTTACGGCACTGTACCACAATTCATACGCCGGTCATGCTCTCCGCTTTCCAGGTGGACTTGAGGCGTCCCCAGATAGTTTTCGAGCAACCTTCCGCGGTTTCAACATAATTTCCAAGGGTATCACGTCCATCTTCTTGGTACGTGTAATGGTTTTCCTGCAGGCTGGACAATTTGATCTCTTAGGGTGAAGCTTCTCGCCCGCCGATAGCCAGTCCAAGAGGCAATCTCGACAGAAAGCGTGACCTACAAGTAATTCATGTCAGAATTCATCCTTTGGGAAAACCTCAGTCTCACTTACCACAACTCGTTACAGTGAGATCCTTTGGCGTGTCCAAGCAGACAGTGCATGTTAAGTTTCCAAGCCTCGTAGCTTTTTGTCCCTCTTGTCCTTGTTGAGCTTGCACTTGTTCTGCCCGTTGGTTTTGCAAGGTCTTGCTCAAGCTGTCGTTATCGTCGTTGACCAGATCTACCTCCTCAATCGTCCTTGTGCGCTGAAGTCCACCATTGACTACGTGCGACGAAGCTGACGTTCTCTGGCGCTTTGGAAAGTTGGAGGGTTCTGCTTCTGCATCGGAGCCATTGTTTCTTTTACGACGATGGTCCTGATATGACATGGCGGCCGGCGAGTTCGATTGTCCACACGTCAGATCGACTTTCACACGACGCTTCCTTTGTGTGCAGACGTGGAGGCTTTGTGATGAGGATGACTCGTCCTCAGATTCACCCTCAGTATTTTTGTCGGACTCAGAGTAATCTTCGGTACTTGGGCTTTCCGAACGGGCTTGAGTATGTGAGACAGGAAGGTGAAGCGGTTGTGTGGATGAAAGATGATAGTGTGGGTGTGAGCGGCTATTTTGGGTTGTCGTGGGATTTGCTTGTAATAAATGAGGTGAAATGTGATCTTGATTGCTTGGTCGTAATTGCCTTCTGTCAATTAAGGCCGCCAAACCAGGAGTAAGCGCATGCCTGAGGTTCATGTTCAGGTCAACATTATCCAGGTCCCTCGAATTCATCTTTCTGGAAGGCTGCGGGTGCTGGAGCAGCCTCTCAAGGTCCATCACTGTATGGTAGGGACCAACCTGGAGTCAGTGCAAGCGTCCCGAATACAACAGGTTCTCGAAAAACGTTTCGAGTAACAGGCACGACATTTTATACTAGCTGCACAAAAGTATACTTCTTGGACCCCTTTGTGGTTTGATGGTCAAGGCTTGAGAGGCGAAATCTTAAAAATCCCGATGACGTGACGTTAGTTTCTATCCTCATCGGTCCCTTCACAGCTCAGCTTCAAAGCTTCACGTGGCTGCTGGGATCTTCTGACACCAATGATCGAAGATGCGCTGTTGTAGCGCTAAGAGTCATGTGAGGGTATCACAACCTGCTTGCTGGACAAGTCTACGATCAATAGTTCGGTTTGCCCAAGCGCCACAGAGAGGCTATGCTGTCGACGTAAAAACAGAGGATAGAAATGCGCGGTATAACGCCATCGGAGTGCAACAAGTCAGCAATTATATCTACCCTCAGCTCTTCAAACAGTCACAAGCATCCTCTCCCGAATTTGTAAAATTAGCAGAGGATCACCTCCGCCGCCATGACCTTCTCGGAAAGAACCAAGATACGACTTCGCCGGTCAGCTTCGACCTCCCTACACTCCAGGGAGCAACGCTAGATGAACATTTCCACAAGCTCGGTCAAGATGCGTCGGCGCCCTACAAATCTCTGGCAATTGATTTTGCAAAAGCAAGCTTGCCACGCAGGCCTTCGAAATGGATTCGAAGGAGTGGATGGACAAAATACCATCCAGATGGCAGCTCAGAAGCAATTGATATGCCGGATGAGTCGGCTCTCACCTTCGATGTAGAAGTCATGTGGAAGGTGACCTCTTTTCCAGCAATGGCTTGCGCAGCTAGTTCGACGGCTTGGTATGGGTGGATATCTCCTTGGTTACTGGGTGAATCGGACAATGATCGACATTTAATACCACTCGGCGATCCAGCGAAAGAGCGCGTCGTCGTTGGACACAACATCGGTTATGATCGTGCACGAGTTCTAGAGGAATATGCCTTATCACAATCTAAAAATGCTTTCTTGGATACCATGTCACTCCATGTTGCTGTGAACGGCATGTGTACAAGACAAAGGCCTGCTTGGATGAAACACAGCAAAGCCCGTGATCTTAGAGATCAGATAGCCAGCTCGCCCGAGGGTGCAGATTTACACGCATTGCTCCGGTCGGAGGATGGAGATAATGAAGAAGAGCACTTGTGGATTGAAAGGAGTTCAGTCAACTCTTTGAGGGACGTAGCGAAATTTCATTGTGGGATAACGTTGGACAAGGCTCAAAGAGATTACTTCAGTATGCTGGATCGAGCAGTTATCTCAGAGAAGCTAGAGGAATTAATGGACTATTGCGCATCAGATGTAGATATCACCCACAAAGTTTACCAGAAGGTCTTTCCCGCTTTTCTGGAAATTTGTCCTCATCCAGTGAGCTTCGCCGCTTTACGGCATCTCTCCTCTGTAATCCTTCCTGTAAATCAAACTTGGAAGGAATACATCGGGCGAGCCGAGACTACGTACAGCAATCTACTGGAAGCGGTGCAGCATCGTCTCCTGGGATTGACCGAGGAAGCTCTAAAAGTAAAGGAAGATGCATCAAAATATGAAAATGACCCTTGGCTCCGTCAGCTGGACTGGTCGGGTCAAGAAGTTAAGATGGTGAAAGGAAAGAAAAAGAATGATCCACCACGTCCCGCTGCACGCCAAAAGATGCCTGGAATGCCCCAATGGTATAAAGATTTATTTCCGGTAAAAGATGGACCGATAAATTTGACTGTACGCACAAGGACGGCACCACTTCTATTACGACTCTCATGGGATGGTCATCCATTGGTCTGGTCACAAATACATGGCTGGACTTTCCAAGTACCTGCGCTGGACGCTTCAGTTTATCTTGCAAAAGGTGCCACAGAAGGAGACATGGCGGAGGAGGATAATTTAGACTTGAAATATGATACGAAACATCGTTATTTCAAACTACCGCATAAAGACGGTCCACAGGCTCGTTGCGCAAATCCTTTAGCAAAGGCCTATTTGTCACATTTCGAGAAAGGAACGTTGACGTCTGAATATTCCTACGCAAAGGAGGCTTTGGAGATGAATGCATCCTGTTCGTACTGGATTAGCGCTCGTGATAGGATACGATCTCAGATGGTTGTGTATCGGAAAGATATCGACACAACAGTAGAATCGGAGAACCAGCTCGGGTATATTCTTCCTCAGATCATTCCTATGGGGACCATTACAAGGCGAGCGGTAGAAAACACATGGCTCACAGCAAGCAACGCCAAGAAAAATCGAGTTGGCTCGGAACTCAAATCTATGATTCAAGCACCTCCTGGTTACTGCTTTGTCGGAGCCGATGTTGATTCACAAGAGCTCTGGATCGCTAGTCTCATGGGTGATGCGCAATTCGGTTTGCACGGAGGGAATGCCATCGGGTTTATGACTTTGGAAGGTACCAAGGCAGCAGGTACAGACATGCACTCCCGTACCGCGAAAATATTGGGCATATCCCGTAACGACGCCAAAGTGTTTAATTATGGTCGCATATATGGTGCAGGACTCAATTTTGCCGGCACACTTCTCAAGCAGTTCAATCCCGAGCTTACAGCTACACAAACAGCAGAAATCGCGAGCAAACTTTACCGAGAAACCAAAGGCCAGAAAACATCTCGCAAGCTGCTTCGCAAACGCGCATTCTGGCGCGGAGGTACCGAATCATTCGTTTTCAACACTCTGGAGGACTTTGCAGAGCAGGACAAGCCGCGCACTCCTGTCCTTGGCGCCGGCATCACAGAAGCCTTGATGCGTCGTTTCATCAGTAAAGGCGAGTTCATGACTTCGCGCGTCAACTGGGCCATTCAATCGTCCGGCGTCGACTATTTACATCTCCTCATTGTATCGATGGACTATCTCGTACGACGCTACAACATCGACGCACGACTAGCCATCACCGTGCACGACGAGATCCGCTATCTAGTTGGGATCGCGGACCGCTACCGCGCGGCTATGGCGCTACAGGTTGCGAATATTTGGACCCGCGCCATGTTCGCCCAGCAGATGGGTATTAACGACCTACCACAAAGCTGTGCATACTTCAGCGCCGTAGACATCGATCACGTCCTACGCAAGGAAGTTGATATGGACTGCATAACCCCATCACACCCTACAGCCATCCCGCCCGGGGAGAGTATAGATATCGTGCAACTGCTCGAAAAGGGCGCCTCTGCGCGTCTGGATCCGGAAACTGTCCCTCACTCCGCACCTCGGCCGCAGGATTACGCGTACACACCGCGCGAACCGGTCATGGCCGCGTTGCGCTGCCTGACGGACGTCAATTACATCCGCGCGCAGATCAGCAGCTCGGAGGAGGAGCTCAAGGAGATCATCAAGGAATGCCGTCAGTCGGATCCGGCAGCGGCGGAGATGGCGACGACGAAAACCAGCAAGCCGAGGAAGTTGGCGCCCAAGCAAAAGTCGATAATTCCAAGGGCCGCGCCGAAAGGTATGGAGATGCCGGGGCAGCCGTGGAGTGCGGATCTCGCAGCTTGCTCTGAGCAGAAGAAAAGCCAGGGTAGTCTGGTAAGGAACGTTTTGTCGGGGTCTGAACGTGATGCTTCGCATTCTGCGTATGCTTGATATTGGATGAATGAGGCTTTCGTATGTCTTTATACGTTATACTGTTGTTTTCTCTTGAAGATGTTGGTTGTATTTTCGTGCTTCGCATATACCCCTTCTTTTCCTGCGGATTATAGATAGTAAATGGATTTTCATGTATATCGCTCTTCAATATATTTCTCATGGATCTTTGTCACTATATGAGTTGTACAGTGACCGATGTTAATAAGTACTATGAATGATGGCATGGGAGGGCTTCTTCACCTAGGTTGGCTTGGTTGGGAAATTAATAAAACAGATCTTTTGAAAAATCAGGTAATCAATTTACACTAAAACATTGGAAAGTACTTTACAAAAAGAGTGAGAGTGGTGTTGTGAATATCTCAGTATTCGTATGCAGCGCAATTACAAGAAAGGAAAAAGGAAATGCCATAACTGCCGGTGATCGCTAAACCGCAGCATACTTGAAAAGCAGAACGCACTTCGAAGAAACGTGTTTCAGCAAGAGTGACTGTGCTGAGTCACATTACAACCAAATCAAAATGCCGATGATGCAAGCCAGTGCTATACTCAACATCGCATTTTCGGTTGACAACAACGAATGCCCACTGTTGCAGTAATCGAAGGGACTACCGCCGTAGCGTCCGCAATTGCTGGATGGGCCTGCGTTTCTGGCAGAAGCGGCAGATGTTGTGGCAGATACTACCGCGCTGACTGCCGTAACTATGATTGTTACTGACTCCGTAACTGAAAACGAAGACAGCGGAAGGTATGTGGATGAGGACACCACAGATATCACCATAGCAGTGCTCGTGTTAATTGCCGACACTGCTGACGTGAAAGATGCGACTAAGGTGGTCGTCGTAGTTTTTGGATGAGTACTGGAGGATGTCGAAGTCACACTTGAGAATGAGGAGAACGATAGTGTTGCCGAAGCCAAGGTTATGGTGCTAAGGAATGTCCTTGTCATAGTAATCTGAATAACCTGAGTTGTAGTTATCTCTTTAGAAGAGCTGGAGCCTGAAGTTTGTGGTGAGGTCGGCCAGTTGAGCATCTGAGTGGTGGTGCTTGTTGTAGAAGGGGCAACCACAGGAACACTACTAGTGTCGTAGATCAGTCGCACCGAGGTTGAGCTTGCCATAGATGAAGTGCTGGTTGTCGCACCGGCAGAGCCGGATAGGGTCTCGACGACGACGTTTGGACATAGCGTAGAAATCCCCTGTCCAGCTAGAAAGCGAGCGACGAGAAGCCGGTTGTCGGTCGGGACTGTGCTGCACTCCAAATACACCCGATAGCTTATTTGGACCAAGCTAGCAATGCAAGGACCTGAGCAAACGCCGCCAGTGAAGTCGATGGAGTTACAGTTGGGGATCGTCGTTGTGTAAGTGACGTTGCAGGCTGGAGAGAGATTCATAGCAGCAGGTTGGAAGTCGGAAAGGGCTACTAGTTGAGCTGAAACGCCGGTAAGAAGGAGTGGCAGTAGGAAAACCAAGTTCAAGATGCGTGTTGGGAAAGACATTATGAACTCAGTCATATCTCAAAGACTCGAAGATATCAAAGTGATGTAAGTAGGTCGAACAAAATTCGCGTAGAGAATTAGCAATCTCAAGATACAGTGAACTAACAGAAGGACAGTCTGTTTACGCCAAAGTTGTTTATGTTTTGCCGTTGTCGCCTTTGGTGACGGTAACTTTTGCGCAAACAACGCGCCTTCCCCGGGTTTCGTGTTTCAGAAGTGGCCTAGGTCTCTATATTGGACGTAGCTAATATCAGGGAAGGTAAAGACCAGCGCTCCTGACCAACCGAGTCAAATGTCACAGCAGTAGAATGAACAACAAACCATGCAGTGATGGATGAGAGATAAGTAAATTATTGCAACGGTGAATCAGAAAATCGATAACAAACTTGGCAAATATCAATGAATATCCCATTGACCGGCAGGACAAGTTTTGCAAGCGCCATGCTTCGACTCTCACACACACTCTATATCTGCGAAGCGTTTTATAGGGCGAAGCAGCACAAGCGCTTTGCACTTTGCACACACCCATATTTGTATGTTTCATGATATGGAGTCCAGCGCTAAATACAGGCATGGCGCTAATAACACGTGATGGTGGTTTTTCAGCAATGAACACGAAAAACCCTAATAACGATGTTTATGAATGACAACAATAGAACTTATCGCTCGCAGGCCAAGGCATGCTTCTTTTCGAGTATGGGATGTGCTCACATACAATGAATACGTGACATATCACTTACAGTAACACATAGGCGGAGTTGCCAAGAGAAGTACCCCGCTTCCGTTTACGATATAACGAATATATCTCTCGACAGCATCTTGGTATGTTTTCAACGTGATGGACACCGAGTATTCAGTCAAAGAGCCGTTGAATCGGGAACCAAAAGTCGATGATCTTCTTTCGAAGTAGGCACCGTTGGGCATGTCGAAAAATCGTGGTTAACATACCACAGCTTCATTACCACAGAAGGCGCCTATGATCGAAATCACGGGTGAGACAAACTGACAGGCTTCCTCATTCGCGGTTGACACTGGATCAATAGTCCGATACCACATCTCTCCACAAATGCCCATAAGCTACGCATATCTGGTATTGGCATTGAACAACCACTTGTCCTATCCATCTCCGACCTTCAGACCAAATTCCAACATGTCACTATTGTTTCTGCCCTTCAGTGTGCTGGTAACCGGAGACATACGATGCGCACTCAGTTAAAAGAGGTGGAAGGTATCGATTGGGGCGATGCTGCAGTAATGAACTGCCGCTGGAAAGGACCACGATTGAGGGATGTTTTGATGCACGCCGGTGTAAAAGATCAGGGAAGTGACGACGTAGTTGCGGAGAAAGACCAAGTACACGTCGCATTCGCTTGTAACGCCGTCAAGGTTCAAGAGGATGACTGGTATGGAGCGAGTGTGCCCATCGAACGGGCTATGAAGCACGACGCAGATATTATTCTGGCACTCGAAGTAAGATGCGATGAAATATATTAGTTTCAATTCTAACATGATATACAGATGAACGGAGCACCTCTAACGGCTGCACATGGAGCTCCTGTACGTGTGATTGCCCCGGGACTGGCAGGTGCTCGTTCCGTAAAGTGGTTAGACGATATTCAGCTACAGAATCAGGAGTCAACAAATTATTACCAGCGTCGGGACTACAAAATTTTACCACCAGAAGCAACCTCGAAGGCGGCGGCGGAGAAGTATTGGGACGTCACGCCAGCATTAATGGACATGCCTGTTAACAGCGTTATTGGTTGGCCGACGGATGAGGAGAAGGTTCAATTGAGAGACGGCGCTCTGGAGATCAGGGGTTATGCTCTACCACAGGGTGACCAAGGTCCAGTCACTAAAGTCGATGTCCGCGTTGGTGAGCGAGGCAGCTGGGTCGAAGCGGAGATTATGAACCCATCCGGTGATTTGGAGAACGATGAAGCACAAGGCAAGTGGGCATGGAAATTGTGGAGAGCAAAGATACCCAAGTCAGTTTTTGAAACTTCTGGTACTCATAGAGAAGGGCTGCTTGAGAAGACAAATATTCGCGTGGTCGATGTATTTAGTCGCGCGACTGATGCAGGCGGAAATGCTCAAGGCGAAGGGGGATGGAATCTAAGAGGTGTTGCGTTTAATGGATATGGCTCTGCGAGGGCAGTGCAGATTAGCTTGTAATGTATGCTTGACCGTTTAGTCATGGGTGGATCATGAGTTTGATACGGATTAGCATTGTGCGGATCAAAACAGTGCTGTGGACTTGAGCATTAGCACATCAATATTTCCAGGAAATAAATGACAAAAGCTTGTAGTTTCTTCTAAGATCTGAGAGGTTGTAGACATCAGAATCGTTGATGCAGAGATAGGGTCGGAGTCGAAGGCCGCCGATCGTCATGCGGGGTGCGTTGGCCATGATTCACGCGTGATTCAGCATGACGACATTATTCCCCCAGAACTAGTTGTACTCTGCGTTGGTTGTTCCCTTCCTCAATCCCATCAACACTCTCAAGTACACAGCATTCAAACTATTAGCAATATCAACCAAAGTAACAATGGGCATCTCATACTCCACTGCCAAGTACCTTGCTCCGGCCTCGTTTGTCTACGACTTCGTCATCCAGCGTAAGTCTTAATCGTCAGCTCCGTCAACGGAGCAAGTACTGAGACAGAGCTGCAGAATATGGATTCATGTCCTCCCCGAACATGAAGGAGATCCATGACACCCATCTGTCATTCTGGAGTCCCCAGCCGTACTTCATTGGCGGCTTCTTCTTCCCTCAGCAAATGATCCAACTCGCTTGGCTCTACAGACTCTGGAAGCTCGACCCCAAAAAGAGCGAGGCTGAGAGGAAGGAGCTTGACCAGATTGTTCACTTCGTCCCCTACTACGCTCTCGGTAATTTCTGTATCGGCAGTACGTATTGTTCCTACGTGCTATGCTTCCTCAACGCTGACGTCTTGAAGCTTGGCTCTTCTTCTGGAATTCGGCCAACCTCAAGGGCTCCAACGTTTTCGTCGTCATCAACACACTCACCCAGCTGTTCTACTGTGCAACACAACTTGGACCCATGAACACTGCCTCGACCTCTTCCGTACTCACTCACGTCGTTGCCAAGACCTTTGCCGGAATAGGTGTACTCGACTTGCTGCACAACACATCTGTGGCCTATTTCCAGGACCACGCACCTAGTACATTCATCAAGGTCCTGACTGGTGTCATCTTTGGTGGTTGCAGTATTTTCAGCGACTGGATCTTCGGGTAGGTCTTCCTTGCATTCATGCAAGTACATCTTCGCTAACACTCACACAGTGGCTGCATGGTCTACGACTTGATTGCGTTGGCTATTGGACAAGGCGGCAGCTGGGGAATGTTGCTCGGAGCCTACGCGGTAGGATCAGGTGCCATTGTTGCAGCTCGCAACATGTCCAAGTAAGTAAAGAATCAGAGCAGGCAAGGACGAATCGTGAGCAATCTGTGGAACGAACAGGGCAAGCCTTGTGCTGATAGCCGCTTCAGCCCGCCCTACTACAGGAAAGAACTTGATTACACGTTGGCGGCGGAAGTGGACGATGAGACAGACCGTGTATGATTTCGGCGAGTTCTTCCCGATGCTGAGCATCATGTACAATTAGTCAGTATCCATGAAATAATCATCAAGGCTATCCTCTGAAGCCAGTCAGTCCTCGTGAGTGGAGCGATAAAGTCAAGGCTGGCATAGCCAATGAACAACGAGCAAATGATCCCCGCGACCCTTATCTCCCTTGCACGACCCCGCCGGCTTAACCCCACAGCTCGAGACATATGACGCTTCGTATCTATCAACCATCTTGCTGTTCTCACTCGTCCATCCTTCTGACTCTGTCTTCTTTGTTCGACTGTTCGCTGTCTCGTTACTGCCTTGTCTTTATGCATCGCATTATTGTTCATACATTGCGAGCCCATTTATATATCCATTTAGAACACGACTGAGCATTTGCGCGCTCTCTTATCGAACAATCGACAGCATTGCTTTCTGCATTATAGTTCAGTCTTTCAAGACATTTCATCCGGCCCTCGTAACGACGCTATATAAGAGTACACCAGGAACGACCACATCGTCCAAGGAATACACTACGTGATACCGCATGACAACCACTTATATACCCGATTCTGACCATTATATACGCTATGTTAGCGTTTTCTGCCCTCCACAGCGATTTACCTCATCACTGCCATCCGACAAATGAATTCCTACAGCAGCTTTCCTCGTTGCTAGGCACATGCATACCGACTCCGCTCGCAGCAATCT
>Ga0160429_1001509_pt1 | contig 12931 bp, 14 predicted proteins | sample SolpanmetagenomR_FD_108199 | JGI IMG/M metagenome (GOLD analysis project Ga0160429, IMG submission 108199) | Solar panel surface microbial communities from Lawrence Berkeley National Laboratory, California, USA - R | ecosystem: Engineered > Built environment > Solar panel > Unclassified ... | reverse complement strand
TAAGGCTCGCCATAGAACGTCACGTACGCTCAGGTTTGCGACACATCCTTTCGCAGCCACGTCCGACTATATGTCTCATTGCTTTGGCAGTGACTGATGCAGAGTCGTCCTCCCTGCGATGGGTCAATTAGTATGTCCAGTCCATACTCATTCTGTAGAACGTCCGGCCGTTCGTCTTCCCTTTAAGACGTTCTAAATGCTGACATTCTGGAGGACCTTCGCATCGATGAGAGATACCAGCTACAGCTACGGCTAGGTGGCGGCTCCTTCGGCGAAGTATATCAGGTAAGACACTGCAACTGATCTTGTACGGGAGGCTCTAATTGCACGATTAGCTCGCGATATCCAGACTGGGGACGAAGTCGCACTCAAACTTGAGCACATCACGATCGTCCTTCTGTGCTGGAAAATGAATACCAAAATTTCGAAGAGCTTGCTGGCGGTACTGGCATCCCTCGAGTATACTGGTATGGACAAGAATGCGAGTTCAGAGTGATGGCCTTTGAGCTACTCGGACCGAGTCTGGAAGATACCTTCAATTACTGCGGACGGCGATTTACCCTCAAGACCGTACTTATGCTCGCCGACCAGCTCATCCGTCGCCTCGAATACATCCATCCAAGGGGTTTCATTCACCGGGATATAAAGCCTGAGAACTTATTGATGGGCGATGGCAAGCACGGGAGCACGATGTATGTCACAGATATTGGGATGGGCATTGAGATATCTGAGCGTACCGTGTGGAGCAAAGACCTTCAACAGGGCAAACGTTCTCTAGTGGGCACGATACGCTATGCCAGTATCAATGCTCAATTAGGGATTGGTAAGTATGTTGCAGCGCCCACTAACCCTTTATACTGACAGCTGGACGCAGAGCAGGCTCCCCGTGATGATATGGAGTCACTCGGCTACGTCCTGGTATATTTCCTTCGAGGGTCTCTTCCACGGCAGGGCCTGAGAGCACATGATCAGGCACAGAAAGACGGTCTCATTCTGGAGAAGAAGCAGTCAGCCGTGACCAAGGAACTCTACGAAGGCCTTTCGGCGGAGTTTGAGCAGTACTTCAGGCACGTACGGTCCCTTCGAATCGACGAGAAGCCAAATTATATGTACCTGTGTACCTTGTTTCGAGGCGTATTATTACGCAACCATTATGGGTACGACAAAATCTTTGACTGGACGATCCTGAGATTTAACGAAGAACTGAAGACAAGCAACGAACGAGCCTAAGCTGGTTCACTTCTGCTCAGCGTGTCGACGTTGCATAGTTATCACCTAGCCCCCACCACAGGCTGAAGCTTGACTCTTTGCATGACAGCAAGGTTTTGAAAGACCGTGTTACTCCTGTCCTTTGACTACTATGGATAATGAGAGTTGATGGTTAAGTTGTAGTAGAGGTACCCTGTGGAGATACTGAAAAGAGGCTCTCTGTAAAGCCGGCGACGAGGTAGTGGCACTAGCATAATACTCGGTCGAAGTTACATTCCGGGCTCCAGGGTGACCCAACCATGAAATTGATATAGAATTGACAGTGAATAAATAGAGTTATAGAAACCATGCAACTTGGGGCGACGTAGCAGGCCTTGTCCTGTTGGAACCGGAGTTTTGCTGGCCCCCATAGTTCTTGTACCCCCGGTGCTGAAATGCTCTTTCGCAGGGAAGTTGCCCGAACGGTCTTGCCAATTACTGATGACTTGAGAGACGCGCGTACAGCGCCCAATATTAGTGCTGTGCTGCCTGGAGTACGGTAGAAAGCAGGATGCACCAGATCATCGGATCCAGTGCTGGGTGAAAGGTAGCGGTGACGGTGGTGCAACAGTCTCGCCGACCAGCATCGTGAAGGTTTCAACAACGGGTACTTAGGTACGACGGATCCAAGCGGCTGCCATCAGAGCCTGATCGTCGACGCTTGGTTGTCTGTTCCGACACCTCCAGTGGTTAGACTCTTCTCAGCCCCCCACCAAGTGCATCGTATCGTAGTAGACTTGCACTCCGCTCTCTGCACTATGGCCCTTCCGAAGCGAGCGACGACCACCGTATTGGGCACATGCCTCATTCACTACAAAGGGTGACGTGTAATTGTTCATGATACAGACCCAAGTACGTGTTGATATGCCGAAGCGCCGAATCTAATATGTGCACGGTGGCTTCTCAGTCCTTCACTAAGAGTATCATTCCTGAGGAAGTGCTGAACAACCCCATGCATCCCACGTTCTTCTTCTCCTTGGCGACGGTGTTCAGCCCCTCGCCTGAAGTATAGTAGCAAGTGCAGAGTGCCCCTTGGAGGGCGTAGGTATGGGTCAAGGCTAGCACGAGCTGCATACGGTGACGATTCTCTAGGCTCCATGGAACTTGATACGCTCCGCATAAGCGTAACGGGTCATGAATCGGTTCTTCCCCAATCATTTTTACTTTCTTCCGATCACCTTCCTTGTAGGCGGATACAGTACGTCTGCTACGGAAGGGGTATACTACGGTATCGGTCGAAGGAACAATCGAAGGCTACCTTAACTATGTTGCAGATATGTCGTTGTCACAAGACCTCAACAGGGAGCTGGGCCCGGGGCTTGTACCGTCACTCGGCGCCTCGCTTGAATCGCGACTGTCCAATATCGCATAGCACACGCGGTACAACATCACCTGAAGGTGTTTAGTGGCAGTTGGCGGAAATTCTCGCTGGGGCATGGCTTCCGTCGTCACCGGAGAGAATCCCTCGAGCGCCGATCGGTCGCGAAGCGGCGAAGCCCAACCTTGAGGTCGCATGACATGCGAAAGGACAGACTTGGCTCGTTTGCTGCATCTCAATGTTTAATTAGGCTCCCGTTCCTCCAAGGCTGTCACAGCATCCGACAGGATCATGGCCGTGGAAGTTTCCGCTACCTTTCCCATCCTGGGTCAAACGACACATGACAACGAATGAGACGGCGCGGCTCAGTCGACTTAATTGACGAGCCAATCGTTGCTGCGTTCCGGAGATATCCCACCCTGGTCGAATGGCCTCTTCAGCTCTTCACGTTGGTAGGATCCCGCGCCGTAATTCATGTTACCTTCCATTCCAATCATTGAAGCTATCTCGTACCAACCTTGTTAATTATCGAGCAAGTACATGCAAGCTCAAGTGCGGAGTACCATTCAGGTCCTATGCTTGCCGCCAACGAGGAACCCGGCACTTGGTGTGACAAGGTGAAAATCGCATCCTTCGATAACAAATATGATCATAGGGGCTTATCCAAGGACCAAGTGGCGACATCATTACACAGGATTCACACCAGGTCAAAGACACGACGTCGCTCCGATCCTGGACGCACTAGTGACGTCCTAAGCTGCGTCGTACGGGTTCCACGAGGCTGGGTCAAACGTGGCTTACGTCCAGCATGCTTGCGAAACTTTCCATCTTACAAGGATTTCTTCTTTTTGATGACTCGTCGCTTTTGGCGCGACGCTCGGCGAGCTGCCGTGAGGACACACAACGTTGGAGGTGAGCATATTGGACGGCCCAAGTGGAGCACCAGCGTTGTCGATACTTGACACGGTCACACGCAGTTTCCGGCAGCCATGGCATACCGATCAGATCATTAGACCACGCTCCTGCAGAAGCGATCCGCCAGCCAACTCCTGACTCGATGACACCTGTGAACTTGCGCTTTGGAGGTAGGGGGTCATCAAGGCCCAGACTGTCCTTGTATGCTTTGTAGTGTTAGGATCAGCTCAGGAGTCGTCACGGCATCACGGGCCTGCGCAGTGCTCTTATTGCCTGAATCCTGAGACTGCGAGGTACTTATGTCTCGTCCGCCGAGCGAATGCCATCGCCTGGAGCGTGCTACCTCCGGACGGGGGTGTATCTAACAATGAGCGAGGAACCGTGGCTATGGTACAACGTTGCTCCACAGTTTTTTACGAAGAAGCAAATTATGCATTGATCCATAATGAGCATTCTCGCCGGCCCCTGAAGAGCAACACTCATATATTCGATCATTTGGTGGTGTACTGCAGCTCTGTCATCGAACCGGCAAAAGCTAGGTCCGCGCGCCATCGAGGGTCAACTGCGTGGCCTCGGCTCCGTCGTAACGCCCATTGCGCCCAACCGTATCAACATGCGTTCAGCGGTCGTGCATGCATTCTAAGGAAACCTTAACAATGATGCAGCCAGCGTTTACTGGGATCTTCCTATACCGTCGGCGGCAGCAAACGAGATACGGTACGCTGCATTCGCACCCCACTTTGACGACTCCCAAGGGCGCAGCCATCTGCGGCGTTATTGCCTCGTGTCAGTCCTCGCTGGGCTCATGCAAGTTGCAGATCTTCCCTGAGTGCTTGGTATTGACTCACGGCAATTCACATAATAATGATTCCATGAGATCCACAATACAGATATGACCGGGCCTGTTCCAGCGTGTAACTTGCATAGGCAGGGGTTCCACCCAAGAAAACAGCAACTGCCGAGCAGTGAGCAGGTAGTAACGCCGTTAGCACTCTTTTAGACACGCATCTCTATGACTCCGTACTCTGTAGCTATTCGACCGCTCGGTTGTTGCCGTAGATCACCTCAGCCTCTTATTTTCACAGTGGCCTAGAACAACAAAGACTGCATACGGTCGTGTCGAGTAGCGGCTCACTCGATGCAAGCTATCAGCTCACACTGCAAGTCGGTTGTTCACAAGCGTACCGAGTATGCGTACCTTCCAACATGATCGTGGGTCGTCTACAAACACCAAAGGTCCGCCACACCATAGCTCGCACTCCCTTTGTGCACCTGCGTCTCCTCCAGCCCGCATCAGTGCGTACTATATTGCCTTCGATCTCGATTCCAGCCTTGGAATCCGCGAGTTCCGACAATGGCCTCTGATTCATTTGGCGCATACAGCCGCTCACGACTCACGAGTCCCTGAACACTGCACAGTATTGTCGATCAGAATGCCACCCCATCATGTCCTACCATGTCGTATTTGGTCATCTCCTTGTTGTTGTGCGGAACACCGGGACGTTGTTGCCTCGATTGATTGCACCTCCGTCTCAGACTTGCTTAGCCAAATCCATATCTGGCGTCACCAACAACATACTCAGGGCCAGCTGTTCTACAGCAGAAATTGCTCAGGGTGCACTAATTCTCCTCCTTCTTTAGCCGCGGAGTATGCCGACGAGAGTGAGGCTCACGGTGGCCTACGTCTTTTCATACCTCATCGATTTTCCTAGTAGTCACTTACATTCAAGTATCCGAATGTACGCTTCGCACAGGGAGCGCCTTCTCAGCGTGCGCAAACAATTCACGTTTGCGCGGCCCGTTTCCCGCTTCGACCGGCAAAAGCGGTTCGTATCGAAAAGCTGCCGTCACGTGGATCATACGCGTCGCGTACCTACATGCATGGAAAGACCAGGGAATCCTTCGTCGGCGTCACTTTCATTACCGTACTGTACTCTCATCCTTCCGCACTCCGTGTGTGAGATTTGATGGCCCACGCGGAATGCTCCTGCCGAAAGAGGTCGAACCTTCAGCCAAAAGGATCGTGTCTACCGTAATCACTTTCCCGCAAACCTTACCTAGCTACACCGTCACGGTTACGATCCGAACGCGTCCGATTAGTGACTTCATTTGATGTTGATCACGGCGCTTCACTGGAGAGATGGAGTCTGATGGATCACGGTGCACATGTCCCGTATAGCTGACTAGGCGTATCCACATGAAAGCAACGATCGCAAGCAATCGGAATCACACATGTACTGACTCATGGCGCAAGGTGACCACACGTACTCTTCTACATCCTACCCTGCCTTTGTTGAGCGCCCTCCAGCTGTGTTCATACAATGGGTCTTCGATCTCGCTGTCATTGTGATCAAATGCAGTAGTCGTACTGTCTGCCCGGCCAGTCATGCCCGCACGAGAGTCGAAGGTCTTAATAAGATCCTTCATCCAGTCAAGGGTCACCATCTGATGTCGAGCTGTAATGTATTCACAGCAACGGCCTCCTATTTGCAAATGTAGGTAAACACACAGGAAGGCTACATGGAATTGTATAAAGGTGCTATTTGCTCTGATAGCAATGTCATTCCAAAACGTGACTCAATTTGCCTTTATAAATTCAACTTTCATTTCCTCGCCGTAGTAGCGATATCGTCACCGCCACGCAGCCTACACAAATAACTGGAAATGAAGTCATCAAGTAGCACGGGCGCCCTCAGCGGCATCTTCTACCTCTGTCCCAACGTTGCCTACATACCACGATCCCCCTCTCGAGCGCGAGAAATTCCCTTCTTCCCTCTGTAGATAACACAGACGTCTTCGCAGCAGCCTCCTCCATCCCCATTGCCATCACCGACCTGGACCTCAAAGGCCGACACCAGCATACTCAGCACCAGCATATCTCGACCACGACTAGCAGCGTAATAGCCTAGCGCTTCACTTTCTCCACTTGTTTCTCCTATGTGATGGTCATCGCGGTTTTCATCTGCCAGATCTTGTATCAGATCCAGTCGCCGACGCTGGTAGGGGACTTGGCGATCGCTCTTTCCGGATCAGGTGTGTGGTAGCATGTTGGTATGAGATGCTACATGCTGTGGGGTTGGCGAGGGTTGGTATTTCCTGTGCTGCAGTTTCTTGTGTAGATTGGGTAGGTAGGTGAGGTGCTGGATGTGGATGGATGGATGGGGGCTTTTCTTCGGAGTATTGAGAGCTTGTGTTTTTGGCTTGTGTGGCCTGCTGGCCGGATGGCCAGTTGGGCCGAATCTAGAACAGTGACGGTGGGCATGTCTTTCGCTCTCGCTGTAGGGGATGTAGTTGCCGCAGAAGTGTGTATGATCATGTTTTGAATAGCCTTTGCTACCATTTCACACTCTATTGCATCCTGCAGTCGCTACCTTTCCAATGTTCTTTTGCACGTCCCATCCACGTAGAACAATGCCGTTTCTCTCATGGCTGCTTCTGCGTGCTACGGCTATGGGGATCTGACAGACTGTGGCTGCCGTACCATAGCTCGCAGTTGCTCGGTCTCATAGTCCGGCTCCACGCTCCTGTCCTCATAACCATCGCAGAAGACGTCCAGTGTTCGCTATGAGACTTTCAATCATTTTGCGTTTCGGCTTTCTCATCTAAAACCTTGAAACGAGGCTATACAGACGTACCGTAAAGGCATCTACATCCAATAACCCACGGACGACAGGGCCATAGAAACCCTCGCTGCAGGCTCACGCCAACGGACAACCTAAACCGCCTCCGACTACCCCTTCTGCAAGACCTCCGCCGCGTATGGCCCAAATAGCAAGAACAACGACAACCTCAACAACAGGCCTCCCGTCCTGGAATGCTGCTCAAGCAGAGCAAACACCAGAACGCTCATCGACACGCGAACGACTCCACGCAACAGTATCTGAGGAAGCACTTCCCAACAGCATCGATCGCGTTAAGCGTCAGCTTGCGCCAGGAACCTATGTTCGTAGTTAGAGACACCATGCGGTCGATGATCTGTGTGGAATACGTGGCAGGCGGTGTTTGGCTGTTCGCGCATCTTACCTGTACCTCAAAACTAATTGGGTCAAGTTGCGTCTAGTGTGATCAGTGCTGTGGGTCTGTTCAGCGGCGAACGCTGCATGTTGTGTACTGGTTTGGCTTTATGCTGTCGAAGGGGAGACCTAGTCGAGCTGAACTGAGTTGAGCGAGTGAAAGCGGGGACTGGTAGTTGGGATAGGAAGGGGAAGGACACAGTGAAGAATGAAGGATGATAGAAGTCGTGCTACACTCCATTTTCGGAATTGTGTTGAGTTTTCAGGACAGAGCCCCCCTGAATATTTCGTGTCCTATCTGATAGTAGCTGTATTCTAGCAGCGCTATCCCCTACTCCTGCTGCGACTCCGTGTATCTCGTCTCCTCCTCTCCTTGTCTTTATCACGGTCCTTGTCTCTTTCACCCTCATCTCTGCTCCTGGCACCACCACCGGGTACATAGCGGTCAATGTCCGTGAAGCGTCGGCGCTCGTCTCTCTCGGCTCTTTCACGTTCTCTATCCCCTCGATCCCCTCGATCCCCTCGATCCCCTCGCTCCGCTCGATCGCCTCTGTCACGGTAGCTGCCACGGCGATCACCGTCTCTGTCACGGTCACGGTCTCTGTCCCTTTCCCTTTCTCGATTTCGCTCTCGATCTCGCTCTCGATCCCTCTCACGTCTATCACCCCTTTCGCTCTCTTTGTCTGCGTCACGTTCTCGAGGCTTGGCTCTGGCACTCGTTGAAGGAACGTAGCGATCAATATCTTTAGGGCTGCGAGATCTTGATCGGTTGCGTCGGCGGAGAGCACTGCGGCTCCGCTCACGATGGCTGCGCCGTAGGGGAGTCACACTGCGGTCCTGTCGCCGGCGGTCACGTGACGGACTACGGACATCTTGATGGTAGCTCTTCTTCGTCCGATAGTCTCTTGAATCTCGATGGCTTCCTTTTCTATCAAGCTCACGTGAACGGCTTCTGCTTCGCTGGGAATCAATCGTAGAGGCACGCCGAGTCCGAACGTCGCCTTCGTCATAATCGACGCCCCGCTCACGACGGGAGTGTGCTTTGTATGCCGGTTTCTCAAATATCTCGCCCTCATCGTCTCCTGACGGCTTCTCTTCTTCAACGCTCTGTTTGACCTTCGCCTCGCTTGGAGCAGGGCTGCCAGCCTTGGTCTTGCTCGGCGTGCCCACAGCATCCTCTTCGTTCTTCACCTTCAGCTCCGATATTGGTTGACTCTCTCCCTTGGACGCTTCTCTCTCCAGCTTGGCTAATCTCGCAGCAACGGGATCTCGTGGCACGATCGACTTCGGTGCCATGGACTTGCGTACGGGAGGCTCAAGTGACTCCGACCGTTCAAGCTCTGGTCGCGCTCTTGCCTTGGCCATCGATTCGCCCTCCTTAAGCAGCTCCTGCATAGCTAGCTCCATGATCTTATCGTCATCAAGCTCAATCTTTGGAGGCGCAGGTGTGGCTCGCGAGCTCCGTGGTATGCTTGACCTTCGTCTTTCACGCGCTCGTTCGCGCTCTTCTCGTTCCTGTTCCCTTTCCTTGTCTTCTCGTCTCCTTCGTTCCCGGCGCTCTTCCCTCAATCGCTCGTATTCCTCTTCGGCTTCCTTTTCGCGCTGGCGCTGACGTTCGCGTGCTTCTTCACGCTCAACTCTCCTCTGTTCTTCGCGCTCGGCACGCTCCTTCTCCCGGGCTTCTTCCTCCTCGCGCTTCTTGCGCTTCCTCTCTTCAGCGACCCGTCTCTCTTCCGCTTCTACTGCTTTGTGTCGCTCCTTGTCTGCTAAGAGGATTTTGACACGCGACTGTCGTCGCACGTCTGCCTCATGGTCCCAATCTTCGTCTGTTTTGGCACCTCGCTTCATTTCTTCCCCAGCTTTTGCGTCGCCAATCTGTGTCCGTCGAAGCTCGCGCATCTGCTCCTCAGCAGAACCGAGTAGCTGCGTGATGAGCTCTTCCACGTCGGCGGCAGCCGTTTTGTAGACATCACTGCGTTCGGCTGCTCCTTCAATGAGCGGTGCGGTGTGTCGGCGATCTTTGGCGAGGAGGGAAGGATTGCGATCAAGCTCAGCTGTAGCGACTGTTTCCAGTGATGAGACAAGAGTCTTTTTGTGCAAGCCCTGGTCGAATTCGGTATAGACCTTCTTGCGGATCGCATCAAACCCGCCCTTCTTCTTGAATGCATGTAACAGATTGTCAATGTCCATGCGCTTGTGACGTGTGAGGGACAAGTCCTGGAGCTTGATCTTTTTGCGCTCAAAACCGCCATTGGCAAGTATCTCCTCCTCGCCCTCCGGGCTCTTGCGCTTCGAGGGAGTCTCTACCTCCGCCATGATGGAATTGATGGGCTGGCTGAGGTGCGCATTGGCGAGATAAAGTGAAGGGAGTTGACGGGGTATTGGGCGGGTCCGAATTAGCAAGGAAGTGAGTTTCGAAGTGGTGGCAAGGTGTTCAAACGACGAAGCTGGCGACGAAGGGCGCGTCAAGGTATATGCAAGTTTGAGCGGGTTCCTTCGGAACATCTGTTCGGCCGGTCCGCCGGTAAGCTCTCCTCTTCATGCAAGCAGTGACCAAGCTTAGAACGAGCGTGTTATGATAGGATCCCTACCTACAAAGCGCTCAGGCAAACAAATACTGTCATAAAAGAGGAGTGACCACTTCCAATCGCTGGCCTCTCGACCGAGCATCCATCTCCCGCATCACAAACCGATACAATGGTCCACAAGATCCTCTTCTGGAGCGGCTTTGGTACGTACCGCCCTACAACAGCGAGATAGCACACAGTTTGGTTGTATACGGCTGTGATGGAGCGTAATACAAAGCGCCGCTAGAAGATCTCATGACGACGCAAATGCAAGATTCGGCCGCATATGCTAACCACGAACCATATCCAGGCGTCGCCGTCCGACTATGGCAGCTCGGCATCGAAATGCGCCCTCTCTTCGGCCGCGACGCCTTATGGGCATACCCACTGTTCGCAAGTGTTGGAGGAAGCTTCGGATATTGGCTTCAGGGTGTTGAGCAGAGGCAATTAAAGATTCTCACAGACAGGAGGGATAGACTACTAGAGAAGCGGAGACGGGCGGCAGCGAGAGAAGAAGTGTCGAGAGAGAATATTGGAAACACTGGCACACCAGCACAGCTTGCGGAGGATGGAACGATGCCGGTAATGAGGCCGCCGCATCAGCATGGTGTCTAGGGAGGTGGAACGCCAGGGAGGGATCCGTCTGCCAACGAACGGAAATGGACTCGAACACGTCTAGGCAAGCCGCATTCACAGGCACGATGGAGGGCATGATTGATTTTCGAGCTTGCGGTACCTTTAGGAAGGATGATGTTGTAAAACTCACGGAGTTGATACGGGAAGACCATGTTACAAAGCAATCAAATCAATTCATGAACCACAATATGTATGTCCAACTTGGATCCGCTGACGTTCACGAGGTGATATTGTTATTCCTACTGTAGTTACTGCGACTGTGACCGTGGCTTTCTCGTGCTTGTTTAAAAGCCATTAGCTTGGCATCAGCTATGACTCCAACAACATAAAGCTACGTTGTCCAGTCCATCCTCCGAACTGTGTCCACTTCCGAAGCGCAGAGGGGAGGTGGCAGGCACCATGGATTTCACATAAATAGGGGTGACAGCCGGGCAAGACGATGCCCACCCTCAATCTTCCTGCGATGAATGGTATCAAGCGAAACGGCCTGGTTGTCTTCTCCGGAGGCAGCGCCGCCAACAGTCTGGTTGATGTATTCAATGCTATAATTGAGTACAAAAGATGTTCTCTGAGCTATGTCATACCCATCAGTGACAACGGGGGCAGCTCATCGGAGCTTATCAGGGTATTTGGAGGGCCAGGTAAGTGTCGCGTGTTCCTCTTACAGACAAGCGGACTAACGCGAGACAGGCATTGGCGATGTTCGCAGTAAGTGCCAGCTTGACGTATAACTCGAGTTTCCATCATGCCGACAAGCATCGACAGGTCGCCTCGTCCGCCTGATTCCAGACAGTGAAGACCCTCAATCTCCAGCAGCCGCTATCCGCACGTTCTTCAACCACCGTCTGCCAGATGATCCCTTAGAGGCCAGGTCCGAATGGCTGGAGATTGTCGAAGCACGGCATCCCCTCTGGCACCACATTGACTCCTCGAAGAAGGAACTAATCCGCTCATTCTTGAACCTCTTCAACCTAGAAATCGTCAAACGAGCAAGACCCTCGTCCGTCTTTAACTTCTCCAGCGCGAGTGTTGGCAACATGTTCCTAACCGGCGCCCGCCTCTTCTCCGGCAGCTTCGAATCCGCCATCTACCTCCTCAGCACCATCTGCGGCGTTCCGGACCACATCTCTGTCCTCCCCGCCATCAACACCAACTTCAGCCACCACATCTGCGCCGGCCTCGCCAACGGCGAATCCATCACGGGCCAAAACTCCATCTCCCATCCCAGCGTGCCCACAGCCCTCTCCTCCGGCGGGCCCTGGGACTCCTCCCTCGAGATCGAAGCCCACGATTCCATTGAGGATGCCAATCTCCCCGGCTCCCTCCCTTCGCTGCGGAAACAGTACATCAAGTTCTCCAAAGCAGACGAAGACGACCTGCCCGCACGGATAGAGCGGTTATGGTACATCAACCCTTACGGCCAGGAGATCCGACCGGCTGCGAACCCGAAAGTGCTCGAAGCAGTCGAGACGTCGCACTGCGTCATCTACAGCATCGGCTCGCTGTATACGTCCATTGTGCCGAGTCTGATATTGCGTGGAGTGGGCGAAGCGCTCGCCTCGTCGGCGATAAAGTACAAGATTTTGATATTGAATAGTAATAATGACCGCGAAACCGGGCCCTCGTCATACCCCTATAGCGCGACTGATTTTATCGCTTCCATAGTAAAAGCGTGTCAAGAGAGTCGTGGAAAGTTCGGCGCCGTGCATCAAGACGCGTACAACAGGTATGTAACGCACCTGATTCATCTCGAAGGGCCAGAGGTGCCGAAGGTAGACAAGGTGGAGTTGGGACAGCTGGGGATTCAGACGGTGAGATTATATGGGAGGAAGGTGGAGGGTAAGGGGCTAATGTATGACGAGAAGGCGCTGTTGCAGGCGCTGGAGGCAACGATTGGGGGCGGCGAGGGGAGAAGGGACGTTAGTCGCAGGAACACCTTGGAGCGGTAAAGGCGATCAAATTGTCTGATACAAATGTAACTCCGTGCAACCTGGGTATCATTGTCCCCCATCATAAACGTGATGAACACCTGTCCATGATTGCGAAAAAGACGAATCTCTGTCAATCAGCTTACGCAGCTTTAGCGTAGCCGTGAGGCCTTATTCCCCCTCAACACCATCTGCACATTGAGTCCCCCGTTTCCATCTTTCGGTCCTGCCTTCATGAGCTCCTCGAGCCCTAGATCCCGCCATACAGGCTCCCTTTTGCTCATTGTCGCTCTCTGGATGCCGAAT
>Ga0160429_1001508_pt1 | contig 12932 bp, 14 predicted proteins | sample SolpanmetagenomR_FD_108199 | JGI IMG/M metagenome (GOLD analysis project Ga0160429, IMG submission 108199) | Solar panel surface microbial communities from Lawrence Berkeley National Laboratory, California, USA - R | ecosystem: Engineered > Built environment > Solar panel > Unclassified ... | reverse complement strand
GTGTCACCCCACGCAGAGCAAATCGACGACCCACTCCATACGATCTGCTCCAGCCGAAATGTGCTGACTGCCGGGAGCCTCACGAACAGACCACCAGACCACCATGAGTGCGGCCCCCACTCCTGGAAGCCCATACCAGAGACCCGTGGGGGCACTCTGCATCTGCTGGACCGGGTCCCGTATGTTTCAGCACCAGGAGAGTTATGTTGAAAGTCCATCCTACCGCGCTTGCTGCCCTTACCCTCCCGTTGCTGCTGGCCGCCTGTGGTAGTGCCGTCACCCCACCGGCCGGCGGCGACTTGAGCAGCAGCGACCTGGTCAGTCTGATCCTTAACAGCGGCCTGACTGCCCTCACCACCCAGGGCCTACCAACCAACGGCACTGCCAGCGCGGTGACTTACATCAAAGTCAACGTCAAGGATGCCAGTGGCAATCCAGTGACGTTCAGCGGCAGCAACGTCTACAAGGCTGGTGGTACCCAGACGTTCATCACTCTGAGCAACACCGATCCCACCGCCAAACTGCTGCTGCCCCGGGGTACATACAGCTTCGAGAGCATCGGCAAGGCCAACGCCACCGGTTCGTTCCTGGCCTACGGGCAGGACAACGGTGTCGATCTGAGCCCAAAGACCCCGAGTGTCAACCTGACGCTGCACACGCTGATCAACGCCGCGAACAGCACCCTGGTCTCGAAGCTGCCCACGACCTACGTCAACATCACCGACAAGCTCGACTTGCGCCTCGCGGTGAAAACACCCAGCGCCACGCTGGACGTGCCGCTGTCGGACTACACGGTGACCTACAGCAATACGGACGCCACGGTGCTGACCAGCAGCAAGCTCGGAGCGAACGTACAGGTGGTCGGCACGACCGGACAGACCACCGCCACCGTAGACGCCCTCGTAAACGGCTACGTCGCCACCGGGGCAGAGACTGCGGCGATGCAGAATCAGAAGATCACGTACGCCGTTCCGCTGAGTCTGACCGGGCTGAGCACCGACGCCACCCCGCCCACTGTGATCCTCAACAGCGTCACAGCCAGCCCGAACACGGCCATCACCATCAGCGGGACAGCGAACGATAACAAGGCGATCAGCCAGGTGCGGGTATTCGATGGCAGCGTACTGATCGGCAGCACCAATGCCGATGACGTGACTGCAGGCGCCAAGCTGATCACCTTCACCGGCACCACCTGGTCGTTCAACTGGATCAGCGGAAGTGCGGCTCCGGAGTTGATGGTTGTCGCGTCCGACGCCGCTGGGAACGAAAGCCGCGCGACACCACCGGCTCCCGTACCCGCCGCCGGTCAGGGAAGCCTGAACGTGACCAGCCGCCTTCCGGAGGTTTACAGCTCCGGTCAGCAGGTGGGCCTCGACCGGGGTGGTGCCTACACCCTGGCCGTGATCCTGAAAGACGCCAATGGCCAGGTCATTCCCGACGCTGCTCTACCTCCTTTCAAGGTATGCAGCAGCAACCCCAGCTTCACCCTGACGGGGGCGTCGACGGGTACGCCGGTACTGACCGCGCCGGAACCCCAGGTTGGGGCGGATCAGACCACCAGGGTCTTTGTCCCGGCCGACGGCAACTGTTCCACTACTACCGGCGCCTTGGCGAGTGCGGACTACATCGTCAGCGGCATTCATCGGTGGAGCGCCGGGATTGACAACAGCACGTTCACGGGACTTCCCGGCTCGACCATGCGGGTGATCGGCGGCCTCTATACCGCCCTGGGCAACCCCATGCCTCTAAGCGGCGTCCGTGTTGACACCTTCGCTGGTGACGGCGGTTCCTTCGACCCGTCCAGCACGACGACAGATGCCAACGGTAAGGTCAGCGTCCTCTTCACCGCTCCCATGGCCGTGTCGGGCCCTGGTCAGCGGTTCCGAATAGCGCTGTCGTTCGAGGGTGTCGGCAGCGCACCGATTGACTCCCAACTGCACAACTGACCGGTCTTCAGCCCGGTCGTTTTCTTGAGCCCGCTTACAGTGCGGCTCGGTGGACAGAGCACGCTGTGCGTGACTATGTATGACACGTCCCACCTTGAGATACTCAGCGAGCCCACCTTGAGCGGCACCGGCGGGCTCGTTATCGGCAGGCGTATCGATGACAAGATTGCGTGCGGGAATGGCCGGTTCAGCTCCCGGATCACCGCACCGAACACGCCGGGACCAGTGACCATCACGGTCGCCAGTGGCGGCGCCACGGCCGGTCTCCTCACCCTGAATGTTGTCCCGTAACTCGCCTGGCATGTTGAACGATGCCTGCGCCTTCCGGGTTCTGACAAGTTCGTTAACAAAAGGCCGAGCAAGGGTTGTGTTGCCTTAACTGGCGTCAAGGCAGGCTGAGGGCTGGGGTGGCCTGAGGTTCAGACCACCCCTCCTACGACGGTTGAGCATGTCTGGAACGCTTGTTTTCTGTTGCTCCTTCAGGTGGCGGCGGTGACTATGATGCGGAAATGATGACGGAGGTTCGTGATCTGGGCGTAGAGGCTCGGAAATTCTTGAGCGCGTTTCCGCTGTTTGAAGCCTTGTTGAGTTCACTCTTGTCGCCGTGTGGATTGGTATTCCTGCTCAATGACGTTATCGCAGTGCGCGGTGGAAGTCATCGGCTGATAGTCGACATCTACCAGGCTTGGGAGCTTCCGAATGACTGCTCCATAACTCTTAAGCTGGTCGGTATGGATGACCTCTGGGGAAGCGTGTTCAACCAGCGGTCTTGTCAGAAAAGTCTTCGCAGCCTCGGTATCCCGACGCCGTCAAAGGAGAATATCGAGCACGAAGCCGTGCTCGTCCACAGCTCTTCATAACCAATGCCGGACGCCGTCCACGCTTGTATACACCTCATCGAGATGCCACCGGGAACCCCGACAGGGTTCCCGGTGGTGCAGGTCTTCAGCGGAGAGGGATCCGGACTTGATGCACCCTTCCTGTAAGGTTTCGTCACCGATCTCATTACCACGTAAATCGGTGGCAGAGCCAGATAGCATGCTGGATGATGATTATCAGGAATCGATAGCGATAGGGTTTCGGGTCAATGACGGTGGGTCAGCCTACCCCAACCCGGTTAAGGCAGGACACCCCTCCGGACGACGTTTCGAACATTGCTGTCCATGGGGCCAGTCCCTCTAGGCGGAGCGTTAACGCAAGCTTCCAAAGGCACGGAGAGCACGTGCCAATTTCACCCTGGGTTAACCCCCTGTTCTAACATTGGCCGAGAAAAGTACACTGAGGCATGACTGAGATCCCTGCTGAGATTGAGATATCGTCAGAGCCGGTCGTATCGGATCTTCCGGAGATCATTCTCGATTCGGACACGCAGGCTCTGAAGATCTTGGGAGGAGGCCACGTTTACCGCTTTGTACCCACCCGGGGACTGGCGGGAGAAAATGTCGTGGCGCCGATCGTTGAGTACCGGGAAAGTTGGCGGCCATACATGCAAGGCATTCTTGCGCTCTATCCACCGCTTTCCGAGGCCAGGAGCAAAATCCCCTATTTCAATGCGCCAATTCCTGGGGAGCAGCACAGCCGGTTGGGCACGCAGATGAGGAGTGATGGGATCCAGGCCACGTACAATCACTGGCCGCTCTATTTCTGTACACTCAATACCGTGGAGCAGCCCCACGACAGTAACAGTCTCCCAGGACTCTTCGAGCCGGTCTACGTCAGTTTAACGCCTTTGCCGCTGCCTATAGACGATACATTTCCTTACCCTCCTCGGATCAGCGGGCCCTGAACGTACCAGGCCTCGACCACTTGCCACCACGCCCAGGTCGACTGCTCCGGTCCGACCGCCTCACTGGCGTCCAGGCGCTTGGCCTGTTCCCGGTGAGTGGCCAGCGCGGCGGGTGAGCACTCGATCACCCTGGCCACCTGCCGACTGAGCGCCAGGTCATGCCAGCGCAGATCCTGCGCGACCTGCAGGAGCACCTCCAGCAGTCCCACTTCCTCTCCCAGCTCTTGACAGCGCCGGCCGGCCTGCAGCAAGGTGGCCCGGGCCGCAGGTGTGTCCAGACGGTGGGTTTGCACCTCTGCCGTCAGGAGGAGCACAGGAATGTCCAGGGTCGGGTCAGGGTACTCAGCCAGATGCACTCTGGCCTGCTTCAGGGCCTCTTCCGCCGTCCCGAGCCGGGCGGCACGCAGGGCGGCTCGGCCCAGCAGCAGACAGACCATGCTCGCCATCCACGGCGCCTGCAGGTCTGGCAGCTCCTGAATCAGCGCGTGTGCGTCCTGCATGATGTCTTCCGCAGGTTCTTCCTGATCGAAGCGGAGTCCCAGGTCCACAATCCGGTTCGAAGCGTCCTCCGGACCGGGCGGCTCACCGGCCCGGCACTGGACCGCCCGGGCCAACACTGACCTCGCTTCGCCGTACTGTCCCAGGTGGGTCAGTGCCGAGCAGAGGTTCCCCAGGTACATGACTTCCCGGACCCGGTCGCCGCGCCGCTGAGCCAGCGCGATGGCCCGCTGCAGTACCGGGATGACCTCGTCCATCCGGCCCTGCTGCCGCATCAGCACCGCCGAGAGGATGTTGTAGCCTTTCATGCGGGCATCCTCGGTGGCCCCATCTACCCGGCCGATCAGCTGGCGGGCATGCCCTTCGGCGTCCTGAAACCGGGCGCTGCAAAACGACAGCCACGCGCGCGCCACCTGCAGAGCCGCCTGTACCGGCACCGGTGCGTACACGCCTATCTGGGCCAGCCGGCCCAGCGTCTCCAGGCCGGCGGTCAGTTGGCCGCTCTGCTCGAAATGGACCATCAGCCAGTCCACCTGTGCGACCGCGCCCCCACCCTGTTCCAGCGCTGTGCTGAGCGCTTCGGTGACGTTGATCTGCTCGCGGACGGCCTCGGGCCCTGCTGGCGCCCATATCGGCAACCGGCGCAGGAACAGTTCGGCATGCGCTGCGCGGACCACGGCGTCGTCCGGCCGGATCAGCCGGGCGTATCGCCGCAGGGCCGGCTGCACCCTCAGGCGCCCGTCCTGAACGGTCAGCAGACTCTGCCGCTGCAGCTCGTCCACTAGCGCACTGGTCAGGCCGGTGAGTTCGGTGGCGTCGCTGACGGCCAGGTCCGGCAAAGTGGCCAGCCGGGCCAGCCCCTGGTGAGCATGTTCGGATAACCGAACGAGCGCCCGACGGTACAGCTGCTCGAGCGGCTCGGTGTCCAGCCGGTCCTCCAGCGTCTGGCGGTACAGCTGCTCGAGCGACAAGGCCGCCAGTTGCAGGGCCGTCAGGCGGATGGCCAGCGGATGGCCGTCCAGCCGCCGCACAATCGCCGCGATCAGCCGCCACTCAGCCTCGGACCAGTTGAACGTGCGGATCACCAGCTCGGCGGCTTGCAGGAACAGCTGAACCCCGGGAGAGCGCTGCAGGGTCCTGAGCTCTCCATCCGGCTCTGGGGTGACCAGACCGCCGAGCGGCAGGTGCGCGTCCTGCAGGAGCTGAGCACCTTGCGTGGCCAGCACCACCTGAACCCGGGACCGCTGCAACAGCGTCCGGACACCGTCTGCCAGCCCGGAGACCTCATCGGCGCTGTCCAGCAGGAGCAGGATGGGCGCGTCCGGCAACGCCGCGGCCAGGGCCGTCCAGGGCTCGGGAACGCCGTGCAGAGTGCTGCCTGACAGGGTCACCTGCAACGCGTCCGCGATGTGTCCGGCCGCCACGGCACTGTTCGGCAGGCCGTCCAGATCGACCAGCACAGCCTGTTGAAACAGGGGGCCGACTTCTCTCTGCAGCGCCCTGAGCAGGCTGGTCTTGCCGATGCCTCCCACCCCGGTGAGTTCGCAGCCGCGCACGTCCGCCTGCAGCCAGGTGAGCAGCCGGGTCAGCTCGTATTCGCGCCCGATGATCGGGCGCGGACGTGGCGCCGACTCCGGCAGCAGCGCCACGTCCAGCTCCCGCAGTTCGTACCGAACAGCCTGGGCGACTGGTCCGTTCGGTGGCGCCAGCGTGAGGCAGCGTCGCAGCAGTTCCACAGGCAGAGGGGCCGCGCCAGGCAGCTGCAGGCACTGTGAAAGCCGCTGCTCGACCTCACGGGTCGTGCGGGCCGCCTCGGCCAGCTGCATCAGCTGGAGCTGCGCGGCGAGCGCGAGCCGCTCGCGCGTGGTCAGCACCCACTCCTGCAGCTCATATGCCGATGGCGGCAGCAGGACACCTTGCAGGAACGGGCCGGTGTACTGAACGGCCGGGTCGGTCGGTGCCGACAACAGCTCAAGCGCGTCGCAGGGCAGCTGCACGCTCACCCGTGTCTGGTCGGTCGTCAGCGTGTCCGCAGGCAGACCACTTCGGAAGGTGTTGAGCAGCACCCGGAGGCTGGCTGCCGGGTGCTGGGCCTCTGGCCAGAAGAGCGACCACAGCTGCGACCGGGAGGTCGGCCCCTCCAGCACCAGGTAAGCCAGCAGCGTCAGGCCCATCGGCCGCCGATAGATGCTGCCTCGCAGCTGAAGGTCGCCCAGTGTGACGAGTTCCAAAGTCGGGGGCGTCATCGGCACACGGGTCATCCTGGCCAGATGCTACCTCCGGGCTGGCCGGGAAGCGATTACGCCTCCATAACGCCCCAGCCACCATGCTCCGGTTCAGGTCGCGTAGACCGTGCCCGGACGCGTTGTGTGACCGGGTCTGCCTCGCTTTTGCGAGGTGGTTGATGGCTTTTTCAGTTCTACGCTTCCTTCCTCTCGATCAGCGCCCCTGTTCATCACCCGTATCCCGGAGACTCTGATGCCGAACGTCCTGTTGGCCACTCCACCGACGACTTCACTGTCGACCGACCCTATCCACTTTCCAAAGCTGACGGCGCGTCAATTTCAGCTCTGGACGATGCTGGCCAGAGGCGACACCAATCAGGCAATGGCACGAAACCTCGGCCTGAGCATCAAATGGGTAGACTGCGCCGTCGGTCTGCTGTACGGCGCGCTCTCCATCGATACTACAGACCGGTCACAGAATCCGAGAGTCTGCGCTGTGCTGCTGTACATCCGCCTGCAGGTCGACCGACCCGGTGGCCAGAGTGCACTTCGGAACCTGACTGAAACCAGGTGAAAATGGCTGGTGACTGACACGAGACCCGTCCCGTTTCTGCGAGGGTCTGTCTTTGAATGCTCCTAGGGTATGGCTCTGCATCTTTCTGAGCGCCCGCACTCTCGTTCGCTTGAAGCTTCTGCACGCCCGCTTGCCTGGGGTCTAGGAACCAGATCCGAATCAGCCGCCGCGTTTATGTTGGACGCGTGCGATCCAGTCCTGTCCTTTTGCCGAGAGTACTGATACTGCTGACGCTGCTGTTCGGTCCGGCGCTGGCAGGTCCAGCCTGGAACACGCAAAATGCCCAGGTCCAGGGCTTCACCGCCGACGGACAGGTGCTGACCGTACCAATCGGGCCGCAGCCCCGGGGCCTGCGGCCACAACTCGACCTGCACGATGCCCGTACGGGGGCGATCACGCGTGCCGTCGCCCTTCCCACTGCGACCTTTGCCCGGCTCTCCTTCTCACCCGACTTGCGGACCCTTGCCTGGACCTCGATGCCGACCGACGGTCGCTACGACGGCCCCGTTACCCTCTCGGTCCGGACACCGCAGCGCACCTGGCAGTCGTCCATCCCCGGGCTGAGCGGGACAACCGTTCTGGCCCTCAGTTCAGATGGCCGAACCCTGGTGGTCGGCAATTACAACGGATACTTCCAACTGTGGGACGTGGCCCGTGGCGTCCGAACCCGCACGGTTCTCCTGCGCTTCTGGGGCGTGGAGCGGCTGGTCTTCAACCAGAAGGGGACCCGGCTGTTCGTCGGTGCCCGGGAGAACGGCTTCCTCTACGACACCCGCAGCTGGCAGGGTCGGCAATTGCCCTACCCTTACAGCTTCGCCAAGACCTCCGCTGCCGTGGCGTTCAGTCCGGACGGCCAGAGTCTGGCCATCGCCGACGGCTTCCGACCTGCCCGCCTGCGGGACCTCCAGACCGGCCGGGCACAGGTGATTCCCCGGCCGGTCTTCCCTTGCGACGTGGCGTACTTCAGGAATCGTTGCGCCAGTGGACCGATGAGTCTGGGCTTCAGCCAGGATGGCCGGACCCTGATGGTGGCCTACACCGAGGGGACAGTCATCTTCTACCGGCTGCCGGGACGGACGGAATTCCGGCGCCTTCCTGGGATCGGCAGTTACGTCCACTGGTCCCCGGACGGCCGCACGCTGATCTCGGGAGGCTACTACAGCGACCCTCTGCTGGCCTTCGACGTGGGCCTGCCGTGAACATGGCGCTGCTGAGACAACTTCTCCAACGGTATCTGCCTTCCGCCAATCGCGCGAAACAAGCCCGGCGTTGGGTCTTTCCTCCGCTGCTCCTGCTCGGCCTGGCCAGCAGCGTCGGAGTCCAGAGCGAGGGCGCATTGCCTGACGGTCCGGCCGATCAGGTCGTCGTGCGCCAGGACGACCTGCAGGTCGCCGTGACTTCCTCGGACCGGCTGGGGATCTTCACGCCGCAAGGCCAGCGGCTGGTGCTGCTCTCGCCGACCGGACGCCGCCTGACGGACGCCGTGTTCAGTGCCGGAAGCGTCCTGGCGCTGGACGTAACCGGGACGCTCGCGCAGGTGGACGGTCCGCGGGTCAACCGCCTGGGCGAGCGTCTTTGCGGCGCGCTGCACAGCGAACAGATCCCCCGTCTCGCTGCCGCCGGGGAAACAGTCGCCGTCTCCTGCCCGGACGTGCTCCTGGTGGGGCAGCCTGGGAAATGGAAGAAGATCAGGCTGCCGGACCTGTCGGCGACGGGCGATGGGACGGTCGCGCTCAGCCCCGATGCCAGTGAGGTGGCCGTCTTGCGGGGTGCGGCCGTTCTGCGGTTCCGGCTCTCCGACCGGGCCCCCTTCCCCACCATCACCCGTCTGCCTGGGGAAGACCTCACTTTCATGGACGATCCGGTGTCGCCTGCGTCCGCTTCGGCCCTGACCTACGACCGCGCTGGAAAGCGACTGGCGGTGGGCTGGGGGATGAGTTTCGTCAAGGCTTACAACCAATCGGTGACGGTGTATGACTTGGCCGGTGGGAAAGGACGTTCGCTGCCGAGCTACGCCGACTCGACCACCCGCCTGGCCTTCAGCCCCGACGGGACCTTCCTGCTGGCCAACGGCACCAGCATGCCGCGGGTCTGGAACCTTCAAACCTGGAAGCGACTTTCCTCCCCTCTGCCGACCAACACGTACATCGGCGTGAACGGCGTCGCCTGGCTGGGCAAGCAGCTGATCAGCGCCAGCGGGCTCGGGACCCGGGCTTTCACGCTCCAGGGAAAGCGAGGGACGTCCTACGCCATGCCGCATTCACGGGTCAGTCTCGCGGCCTTCAGCGACGACGGGCAACAGCTCGCGCTGGCAGTCGGGGACGGCCGGGTCTTTCTCTACGACTTGAAGACCGGCACACTGCGCTGGACGGTCCAGGCACACGAGTACGGTGTGGCGAGCCTGCGATTTAACCGGGCCGGTACGGTGCTGGCCAGCGGAAACGCCAACGGCGAGGCGCTGCGCTTCTGGGACACCAAGACTGGGGCCGTGCACGGCCCTACTGTGCTGGGTGTACGGAGCATCTCCGGCTTCACTTCGGGTGACAGGGCGGTGGTCATGGGTGGCCGTGTCATCTCCACGGCAGATCTGTTTCAGCTTCAGAGGCAGGTCGAGTTGAGAGACTTGCCGGGAAGAACCTACCGCGCGGTCCGCAGCGAGGGGTCAAGACTCACGCCCGATGGGAAGAGCGTGTGTGAGACGACCTTCGTCTTCCGGGACCGGGGAATGGGCTTCCGCGCCTCCTCATGGGCACTCGGTGGCCTGGAGAGGAACGACTTCGGTCTGACGCTGCCCGAGGAACGCCGCCTGGGCGCGGTCAGTGCCGATTGCCGTGTGCTCGCGGTGGCGGCCTCCGACGTGCTCGGTAAGGAACACACCCTAAGACCGCTGGGGGTCGAAGTCTACGACCCGGCGACGGGGAGAAAGCTCCGGGCATGGTCGGTGCCGCGCCGTGTCACCTCCCTTGCGCTCTCGCTGGACGGGCGGCGAGTGGCCTACCTGGAGGAAGGCCGCACCACCCTGACGCTGGGCGACGTCAAGACGGGCAGGCGGACCTCCTGGAAGTTGCCACCCGGCGTGCAGGACCTGTTCAGTCTTCCCCTGGTCTTCCGGGCTGATGGGCGCGTCCTGCTCATCGGGATCGGTACCCGGCCGGGCACCAGTTTCACGCTCCTGAACGTGCCCTGAGCAGAGAGCCGTCCGGCCGGGCGGCCAGGCTCTCCCTGTCCGTCCCCGAAGTGAACCATGAATCGGAATTCCATTGCCCTGCTTTTCGCCCCGTTGCCTCCGTCGTCCTCGCCACCGACCTCCGGATCTTCCCAACCTTCACCGAGGTGCGGCAGCCAACGAGCCAGGAACTGACCTTTCCAGCAGCCCAGTGGCGCTGGATTCAGCCGGGCAGCTTCTCCCTCGTCGGCGCACTGTCGACGGCCATCTCCTTGCAACCAGCCGAACTCGGACGCAAGAAGGCTGGAGCGTGACCTGGATGCCCCCGGGGCGACCCGCCGTGCCCGCCACTCTCACGCTGGCCGACGACCTGCTGATCCGGTTGACCACCGGCGAGTCTGCCAAGGCCCAGCGCGCTGAACTGGCCTTCAGTGAGCAGCTCCCGGTGCAGGGCGGCATGACCCTGAGGCTGGACGGGGAGAAGTCCGCGAGTCTGGTCTACCGCACGCCCTCTTCTGGAGACCCCGCTACGAGCTGAACCTGATGGCGTCCCTGGGGCATCCTGTCCTGCTCAGCCCCAAGTCAGTTGATTTTCCTATACTGAAACATGCCGGTTCTCCTGCTCTCGGTGCTGTTGGCTGCGCAGCTGCATCTGCCGATGCCTCAGCTGCGCTTCGGACTGTCGACTGAGCAGTGGCAAACAATCGTATCCAACACCCAGGGGCAGATCAGTGCTGGATATCAGGTGACACAAACCCTGCGGACCCCGGTGGGAGAGACGCTCGTGCGGTGGTCGTCCACACCGGCACTTGACCCCAAGGGGCCGCACAGCCTCGGGGTCCAGGTGTACGGGCCGGACGGTACCTTCCGGCACTGGCTGCCGGACACCAGGGCGATTGACCGGGACTTCGTCCTGTGCGGACGGTACCTGGTGGGTGGTCAGAACACCCTGCGGGTCTGGGACACCGGGGCGGGAGACCGGCCGATGGGTCTCCGGACCGGGCCCGCAAGCTCGTCCTTCGGCCAGCTGGCCTGCATGGGACCGAAGACCCTCTCGGTCCTTGGCGTGCGCTACGCGCTGCCCACGTTGACGCCCATACGCTGAGTCGTGCATTCCAGGGCCACAGCGTGGCTTGATCCTCAGGAAACGACGGTTCGCGCAAAGATCTCAAGCGCTTGCCGACGCCCAGTGCAGGTAGACGAACGAACTCAACTGCTGGATTCACCCATAGACACCCTCGTCACCCATCTCGTAAATGCGCATCTGCACCAGTTCTGCCGCGGGGAGCTCACGGCTCAACGGCGCCCCTTGCCCAGCCCAGTGGGCGGCGAACTCATGGTTTCCAGTGCTTGCCGCCGCTGTGTGGAGTTGTTTCCCAAGGTCATACGCTCTTGGGTATGGCGGCGGGCGGGGGCTCCCTTCGCCTTCACCATGGGAAATGAGTCGGTTCACTCTTCCTCTTGCCGGACGACCTGAGATGGCGGATGTCAGTCGTGTCGTTTCCGCGCGTGCGCTCATCAAATGTGCCCGGTACGCTGCGTTCGCAGCCGACTCGGGGCAGAGAATGAATACGGTGCTGAGTTGAACCGCAACTGCACCCAGGGCGAGCGCCGATTTGATTCCAACGCCGTCCACCAGGCCTCCGGCCGCAATGGTCGGCAGCCGGGTTTTCCAGATGAGCAACCGCACCAAGACCGCGGTGCTGACTGCAGGGCTCGCGTTTTGAGGGCGTGCGGGAAGGCCACCGGTTCCAGCGGTGCCGGGACACGGACTTCCTGAAGTACATTAAAGCGTCCATGGTGGTGGAGGCCAATTTCGACCGGGTGACGAAGCACTTCGGGGTGTACCTGCCTGAATGGGGTCTGATTGACGTCGCAACCTGCTTCGAGCCGACCGTGACCCTCGTGAGTGAGACAGGGCCCGAGTAAGTACCTGCACTGCCGTGGCCGTTCCAGAGGCAGTCGAGACACACAGATCACGTCGATTCACGGCGGCCCGTGTGATAAGAACAGGTGATCATGCATATCAACGGATACAGGGCACTTTCCATCATCGTGCCGCTCCTCTGCGTGCTGTCGGCCTGCAGCCAGGCAATCTGCGACAACACGCCGTACTGCCTGAATCCTCCCCACTCGGAGATCCAGCCGTCCGGTACACCCACCACTCCGAATGGAATTTACGTGGCGCCTGGGACGCAGGGGGACGTGGACATCACCATTGGTCGGTCTGGCCTGCCAGCGGGCGATCCGGTGTACTTTGTGCCGGGCTTTGAGGCTCTGCCGGCCGGCGCCCCTCCGGAGCTGCTGGTGTCCACCATGGACGGTATCACGGTGTCCGCGAGCCGGGAGCCCTTCACCAGCGACATGGTCACCGTCCACGTGACCGTGCCGGCCGCTCTGCCCCACGGCCAGCGCTTGTTTGAGTTCGGCGTGAGGCGGGTGCAGTCCAGATACGCGGACACCCGTGGTCCAGCGGGCTTCACACTGAACTACTGAACCTGAAAGAGGCACTGGAGATCAACGTCCGTCTGGGCTGACCTCCTGGATGTCGATGCCGCACGCCTCCCTGAAATCGCCACTCGTTCTCCCCATGGCATCATCAGGTCATGAACGTGCTCGGCTGTGCTGTCTCGGACGCCCTCTGGGCCCACTGGCTCCAGCTCTTCGCCCCTCCAGTCCAGCCGTTCTTCGTCTCCGACGCCCTGGCCAGCAAGATGCCCCTGCTGCCCCGCTGGAC
>Ga0160429_1001506_pt1 | contig 12939 bp, 9 predicted proteins | sample SolpanmetagenomR_FD_108199 | JGI IMG/M metagenome (GOLD analysis project Ga0160429, IMG submission 108199) | Solar panel surface microbial communities from Lawrence Berkeley National Laboratory, California, USA - R | ecosystem: Engineered > Built environment > Solar panel > Unclassified ... | reverse complement strand
GGACATGCGAGGTTTACGACGTTGGCCAGCAGGTATTGTCTCCTCGGGAGGTGCTGAATTAGGCCTTTCGATCATGATGGGAGCCGCTAATGAATTCGATTCAAGATTTGAGGGCGAATTCATTATATCTGGTGGTGGACTGCCAATGTGATCCTGATTGATTGGTGCTTTTATGGTTGCTTCTAGTGATGGGAGAACCTCGTGGGAGGATGCAATGTTGGTCTCGACATTAGGGTCGATGGCCAGTCCATCCTCAGATCCCCGTATTTCTACACTTGGTGTAAGATCGGGAATTTCCGCAGACTCTTGAGCAAAAGTATCAGACACTGACTTGTCCGCTTCATCTTCAACATCCGTGTCAAGGTCTTCCCAACGATCATCCTCCACAACTATATCGTCTCGACCTTCGATATCATGACTTATGATTCGCTCATCTGCATCCTCTAATTCTGATTCGTACTCTTCTGTCTCTTCATCTTCATCTTCTTGCTTGCCGTCCGCTTCTTCTTCTTCTTCCTCTTCTTCCTCCTCGTCTTCATCTGCATTGTCATCTACTCCGATTACTCCTTCTTCTGGTATGTTATCTGCCCCTCCCGATACGCCATCATTATACAGAGTTTCTTGATCTATAACAGTTCCACTCCGAAGTATTATTGGAGGCTGCCAAACCTTTTTATCTAAGACAAACCAATTAGATTACCAAATATCCCACTTGTGAAGTCTTATGCCACTTACGAGTTTCCGGATGTTTTGCTCTCTCCCATGCTGTTGTTCGCCAATCCTGTCCAAACGGTGTCTTTAGACATAACTTCTTGATCGCCTTTTTCGGAGATTCACTTGAAAAACAGCCATTGACGGAGGGTGACCAACCGCGTGGCCTCGGACTATTCCTCACAGATTCTGCACGTATTGTGCCGCTCCTGATTTGATTTGTTACTGGCATGCGCACCCGGCGCCACACTTTACTGCGCAACGAATGCGGAATATTTTGTTTTGCAGTAAAGGGCGAATGAGGAACACGATCCCATGCACGAGCGCGTGATTTTATCGGAATGTTGTGTGGTAAAAGACCGGCCGTGTCATCGTTAGACCATGTAGAATTGAAAGATCCTGCTTCCGGAGCATTTTCTACATCACGTTCTTGTGGATGGAATGTTTCTTGGGACGGGGATTCAGCCATGAATGTGGTAAGAAAGCCTATCAACGCTTACGGCACCAGAGTGATCAGTCGCAACTTTGGTGTCATGTATGAAGAATGGTGACCTTGGAAGAAATAATGTCGTGTGTTGCGCAACTTCACTATCTCATTCAATCACTCGAATCACCAAACGAAAAAATATATCAACAAAACATAGTTCAATCAACACATAACGCGCCAAGACTTTAATTGTGGTTGCTTAGTGATTTTGGTTCACCGTGTCATTTAAACTTTTAGACTTGGTTAGATCAATGGCTATTATTTCTTTATGTCTATATTGCAGATCACGCTACTTAATTAATAGCTTTAGATTTGGTTCAAGAAAGCTCTGTTCAAAGGCGAGCGTAATGGTTTGACATCCTTGTAGAATTCCACAGTTAATGAAGCTCTCTTGGCGACACCTTCGGGTGTGAAATCGAATTTCTTTAATGACGTTAGCTTTTTTAAATATGATAAATGAGGAAAGATATGGGATATATACCTTGTAGACATCCAAGTATGGTCCACTAGCACCAAACCGGTTCAGACCAAACTGTTCGTGACTGTATTTCTCCCATCCCAGAGTTGACAAAGCCTCGAAACTCATGGCTGGAATACCATCTGGAATGACCGATAGTCTGTATTCCTTGTCTTGCAAGTCAAAGACTTCTACACAAGGCATAGAAACTACACGTGCAGTAAGTTGATACTTTTCTTTGAGAACTTTGACGGCTTCTAGAGTAATGGAAACTTCAGACCCGGTAGAAATAAGAGTAATGTCGGCTTTCTCTGCCTCCAGATTCACATAACCTCCTTTGATCGCTTTTTCGACTGTAGAACCTTCGAGGTGAGGTAAGTTTTGACGAGTAAGGGCTAGTAAAGAAGGGGTAGTCTTGCTCGTCAAAGCGACATAGTATGCAGCACTTGTCTCATTTCCATCTGCTGGACGCCAAACCATGAAGTTGGGCAGAGCACGGAAGTGAGTCAATGTCTCGACAGGTTGATGTGTCGGACCATCCTCTCCAAGACCGATTGAGTCATGCGTAGCAACATAAATGACTCGTTGGTGTGAAAGTGCAGAAAGTCTGACTGCACCAGCAGCATAAGAGACAAAGTTTAAGAAAGTACCTCCTGCAGGAATTACAGTTCCATAAGCAGACATTCCATTCATAGCTGCAGCCATGGCGTGCTCACGGACACCATAACGCATATAACGACCAGCATATTCACCAATACCGGTGCTTGATGGCTGGAAGTCCAGAGCAGTCTTCCAACGAGTATTATTTGATCCTGTCAAATCGGCCGAACCAGAGATCAACTCTGGTACAACATCGAAGATTGCTTCGAGCACCGCTTCTGATAATTTACGAGATGCCATAGCTTTGTCAGAAGGCTTGTAGGTAGGTAATTTCTTTTGCCAGCCTTCAGGAAGGTCGCGAGTAAGACGTCTCTTAAGGTCGGCGTGTAAGTCCTTGTGCTCCGTGCCATATTTCTCAAACATTTTGTTCCATTCTTCCTCTGCGGCAGCACCTTTGGCTGCAGTCTTGTGATAAAAGTCGTAAACTTCTTGTGGTACATCAAATGACTTTTCTGGGTCAAACCCGAATTTTGTCTTTACTGCTTTGCAATCATCTTCTTTCAAAGGATTACCATGTACACCTCCAGTACCTTGCAATTTAGATCCAAAGCCAATGGTGGTCGTCAGCTTAATGACTGAGGGTTTATCCTTTACTTGTTGAGCACTGCGGATTGCTGCTTCCATGGCTTCCAAATCAGTGTCACCTTTCTCGACATGCTGTGTATGCCATCCATAAGCTTCGAATCGCTTGAGTACATCCTCGGTAAAGGCACATTTAGTATCACCGTCTGGATAGGAGCGTTAGTGGGGTCAACCAAGCAAAGCAAGGTGCACGAATATTTACCAATGGAGATGTGATTATCATCATAGATGCAAATAAGGTTGCCCAACTGCAGATGTCCTGCCATGGATGCTGCCTCACTTGACATACCTTCCATAGCACAACCATCGCCGAAGAAGCAGTAAGTATAATTGTTTGATATTTCATATCCTGGTTTATTGAATACAGCTCCTGTATGGGCTTGAGCGATAGCCAATCCAACTGCATTGGAGAATCCTTGCCCGAGGGGGCCGGTGGTGACTTCGATACCTGGGGTATCATGTGCTTCAGGGTGTCCTGGACAAATACTATCGACTTGCTGTGTAATTTATTAGATGCAATTTCTTATCGTTAAGATCAACATGTTCTATAACCCACCCGAAAGTTTTTCAAATCGTCCATGCTGACACCGTATCCGAAAAGATGTAGAAGAGCATATTGCAACATACACCCATGTCCATTTCTATTTACTGGTTAGTATTTCTTCCATGTTACCGAAAGCATGGCGGCATACGATAGAACAAATCGGTCTCGATTGAGCCATTCTGGATTTTTTGGATTAAATCTCATAAACTTGTTGAACAACACATGGGCAATTGGTGCCATGCCCATAGGCGCTCCTGGATGCCCGGAGTTGGCCTTGAAGGTAGCATCGACCTGGTATGTCATGCATCAGCAATTGCAAATTTCTATTTTGTTCACCTGAGAGGCGTAGCTCAAGCTGTTAATCGCCAGTCTTAACTCACCGCTAAAATACGGATAGTGTTTACACACTTTTGATCAACTTCACTGTAACCCATCTTGAATAATCTCCAGTAGAATGGTAGACAAGTTGTCAGCTATATTACTCCTTCGAAACAAAGATATGGTAAGGCAAGAGTTCAATGACAGTGCTATGATGTAATACTCTAACAGTGTAAAAATTTTGCCAAGCCACCGCGGGGCCAGACCTGAGCTTAATAATGGGCACCGCACCTGCATTCAAGATGGTCACAAATAGATCTCGAGACTGCTCCAATCATATTAAAGGGTATATATTGTAATCGTGTATATATCTCCTCGATATTATCAATCTGAATAAGTATTTCGGCAAATGCTGGATCCCAGCTTTGTCCGCTGTGATTATATTACATGCTTTCTTCGCTTTTCTTATTTCCGCATATAAGCAGAGTTTCAAGAGAATATCCTAATGTGCATTTAAATGAAGAAAACATCTCGCTTGAGGGCTTGAGAATCGATAATGTTGAGACAGGCAATGGCAGATGTTTGGACCTGACTAGAAAGACGGATCCACACGGCTCATTGCGAGATGAAGTATGGCCAATCAGCAGCACTCTACCACGCCCACACGGCATACCATTACCAGCTATACTTGAGCAAAAGTCATTTGTAACCCTCCGAACCCAATACTCGTCTAACTTAGACCCCGGAGGAAATAAACATGACCAAGCGCGTATCAAAAGTCCTTAGGATCGGACTTCAGAAATCATTTCAAACTACAGACAAAAACTACTACACAAACCTGAGGCAAATGCGTCACAGTTGACATATTGCGAAATCACGTCAACAAAGTCAGCTCAGAACCATCTCGATCAGCATATTCAGTCGGTCAGAAGTCCAGCCGAAATGTCTCTATTAACATTGATCAATTGTACAACACCGAATGCTCGCTCCACTTCATCCACTCAGATCGCTCGATGTGTCAGTCTTCCCCACCAGGTACAAGCAAGGGAAATTTTAGTCAAGTCCAGATCAACTTCAGAATCATCAAACGTGGGTAGCAGCTATTTACAATATCCAGACGACACTATCAAGACTATCGATATTGTCAGTCGTTTTCCGGAACCGCCTGTTCATGAGAGATTAGTACCAATCGAACAAGTTGCGTGCAGACAGTCTGATGCAAAACAATACAAGAATTTAGCAAAATACGAGTTTCATGACCAAAATCCTATAGTCGATACAGTCTACCCACAGAACCAAGTCGTTTCTTGTCTACCGACTTCCTGCAATAAGAAGGTACTACATGATAATCGCAACACAAGTCCGTGTAATGTCGCGAATAAGAAATTCATAGACAATTCAGGGCATACTGACAGCAGTGAATTATCTAAACCGATCGTCCGAACACCATTATGTCCGCATCTCATCGATCGTGCTATCAAGAGTGAGGGATTTTGCTTCCGACCATGGGTTGACGGGACAGGTCTAAAGGCAAACAGAACGTATGATGGTTCTACAAGTCCCTTGTATCTCGAATCAGATCTGAATGCTGTCCATGAACACGAAATAAAGTCCTGTTATATCAAGAAAGCTTTTAAACGTCTACACCAGAGAATATCCTTAAAAACGTATAGGTCAAAGGCAAAGTGTTGGAAATGTAGACTTGGACTCGGCAACATTGGGTTGAAGTAATATGTAGAGTAGTTTATAATCATTACTAGATAAATTCTATACATTTCATCAACATTATATTACACTGGTATCAAAGTATGCGTTGCATTTGTCGTAGTGCCTTGTTGTGAATTCCCAGTTCCGCCGGAATGATTACCATTAGTATGAACATTTGAAACCCCACTACGTACCCCGGCAGCCTCTTCCAATTCAGCACATATCTCTTTCAACATTCCTTCTATATCACCATCATCCTTGATCCCCAACGCACCAGTGATTAATCTTCTGTAATCACCTTGTTTATCCACCAGTCCAGCTAGACTTGTATTCTGCACGATATCTTTGACTAGCGCTACTCTATCATGTTGCAACGTTTCAATCTTTGCAATTAAGTCTTTTTCTTTCTCATCCTCTTCTTCTTCCTCGTCATCATCTTCGTTGTGATCTTGCAACGACGACAAAAGACTCTTCACCTCTTCAATCTGCAACTCTTCGCGCTTCTCTTCGCATTTCCGAATCCCATCGTCGAGTCGACTCGCGAGATCTTCTTCCTCTACGCCGTTGGAACTGTGATCTAATTGTTCATTACGCACTACTAGTTCTCTTATAGCCCGCTTTAGACCTTCAACTTCTTCTCGTCGTGCCTTTACCGCCCTTTCGAGATCGGATATCTCGAGCGTCTTTTCGGAAAGTTGCGCGTCGTAGGCTGCAGCTAGTTTTGTGGATTTGGACGTGAGGAGTGGGAGGAGTTGGGTGTTGAGAAACGAAGTTGATTCTGAAGGCATGGTTTGGAATGAAGATAGAGAGAGAGAAGGATGGAGTGGTGGGGGCATGGATGATGGATCGATTGGGTGAGAAGGGGAGTGGTTGGTCGTCAATGAATGTGGATGTGGAAAGGGTATTGGTTCGACCATGGAAAACAGATTCGGTGATGAATCTCGCATGAGTGAATTGGAAGGTTTTGTTGCAGATGATAAAAGTGATTGACCGTTTGAATTATTAGTGTTGTTGTTATTCAATCTTTGAATGTGAGAGAAAGAATTAGATGCAATATGAGGATCGAGTTGGAATGGTGAACTGGATAATTGTTGTCGAGACGATTGAAGATGTCGACTATCACGTCGACGATGGTTTAATTGTACGATAAGTTCGTCTGCAGTCTCTCCCATATCGTTAGCAATGTCAACTGCGGCGTTACGTCCAATAAGACTTCGAACGCATTTCCTTGCACCGTTACGAGCTGCAATAGTAATGGCCGTATCTCCGTTTCGATCTTGTATGTTTAATATCTTTTCAATCTCTACAGGAGATAGTACTTCTGCCATTTTGTTCAAAACAGCGTCGAGATAATATCTAGCACAAGCATATTTTGATTTTGATGATGTTGAAGAAGCGATATGATGAAAGACTGTACTGCCGAACCAATCTGTGAATCCCACAGTCGGTATCAGCCACCCGGCTAGTCGTTCCATAGTCTTTTTATCGAAGCAGTTCGTAAAAATAACAGCTCGAATGAGTGGAGTTTCACCATTCCTCGACAAACAATCAAGAGAAGCATTCCGACCTATCAGTGTCTTTACAACAGTCAAATCTCCCATTGCAGCTGCCCAGTGAAGAGCAGTGTGACCTTTGTCATCAATAGGACGATCAAGGTTGATACCATCTGGAGGTAACGGTGGTTGATCAGAAGAATCGAGTGGGTTTTCCAACAACATGAAATAATCAAACAATTCTTCTGCCCAGATCTGATGCTTTTCGTCAGCCAAAGACATTACATCATCTCCCGCTCGCTTTCTCTTTCGTGATCCAGTATATTGAGATTGATCTATATAATCGTCGGCAAATGCTTCCGATGCTACCGTCATGTTGTCAGGCGTTTCCGAGCCTTGGAAATGTGATTCATGATCTTCGGCGATATTGTTAAGCACTGTCGTAGTGTCACTCAGTAGACCCTCAACACTTTGTTCATTCGCAACATACCCGATATACGTTTACTTGCCGCCGATTGTCTAGGCGCTCTAGGTTTACTTGGAGCGATGCTGTGCTTGGGTGCAGGAGGTGGACTTTTATCACCAGGGACATAATCCAAAATAAGCCCCAACTTCTGCAAGACATGGTGTTTTTCTGCCAACGCTCTTCCATCTATCAAAGGTATCCAAGTCCCCTGATACTTTCCATAACCACCTTGGATTTTCTCGTGTACTCCTTTTTGAACTTCTCTTTCTAATATTCTCGTTCGAGATGGCTTATCAAGTCCAGCAACTTTCAGGATATGTGTTGCGTTGATCCAGTTGTCAGATCGTCGTCGCATGACATGATCTTTATTATCGACGAAGCATTCATAGACTGGGACCTATGTGGTTGTTATATTAATTTCGCTCCATGTGGAGATGTATGTGTTGGACGGCTCACATTACTATAAGTTGCAGAAAACACCTTGGCTGGCTCTTGGGATGGATTCGCCATTATGCCTGGAATGGAGACACCTGTGTCTTTTCTTCAAGCAAGGAGACTTCGTGTTACAGGAAGACGCGTTTCAATAAAGCGGAACATGACTTTTACGCGTTTGATAGAAGAGTGACGGTGTAGGAAAGTTTTGCCGAAAGTGGTTTCGTGACTGGGCAACTCGAGACGATGGTCGACTTTTAGACTTTGCTCAATCGTGACAGCAGTAGTATGTCGTAAATCGGCAATCTACTCAGAAAGGGCAACATAAACTACATACGCTCATCATGACGGTGATAGAAACTGTAACGGCAGCATTGGGTGTTTCGGATGGGAAAAATGGTACGTAATCTAGCTGTCGGACAGATGTGATGAGGTAATTGACATTTTACAGTAGCATCTCGAGAACAAATGTCAGAAGCAAGATTACCTTTACAGTACAGAGATACATGCGCACACCTTTTAATACCACTCAATCGATGTCGAGTCCAAGAGTATTATCTGCCGTGGAAATGCGAGGTATGCTAACCAGACTGCAACCAGCGATCAATAAGTAGCCTGACTTATAGCACAGGATGAACGACATTCTTATGAAAAATGCCAATATGAGGAATTCAAAAAGCGAGTAGCAAAGATGGACGAATTAAGGGAAGCAAAGGGTGGCGCAAGGAGTAATTAGGAAATCACAGTATAATTTGCATTTGCATCTGCTTTGTAACAAATAATAAAATTAAATGAGACGGTTATGAATATTTATATCAATGTCTAATGTGCATAAGCTCCACATAAGCACAGTATTGTAACTTGGCCAATGTTATATGCGTATGTCTCCATCGTAGAAAAAGACCCTGGTACTTTGACATGGGCTATATCTACTCAATGTTATGTTCTTTGAAATGTTCTTGTTCACCTCTTTGTAAGATCGGAATTTGCTCCAGATGGTGTTGTAGTCGCGTCTTGACAGCCAGACCAGTCACTTCTGTCCACTTAGGCTGACAAGGCATCAAAGTTAATTGCTTGAGGATATTCGAACGTGTATATGGTTCAATTTCGACTTGTTTCTCGGTTGCTGATACTTCGTCTTTCGCGTCATTCAGTCCGTTACTGCATATTTCTAGAATATCAGCAGCTCCCTTCATGGCCTCGACCTCCTGAGATAAAGCTGCGCCAGCATTATCTTTGACAAGTTTATCATTTTGCGTGTTCATAGTCTGTTCGGAAATCATGGTCTCAACAGTTGCAATCGTATTGTTTGCTTTAATTTGCGAGGCAGAAAGAGAAGATGTATTCTTGCAAATCTGCATCTCGTTCTCGGCACCATCATTGGCAAGATTGTAGACCTCACAATGATTACTTTGCTTGAAAGTGATAGGCGCACAGTAACTTACTCCACAAAGTTCATTGAGTGCCATTTCTTGTGCGGTGTGTGGTTCATTCAAAATAGATTCGGATAATACCCCATCCTTGACATCCTTAGTTGGTCCAGGGCTTAAAGCTACGGGATCTACATTCTCAAAAAGAGTATCTACCCGTTCTTGTTCGACTGACTTGGCAGGCGTGTCCAAACAAGAAGCATCTCCAACACGAGCAGTGGCTGTTCGGGCTGTTTCATGCGTATTCGCCATTTTCATTTCAGACGGTTGATCGTAAGTATATTTTATCAGATCATCCATTACAGTCAAGTCACAAGTCTTGATCTTCAGTACTGGCTGTTCATCATCTTGCTGGCATGGATATGAAACCTCAGACTGGCACGATTTCTCAACAGGCTCGTCGAGCATATCACCGTCCGTATCTGTATTCCCTGCAAGTAGGCAGGGTTTGTTGTTGACATGGATGACGGGCCTAGCTTCGGGAATAGTTTCCACATGACGACAATCTGCGCTGAGGATTTCGTCTGTCCCTTGAGGCTCATCTGCAGATGGCCGCCTCCACTCAAAAAGCTGCTGTTCAAACTCTTTTAATTCCTGTTTGGTAATATATTTGTCCGAGTTGGTAAATCTAGCACCACCATTAATATGAATGTCGATAGCATTGGGCATGCCATTATCAGATCTTTCTTCACGGTGCTTGCGTGTACTTCTAGCTTCATTGCAACGTTTTCTGTTCAGCCAAGAAATTCCAGTAAGCTCTTCGAACTCCATCCGCCATGCGCGCAATGCAGTCTCTTTAGGAACATGTGAGCAATGATGGTTCCCATTCTTGAGTTCCACCAATGGGTTTTGAATCCTCGAATGAAAGGCGTAAATGCGAGGCTCACTATTGCTCTCGAGTAGCTAAATTTCATATGAGCTTTGTCCAAACATATCAATGCCTGAACACTTACCGTCAAAGTAGCCCGAGCTGTCATGTTGTACTTTTGATGAGATTTGTGCAAAATGATATTATACTCGAAACCCGACTCATCATGATAATAGTGACTAGCACCTGAATGACATTTAAGGCTTCATGAATATATATAAGTCATGACCAAGACGTCACTTACCATTTATTGTATCAGCATTGCTCAATTTGATACGCTTCTGTGGCTCGTATATCCCAGCGATCTCGGTGAAACTTCGACTCATCAAGGACGAGCGCCGAGTATTTGGCTTGAAGCCGAGTTCTTCGCCATGTTCTGTCAAAGCTGCCATCACACCAGGACGAGAACGTCTTCCATCAAGCTTTTGCGCGTGTCTGTTTGCGTTCTTCTGTTGCCGCAAGGTTTGTCGTGCTCGATCATCGCGTTCTTGGGACTCATGTTTGTATTTGAGACGGAGGTCAAACAATGCATCCCCTTGGAATCGTACTTTTCGTTGTTCCGATAGACAAGCGTCAATCCAATTGGGCGTGACAATTGCGATGCTTTTCTGCTCCAGGACGATTTGTACTAATCAACATTTATCAGTAAGGCAATGCTCACGAGACAGGTGCGGCAAAATTCACTGACCAAGCTTACTCTGTTTCTTCCACTGCTTCTCTGCCACGATCAAATGAGTTGTCGAGCTAGACAAAATGCGTTCACATTGTCCACCGACTCTACCAATCCAGCGTTGATATTGTTCGAATGTACGATTCTCGCCCATATCGCCGTCAAATACGAACAAGCATTTTGCTAGGAAAGGCGCCATGACTTTTGGTTTATATCAAATTGTTGACAATAAAGAGACTGTTTTCGCAGCAAAGAGGAATATTTGAGAAATGTTCAGTGAGAGGTCAGTACAGCATTTCTATCTCTTGGCGAGGTGCAAAAGTGAACCGTTCAATTATGATATTTATCGTAATATGATTGAAACAAAAGTGAACCGTCCAAAGATGTATTATCGCGATATGACTGAAACAAAGGTGAAAGTGCTCAACATCAATCTGCATGTGCCTTTGATTTTCAGAACGGCTCACTAGGTCTCAGAATTGATTTGGAACAAGTCGCCTGTGATGTAATCTGTGAGCGAATCAAAATTTGTCGTGAACAATAACCAAGTTCACAATAGAGCAACAGCTAATCAAAATGTTCAACCTCATTGCTTTCTTCAGGACGCTCAGGTCTTGTCGATACCGCTAAGATCTTTTTGCCGCAGTAAGAAATTCTTTAATTTTGATAACGCTCTGTAACCCATCTTCTTCGACGCCGCTACTGACATCCAAAATAGTGACCTGCCCTTTGACACCTTCAAGTTCGGCCAGCGCGTTAGGTACGTTCTGCGCGGTGAGTCCTCCGGCCAGCATTATTTGCAGCTCGGGGTTCTGCTGCAGTAATAAACGAACTTCTGAAAGATCAACTTGCTCACCGGAGCCGCCCTTACCAGCATCTATCAGTGATAAAGCATGATAGCCATGAGTGTTGATACCATGATCACCGACATTAAAACCATGTATCACAGGTACAGGGATTAAAGATGCCCATTCTAATGGCTCACTACCGTGCAATTGTACTACATCCAGTCTCAAAGAATGGCATTGCTCAATCACATACTCGAGGGGCTGGTCTTGGAAGACTCCGACGAGAAGCGCTCGGTCTCGACAGCGGAAATTGTAATTTGTGGTGAATTCGAAGAAGGTAGTCGATGTGGTCTGTAGAGTGTCACTCGAAGCGCTCGAAGAGACCGCTCGACACGTTTCATGGACTACATCTGAGATCGCTTTTGCAGTAGGCGTGTCGACACATCTGCGTCGCCCCTGTACCAGTATTATACCGATAAGGTCGGCGCCAGCTTCAATGGCACTTTTGGCTGCTTCGACTGTTCGTGTTCCACAGATCTTCACAAGTGGCTGATGAGAAAACAAGGGCTTTTTTCCAGTATTGGATCCGAAGAGATCACTTGCGAACTCTGCAGGATCGTCTGCGCGCATCAATGCCTCCCCTACCAAGACTGCCCCCACTTTACTAGAGATATATGGAGTGAGATCAGCGGCGGTGGAAATACCACTGAGAGCACAAATTATAGTCCCTTCTGGAGCCTTGTGCGCAAGGCGACTTGTAGTGTCCATATCGACATCAAAACTGACGAGATTGCGGTTGTTGACGCCAATAACTTTGGAACCAAGTTCAAGTGCACGTCCCATTTCTTCTTCGTTGTTCACTTCAACCAAAGGCTCCATACCTAATGATCGCGAGTATTTGTATAGCCTTTCTAGAGTATTTGAATCGAGCATCTTGACAATTAAAAGGACAGTATCTGCGCCTGCGAGGCGGGCTTCCAGAATCTGATACTCATCAAAGATGAAGTCTTTTCGTAGAACTGCTGGTCGATTTGGCATGCCTGCAAGCGCTTGTCTTGTTTGTCGCATATCTTCTATGTGACCTTTAAACCAGTCGGGTTCTGTCAGTACTGAAATTACACTGGCTCCAATTCTAGCATACTTGCAAGCCTGTTCCGGAGCACAAGTTGTTAAAGATATGACTCCCTTTGAAGGAGAAGCGCGCTTCACCTCAGCCATGAGAGAACACGGGAAAGGTGATTTTCGAAGACGCTGCACAAAATCGACCAACGGTGGGGCTGTCCCGATATCATAAGCACGCCGTAAATCTTCCATTCGCTGTCCTGG
>Ga0160429_1001504_pt1 | contig 12941 bp, 14 predicted proteins | sample SolpanmetagenomR_FD_108199 | JGI IMG/M metagenome (GOLD analysis project Ga0160429, IMG submission 108199) | Solar panel surface microbial communities from Lawrence Berkeley National Laboratory, California, USA - R | ecosystem: Engineered > Built environment > Solar panel > Unclassified ... | reverse complement strand
TCTACGAAACGAGATGTACCAGTCATGTACCGGAACGTGGAGATCAAGTACTCCAAATTCGGTGTCGATGATTTTGATTTCGAGTATGCATCCTTACCCTTCGCCGTGTGCGCTTCTGATTGTTTCCAGATACTACAACAAGACTAAATTCTCCGGGCTGGAGACCCATATCGCAAACTCCTATGCCAACCCGCTCCTCCAACTGTACCGGTTTATCCCCCTGATTCGCAACCTCTCTTTGAATCACGCCGCGACATCGTGCCTATTCGAGAATTGCCTACTGTGCGAAATGGGCTTTCTCATTGACATGCTGGAAAAGGCAGAAGGCCAGAACTGTCAGGCCACAAACTTCTTGAAGACCTTCAGCAGCTCGTCACACGGTTAGTACGCTCCATTCTCATATGCCTAAGTATGGACTGACCATACATTAGCTGCGTCATTGGGTCTATTGGAAGAGCATCAACCCAGCAGCGCTCTCACCGTCATGATACAGGCGGTTAATCGCTTCTTGCTTGACAAACTTGCGGCCGACTTCCGTCACATGTCCCCCCAGGCAAGCCACATGGATCAGGTATGGGAAGCCTTATCAAAAGATTGCCGTATCTCTGTTAACGTAGAGAAGGCTCTCACCACACTAGCGATGACCACTATACGATGCGCACATTGTACTAGCGAGTTGCAGCGGCCTGGACCTACGTACGTCCATGAGCTGGTCTATCCAGCAAAGGTTGGTTACTGCTTCAAGTATACCCTGACCTCTTTCGCTAACCAAACGTTCATGATCAGGTAGCGAAGGGTGGCCACGGACGCTCTTCACGCCCAACGTTTTCTCAAATCCTTAAAGCGAGCGTCGAGCGGCACGATCAGACTCGAGGTTGGTGTGACCGATGCAAACGCTATCAGCAACTCCACACACGCAAAACAACTCAGAGCGTACCGGCTGTCCTTATGATTAACGCAGCAATTACGAATTCCGAAGCAAAGCAGATATGGGCGACACCTAATTGGCTTCCACAAGAAATTGGCATCATCGTTGACCAAGGCCAATTCTTCTGCTACGAAGGTCAAGACCTGAAGTTGCACGTTCAACGTGGCGTCTTCAACATTCGCGTCTACTCTCTCATCGGCATCGTTGCAGACATCAACAGTGGCGAGCACCAGAAGCCGCATCTAGTCTCTCTTGTCGACGTCGCGCCCTCATCGCGCGATGTGTCAGAAAACAACAATTTCCACCTCTTCAATGATTTCCTCGTTCGACCAACAAGTACTCCCGAAGCGCTGTCTTTCAACTCGGGATGGAAGCTGCCATCTGTGCTTGCATACCAGCTCAAGTCAACCAACCACGCCATTGACGATACATGGAAGTCCAACCTCGATCCGAGCTTACTCTACCGCCGCTGGTCCGCATCCCAAGAAGCCGACCCGACCAAATTCCAACTACTCAACCCTCAGCACGAAGCGCCTGCACCCGGCACCCTGGTGGCCATTGACGCAGAATTCGTCTCCCTTCAACGCGAAGAGATTGAGATTAAAGCCGACGGCAGCCGCGAAACCATTCGCCCCTCCCGCCTCGGCCTTGCCCGCGTCTCCGTCCTCCGTGGCGACGGCGGTAGCTCACCCTCCACTCCCAACCTCAACCCAACACAAACCTCCGATTCTATCACCAATAGCCCCTCCACCACGCCAGACCCAGCGCTAGCAAGAATTACAACAACAACGACGACGACCACGAACAATCGCTCCGGCATCCCCTTCATAGACGACTACATCGCCATCCCCGAACCCATCATCGACTACCTCACCCTCTTCTCGGGCATCCACCCCGGCGACCTCGACCGCAGCAGCTCCCGGCACACACTCGTCTCGCTCAAAGTCGCCTACAAGAAACTCTGGCTCCTCCTCAACCTCGGCTGCGTCTTCGTCGGCCACGGCCTGCCCAAGGACTTCCGCACCATCAACATCCACGTGCCCAAACGCCAGGTCGTCGACACCGTCGACCTCTTCCACCTCAGACGCTACCAGCGCAAGCTCAACCTCAGGTTTCTCGCCTGGTTGCTCCTCGGCGAGGAAATCCAGACCGACGTGCGCGCTGGGCACGATTCCGTTGAGGATGCGCGTACCGCGTTGAGGCTGTGGGAGAGGTATAGGGTGTACGAGGAACGTGGGCCTGAGGCTGTCGAGGATATGTTGGAGTGGGTTTATGCTAGGGGGAGGGAGGTCGGGTTTAGGGCGCCTGGAGCAGCGGCGGCGCTGCAGGCTGCTGCTGTGGGAGCTGGGGCTGCAGGTATTGCGGGGAACAGTAGACCGCAAACACGGCAGGGTAATAGGGCTGGTGGGACCGAGACGCCGGATCTGACGTTGGGGAGTCTGACGCCGGGCAGGGCAGAGGTGCCGTTTGGACAAGTGCTCGCTGGGAGGGGATTTGGCTTTGGTGGTGCTGGTGCTGGGGCTGGGGGAAGTCCGATGAGGTAAGTCTCGTGGGAATATGCGACGGCGGTTCATGTGTGCAAAGAGATCGGTGCTTGGATATGCGTCGGGTCGGGGGGTGTGTGCAGGTATGGTAGCTGTAGCTTCCGTTGTTAAGTAAAGCCGGCTCAGACCCTGAAGTCTTCCACCCTTTTCATGATCGAAACCTTCTTCTCGCTGTGAAATTTGTTCTCTTCACTCTAACGCTTTCTTCATATCTTTAGGACAGATCACTGGCTTGGGACGTGGGAGCTATTGTCCTTTTTTTCGGAAGAGTCATGAATATAGCGTATTTGAATCACTGCACAATGTCATCGTTGTTCGTATAATATCCCATTCTCGTTTCTCATTTCTCAGCCTCAGCCTCTCCACCCAAGCCATGTACACAACCAAAGAGATCGGCACCCTCTTGTATGCACCCAAATCAATTTCATGAGTACTGACCCAGGGGGCAGAAGAGAAAGCAAAGGCAAAGAGCAAAGCCAAAGCAAGCAAGCAACCAAGAATTCCTTGTTCCGAAGCTGCGCCTCGCCTCGCCACGCCACGATCGAAAGCCCTCTCTGTGCACCGGCCGCCCTGTTGAGAAGGGGAAGAAGAATGTGGACAGCGGGGAAATAGCCAAAAAAGGTTTGAGCAACGCCAAAGACCATACCCAGAACAACCTGAGAGCGCCAGAGTATGTAGATGGGAGACGTCCCATGTCGCGAGCCCAAGCGGAGTCATCATATCCTGCAGGACCGCAGAGGTCACGGTACGGACAGAGTGAAGCAAGCGGAGAGGTAGAAGTCGCATGTGGGGCCAACTACAGCTCCTCCATATTGCCGGCCGGCTCCTCGTCCTCACCAGACTCGTAGCTGCCGACACTGCTCATCTCGCTCTCCTCATCCGAGTCCTCGCCCGCTTCGTCGGCGGCTTCTTTGGAGGCGTATTTGGTGACGTATTCTGCAATGTACAGTGTTAGCCATCTCAACCGCTTCATCGATATGTACTCCTTTTACAGAGTGATTTTGTTGTTTTGTTGTTCAGGGGGAGTGCGAGAAGATTCACCTTTGACTTTCGCCTCGTACTGCTTCGGCTCCCTCATCATCAGCGCGGCGGCCTCGCCGTTGAGCGGATCGGTGGGGTTCGGGTAGCGCAGGAGCTGGGGGAGGAAGACTTCGAAGATGTTGATCATGTCGTACATGGGGGACCATGTCTGGTTGATGACGTCGAGACAGACTGAGCCGGACCTGGGAGGGACGGGTCAGAAGGTCTTCTATTTGAATGCAGAAGGGTGGCGTACAACTCGTCAATGTTCGGGTGAAAGATCCTGTTCACAAAGCCGATGCTGGGAGATTTGTAGGGATACTGGTCGGGCAGCTCGACGTGTATCTTCCAGAGGCCGCTTTGAAATGGCGCTGGAGGCGAGGTTAGCCGTTAGACCGGGGTGGAGGGAGGAGAGAGGCCATACTCTCTTCTGGGCCCTTGAAGCGGACATAGAATTCTTGCCTGGGAGAGATTAGCACCAAAAGTAGTGAAAAGCGGGGTGACTGTTCGCGTCAGTGCGATACGAACACTGTGAAGCGTCAGTATGCCTGCCCTCGTCCCATGTCGGACATAATATAACGTACTGTTGTCATTGACCAGCGTGACCTCGTAGTCGCTCATAAGCCTGTCCGTAAATCCCCTGTCAGACTCGTGCTCGACCGTGTTGACTGAACGCCGGATTCCGGCAGGATACGGAGTATCAGGAGTAGACGTACATCCTGTGTAACTGTTAGCGGGTTTCGTACAAGAGGTCGGAGGAGATGCCTACTTCATGACCTATGTGCATTGCGAAGTCGCCAACAATCAGCCGTGCCCTATAGGTTGTCCATAGCGTTTGCTCTCTTTGTACTTACATCAGTCTCAATCCTCCTCTTTGGGCTACTCATCTTGCCCGCTTGTCCTGTCTACGAGCCGAAGGGAGTAGTGATTCGCTCAAGGGAGTGTGTTTGTAGGGAAGTGTGTGGTTCTTGGAGTTGGTCTTTTGTCTTCTCTGCCAGTCGCGTGGTCTGCTATCTTTTCGTCACGAGAAGTCCGCTTATCGTAGTTAATCTCCGCGTTGGTCGATGCTCCGCTGCCGGTTTCAGAGGCGGGTTGTCTTTGTTACTGGTTGTCGGAGAGGAACGTTGTGCGGATGTCGTTCACGTCTGAGATACTCTCAAGCTGTCGCAGGACTCTGGTCAGTAGCCACAGGGAAGTGTAAAGTTGTATGAGTGAGAGCTGTCGTGGTTGTAGTTGTGGAGTGAATGATCGGCAGTGGAGACCACGAGGTCACATGGGTCCGGTTAGTCACGGTCACGGTCACGGTCACGGGCCGTGTCCCTCGTCATTGCATTACTGACGAGCCGATACAGATCTGCAAGGCACAAAGAGTCGACTGTCGAGTAGAGACCACCCTGTTGGTTTTGCACATTATTCAAGAACGGAACCTTTGGTTGTAGCCGTTTTCTCAAGGAACGGGAGGTTGGATCCCTCTGATCCAGGGAACGTGGGTGCTTTGTTGTCAAGCTGCTTTCCAGGACGTTTGCAAAGCCGGCAGATAGTGGCATATCATCCAGGTTACACGCAAAACCATAGGTTCAAGATCTTCTATGGGAAAGACTGCGACCCAAGGATGCGAACCCCATTGTGGAAATGCTTCCTTGGGCCTTATGAGCATTCCAGCCATATCGCTGCGGCACCGCGTCTAGCAATCAACATGCTGGCCGAACGTATCCCCTCTAACAAGAGTGACGCAAGGTTTGTGCAGCATAAGAGCATCCTCATATTCCATCCTAGCAACACTTTTCATCACCTCCCCGAATCTTCATCCGCCATGTAGATATACAGTGCAGTGCAGTACAGTACAGTACAGTAGAACAATATCAGTGGGAGTCCCGAACCCGAACGGTCCTCGGTCCCGCCTCCCATTGACGTTAGCTCCGATTCTCGGCCAGGCCGTTTTCGTTCTAGAGCGCCTTCGCTTTTCCCCCTCCCACACAGCTACCGTACCTACAGTAGCAGCCGAGCTTCACGGAACGCGTGCCTTCGTTCTCAACACCACGACGCAGAACATATCACGATCCCACCATATAACCCCAACTTCAGCCCAGACAATCCCGAGATGGAAGTCAGTCTTGCTGTGAGAGGTTCTAACACGCCATACTCCACAACCATTGGTATCGAATCCACCACAGAACGCCCACCATGAGCGCCGCAACAATGTCACGAGCCTTCAACAAAGCACGAATAATACCCTCACCACTATCACAACATGTCGCTCCGCCCTCACTTCCTTACCGCCTCCGCCTCGCCTCCCCCTCCTCCCACTCCATCCTCTCACCCTCCTCCTCACCACGGCCACACATCACAAACAACCACCAACAAAGCCGCCACTCCTCCCATTCCCCCTTCGGCGCAACCTCCTCCCGCAAAAAAGTCACCCTCCACACCCTCCAAAACCTCTACAGCAAAAACACCCCCATCACCATGATAACAGCCTACGACTTCCCCTCCGCCCACGTCGCCGACCACGCGGGCATGGACATGATCCTCGTCGGCGACTCCCTCGCCATGGTCTCCCTCGGCATGTCCGACACCTCTGAAATCCTGTTGGAGGAGATGCTCGTCGCGTGCCGGGCCGTCGGACGGGCCGTCACGGGCGCCTTCGTCGTCGGCGATCTGCCTATGGGCAGCTACGAGGTCAGCCCGGCCCAGGCGGTTGAGAGCAGCGTCAAGGTGATCAAGCAGGGGAGGGTCCAGGCTGTCAAGCTGGAGGGCGGGAGGGTGATGGCCGGCACGATCAGACGCATCGTGGATGCTGGTATACCTGTTCTCGCCCATGTTGGGTTGACACCCCAGAAGCAGCATTCGTTGGGCGGGTTTAGGGTGCAGGGGAAGTCGACTGCTTCGGCGCTCGCGCTGCTCGAGGATGCGCTCGCCGTGCAGGAGGCTGGAGCCTTTGGGGTCGTGTTGGAGGCGGTGCCGGCCGAGGTGGCCGAGCTGGTGACGCAGAGGCTGAGGATACCGACGATTGGGATTGGGGCCGGGAGTGGGTGTAGCGGGCAGGTGATTGTGCAGACGGATATGCTGGGGAATTTCCCGCCTGGACGGTATCTGCCGAAGTTTGTGAAGAGGTATGGCGACGTGTGGAGTGAGTCGCTCAGAGCGATTACGCAGTATGGGGACGAGGTCAAGGCCGGGCAGTATCCGGCGAGGGAGCACACCTATCCGATGAAGCAGGAGGAATTTGAGGACTTCAAGCGGACCGTCGAGGAGGTCGAGAAGACTCCCTTGGTTGAGTAAGCGGTGGATCCCTTGCTCCTTTCTGGTCCTTCTGTTGCTGTATACCCTACTGTCGTTGATACACTTTTGGCGTGCATGGCATGGCGTTGTCGCTTTCATCATCAAGCGTACTAGAGTATACTCTTAGCAACCCTGATCAATCAGAAACAGCTGTAATGCATACATCCGCCCTCCCACCCCCCACACTCAACCATAAGCAGGCGTAACAGCATACGTCACGTGCAACTCATCCTTGGTCCTAAAACACCTCCACAAATTCCCAACCTGCTCATCCAGCGCGGGCGCAAACACGCTGTTGACATAGCAAAACACACTCTCCGTCTCCTTGAGCTTCAGCTTCCGCCGCACGCTCTTGACTACCGTCTCGAAGCGCTTGGATGCTGAGATCTTGAAGATGCGTTGGCTGAGCTGTGGCGCTGAGGGGCCGGGCTGTAGTCGAATCGTTACTGGAGGTGGTGTGAGTGAGAGAATGGTACTTTGGTGGGAAGAGGGTGATAATGTATAGAAAAAAGTGCATACCTTTTTCGACGCCTAGATCCCCGGCACCCTCGAGCGCCTCGTGCGCGTCTCTGGGTAAGCTGGTGAGGACGACGCTGGCGGCCATGGTGATGGGGAGGTCTGCATCGTTGCCTTCGCTGGGGTCTTCGATGTCCGTGGTGGGATCTATCGTTGGGGACTCGGGGTCTGCTGGTTGCGATGCTGATGCTGAGCGTTCGGGTTTTGTGCGGTCGGGGACTGGAGACATTGAGAGATGAGGGTGGAAACTGTTGAAGTGATGTGCTCTGGTGTGTGTTTTGCTATGGTGTAGTAAACTGGGGAGAAAGTCTGAGACTCTGGGATCGTTGTAAGTAATACGAGCGGATCAAGCGAATGCCACGGGCTCGAGGAACGTATGCCGACAAGGAACTGAGACGAAATGCTTCTTCACGTTTTCAGGTCACTGTACTGGTCAACACAGAGTTTTCCTATTCGGAGTGTATGTTGTATTGACGCTTGCAAACATCAAGTGAAAGCGGGAGCGTTCGTATTAGATCCTTGAGGACCAGCTTGATGACCATATGGTCAGAATCTATATAGTGCACAAGGCAGTCTTTTGGCAGGCGCTTGTTTCGAGCTTCAATGTTGATAGATACTCCATGTCCCATGCGTGGTATAAAACTATGCCGCTAAACGCTGTACAGGAATCGAACCACCCAAAACAGTATCACAGCGAGCAATGCACAGCCAGCGGTCCTCCTTGGACCAGGCATTGCACAGAAGAATGCCATGATATATACACATGCAAACACATCTATGCCTGTCTTCGTTCTGTCTCCCAACGCGACGCCACCTTACAGATAGCGGGTAAACAAATAAACGCCCAGAAGCTTGCATCACCAGCACCGAGCACCATGATTAATGGCAATTTGGGCCACGTGTTGATGCAGGGTATCCGCGAGGAGAATGCACCAGCAATGTTATCATACGGTCGAGAATAGAACGCTGTTCGTCCAAAATTAGGTCCAACTGCATAGGTCGGCAGATTACTACGTCCAGGCTGTTCGAATCTGGGTGTTGATTTTGTTCTTTCCGAAGGGTTCGGTGTTATAGTTTCCTTGGTCGGTCAAGGTGTTTGAGGAGGTTGTCCAGCTCCGTCCAATTCTCATCGGAAATGGCGAACTTGCGATGCTTTCGTGATGTAGTGTGCTGCCCATTGTTAGCTTCGGTATCAGCGCGCTTGGTGCTGATTGACCTACCTCCTCGAAATCATTGAACTTTTCTCGGCAATTCTCGCAGTAGCCGGGCTTGAGCTCCTTTTCTGCGGCCTGCTTCTTCCTCTTGGCCGCCACAAACTTCTTTGAGCTCAACTCATCCTCGGAGTCTTCGTGAATCTGGCCCAGCGTCTCCTGAGCTTTGCGTTTCGCGGCGCGGGGTGGTCCACGATCTCCGTTGATTGCCGCTCGTACATCATTCATGTAGGACGACGGAATGCTGTTTGCGGAGGGCACGCTGTTCTTTTCCAAGATCTTTCGTTTCAGCTGGTTGACCTCTTTGCTGGAACCTGCCCGTGCGCCAGGGGCAGCAGCAGTTGAAGAGATCATCTGCGAACGGATAGCGGAGGTGACATTGGAAGGCTGGACTCCCGAAGCAACGGGCTCACCACCGGCATACCGAGGCAGTTGACGTAGACTGGCTTGCGCACTGCCGAATAAAGGAGGCATGCTCTCAGTACTAGCTGTCCTCTTCACCGGGATGGTTGGCGGCGGATCCAATGGCTTCATCATTGCTCGCCTTGCTGCCTCTGTTGCTGTTGAGGCTTGGCGTCTTGCGAAGTTGTTGTTCTCTCCAAGCACCTGCCTGTCCGCAGTATGATTAGCGACGCGATCCTGGGCAGCGTCCATCGCAACAGCAGCACGAGTCCTAGGAGGCGGATCCACAGATACTTTGTTGGTCTGAGCGGCTTCTAGCCTTTCTCGCAATTTCGTGCGAGCAGCAGTGGGATCTTCTACAAAAGGACATCGACCAGGACCAGTATATCTCAATTGGGGCCATTTGCCGTCCTCTTTTGCAACCTTAGGATAATCGCGGACCATCACAGGCCGAGTCTTCTCGTCCCAGTCATGGATGTAGATATAGTACCCTCTGAATTGAGTCATATCCTGCGTGGCCACGGTGGGGTCACGGTCTGCTGGTCCATTGACCTTCTCATGTTGTAACAGACGTTGCAGATCAGCCTCTTTTGAAAGCTTGGTGGTGGGAACGCCAGCTGCAGCGCGGGTGATCTGAGGCTGCGGTACCTGTTCGCCTGTGTCTGTATTGAACATGGTATGCATCATCCGCTGAAGCTTTTCCAGCGCCCAGATCTTCATTCCCATATCGCGTGCCTTGTACAGCACATCTCCACTACCAACCGACGGTTTGCGTGGATCAACATCTTGCAGCGCGCTTGCAACCTGAGGCTGAGCTCGACGTGCTCCTGGTGCTTCAAATGTAAATTTGGATTTGGGATGGTGTTGTTGCTGATCCAGCAGCACTGGGTTGATAGTCTTGGGGGCTGCATTGTTGTCGTTGGCCACGGCTGCATGGGAGGAAAGCTTGCTGCCGGAGCTCGAGCTGTCTACATCGGCCGGAATTGGACGCGTTGTGACAACGTGCGTGACCGCTTTCGAGAAGAACTTCTCCTCTCTCTGGGAAACGTATCAGAAACTTGTTCGCAGTCTGGATGTATCAGTGATGACTTACAGCGCCCAGTGACTGAACCTGCCGCGAAAACTTGGCCTTGACGTCTTCCGGCACGCTCTCAAAATAGAAGACAAACTGTGGGAAGACCTTCCGGTAGTGTCTCTGCCATTGACGTATGCTCTCCAGGTTCTGCGTTGTAGACTTCTGCACCTTCTCTACCTTCTCTGGTGACTTGGAGACTTTCGCAGCTTCCAACTTCTGTCGTAGCGTCGATGGCGGGTTGTAGCCAGCCTTGCGCAGGAGGGCATTCCGGCGAGCATCTTCATCTTCAACAGCAATGATCTGCTTCTTCGTGGGCGGTAGCTGTGGGTATGCGAGCTCTCTCTGATCAGTCGCGTGGGATCTTGCCCGTTTGGTAGCGGCAGGAGCAGCAGCGGCTCGCAATGGAGAATTGGCGGCGTTCGGATTGTTCGCCAGAGGCAGCCTCCGACTCGTCATATTTGAGAGGAGAGAGGGTGACGGTGGAACATATATTGCGGCCATGTAAGGATAGCGAGGCGTCACCTGCTTTCAAGCAACCTTGCCGTGAGCGGGTGGAGGGGCAGCTGCCAAAACGCGAGAGGAACACGTCGAATCAAACCGCGGTGGACGCCATTGCGAGCGAAGTTGTACGCGACGAAAGGTGAAAAGAAGAAGAACGGTCGGTCAAGAACAAGAGCAGGAGGTTTGTAGCGAAGCAGCAGCGAGTATATGAAGCTTCGCGCTTTTGTTGTTTGGTATGGGAAGCGTCAAAGCTCTGGACGAAAGCACGAACGCTCGATGCCAAGATGGTAGTCCCGTCGTATGGCAACCCGGTCCATAACGACAATTCCTATACCCACAGTAACAAGCATTCTCTTGTTCAAAAGCCCATGGAATGACCTATGCGTGCGTGGAGAAGAGCTTGAGCCTCAAATCTTGTTACGACTTCACCTCAAGGCTTTCAGAAGGTCGTTTGCTGCGAGCGGTCACATACCGTAATGCATTGTTGACCACCTACAACTATACATACGCCACCGGAGCAACCAATATCGGACGGATCGCTATACCGGAGACGTAGAATCCGCCGAAACGACTCGCTCGCAGACACAGGTTCAAACAAACGCGGAATGGACAGCACAAGCGCTGCGTTCTGATCGTCTACAAGAATGCCTACAAATTGATTCGTTTGACAACCTCCTCTGCAAGCTCCAAGAACACCCTCGCCTGCTCGCTGTCTGGATCAGCCACGACGCTCGGCTTCCCTCTGTCTGCGTCTTCGCATATACTTGGATGCAATGGTATATCCGCAAGCATGCTGATGCCCAACTTCTGGCATTGCTCTCTTACCTTCTCCGCGCCGCCAAATATATGCGTGCCATGACCGCATTCTGGACATTTGAATAGACTCATATTCTGCACCAAGCCCAGTACCTTGACTGGCTTGGGTAGCTTCCGGAACATCTCCACTCCTCTCACACTGTCGCCCAATGCAAGAAACTGCGGTGTGGACACGATGATGGCGCCGTCCAGTGCAATCTGCTGCGTGATTGTAAGCTGAACATCGCCGGTCCCTGGAGGCATATCTAAAACAAGGACGTCAAGCCCGCCCCAGTCGACTTCGTGTAGGAGCTGCTGCAAGGCCTTCATGACCATCAACCCGCGCCACACGATCGGTGACGCGGCCGGGACGAGGTAGCCCATAGACATGGATTTGAGGCCATAATTTGAAAGCGGTATTAGCTGATTATCTGCAGTTTCAGGAGTCAGACATCTTCAGAGAACAGTTTCGAAGCATCTAATGCTGTCTAATGGAAGGTCAGGACACGGACTGACTGTTAGATAACCTGGGCTCGCCGGACAGATTCAATAAAGTAGGTATAGAAGGACCGAAGATGTCGGTATCCAGTATACCCACGCGGTGACCTTGTCGCGCGAAAGAGAGGGCCAAATTGACTGCGATTGTCGATTTGCCGACGCCTCCCTTTGCAGATGATACTGCGATCACCCTTTTGACATCCCTTATGCTGCGTTGTTGCGGCAGTCCTCGCTGCATGCGAGGGATTTGTGGAGGAGCGCCTGAGCGCGGAAGTCCCTTCAAACCGTCAGAAACCAACAATTTGCAAATCGTATGGTCACACAAACCAACGGATTCTCATGCTGTAAGCTTCTCGCGATGGAGAAGCACCGTCTTTGCATCGTCACATGTTTGTTTGGATCTTACATGGGCGAGAAATGGCTCGGACAATAGTGGCGGAAACGGATCGACGGAGCAGCGGAATCGCCAAGAGTTTCCACTCTGACGGGCTTGACCTCCAAAAAGTTTCGCTGGAAGAATTTCTGCGCTGCACAGGATGCCCTTATCTAAGAATAAGAGGAGCTTGGCCGAGCAAATAGCTGACGTAGAAGACCCCGTGCCCAGAGGTATTCATCCTTGGAAAGAAACCGTTGCATACACTTACATTAAGCAGACTTCGATCCGGAGGATGCTGGCGAATCGAACGGTTACGATGAGTCTGATACGGACGCGCCTCTAGAAGACGGTCCCAATGGAAGAGAGCATTATGAAGCCGTCGGAAAAAGTAAACTTCGGAAGCGCGACATCGCTCCTTTGGGACCGCGGTATGAAGGTATTCGAGTAAACCGCAACGCTGCGTTGGTGGAGGATGAGGACGATCCTTTCGGCAGGGTCGAATATAATGGAGAAGAAAGTGACGATCAGAACCCGGAAAAGCCCAATGGTCTTCAGCGAGACGATGCAGAAGATGACGGTAGCGAATATGAGTCGAACATCAAGGGCGAGAAGGATGGCATTGCAGATGCGCGGTTTGATCCGGAGGACGACATATCGGCCGAAGCGACGGGAGACAGCGATAGCGATGAAGGATCAACAGCATCACAACCTCAAGACGACGGCGTCGACAGGACGGAGCTACGGAAGATCATGGCAGAAGAGCAGAAGAGCGTTGCCGCCACAATTTCTCAAG
>Ga0160429_1001503_pt1 | contig 12942 bp, 11 predicted proteins | sample SolpanmetagenomR_FD_108199 | JGI IMG/M metagenome (GOLD analysis project Ga0160429, IMG submission 108199) | Solar panel surface microbial communities from Lawrence Berkeley National Laboratory, California, USA - R | ecosystem: Engineered > Built environment > Solar panel > Unclassified ... | reverse complement strand
TGACGTCGGGCGCGCAATCGGACATCGAGCAGGCGACGCGCCTTGCCAAGATGATGGTGACCCGCTGGGGCTTCAGCCCCGAGCTCGGCACCGTCGCGTACGGCGACAACAACGACGAGGTCTTCCTCGGCATGTCGATGGGCCGGCAGCAATCGGTGTCGGAGTCGACCGCTCAGAAGATCGACGCCGAGGTCCGCCGCCTCGTGGAGACCGGCCTGGAGGAGGCGCGCCGCATCCTCGCCGAGCACAAGGACGACCTGGAGGCCCTCGCGCAGGGGCTCCTCGAATACGAGACCCTCTCGGGCGAGGAGATCCGCAACCTGCTCCGCGGCCAGCCCCCGATCCGCGACGGTGGCGACGTGCCGCCAACCCCGGCCCGGGGCTCCTCGGTTCCCTCGGCGGGCCGCGGCCGGCCGAAGGAGAGCGACGGCGGGCTGGAGCCGCAGCCGCAGGCCTGACGCACGGGACAGGACGATGATCGGAAGGGGCGCCGCGAGGCGCCCTTTTTCGTGGTCGATCCCTCGGGTGGGCTTCGACGATGTTTGCTGGGCTGGACGCGGCCTTTCCTCCCCCTCCCCGGGAATGGACGTCGCGTCTCCGGTGACAAACCGGGTCTCCTGTCGGCAATCGATGCTGTCCGCTGAGCCGGTCGACTCCGCGTCATCCGGCGAATCGGAAACACAGACTCCTCCTCCACGCAGCGCAGCCTAAAACCCCGATGCCGGTCTCGACCTATCTCGTCGTCGCCCTCGGCGCAGTGGCGGCCGGCTTCGTGCAGGGGCTGTCGGGCTTCGCCTTCGGGCTCACGGCCCTGTCGTTCTGGGCCTGGGTGATCGATCCGCAGCTCGCCGCGGTGCTGGCCGTCTCCGGGGCCTTCACGGGCCAGATCATCGCCGTCCTCTCGGTCCGGCGCGGCTTCGAGCCCAAGCGCCTCGCGCCCTTCGTGCTCGGCGGTCTCGCGGGCATTCCCCTCGGGATCCTCCTGCTGCCCCGGCTCGACGCCGATTGGTTCAAGGCGCTCCTCGGCGCCCTGCTGGTGGTCTGGTGTCCGGTCATGCTGGTGGCGAAAAACCTGCCGCGGATCACGGCCGGCGGTCGGCTGGCGGACGCGGCCGTGGGCCTCGGCGGTGGCCTGATGGGCGGGCTCGGCGGCTTCACCGGGGTGCTGCCGACGCTCTGGTGCACCCTGCGCCGCTACGAGCGCGACGTGCAGCGGTCGGTGATCCAGAACTTCAACCTCGCGATGCTCGGCGTGACGATGGCGACCTATCTCGCCTCGGGCCTCGTCACCCGCGCCACGCTGCCGATGCTGGCCGTCGTGCTGCCGGCGATGCTGATCCCGACGCTGCTGGGCACGCGGATCTATCTGGGCATCAGCGAGGCGGCGTTCCGCCGCCTGGTGCTCGGCCTCCTGACCGTCTCGGGCCTCGCGCTGATCTCGGCCTCGGTGCCGCGGCTTCTGGCGCGCGCCTCCGCCGGGCGCCCCATTTCGACCGCCTTTGTCGCGGAGCACCCCGATTCACCCTGGCGGCCGATGAGCCTCCGTCGGGTTCGGTAATCTGCTAGGCTGTGTCGGGTCCGCGGCCCGGCATCGGAGACGTCATGGCGCGCAAGTATTTCGGAACCGACGGCATCCGGGGCCGGGCCAACGGGGTGATCACGCCCGAACTCGCCCTCAAGGTCGGTCAGGCCGCCGGCCTCGTGTTCCAGCGCGGCGACCATCGCCACCGGGTGGTGATCGGCAAGGACACGCGCCTGTCCGGCTACATGATCGAGACCGCGCTGGTGGCGGGCTTCACCTCGGTGGGCATGGACGTGCTGCTGCTGGGGCCCGTGCCGACGCCCGCCGTGGCGATGCTGACCCGCTCGATGCGGGCCGATCTCGGCGTGATGATCTCGGCCTCGCACAACCCGTTCGAGGACAACGGCATCAAGCTGTTCGGGCCCGACGGCTTCAAGCTCAACGACACGATCGAGCACCAGATCGAGGCGCTGATCGACGCCGACATGCACAAGCGCCTCTCCGGTTCGAACGATCTCGGCCGGGCCAAGCGCATCGAGAGCGTGCATGCCCGCTACATCGAGTTCGCCAAGCGCACCCTGCCCCGGCAGGTCACCCTGGAGGGCCTGCGGGTCGTGGTCGACTGCGCCAACGGCGCCGCCTACAAGGTCGCCCCCGAGACCCTGTGGGAACTCGGCGCCGACGTGATCGCCATCGGCACCGAGCCGGACGGGTTCAACATCAACCGCGACGTCGGCTCCACCGCCCCGGCCGCCCTGGTCGACATGGTCCGCGAGCGCCGGGCCGATATCGGCATCGCGCTGGACGGCGACGCCGACCGGGTGCTGATCGTCGACGAGAAGGGCCACGTGGTCGACGGCGACCAGCTCATGGCCGTCGTCGCCCGGTCCTGGAAGGAGGACGAGCGCCTCACCCAGCCGGGCGTGGTGGCTACCATCATGTCGAACCTCGGCCTGGAGCGCTACCTCGGCAGCCTGGGCCTGACGCTCGCCCGCACCGCGGTGGGCGACCGCTACGTCCTCGAACATATGCGCGAGCACGGCTACAACCTGGGCGGCGAGCAGTCCGGCCACATCATCATGTCGGACTACACCACCACGGGCGACGGCCTCGTGGCGGCGCTCCAGCTCCTGAGCGTGGTGCAGCGCCAGAGCCGACCGGTGAGCGAGGTCTGCCACTGCTTCGACCCGCTGCCGCAGATCCTCAAGAACGTGCGCTACAGAGCCGGCGAGCCGCTCCGTCAGGACAGCGTCGTCAGCGCGATCGAGCACGCCCGCCAGCGTCTGGGCGATGGCGGCCGCCTGGTGATCCGCCCGTCCGGCACCGAGCCGGTGATCCGCGTGATGGCCGAGGGCGACGACCGCGGCCTCGTCACCGCGGTGGTCGACGAGGTGGTCGACGCCGTGACCCGGGCCGCGGCCTGAGGAGGAGCCGCCACAGGGCCGGCGGTGCGGGACCGGCGAGCGTCGGCGGAACCTGATCCGGACGGAGGCCGCGCGTATCCCCGGGCCACGTCCCAGGGCGCGTCCGGCGCCGCGTCCCGCTGGTGCGGGATGCGGTCGGGCAAAAGATGGCGCCGGCAGGTCTGCGCAGGCCCCGGATCCCGACCGGCCGCGCCGCAACCGCTGCCCGTAGCCCTCTGGCGGGTTCGCGGCGGGCAGGCTCAGGCCATGTCGACGTAGGCCGCGCGCAGCTCCGGCGGCGCCGTCATCCGCCAAGCCGCCAGCAGCGCATCCCGCAGCGTCTCCTCCGCGCACAGGTCGAGGTCCAGATTGGTCCAGCCGCGCCGGCCCCAGGCCCCGTCGAGGGGCGTGAACAGGTCCGGCTCGGCCGCGCACAGGGCCGCCTGATCGTCGGGCGCGAGGCGCAGCACCACCCGCGCCTCTTCGACCCACAGGGTCGCCAGCACACGGCCGCCGACGCGGAAATCCGGGTTGCCGCTGTGGGCCCCCGCCACCGTCCCGGGCAGCATCAGCGCCAGGATGCGCACGTCCTCGGGGAGCACGGGACGCTCAGGCCCGGCGCCCGGACCGGAGGCGCGGGCGAGGCCCGGCAGCCGGCCCGGGGGAGAACAGAGTACTCACGCCCGCATCCTCGTCGCGAGAGTTGACGCACGGGAAGGTGGCAGCACGTTCCCACGAAAATAAACAAATACTTGCTGATCCGCAGTTTCGATGGGCATGCGGAAAACGCGCAAGCATAAGATTTAACGTTAAGCCAGATTTAAGACCTTCCATACATCCTTCACCATGTACCCCCGAGCCCACGCTGCGTGTCCGGCTCACGAGTTCAGAAGGAAATCTCATGGCCCGCTCCAAGCTGAACGCTTTGGTGCGTAGCCTGACGCTCGCGGCGAGCGTCGGCGCGCCCTGCCTCGCCGTCGCTGCGGATCTGCTGCCGCCGCCCCCGCCCCCGCCCCCGCCGATCGAGGTGGGCGGCGGCTGGTACCTGCGCGGCGACGTGGGCGCGAGCGTCTACACCCGTCCGAAGTACAGCGAGGCCTACGATTACACCGGCTATTCCGACGCCAACCGCTCCTTCGGGAACGTGATCGGCGGCGGCGGGTTCGCGGGCGTCGGCGTCGGCTACCAGTTCACCCCGTTCCTGCGCGGCGACATCACCGGCGAGTACCGCTACTCCACCGGGCTTCGCGGCAGCGAGTACTATCGCGGCCCCGACTTCGACGACGGTCTCGGCTCGTACGGGGTCAACAAGTCGAGCGGCCACTTCGACTCCGCGGTGGTGCTGGCCAACGCCTACTTCGATCTCGGCACGTGGTACGGCATCACGCCGTTCATCGGCGGCGGCGTCGGCTACGCCTTCAACCATGTCTCGTCGTACTCGACGAACCAGCAGTTCACCAGCCCGTCCTACGCCTACGATTACGGCCATCCGGTCTACGGCTGCGAGTGCGGACCGCCCTCCTACAACTACGCGCCCGTCTACGACGCCAACGGCAACGCGGTCTACAACACCAACAGCGGCACCAAGTTCTACAAGGACAAGACGAGCGGCAGCTTCGCCTGGGCACTCCATGCCGGTCTCGCCTACAACGTGACCGACGCGTTCAAGATCGAGCTGGCCTACCGCTACCTGAACCTCGGCAAGGCCGAGACCGGCACGGGCTACGTGCCGTGCTGCACCGGCACCCTGCAGGCGATGAAGGTGAAGGACATCGAGGCCCACGACGTCAAGATCGGCCTGCGCTACTACCTCGGCGGCGTGATCGCGGCCCCGCTGCCGCCGCTGATGCCGGAGCCGATCCCCGGCCCGCTGGTGCGCAAGTACTGATCGAACACCCCGCCCGGCTTCACCGCCAGGGCCTGACGGCGCGGAGTCTCTCCGCGCCGTTTCGCGTTTTGCCACCCGGTCTCGGGGGCGGCTCGGCCCGTCGGACAACACCCGTCTTCCTTCCGGTCTACGCGAACGGAAGCCCGAATGATCTCGCTGGAAAGAAGAAACCACGCCCTAGCAACGGACGATTAAGGTTACTGGTCTATCCCGGTACTGAGGCTTGATCCGCCGTCCGCTCCGTACTGCCAGGACGATCCCGATGCGTACCGTCACCCTTCCGTTCCTGGCAGTTCTCGGCCTCTTCGGCGTGAACACGGCCCGGTCCGCCGATCTGGACTACGATTACCTGCGCGGCGCCGATTACGACCCGATCCCGGCGCCGGTGATCGACTGGAGCGGCGTGTATGTCGGCGGCCATGGCGGCTACACCTCGGCGGCCCTGGGCAGCAAGGGCGCGCTGCAGCCGCTGATCTACCGGGATTCGCACAACACGACGGGCGAGTCCGACTTCAGCGCCTCGACCCTGCTCAGCCCGCCATCGCGGCGCGTCGGCGACATGAGCTTCGGCGCCTTCGCGGGCTACAATGTCCAGTTCGACGATTTCGTTTTCGGCATCGAGGCCGACTACACCCATTTCGGCCGGATGGGCGTGTCGAACGACGGACTCGCGCGCAGCCAGATCTCGGCCGCGGGCATGTACGAAGTCGTGAACCTGTACGGATCCACGGCCACGCGGGTCAACGACTACGGCAGCGTGCGTGCGCGGGTCGGCTACGCCCTGGGCAATTTCCTGCCTTACGTGACCGGCGGCGTGGCGATCGGACGGGCACGCATCGCCGATGCGACGAGCTACCAGAATTACGGGTTCAACCTGACCGCCTACAACGCGAACCTGTCCGGCACGCCGACCTACGTCAACAATTTCGGCTACGCGAGCTTCAACCCGGGCGCGCCCTACAGCGGAACGGCCTTCACCGCGCTCCAGACGCAGTCGAAGACCAAGGTCGTCGCCGGCGTGGCGGGAGGGGCCGGCATCGAATACGCGATCACGCCCAACATCCTGCTCCGTGCCGAGTACCAGTACGTCCTGTTCAACGATTTCGACGGCCACAAGGTCAACCTGAACACCGTCCGCGCCGGCGCCGCCGTCAAGTTCTGAGACCGGGCCCGCGGTCGACGATCGCGGGTCGCGTCCCTTCGTTGAAGCGCACCGCCTCGGGCCGGGCCGGCGACGCCCCGGACGGCGGCTGCGTCCGTGCCGCGCGTCGGCGGAGCCTGACCATGCAAATCCACCGCTTCCTCCGGCTTGCCGCACCTCTCCTGCTCGCCGGGCTCGTCCTAGCGCCGGAGCCTTCCGCGGCCCGGCACCGGCCGCGCATCGTCCGGCACCGGATCCACGTGCGCCCCGTTCCGGCCGTCCCGCCGCCGGTGCTCATCCGGGACTACCTGCCGCGCAACCACAACGTCCCGATGTACAACGAGCCGCCACGGCGGGGCCCGGCGTGGTGAGGGCGCGTCCTCAGCTCTCCAGCTCGCTGTCCCAGTACAGGTAGTCGAGCCAGGTGTGGTGGTACTGGCGGTGGTCGAACTCGGGCTGCCGGTGGTGCAGCTCGTAGCGCGTCGGCCGCCGGGGCGCGTTCATCAGCGGCATGTCGGCCTCGTCGGGGGTGCGGTTGGCCTTGCGCAGGTTGCAGGGCGAGCAGGCCGCCACGACGTTCTCCCAGCTCGACAGCCCGCCCCGGGAGCGCGGCACCACGTGGTCGAAGGTCAGGCCGCCCGAGGGCAGGCGCAGGCCGCAATACTGGCAGCTGAAGCCGTCGCGCAGGTAGATGTTGTAGCGGGTGAAGGCTGGGCTGCGGGCCAGCGCCACGTAGTTCTTCAGCGCCACCACGCTCGGCACCCGGAGCGAGCGGGACGGGGAGCGCGCCTCGACGTCGTAGCTCGCCACCAGGGTCACGCGGTCGAGGAACAGGGCCGTGAACGCGTCCTTCCAAGACCAGAGGGAGAGCGGATTGTACGAGAGCGGCCGGTAATCCGCGTTGAGGACGAGGGTTTGGAGATCCATCATCGGCGCGACTCTTCGGACTGACTCTGACGCGGATAACGCGCGGGACCACGCCCGCGCGTCACCGGCCCGCCCGGACCGGCCGAGGGCCGGGGCGGGACGGAGAGGTGCGCGGAGCGCTGGCTTGGCGGGAGAGACGACGGGAGCAACAGGGCGGCGGGCCGGCGCGCGGGGGCGCCGGTCGGGGCAGTCGTATCCGGAACGCGGCCGGGCCGGGCCGGCACTGTGACCGGCCGTGCCCTTTCGCGTAATGACGAAAAGGCCCTGTCCATCAGGTGTTCATCTAATCCTAGCGTGACACCCTTGTGAAGCTATTCCCGCCGGGCTCCAGGGACGCACCCACAGGCCGGCCGCCGATCCCGAATCCGCGGAAGCGTCGGCAGGAGCACTGTTTCGCCCCAAAGCTCGCCCAGAGCACCCGGCCGCCAGGAGGCCCGCCCCGGTCCCCTATCGCCGCCGATTCGCCGATGCCGGCCTGCGACCGCGCGTCCGGCGCACCCGACGAGAGGTTGCCCATGACCCGTCCGCCAGCGCGGATCTGCCCGCGCCCGTCGCTGATCCTGCCGGTTCTCGCGGCCCTCGTGCTCGGAGCCCCGGCGGCCGCGCCCGTGCCGGCCCTTGCCCAGGCACAGCCTCAGGCGCAAACCCAGTCTCCGGCCCAGTCTCACGACCAGTCTGACGTCCAGGCGCCCACCGGGAGGCCCGCGGACACGAAGCCGGCTGACGCCAAGTCTGTCGACGCCAAGTCTGTCGAGGCCAAGTCTGCCGAGGCCAAGTCTGCCGAGGCCAGGCCCGCGAACGCCAAGCCCGCGGAGGCCAAGCCCGCGGAGGCCAAGCCCGCGAACGCCAAGCCCGCCCCGGCGCAAGCCGAGGTCCCCGAGCAGTTCAAGGCGGTCCGGGCCAAGCTCGAGGCCGCCAAGGCCGAGCTCGACGCCCGCGAGAAGCAGCTGGGGCATACGGACCTGACGGTGGCCGACCTCACGGCCATCCGCGACAGCGCCGTCACGGAGACCGACGAGATCCGCAGCCTGGTCACCCGGCTCGACGCGCCCCTGGAGGCCGCGCGCGAGCGGCTCACCCAGCTCGGTCCGAAGCCGAAGGACACGCAGGAGAGCGCCGACGTCGCCGAGCAACGCGTGGAGCGCGAGGCCGCCGTCACCCGCATCGACGAGACCCAGCGCCTCGCCCGCTCCCTGGTGGTCCAGGGCGACCAGATCGTCGACCGGGTCTCGAACCGGCGCCGCGAATCCTTCACCCGCGACCTGTTCCAGCGTTCCCAGCCCCTGGTCGGCCCGGGCCTCTGGACCAAGGTTATGGGCGACGTGCCCCGGGATACGCGCGCCCTGCAGAGCGCCGTGTCGGATATCGGCCTGCTGTTCTCCCGCAACGGCAGCATCGGCAACCTGCTGATCCTGGGCCTCGCCTTCGGGATCTCGATCGCGCTGTATTTCGGCCGCCGCAACATCGCCCCCCGGGGCGCCCGCCGGGACGCCGCCAAGACCGATCCGTCGCGGCGGGCCATGATGCTCGCCGCCTGGCGGGTGATCCTGCTCGGCACCGTCCCGGCGGTGGCCGGGTCCTACGCGGTCTACTACGCGCTGGACGCCACCAACCTCCTGCCGTCCCGGCTCCTGCCCGTGGCCGCCGCGATCCTCGGCGGACTCGCCTTCATCGCCTTCGTGGAGGCCCTGTGCGACGGGCTGCTCAGCACCGAGAAGCCCGCCTGGCGTCCCGCGCCCGTGAGCGACGCGGCGGCCACGCGCCTGACCCGGCTCGCGGTCGGCATCGCCACGGTGATCACCGTGGTGAAGTCCGTGGAGGCCCTGAATTCCGGGATCTCGGCGGCCCTGCCGATCTCCATCGCCACGCGGGGCCTCGGCGCGGTGGCGACCGCCCTGATCCTGGCGGTTGGCCTCCACCGGTTCGCCGACACCGAGCAGGAAGAGGAGGCCTGCTTCGGCCCCTACGTGCCGACCAAGACCACCACGGGCGTCGGCGGGCCGGCGCGGCTGCTCGGCTGGGCCGCGGTGGCGCTGATCGGGCTCGGCGCGCTGGTGGGTTACGTGGCCTTCGCGGCCTTCCTGATCGACCAGCTGATCTGGGACGCCAGCGTCCTCGTGCTGCTCTACCTGCTGGTCCAGAGCGTCGACATCTTCGTCGGCCGCGCGCTCAGCGACGAGACCCGGCTCGCCACGACGCTCCAGGCCAATACCGGCCTGCGCAAGCGCTCGCTCAACCAGATCTCGGTGCTCGCGACCGGCGCGACCCGGCTCGTCCTGTTCCTCGCGGCCGCGGTCCTCGTGCTGGCGCCCTGGGGCCTCGACTCCACCGACATCGTCTCGTCGGTCCGGCAGGCCTTCTTCGGCTTCAAGGTCGGCGACGTCACGATCTCGCTCTCGAGCATCGCGCTGGGTATCGGCATCCTGGTGCTCGGGGTGTTCATCACCCGCGGGGTGCAGCGCTGGCTGGAGAACACCTACCTGCCGGCCACCGACCTCGACGCGGGCCTGCGCAACTCCATCACCACGGTGGCGGGCTATTGCGGCTTCCTGATCGCGCTGGCGCTGGCCTTCTCGTATCTCGGCCTGAGCCTGGAGAAGCTCACCATCGTGGCCGGCGCCCTGTCGGTGGGTATCGGTTTCGGTCTGCAATCGATCGTCAACAACTTCGTCTCCGGCCTGCTGCTCCTGTGGGAGCGGCCGATCCGGGTCGGCGACCAGGTGGTGATCGGCGATTCCGAGGGCATCGTGAAGCGGATCTCGGTCCGCTCCACCGAGATCCAGACCTTCGACCGCTCGGCCGTGATCGTGCCGAACTCGAACCTGATCTCCGGGGTGGTGAAGAACCGGGTGCGGGGCGACCGAACCGGGCGCGTCAGCATCACGGTCAGCGTCCTGCGCAACCAGGACCCGGTGCGCGCCGCCGAGATGATCACGGCCTGCGCGCAGAATCATTCCGACATCCTGAAGGAGCCCCCGCCCCGGGTCGTGTTCAAGAAGATCGGCGACCCGTTCCTGGAATTCGAGCTGCTCGTCTGGATCGTCGACGTGAGCCTCGGCCAGAAGGTGGTGACCGACCTGAACTTCTCCGTGTTCGCGACCCTCTCGGGGGCGGGGTTCATCCCGCCCCTCGGGCCCGGCTCCAGCATCGTCACCGTGCAGGGCCTCGACACGATGCAGAGTGCCATGGGCGAGATCGCCAGCCGCTTCATCCAGCCGGCCCCGGCTCCCGAGGGCGGCGAATCAGCCCGGCCCCAGCGCGACCGCGGCCTCCGCAGCGCCGGCGCCTGACCGGCCGCCGCCGAGAACGATCCGGACGGTGTTCCCGCCCGCATCCTTGGCGGCGTAGAGCGCCCCGTCCGCCCGGCCGAACAGCCGGGCGCGGCCGCCCGGGGTGGTCCCCACGGCGATCCCCACGGAGGCGCCGATCCGCAGCCCGTCGCCGCGATACGGGATCGGCCGGCTCAGGGCGGCGACGATGCGGCGGCCGCGCTCCACCAGCGCGGGCGGGTCGACCGGCGCCCGCAGGAGCACGGCGAACTCGTCGCCGCCGATGCGGGCGACGAGCGCCGCGTCCCGGCAGACGGCGGCCAGCCGCGCGGCCGAGCGCCGGAGGCACAGGTCGCCGGCCGCGTGGCCGTGGCGGTCGTTGACCGGCTTGAACCCGTCGAGGTCGATCAGCAGCAGGGCGCCGAAGGGATCCGGGCCGGAGCCGGGCGCCCTCGCGTCGAATCGCGCCTCGAACTGTGCCTCGAAGCCGCGGCGGTTCGCCAGACCGGTGAGCGGGTCCCGCTCGGCGCGCCGGCTCAGCTCGGCCAGCCGGGCGATCTCCTCGGTGATGTCCTGCTTGGTTCCGAAGAGGCGGGTGGGGCGCCCGTCCGCGGTTTCGACCGCGGCGCGGATCCGGATCCAGCGCGGCCGGCCTCCGGCATGGATTTCGGCGTCGAGCACGAAGGCGCCGCTCCGGGCGATCGCCCGGTGCCGGATCGTCTCCAGCAGGCGCCGCGAGGCCGGCTCGTAGAGTTCCAGGACCCGGGGTCGGTGCAGCGTCGTGCCCCGCGGGATGCCGAACAGGTCGTGTACGCCCCCGGACCAGTCGAGGGCGCCCGCGCGCAGGCAGCAGGACCACAGGCCCATGCCGGCGGCCGCCAGGGCGCGCTCCTGCTGCACCAGGAGGCCGGCCTGCTGGTGGAGGACCACCCGCTGCAGGGCGTGGTCCGCGACGGCTTCGGGAGCCGCTTCGACGGCGGCCGACGGGTCGGCAAGGCCGCCGACCGGTCGGTCGCGGGGCGTTTCCACCGGGGTCAGGGCGCACTCGGTCGTCATCAGCGTACAGATTTAGACGGAAGGCCTTTGAGGAAGCCCTAACGGACCGATGCGCGGCCGCCCGGCAGCGCCTATATGCCGACGGGGCGGCGGGGCCGTCGCAGGGATGGGTAAGTCGTGACGAGACGCGATCGGGACGGTCGACATGCGGGGCGCGGGCCCGGCCGGATCAGGGTCCGGACGCTCGTCCCGGCCGCGCTGATGGCGGCGGCGGGGCTCGGCGGCTGCGCCGCCCAGGCGCCCAGCAGCGCCGCGTTGCCGAGCATCTACCTGCCGCTGGCCAGCAACACCGCCCACATCGACGTGGAGGCGGCCCGCGACATGATCTCGTCCTATCGCCGCAACCGCGGCGCGCCGCCGCTGACGGTCGATCCCGAGCTGCAGCGGCTGGCCGAGACCGAGGCCGCCGCCATGGCGCTGGCCGACCGGCCGAGCCGGGCCCAGACCGTCAAGGGCGCGGTGGAGCGGCTCGGCTACGCGGACGTGAACGCCAACCTGTCGGCGGGCTACCACACCCTGGCCGAGGCGTTCTCAGGCTGGCGCGAGAGCGCGCCGCACGACGCCACCATGCTGGCGCCGCGGGCGACCAAGATGGGCATCGCCACCGCCTACGCGCCGGGCTCCAAGTACAAGGTCTACTGGGCGCTCCTCACCGCCAGGTAGCGCCGCCTCCTACGGCAGCCCCTTCGCGCCGGTCGCGGGGCAGGTAGGCGACGCGCATTTCGCCGATCGGGTCGGACTCCTCGGGTCGCGGATCGTCAGGATGCCGTCGATGATGCGCGGGCGGGCGACGTCCGCCGCCTCCAGCTTCACCTGCAGCTTGTCGGCGATCGGCAGGCGCACGAGGTTGGCGATGAGCGCCCCGTAGAGCGGGGCCAGGCGCGCGGTCGCCATGGCGGGGCCGGGCTTCGCGGGATCGGACCTGTCGGCGGACATCGTCACCGTGCCGAGGATCGTGCCGATCCTGCCCCAGGCCGGGGCGCGGTCGCCGCCGACCAGCCCGACACCGGCCGCGGGACCCATAGGACGATGACCCGGCGGGTTTTCCCGGACACGGCGGGACCGCGCGCGCGACCGTGACGCGCGGCCGGCGCGCCACCCTAGGGCGTTTCGCTGAACGAACCGTAAAGGCGATTGTTTCGAACCTGTATCGCTCCGTCATCGCGCGTTCAGGCGGGAACTGGCATAGCCCTTCCCCATGAAGGGTTTGACCCGGCGCCGAAGCCGGTCGCGTGCCCTTCGAACAAGGCGCGAGACCCGGGTCACACGGGCCGCGCCAGGGGTGGCGGAGCGGTACGATGGTTCGTCTGTACGGGCGGGTCCTGGGTTTCCTGAAGGCGGAGCGGCGGCTGGCCATAGGCTTGGCCGCAACCAACGTCGTTCTGGCGGTCGCGGCCTTCGCCGAGCCCCTGCTGATGGGCCGGATCATCGACCAGCTGACCCATCTCAAGCGCGGCGGTGACGCCATGGGCACCATGCTGCCCCTGCTCGCCGCCTGGGTGGCGTTCGGCTTCTTCACCATCGCGGCGGGCGTGTTCATCGCGCTCCACGCCGACCGGCTCGCCCACCGCAACCGCCTGTCGTCGATGGCGAGCTACTTCGAGCACGTCCTCGACCTGCCGCTCGCCTTCCACTCGGCCAACCATTCCGGCCGCGTCCTGAAGGCGATGCTGGAGGGCACCAACGGCATGGCCTGGCTGTGGCTCGGCTTCTTCCGCGACCACCTCGTCGCCCTG
>Ga0160429_1001502_pt1 | contig 12946 bp, 11 predicted proteins | sample SolpanmetagenomR_FD_108199 | JGI IMG/M metagenome (GOLD analysis project Ga0160429, IMG submission 108199) | Solar panel surface microbial communities from Lawrence Berkeley National Laboratory, California, USA - R | ecosystem: Engineered > Built environment > Solar panel > Unclassified ... | reverse complement strand
CGTGGCCGCCCGCCTGCTGCGCCAGGCCTGGGCCCTGCTGACCCACGAACGGGATTTTGACGCCAATTTTCATCTTTTACTTGCTTCGTAAACACAGTTCATGCTGAGCTTGCCGAAGCATCTTCTATGAATAAGCCCCTTCGCGCCGCGCCCATTGCTCTGCTATTGGCTAGTCTTGCCCAAACTGCCACTGCCCAAACTGCTCTCTACAAGCCACGCGACATTAAGCGGGCATTTGCGAAAGGCACCCGCGCTGCCGATGGCCGCCCCGGCCCCAAGTACTGGCAAAACCGCGCCCGCTACGATATTACGGTGCAAGCCGCGCCGCCCGACCGCGTTATCAAAGGCCGCGAGACGATTACGTATTTTAACAACAGCCCCGACTCGCTGAAAAGTATCGTTATTCGGCTGATTCAGAACATCCACCAGCCGGGGGTAGCCCGCGACCGCGACGCCAGCCCCGACTACCTCACTACGGGCGTGCAGATTGACTCGTTTGCGGTGAGCGGGCAGGCGCGGCCCACCAGTTGGCCCGGCGAGGCTACCGGCAAACGGGTAAGCTTGCCACGCCCGCTGCTACCCCACGACTCGGTGCGGCTGTCGGTGGCCTGGCACTTCCCGATTTCGCTGGAAAGCGGCCGCGAGGGCATGATTGACAAAACCACCTATTTCCTAGCCTATTTCTACCCCCGCGTGGCCGTGTACGACGACTACAACGGTTGGGACCAGCTGCCCTTCGTGGATAGCAAGGAGTTTTACAACGACTTCAACGACTACACCTTGCGCGTGCAAGCGCCCGCCAACTACCTCGTGTGGGCCACCGGCACGCTTCAAAACCCCAGGCAGGTATTGCAGCCCGCCGCCGCCAAGCGGCTCGCCCAATCGGTGATCAGCGAAACCGTGGTGCACGTGGCCACTGCCGCCGACCTGGCCAAGAGAACTATCACCGCCCAACGGCCGCTCAATACCTGGGTGTGGAAGGCCAACGACATTTCGGACGTGACCGTGGGCCTGAGCGACCACTACGTCTGGGATGCGGCGAGCGTCGTGGTAGACCCCGCCACCAAGCGCCGGGCCAGCGTGCAGGCCGCCTTTGCCGACTCCACGGCTGATTTTCACTCGTCGGTGAAGTTCAGCCAGAACGCGCTGAGCTGGTTTTCGCGCAACTGGCCCGGCGTGCCGTACCCGTTTCCGAAGATGACGGTCTTTCAGGGTTTTGCCGATATGGAATACCCCATGATGGTGAACGACAGCCCCGAGAAGGACTTGCAGTTTGCGCAGCTGGTGCAGGACCATGAGATTGCCCACACGTATTTCCCGTTCTACATGGGCATCAACGAGAGCCGCTACGCCTTTATGGATGAGGGCTGGGCCACTACGTTTGAGCTGCTCATCGGGCGGGCCGAAAATGGCAACGCGGCGGCCGACGACTTCTACCGTCGGTTTCGGGTCAACCGCTGGATTCACGACCCGAGCACGGCCCAGGACCTGCCCACCATCACGCCCAGCAGCGAGCTGCGGGCCGGCTACGGCAATAATTCCTATGGCAAGGCTTCGCTCAGCTACCTGGCCCTCAAGGATATGCTCGGCGATGAGCTATTCAAAAAGTGCCTGCACACCTACATGGACCGCTGGCACGGCAAGCACCCCATTCCGTGGGATTACTTCAACTCGATGAGCAACGCGGCCGGCCAGGATTTGAGCTGGTTTTTCAATAACTGGTTTTTCACCAACGGCTACATCGACCTCGCGCTCACCAAGGCCGATAAAACAACCCAGGGCACGGTCGTCACCCTCCAAAACGTGGGCGGCTTCGCCGTGCCCGTCGATTTGAAAATAAACTACCTCGACGGCAGCACCGAAACCCTGCACCGCTCGCCCGAGCTTTGGCGCGCCAACCAGCAGCAAGCGACCATCACGGTGCCGGCTGGCAAAGCCGTGCGCAGCGTGTCGCTCGACCACGGCCTGTATATGGACGCCGATCCGAGCAACGACCAGCTAGCCGTGCAGTAGGCAGCCCAATTTATCCCTGGTTCCTTCATGCAGCAAATCCAAGAAGCCGTCGCTTTCATTCAAAACCAGACGCAGCATTTCCAGCCTGCTACGGGCATCATCCTCGGCACCGGCCTGGGCGCCCTGGCCAGGGAAGTGGAGGTGGTGTACGAAATCAGCTACGCCGACATCCCGCATTTTCCGGTTTCGACGGTAGAGAGCCACGCCGGGCGCCTGCTGCTCGGTACGCTAAATGGCCAAAAGGTAGTGGTGCTGCAAGGCCGCTTTCATTACTACGAAGGCTACACCATGCCGCAGGTGGTGATGCCCGTGCGCGTAATGAAGCTGCTCGGCATCAGGCAGTTATTTGTGAGCAACGCGGCCGGCGGACTCAACCCGGAGTTTCAACTCTCCGATTTGATGCTGCTCGACGACCATCTCAACCTACTGCCCAGCAACCCGCTCATCGGCCCCAACCTGAACGAGCTGGGCCCGCGCTTCCCCGACATGTATGCGGCCTATGACGCTAATTTGCTGGCCCACGCCCGGGCGGCGGCCGTGGCGCTGGGCCAGGGTGCTACCACGCGCAACGGCGTGTACGCAGCCGTGCCCGGCCCCATGCTCGAAACGCCCACCGAGTACCGCTACCTGCGTACTATCGGGGCCGATGCCGTGGGCATGAGTACGGTGCCCGAAGTCATTGCCGCACGGCATTTGGGTTTGCCGGTGCTGGCCGTGTCGGTCATCACCGACCTGTGCTACCCCGGCCAGCTCAAGCCGGTGCAGCTGCCCGAAATACTAGCGGCGGCCGCCGCAGCCGAGCCCCGCCTCACGGCCCTGATTAAAGGGATGTTAGCCTAGCGGCTACTTCAAAATCACCGTTCGCTGGTCGCTCACCAGCACAGTGAAGACGCCGATGCCACCCTGCACGGTACTGTGGATGGAAGAGGGCTGCGAAAAAGGGTTGCCATTGGCATTGCGCGCATCACCGATCGATTGCCGGAAATCAAAATACAGCGAATCAAGGTGGTAGAGCGTGGCCGTGATGGTGTCGAGGGGATTGAAGCGGTAACGCGTCACCTGCGCATAGGGCTGGCCGTTGAAGAGGCGGTCACGCAGGTCCGCATCCGTTTCCGAGTTATTAGACGGCTTGCCCTTGTGCAGCATCAAGCGGTAAAAGTCGGTGGTAGCGCCGGGGTCGGTCCACTTCGTTACAAAGTACGCCTTGCGGTTGTCTCCCGTCAGGCCGTTGAACTTGTACTGCACCGAATCGATAGGGATGAAGGTGGGCACCACCGTGGTGCCCGTAATGTGCCGGCCTCGCTTGTCTTGCGCATCAAGCCCAAACTGCTGGCCCGCCGCCGCCACGATGGGCGCCGTGCCGACGTGGGTGTAGTACTTGCCCGTAGTGGCGTCGAGGCCCGGCCGAAACTGGAGCGGCACGGCTTGCCCGCCGGGCAGCGTGAGCGTCACCGTCACGTCGGTAGGCAGCTGCACGGTCTGGCCATTGGGTAGCTTGAGAATCTGGGAGCCGGCGGCAATGGCCTGGCCATCATCCAGGTAAGGCACCGACTCGGTGATGGTGAGGCGCGGGGGAGTGCCGTTCTGGAGATAGCACTCGACCACGAGCTGATTGGCGTAAGCTGGCAGCGGCACATTAACATCCTTCTGCAAGCTGCCGCAGCCAGCCAGCAGACCCAGCGCCGTGCTCAGCCCGAGTAGTAGGCTAGCCCGCCGCCCCGCATTCCCAAGTAACTGAATCATAAAGAAATAATAAGAAAACGGAAACACCTAGCCTAGCCAGTACCATCCACAAAAAGCGCCATCCACAAAATCCGACCAATCCGGCTAATCCGATAAATCCGCGGTCAGAATTTGAAATTGTACGTGACCGATGGGATAAGTGGAAACAGCGATACCTGACGCGCCCGGTAGCCCGTCACCTGGTCGGTGGCTTTGTCGCGGGTTTGCTCGAAGTAGATAAAGTAGGCGTTGCGCCGGTTGTAGGCATTGTAAATGCTGAACGTCAGGTCGCGCTCGCCGCCGATGCGCGAAGGCCGCAGCTTGTACACCATGCCCAGGTCGAGGCGATGGTAGGGGATGAGGCGGTACGAGTTGCGGTCGGGGTAGATGGGGATTGCCTGAATGCCGCCCTGGTAAATATCCTGGATCGCAAAGCGGCCCAGCGGCAGCGTGGTAGGCGCGCCACTCGTGTATACAAAACTGGCTGTGAGGTCGATACGAGAGTTGAGCTTGCGGAGCACCACTACGGTAAGGTTGTGGCGGCGGTCGTAGTTGGGGTAAAAGTCCTGGCCGTTATTGATGCCCGTAGTGCCGAGCTGGGGCGGAAAATTGCGCTTCGTCCAGGCCAGCGTGTAGCCAATCCAGCCGGTGGTTTTGCCCGTCTTCTTTTCCAGGTACAGCTCGTTGCCATAGCTCCAGCCGCGCCCAAACAGGAATTGCGAATCCAGGTCGGGATTGGCAAAAATCTGGGCCCCGTCCTTGAAGTCGATGACGTTGCGGGCCCATTTGTAGTACACCTCATCGGTGAGCAAAAACTTGCCGCCGCCCAGCAAAAAGCTAATGCCGGTGCTCACCTGCTGCGAGCGCTCCGGCTTTACCGACAGCCGCGAAGGATACCAGATGTCGGTAGGCAGCGAGGCGCCCGAGTTTGACACCAGGTGAACGTACTGGTACATAAGGGCATAGCTACCCTTGAGGGCTACCTTGTCGGAAAGCGAATAGCGCGCCGAAGCCCGGGGTTCGAGGCCGCCGTAGGCATCGGTGCCGCTACGAAACCCCGAAACCCGCAGCCCCAGCTCCGTCTGGAGCTTGTCGCTGACCTTGAAATTATCGGTCGCATACACGCCGCCTTCCTGGCCGGTGTAGTGCACGTCGGCCCCAAAGTTTACGCTATTATCCTGCGAGCTGCGCTGCAAGCGGCCAACGCCAAAATTGTGATGCGTGAGCAACGCCCCAAACTTGAGCGTATGCCGGTCGTTGGGCACGTAGTCGAAATCGGTGCGCCCGGTATAATCCAGGATGGTGGAGCCCAGCGAAAAGCTGAACTGATCGACGGCATTGTTCAGATCGTACTTGTACGACGTGACTGAGGCCGTAGTATTCATCGTCAGCTTGGGCGAGTATACGTGCTGCCAGCGGAGGCTGCCCAGCGTATTCCCCCAGTTGAAATTTGACTGGAAGCCGTTGGGAGAGGTGAAGCCGAAAATGTCGCGGCCCAGGTAGCCCGTCAAAAAGAGCTGGTCTTTCTCACCGAGCGTATAGTTGGCTTTGGCGTTGAAATCGTAGAAATAATAGTCGGGAATGGGGCTGTAGTCTTCCTTGCCCGCATTAGCCCGGTTGAGCGCACGGGTGAAAATATCGAAATACGTGCGCCGCCCCGCCACAATAAACGAGCCTTTCCCCTTGTTGATGGGCCCTTCAAAGCTGAGGCGCGACGAGATAAGCCCGATGCCACCCGAGGTCACGTACTTCTGCCGGTCGCCCTCGCGCAGCTTCACATCAACCACCGACGACAAGCGGCCGCCAAACTGCGCCGGAAACCCCGATTTATATAAATCGACGCTCTGCACCGCATCGGAGTTAAAAACCGAAAACAACCCGAATAAGTGGTTGGGGTTGTACACCAGTACATTATCTAGCAGCACCAGGTTTTGGTCGGCCGAGCCCCCGCGCACAAACAAGCCGCTGGTGCCCTCGCCGCCGCTCTGCACGCCGGGCTTGAGCTGCAAGGTCTTCAGAATATCGACCTCACCAAAGAGCGCTGGCAGCAGCTTGGCCTCGCGAATGCTCAGGTGCTCGACGCCCATTTGCGTGGAGCTAAGCTTCTGCTGGAGCGTCTGTTGGCCCTTCACCTCCACTTCGCCCAGCTCACTTGCCGAGCTGGCCAGCGTAAAAGTATGCTGCTGGCTACGGTGCAAATTCACCACCAGCGTTTGGCCGCTGTAGCCCACAAACGACACCAGCACCTGCTGGGGCCCCTCGGGCAGGCTCAGGCTGAATTTGCCATCCGCCCCGGTAGCAGTGCCCAGGCCCAGCGCGGGCACCGCTACTGTAGCGCCCGGCAGCGGCTCGCCCTCCGTGTTGCGTACGAGGCCACTAAAAACGTGCTGTGCCTGAGCTAGCCCCAGCTGCGGAAAGGCAAAGAATAAGAAGCCAAGCAGAACTAAACTGTACGGACGGAGCACTCGAATCATGGCTGCAAATTACTGCCCAAGCCAACGCCTCCCTCCCAAGTTTAGTTTGTTGCTCCGGGTTAAGTTATAAGTAAGCCCCCACGGCTTGCGTAAGCTGGGCGGCCGGTACCACGCCCGCCTGCCGCCACACGGGCTGGCCTTTGTGAAAAAGGATGAGTGTGGGAATACTCTGCACCTTAAATTGCTGGGCTACCGCCTGGTTCTTGTCTACGTCGATTTTAATGATGCGCAGCTTGCCCTCGTGCTGGGCCGCTATCTGCTGCAAGATGGGCGCCATGGTTTTGCACGGGCCGCACCAGTCGGCATAAAAATCGACCAGCACGGGCATGCCGGGGCTGTTGATGAGCTCGGAAAAAGATTTGCGGGGCATGGGAGAAGCGTAAGGAGTGAGGGAAAATACCAGCCCAGCCTACTGCCTGCAAAACTGGTGGTGGTAAGTTTGCGGGCGCAAGCCGGCGCCTGGTATCCGTAGTACCCCGATGCGCCGGCTGCGGTTTCGTTTTGCTGCTTCCCAATCCGCTTACTCGCCCGCCCGCCTGGCTGCGGCCCGTCTTTCCGGGCAGCGAGTGGCAGGCTGCGCCGGCTAGCCCCCAGGGCCGGCCGCGGCTCTACCTCACCTTCGACGACGGCCCCATTCCTGACGAAACGCCGTGGGTGCTGGAGCAGCTGGCGGCGCACCAGGCCCTGGCCACGTTTTTCTGCGTGGGCGACAACCTGGCGCGCCATCCCGACATTGCCCGCGCCGCCCTGGCCGCCGGCCACCGCCTCGGCAACCACACCCAGCACCACCGCAGCGCCTGGAATACGCCCCGCGCCACCTACCTGGCCGGGGTGGCCGAGTGCCAGCAGTATGTAGCTGCTAGCTATGAGCTGCTAGCTATGAGCTCTTCAGGAGAAGATAAAGAGGTAACAGGTAATATTTTAGAGAAAAATAAACAGCTAACAGCTAGTAGCTATCAGCTAATAGCTAATCAAATGGCTACTCAAAAGCCGCTGTTCCGCCCGCCCTACGGCCGCCTCACCTGGCCCTTGCTGCGGCAGCTGCGCCCCCAGTATCGGGTTATTATGTGGTCGCTGCTCACCCGCGACTACGACGCCAACCTGCCTCCCGAGCGTGCGTTGCGCCTCGCGCTGGCCGCTACCCGCCCCGGCGACATCATCGTGCTGCACGACTCACGCAAGGCTAGCCGCTCGCTGCGCTTTCTGCTGCCGCGGCTGCTGGCGCACTACGGCGAGCAGGGGTATGAATTTGCAGCTTTATAACCAGCGGGCCGACTTAATATGCTGATTATCTGCGTTGCGTATTGCGGCCTGTGGCTAGCTTGGCTAAGCTACATCATCTGGCGGCTGGCCAGCCGGGCCGGGGCGCCCGCGCCGCTGCCCACGCCGCTGCCGCGCGTCAGCATTCTTATCGCGGCCCGCAACGAAGAAGCTGCCCTGCCGCGGTGCCTGGCCAGCGTGCGAGCCCTGGCTTATCCGGCGCACCTGCTCGAAGTGCTGGTGGGCGACGATGCCAGCACCGACCGCACCCGCGCCGTGGCCGAAGCGGCGATGCCGGGTTTTGCGGGCTGCTTCCGGGTAGTTTCCATTACCGAAACTATGGGCTCGGCCCGCGGCAAAGCCAACGTGCTCGCCCACCTGGCCCACCACGCCACGACCGACTACCTGCTGCTGACCGATGCCGATATTGCCCTGCCTACGACCTGGGTGGCGGGCCTGCTGGCCCACGCCGCCCCGCAGGTGGGCACCGTCACGGGCCTCACGGTAGTGCAGGGCCCCGGCCTGCTGGCGCAGTTGCAAGGCCTCGACTGGCTGGTGTCGCTGGCCTCGATGCAAGTTGCCACCGACGCAGGCCAGCCCATGACGGCCATGGGCAACAACATGCTCGTGACCCGCGCCGCCTACCAGGCCACCGGTGGCTACGAAGCCTTGCCGTTGTCCATCACCGAAGATTTTGCGCTTTTCCAGGCCGTAAATGCGCAGGGCTACGGGTTTCGGCAGCTGTTTGAGCCGGCCGTGCGCGCGGCCTCCCTACCGGCTGGCAGCTGGGCCGCGCTGTTGCGGCAACGCCTGCGCTGGGTGCGCGGCGTAGCAGCGCTACCGCGCCAGGTGCAGGTGAGCTTGCTATTGTTTAGTGGCTATTGGTTGGCGGTGGTGGGCGTACTGCTGCTGGGCCCGGCTAGCTGGGCCTTGGGGGCGATGCTGCTGAAAATAGCCTGGCAGGGCTGGTTGATGTGTGTTGCTAGTCGCCGAGCTGGCTTACCTGCGCCGGCTTGGTACCTAGTGGTTGGCTATGAGTTTTTCTCTTTGGTCCTCACTACCAACTTGGCCCTTAGTCGGTTGCTGGGCCCCCGGGGTGTCGAGTGGAAAGGCCGCCAGTATCAATGAGGCGCCCACGGCCGCGCTTTTTCTATGTATCCTGCGGCCCCGGCGCCGCTACAAACTATGCTGACCATCCGCCCCATTACCGCTGCCCAAACCTACGCCCTGCGCCACGCCGTGCTGTGGCCCGGCCGGCCGATCGCCTACGTGCAGCTGCCCGACGATGACGCCGGCCAGCACTTCGGTGCCTTCGAGCAGGAAGAGCTGGTAGCGGTCATTTCGCTGTTCATCACCCCCGACGGCCTGGCACGGTTTCGCAAGTTTGCCACCGCCGTGGGCCGGCAGGGGCGGGGCATCGGCTCGGCACTGCTGGCCCACGTGATTGAGGTGGCGCGGGCCCAGGGCGCCCCGGCGATCTGGTGCGATGCCCGCCAAACTGCCCTGCCGTTTTACCAGCGCTTTGGGCTCGCCCCCGAGAGCGCCGTTTTCTACAAAGGCGAGCTTTCCTACCTGCGCCTTCAGCGTTCTTTGTTATAAATAAGTAATTGACAGTGAAATTAATAGAAACTCACGCCCACCTGTACTCCGAGCAGTTTAAGGCCGACCGGGCCGAGGCGCTGCACCGCGCCGTAGCGGCCGGAGTCGGCACCATCCTGCTGCCCAACATCGACCACACCAGCATCGACGCCATGCTCGAGCTGGAAGCCGCGGCTCCCACTACCTGCTACGCCATGATGGGCCTGCACCCCTGCTCCGTGGGCCCGACGTTCGAGAAAGAGCTTCAGCTGCTCGAAGACTGGCTGGCCCGGCGGCCCTTCGTGGCCATCGGAGAGTGCGGCATTGACCTCTACTGGGATAAAGCCTATCTGCCACAGCAGCAAGAGGCGTTGCGCAGGCAGCTGCGCCTGGCCAAGCAGTACGACTTGCCGATTGTGCTGCACACCCGCAGTGCCTTTGAGGAAGCTTATCAACTAGTTGCCGAAGCCCAGGATGGCACCCTGCGCGGCGTATTTCACTGCTTTTCCGATGGGCTGGCCGAGGCCGAGCGCATTATTGGTTTGGGCTTTAAGATGGGCATTGGCGGCGTAGCTACCTTCAAAAATGGCGGCCTCGACAAGGTGCTGCCCCACATCGGCCTGGAGCATTTGGTGCTCGAAACTGATTGCCCCTACCTCGCGCCAGTGCCTTACCGGGGCAAGCGCAACGAGCCGGCCTACCTGCCGCTGGTGCTGCACCGCCTGGCCGCGCTGCTGGGCCAGGCGCCCCAAGCAGTGGCCGAGGCTACCACGCGCACCGCGCAGCAACTGTTCCGGCTTCCGGAGTAGGTTTTGCCTTATCACCGCGTTCTTTGCCCTCTATGCCCACCGTTATTGTCCCCGAGTTGCCGCTGCTAGCCTTGCCTACCGCTGTCGCGGCCACCGATGCGATGGCACCGCGCTTGCTCATTTTGTACACGGGCGGCACGGTGGGCATGGCCGTCAATCGCCAGCAGGAGCTGGTGCCGATGCACTTCGACAAGCTCGACCAGGTGATGCCCGAACTGCGTCAGCTCCCGTATCACCTTGAGCTGCTCGCCTTTACCGAGCCCATCGACAGCAGCAACATTGTGCCCGCCGACTGGATCCAGCTGACCCAGCTCATTGGGCGGCACTACGCCGATTTTGATGGCTTTGTGATCTTGCACGGCACCGACACGATGGCCTATTCGGCGGCGGCGCTCAGCTTTCTGCTCGAACACCTGGGCAAGCCTGTCGTGTTTACCGGGGCGCAGGTGCCGGTGGGGCGCACGCGCTCCGACGCTACCCGCAACTTGCTCACGGCCCTGGAGATAGCCGCGGCCCGCCATCCGCAGGCTTATACCATGCGGCTGCCCGAAGTAGGGGTGTTTTTCAACGACGTGCTCATTCGGGGTACGCGCGCCAAAAAGGTCGAAAGCCAGCAGTTTGCCGCCTTCAAAAGTGAAAACTACCCGCCGCTGGTTCGCGCGGGCATCAACCTCGACTTCGACGACAAAAGTATTCGCCTGCTGCCCGCCGCCCCACTCAAAATCCACACCCGGCTTGAGGAGAAAGTAGCCGTGCTGCGGCTTTTTCCGGGCATCACGGCGGCCGTGGTCGAGGCCGTGCTCAGCGTGCCGGGCCTGCGCGGCTGCGTGCTCGAAACCTATGGCTCGGGCAATGCGCCCACCGCGCCCTGGTTTTTGGCTTGCCTCAAACGGGCCCAGCAGCGCCAGGTGAGCATCCTCAACGTGAGCCAGTGCGAAGAAGGTCGCGTGGTGCAGGGCCACTACGAAACGAGCGCCCGCCTCACCGACCTCGGCGTGATTGGCGGCGACGACATCACGACCGAAGCCGCCATTACCAAGCTCATGTTTGTGCTCGGGTTGGAACTGGAGGAGGCCGCCACGCGCCGTCTGCTCGCTCAGGATTTGCGCGGTGAAATCAACCGGAGCTAGCCCTCCCTCACCCCGGCGGCGTTGCTATTGCCGATAAACGCGCTCCCCGAGGGTTATCATTAGCCATTATCTCCCTATCTTTGCAGCCCACTCAGAGAGGTGTCCGAGTGGTCGAAGGAGCACGCCTGGAAAGTGTGTATAGCCCAAAAGGTTATCGTGGGTTCGAATCCCATCCTCTCTGCTAAAAAAGCCTCTGGCATTGCGCCAGGGGCTTTTTTTGTTTAAGGGAGATGGTTTGGGGAACAAAGCTGGTAGTACTTCAAACGACCCACAGCGCCGGCAGTTGAGGTTGAAGTAGGTGTATAGAACGGTTCTCAAGCTGGTGCACGGTACCCCACCCCCGGCCTCTCTCCCGAAGGAGAGGGGCCGGGGGTGGGGTACCGCAAGGAGGGCAGCCATATACACCAACCTGAAAACTGCTCTAGGTAGTAAGGTACTTAAGCGGGCCTCCTCGTGCGAGGCAAACGGCTCTCGTAGTAGCAGTAACTCCGCTTTGAGGGTGCTCTAGTCTGCTTCCGCTTGGGCATTGTCATAAGGGTTGCCCGGCCGATTAAAACTGGGCAAGCCACCCGCGTCGGTAATCCGTTGCTCGTATACTGACTGCCGATTACGCTGCTACTGGGATGTAAAAAAGCCCCCGCTACGGGCGTAGCTTGTCCTTACCCAAATCTTTTTCTGCCTTTCCCGAAATAACGCCAAGGCCCTTTTTTGCTGGCTGACCCCGCTTTAAAAGCGGCAAATCAGATAGGCGTGCGTGCGAAAACGCCCTTCCAGCCACATGGCCGGAAGGGCGTTTGAGTTTTGGGTAAGGACAAGCTACGGGCGTAGCAGGGGCTAGTAGTAGGACGGGCCGGCACACCCGGCACCGCATCTACTGTTCAGTCAGCTTTGTGCAGCATGTGGCCAGCGTTTTCGGGGCGTACTTCAGTGTTGCCGTCCAATTTGTGCTGAATGTCCAATTTGCCCGTCGGCTCCTTTTTGAGGTCAGCGGGCACTTGGGCACCCGCGCTGCTTTTGGAAATGGTAGTGCCACCGTCTACATAGTAGATAGCACCGGTTACGTAGCTGGCCTCGTCGGAAGCCAAGAATAAGTACACGTTGGCTACCTCCTCGGTAGTGCCACGGCGGCCCATCGGCACGCCCTCGGTAGTTTGCTTTTCCATTTCAGCCGTCATCGGGCCGGTTTCTTTGTGGGTCCAGGCCGTATCAATGGGGCCAGGGCCTACGCAATTGGCGCGCACACCGTGCTTGGCCTGTTCCGCGGCAATACCTTTGGTGAAGGCATGGTTAAAACCTTTGGTGCCGCCGTAAGGAGTATTCATTGGCTCGCCCATGTGGCCAGCCTCCGAACCAGCCGTTACGATGTTGCCGTGGGTTTTCTGCAATTCGGGCAGCGCGGCCCGGCTCATGTGGAAGGTGGTGTAAATATTATTCTTCACCATATACTCGAAGGCTTCCACCGGATATTCATCCAGCTCGCTCGCAGCCGGAAAGGTCCCCGCGTTATTCACTAGGATATCAAGCTGACCAAATTCTCCCACGGCAGTCTGCACGCAGGCTTCGGCTACGGCCTGGCTCGACAGGTCACCTTCAAAGCCGGTGGCTCGCCCACCCGCCGCTTTGATTTCGTCTACCACGGCCTGCACGGGGTCTTGTGGGAAGCCAGCGACGACAACGGCCGCGCCTTCTTGGGCAAATTTCTTGGCAATGGCCTCGCCGATGCCGGCACCACCACCAGTCACGATGGCTACTTTATTCTGAAGTCGGTTCATAAAATTAGGAGAAGTGAGAGTGGAGTGTCTTTCTTACTATTTTTTGGGTGCAGGGGTTATCGTGATTATACTCGTCACGAAGTAAGTTGCGCGTCGATAATATGAAACTTACGGGTCAGTAAGGACGCGAGGTCAGGCCCAAACTCGGGGAGCCGGTCAAAAAAATCCAGTACGGCGGAGCGAAACTG
>Ga0160429_1001501_pt1 | contig 12947 bp, 13 predicted proteins | sample SolpanmetagenomR_FD_108199 | JGI IMG/M metagenome (GOLD analysis project Ga0160429, IMG submission 108199) | Solar panel surface microbial communities from Lawrence Berkeley National Laboratory, California, USA - R | ecosystem: Engineered > Built environment > Solar panel > Unclassified ... | reverse complement strand
CAAGTGTTTTAGAGTTCCTCACCACCCGCTGAAAAGCACTCATTCATTGATACTACTGCTCATACAATCTACTATTGCAACTACAGGATGCAACCTCCTTCATGGCACAAGTCAACACACTTTCCCCTACTATTGTCAACGCTACAAACACAGACAATGGCACAACCAAGCGCAAAAACATTCCAAGAAATATACGAAACACTACAAGATATCATTGCAATACAAAATTCAAGTAAAGAAAGCAAAAATAACAAATTACATGGAGGTGACAAGCCAGAAGCGAGCAACGACTGGCAATGGGAAGGAACTGAATGCTTCGAAACCAAAGATAAAGGCAAAGGCGTTCGAGCAACACGCAATTTCAAAAAGGGCGAATGCATCATCCGGGTCAATAGGAGTGAGATGGTGGATACAAGGATGGCAAAGAAAACATTCGGTAGAATCCATTTGTAATCCATCACAAAGACTGCAAGAACGTCCTGGTGATTTTACGATCAGCTTGGGCTGAAAAAGTCGCATATTCGAAATTCCAATCGCATTGCACATGCTTAATTCGTATTGTTCAGAACATACGCCAACAGTATATGGTTCTCAAATCCTTCAGCATGTACCTTCCCTGTACCTCGCTTTATACATACTTTGTCTTCCAGATACGGATCCGTGGAAGCAAAGGCTGCCGACTCAGTTCTCCACTCCGCTACACTGGACCATAGATGAGATCGAAGCGCTTGAAGGAACCGGACTGAGTTGGGAGATCTCCAAATCGTTTCGAAATATAGCTAGGCAATATGTTCATATATATTCATTGTTACAGGTATATGTTTCTTCCTTTTCCTCCCTCAGAGCTTACATCTGATTCTCATATAGATGGAGGAAACACCTCTGACATATTTGACTTTTGATGAATTTCGATGGGCTGTCTCGTGTGTCATGTCGAGACAGAATAATCTGCCACAAGGCGAATTAGGCATGATCCCCGGATTCGATAGCTGCAATCACTCACCTACAGGACATGAAACGTATTACAACATGGAGACCGATTGCTCCGAAACGTTTGCGTCGTATGATATTGCCAAAGGCGATGAGATCACAATGTAAGCTGTCTTGCGCACGTCCTCAGTCGCCCAAGTTAATTTTACGATATCAGTCGGTATGGTGCTCGACCTGTTTATCAGCAGATTCTTTTCGCTGGATTCTTCCCTGAGGCGGCTCCGGCTTCCGTCCCGATGTCAATCAGCAATCTTGCAACAATCTACCTATTCACCCCATATTCTAGTGAGAGCAATGCCCCAGCCAAAGCTATCATACAAAAGTATCTTCACACATCAGGCATATCCGGTGATGTAGATACATATCTCCGAGTAGCTATAGCTGTGGCCATACGTAACATCGAAGACGGATATAATCAGACTGAAGGTCGAGAGAACATTAGTAGCATGGTGAAAAGGTATCGAACTTTAGAACTGGAAACCCTCAAAGAAATCCAGAGCAGTATCAAAGCAAACATAACTCGATGAAATTGGCAACGGCAAATACTAGGTCTGATTTTAGGTGCATGCGTTGATCGAATACTGGTGAGGTCTCGGCTGCAATACAAGAGGACTTGGAGCAATAATCAGGCCCCACAAGCATGTCGTTGCGTAAAGTCATCCTTGAGTATTTGGGATACCTCCAGGCCACGACATGCTTACGAGACGGCTGAGCGAGTGGCTTCAAGTCTTTCTACCTCTTTCAGCTGAGATTCATACTTATGGATTTCTGCTGTTAAGCCCAAATCTTTGGATACCCGTACCAGGCATGCTAGATCTTTGTATCAAATCAGCTAATCATCTGTTGGAACTTAATACGGAATATTTACGGTCAAGATCCATTGGATGATCCTCATGGAGCGATTTATAGATTTCTAGAGCATCCTGAAACCTTCCCACTTTACGTAATGCAGAAGCACACCGAGATTTCCAGTCCTTCTGATGAGGCTGCATAAGTAATCCACGCTGAAGTATGTTTATACACTGCTCGTATGATTGAGCACCCATAAAATAACTGGATAACCAATCAACTACAGCAGTATTATTCGGATAATAACGATAAGACTGAAGGCCCGTCAAAAATCGAACTGCTGTGAGAATGCTAGCACCTTACCTCCGAGTAGTAATGTATCGCTTGAACTTTATCATTGTTTCTCGCAAACAGTTCTCCCATTCTAGCTAAAACCACTGGGTCTGTTGGGGTAATTGACAGAAGGATATTATACCACTCGAGTGAGGATTCGTAATCTTCTTGCAGAGCTGTTCTGATTCAATCTGAATTATGGACTCTTACATGTTATCTGGGATCTTACATGTCAGCAATCTGAAAGACGACTTCGGCGCTATTTCTCAGGATGGCATGAACCTTTTTGAAGCATTGTAAGGCTTCCTGCAGTTGGTGTCTCTGTTTGTAAACCAGTCCTTGGTAGACGTGAATTGGGGGTCGCTTCAAATGACACGATTCCTACCTAAATTATACAGGCCTTCGGTGCAAAGAGAATCCACTCCAATTGCTTCTTGAAAGCAAGTCTTGGCTTCTTCAAGGTTTCCTTCCGCCAAATAAGTGTTGCCTCTATTGTTATATGCACGAGAGTTGTATTTGTCTGTTTCAATCGCCAGTGCTGCTGAACTTCTAGCTTGCTGTATATCGCCATCTAATAGGTATAGGAAAGAAAGAATCGTAGATGCTGCACTTCGAAATTTGCTCTCCTTCTTTTCGAATGCCTTCAAAGTCTCGATGGCCTGATTTACATTGTGAGTACACTGATATCATCTTGAAGCGAGTTGCTACTTTCAAGAACTCCTTTGCTTTCAAATGCTGGATAGCTTTGGCGATTTCAAGCTCACTGGTCATTTCGGCAATAGCTGAATCTTCTACAGCTTCGAGAATCCATTCGTATGCGCTGGTCGTATTACTCGATACTGCGGATGCAAATAACTTAGCTGTCATTAAAATCTGCCTCGCATACTTTCGCTTTCTTCGAAACGACAGAATTTAGTATAGTGCGAAGCCTAATCTCAGTTAATCTTCACTCACCGCTCTTGTGCAAGCTCCCTTAAGCCATGCTGACTAATGACTTCTTCCGCCATTGTCTCTTCGGGTGAGAAAATTTTCGGCTGCAGATCTTCGTTCGCTTCGATTTTGTAGCTCTCAATGTTGATCAGATTCTGAAATCCATGTCTGACATTTTCCTGATTGCCCAACGCAAAGTAACACAAAGCAAGGTTATACGCTGTTGGGTTTTAGCGCAACCTGATTGCGATGATTGTAGGTTTACCAGCTGTCTGATCGGGTAATCCTTCGATGACTGATTCTAACGAGGTAACAGCATCTTGATACTGCCCTGTCTGAATAAAAGCTACACCAATGTTCTTCATTATTCGTAGGCGGATCTCCTTATTGCTGGCCGGTATTTGGTCTAATGCCATTCGATACATTTTGATAGCGGCATCGAATTTGCCTTGTTGGAGCAATATATTCCCCATATTCACTCGAAGTCTTCCTCCGTTCGCCACATTCTTGTTCTTTACAATCTCAGAATAAGTATTCAAAGCTTCGGTATACATTTCATTCATCTCATAAGTATTGGCTAACTGGAATAATATATTATGCGTAAGATCAAGGCTTAGTTGCTCGTCGTGTTTAAGATCCTTTTTCATTCTCAATAATTGTTTCTCTCGTTTCTGTGCTTCTTTCATTTTCTCCAAGGCATTTCGTGGAGTTTGTGCATATGTCGCATCTAATAGGAGATTCTTGATGTTTTCTTCCAGGTCGATGGCTTGTTGCTGTAGAGAAGGCTTCTCATCTGGGGTTTGAGCTATATCAACTTAATCAGTCACTTCTGATAATTTGAGAGATGAACCTGGAAGTATAAGTATGCTATATCGAATACCCAACTCATTCGTTGTTATGGTCCGGGGTATTTGGCGACCGCCTGTCTACACTTTGTGCATTCATGGACAAACATGCATCCGCATTTTCAAATATCGCTCACCTTTATTGGCAGCTCCCAATGGGTCGAACTTCCTTCCTGTACCGAAGCCCGCGCTTTTAACACTGGTTCCTGGTCTCACACTTGCTGTTTGTAATCCTGCACGCGTCTGTGATAGAGTGCCTGCGGCTGGTGTAGCAGGTGGAAGGGCATAGAGATCTGGCGAGAAGGTAACTTTGGACATATCCGGTGTTGATCTCTGGTAGCCAGCAAGTAAATGCAGTTGATAGTCAGCGAATCAACGAAGGTGATATAATAGATATTGATGATTCGATCACCTCACTATTGTAATGTAATAACAACTGCTGAGAATGACACGTACTCAAGAATATGTGATTGAACTCAGTAGTTGTACTCGAGTAATTCAACATTCAATTGCCGTTTACGATCTCACAAACCAATACCTCAAAAGGGAAAGAATTCGTCTTGAATCCTGATCTACATTCAAATTCGAAATTTATCACATATGTACACTTTATTGGTTATTATCAGCCTTATTATTCACCAACAATAGGAACGATAAGGCATCCAAGCAGACCTCGTCCCTCCCATTTTTCTGGTTTTAATCGCAACTGCAAAGTTCGTGATCCTCTAGAGACATTCACCGGAATGTATTCCTATATGGCATTTCAGCAAAATGCAAGTACCGCAAACGATGAATATCTCAATAAGTATCGAGGTCCCTCTTACGTTTTCATGTAGGCACACCAGGTCGGCAATCTGTGACAAAGTACCACTCACCATCAACCCAAAGCTTGTTATCAGATCATCTGTTTTGAGACCCTGTCCAGATGGATATTAGACCACGACTGACGTAAAATACGTGGTGTCAGCATTACCGCTATCTCTGCAGGAGAATCAGGAGCTACTCCTGCTATGCGTGCAAGTGGCGGTCGATGAGTGTGAATGATTTCCTGTGGAGATGTAGTCTCTTCAGAGGCGTGATTTTCCAACCGGCTTTCAGGTGTTTGCTCAAAAGCAGCAGTAATCGGATCCTCTGTAACTGTATCTTCGGGCAAAATTCCCTCATCGTCGTCCGAAGAATGTAATGAGCCATTCTTGCATCCGACATCTCCGGATCTATCTATCTTGCCTCTCGGTGATTTGTTGCTCATGATTGTAGTTGGTACATCGATTGCCGCTTTCCTTGCAAGCCTTATATGTAAGATCTTCTCAATTTCATTCGTTATTCGTTGTTTGTCATTTTCGTCTCTAGCGATCTGTGCTCTACTCTGTCGCACTCTCCAAACATCTATATCACTCCTTGGGAACCCTTCTCTGTCGACTAATGGTGTATTCTTTGTGACATGATTATCTGCCATGTATCCAAGCGCTGCTTTCATTCGACCATTGATTTCATCCAATTCTTTGCACAAAGCGCTCATACGATCGTCTATAGAAGGTGACATCACAGGGAAGAATGCGTTGTACGTTAAGTATGTTTTGCCAAGAGAGTAAGTGATCTGGAACAACTATGGCAACCTAATGAATGAATAGCAATTGGAGGCGGCGGTGATGAACAACTCAACGCGACAGATATTCAAAGTCGATGATGATTGGAAGGTTGAATATATGCACATAGATCAGAGTACATGAAACACATACCTCATTGAAGCTACAAAACTGTCTTGCAAGTAAAGCGAAGGGAACTTGCCTTAAATCGACAACTGCAAATCTAAAATTCTAATAAATTTGAAATTGCTTATAAGAACGGATGGGAAATCGTTGGCCCAAGTGAGATATCTACTTCTACAATCAAGAATCACATCATTCATCTGTGGGCTATGGCATTGATGCGATTAGCGCATCTCTTTTCTTCTGATTCTCTGCTTCTGTCTTTGCACTCAATTTCTGTTTCTTGGCTGCTTGCCTAGAGATTTTGAAATTAGTTACTGAGAAAATCAGATTACATGACTGATTCTGTGAGTATATCAGTCTCAGCACCGTTTTGCCAAGCCGAGGTCGTATAAGGCAGGAGTTATCAGCCCGAGGAACATGCTGCAGTGATCTCGAGCTAATCCAAGTCCTGATTTGTTCCCATACCACTGATAGTGATTGCTGATGGTAGCAGGGGCCATGCGACTCATAAGACAACGAAACAACTCGTACCTAAGGTATATTATTTTACTGTCCAAAATGTAGCCCTCAATGATGGTTTGCTTTTTCGGAGGTAACTTTTCCGCGTTTGACTTCGGAGACCTTGCCTCTACAACAGTCTTTTGATCTACAGGAGTGAACGAAAAGAGTTTGGCTAATCTAGATTTGTTGTTGTCATCCTTATTCGTATCGGGCGGAGTGACATGCTTGTCATCTTGATCGCTTTTCCTGTCTTTGTCATCGGATTTTTCGCCATTGTTCTCTTGTTGAGATGCTTGTTTGACTTCCTGTTCGAGTTCTTTCTCAAGTTCGCTGTCGAGTTCCGCTTGCTTGATATCTATAACGTCTACTTCCTTCTTCTGTACCTTACAAAAGCTTGGATCTCGTATATGTGTTGTGCATGTATAGAACCAATCTGAGTCTGTACGAAGAATGAATTCAGTTTGTTTATAACAAACGAAGCATGATCCAGAATGAGTTCTATGTAGTGTATAGAGAGGACGTGGGGAAGTGTAAGACATACATAGAGTTCAGTATCAGCACGCTACTGCCATCAATAATCACAACAAAGGAGTCAAGTAATATGAACACCCGTATCCTCAACTGAAAAAAGCCGAGACCAGTCCTAGTCAGACTACACCTCCCAAAGAAAGATCCCAAAAGATATCCAGACCGGTCTCGTCTAATCTTACCCTAACAGAAATCATACCAATACAAATGAGGAACTCGCACTCAATCCTGTCACGTTGTCAATAGAATTAGCTAATGTTCATCCACAAGAAGTCATACGTGGATTCCGAATGGGAGGATTGCTGAACTTGGCGGCGTTATATAATAACCCTAGCCTATGCGGGACATCAGTGTGATACCAAAGTGGGATGCAAGGTAAGTCCAAAAAGTGTTATTGCACCCCTTGGAATTTAATGACAAGAGCTCCACGGGTTCTGCTAATGGTACTCCCAATGAGATTGCTCCGGAACCTATTCTTCTTCGAGGTCTCAATGCTTATGCAATACCCCTAGATATGAGGAGAGATCTTCCTTCATTTATCAACCGTCCGCTATCAGGGGCACACTAGTGGATATAGCTTCACTCAAGACCCGCTGATTCTGACTAGCATCTCAGTAGTAAATGTTGCTATTGACGAAGTGAGCGGGTAGCTAACGGTGGGACTCAGATGCGCTTGTCACTTGGCTAGATCTCATACTTTTGATGAACTCCGGCTGAGCCTAGAACCAAGTCTCACTAGGGCCTACTATATAAGTGTTGTCGACAAGCGGGATGCTACTCTGAGAAAAAAACTCATGCTATATAAAACTCCTCGTCGAGCTCTAGAGATAGAGACGCAGAACGTGTTGGTCGTCGGAAAAGTTTTACCATTCTATTGTTCTGACTTGCGCAAAATTGCGTTTATTCCTGACGACTTGAAGTTTCTCAGTGTGGGTCCCAGCAGTGAATGCTGCAATGCTGAGATATATTTATCACGTATTAGAACGTTAACAGAACGGCCACCGAAAAGCCTGTTTATCGAAGAATCATGGGAAGCCCCAAGATGAGATACGTGCTGATCAAAATTCTGACTCAGAGATCGCCTCGGAAGCAGAGAGATTTCACTTTGTGTAACTTCGTAGCCGCTTAAATATTTGCAGTTTCCGGAGTCCGCTAACCGCGTTTCATGATATAAGCGGTCCATCATCCCAAACATCATATCTTTAAGAATAATAAGGCATTGAAGAAGAGGTGTAGCTCTGAAACAAAGGCATTGTGGTTGAGTGTGACTCTGTCGATATACCGAGAACTTAGGAAAAGATGGATGCTGCTTGTATGTATCGTTCTGAAAAGACGGCTCGACTCAGCCTAGACCACAACGCTTTTATGTCGTTGATCAGGCCTGTGATCGCGCTATTACCAAAAGCTTACATGTACTTCCAGCGACTACGTACTGTAGAAGGAAAAGGTACATCTACCTACATAGCTGTACAAGTAAATAACAAGCGCAATGGCGCTTCAGAGCTTCCAATGAGTCGTTAATTCTTCATCAAGGAGGCTGATAAGGACTGAGCTGGCAAGTACAAGATTCAGAATAGTACCGGCGATCGATAGAAATGACTCTGTCAGGCCTGATTATGTGGACAGCTTCAATGCTCCAATGAGCACAGCACTTAGTATTTACGTCATCTAACTGAGATAGTAATACAGGACTTTTTGGAAGATAACTTCCGAGGATTTGGCTGTAGCGCTGATATTATGAGACTGATCTGTGAATAACGTTGAGAAACTTGCTAACTGAATTAAAGTTAAAGGTCTTTCCCTTGGGGAAATACCTGCAAAACATGGCAACAAAAGATTCTATCGAACCCAAGATAGCTAGTCCACTGTGCTCGGACTTTCAGACATTTAGGCATCCTTTTGTGGGAGCGACCTGTATTGTAATCTTGTCTTTTTTTGTCGCTATGGTCTGCAGTAAGTGGTTGATGTGTACACAAGGAATTCAGCACCTCCCGTTATGTGACACGCCACCTGCATCGCTCTTCAGCTAAATGGAAAGCGTTACATTGACGAACTTGTTTCTATGCCGTGAGCTTGCAATACACGGTCTGCAGGCTTTCATTCCAAGATTGGACGCACCCCTTAGAAGCTGTAATGGCTAAACTAAGCTTTCCGATGAGGTACCGACGCAGCAGAGAAGTACCGACGTAGGCCTGGTTTCGAGTTTTTGCGACTCAGCTATATAGATAGAGGAATGCGGCGTTGTAAACATCAAAGAAAAACAGGCAAACCTACGTCAGCCCCTCCTGCCTGACGTCAGCGGTCCCAGACCAGACTGAAAGCAACCACCAAAAACTCTAAAGTTATGTGCTGGGTTTCCCACTCAGAACGGTGGACAGTTATGCCTTGCAATAATCGTCGCTGACAATTCGTCAATCAGGTACCAATCGTCAATCAGTGTTATCAGATTGTAGACAATTTGGCTCCAGCCCGAGGAGATGCTCCCGCTCGGCTTGAAATTACAAACATATTTTCTTACACGGACGCTGCTAATCGTATTCTCAGCATTAACATCGACAAAGTCACTCCTTTGAGTATCTTTATCGCTGGCAACATCACCCTTCAAACAAACGAGGTTAGCTCTGTGGAGCTCTTGGACTACTCTCAAATCGAAGGACCTATCAGTCGGAAGATCGAAATCGGCTTTGCGCACCTCCAACCAGCTCGACAGGGTCCACCTCAATTAATCTGGTAAGCAAGTCATTTGCTGTGCCGCTGCAACAGATGTCAATACATATGGGATCCTGAACTACCAGATTATCACTGATGGGCGTCAGGATGTACCTGGGGCCGCGAATCCGTTCACTAAACGACAAGGACGAAAGCCTCTTACCAAGAAAGATCTTTTCATGACTATTCCTGATGGCGAATCTTCTCCAGAGCCATTACCACAGCCACAAGCAAAAACGAAGCGTAACGCTGCTTATATGAAGGACTTCACGTAGCTTCACCTCCTCCAAGCTCACCCTCGCCTCCTCAGAAGAAAGCCAAACCTCTAGCCAGCATTCGATTCGACCAGGAAACTGACAGTGAGTCTTCAGAACAGCAGGAGAGCGAAGGTGAGGAGGAAGTTAAGGAAAAGGAGCTTCGTATTCCAAGTGGTTCCCCTCATGCCTTGATGGAGGAAGCATATGGCTACAACATTCTCAAACCTAGCAGCTTAGGAGTTCGAAGACCACTGTTCTCAAGGGCAAACGTCTTTTAAATGTTCGCAGTACGAGTGCAGGTGGGGAGTCTTCGCAAAAACGCACCAAACCTTCAAGCGTGGTGAGCAGTGATGATGAAACTAGTTATATAGATAGAGGAACCTGAGCTTGCTCGGCAACTCCTTTCATACGAAACTACCTGCAAAGGGAGAGTACAGTGTTAGGCCGTCAAACCGATCAACCCCGTCAAACCGATTACTTCAACTTCCACACCCTATAGCACCTCACACACACCCTTTTATATACATCCTATACTCTTCACACCTTTCACATACTACCCTCTTCCTTTCCATACCATTTTTATTGCGCTGTGATCAGTATTACTGTAGTTATGCCGACCATTAGCTACATGTACATTTTGCACTGTTATTCTCACTACTGAGCAACTTTCTCATACTGGGATTTGAGTGAGGTCAAAAATAGAACACATCAGATGAGTGCATTGTGACGACGGTAACGTATGCCCAAATTCCTATTGGCAGTGTTATTGAGACAAACAAGAAATAATTGATCAAAAGTATCACATTTTCTACAAATGGATATATAAAGTCAGTCAAGCGAGGATGAATAAGTATCTGACCGATACTAAGGTGCATTTATGCACTATAAAATGTCCCAATGCCATATACACGCAGATTCTGTTCCATTACAAATTTGTACACCAAGTATATGCAAGGTGATTTCGATAACGAACAAAACCACTCTAGGATGTAACAAACACACAACAGCTGTCTACATACATCTTCTTGACTATTATAAGCTTCTACAATCATCTTTTGTATGTCACAGCACTTCGATCGGTGTGTTATACATTGTTTTGCCTAGGTGATCGGCTTGACGGGGTAAGTACAATTTTGGCCTAACTTTTGCCAAATGGTCTAGAACGGTCAATAGATGGGTTAGAGCGGTAAAAAAAGGCTTCAACGATGCAGAATAGTCTATTCTATAAGATGGTATAGTCAAAAAACCAAGCGGGATCACGCTATGTTAGGAGGGGCAAAGTTTGATTGGTTTGACGGCCTAACACTGTACAAGCTTCGGGTAATCTTTTGCCGTTCGAATTTTCCGCGCTCCGATGTAGATTGCAGAAGAGTGCGTTCACTTCTCATGTAAAGCTGGCCCCAGCCGCCTAATTTGGGTCAGGAGTTTAGGAAGTAGCTCAGAATCTTCTACCATGGCGTGGAGCAGATAAGAGACACACCCTATGAGCAGAGGCGAAGGAGTAGCGAAATCTACATCAGATAAAAAAAGCTGATCTGACGTGGCTAGTATAAGCTTGATAGCAGTGGCTGATCTATGGATCACTTCCCTGATGTAGGCCTAATTCCACGTGTTTTCAAATCAATTAAAGATAGTTTGGAATCTTGCGGAGCTAGAATTAAAAGCGTCCTCTACCCGTCTTCTACTCTTTTCAGTGAGCAGTTTAGAGGAAATCCACTCTTTGGGAGAAGCACAGAGACAGCACTTCATGAAGAGCAAGCTCAAGAAACGGAAAGTTCATTGGCCCGAGTAACACTGTATTCTCCGGGTTACAATCTAGTTTTTGTAGAATCATCAGACCTCTGATTCTGATCGACAAGGAAGCCACAGGTCTAGTTCTGAGTTTCTGTACAATCATTATAACGCACTAGAATCATTTGAGCAGGTTCCGCTGGCGAGGTTAGGACTCGTCTTGGCAATTTTCATTTTTTGCATGCTACTCAAGCATTACAGCAAAGGAATGGCTCACTCAGTCCTACTTCAACAGGCCTAGAGATAGCGTAAGTAATCCACTGATACCCATGAGGACTCTGTCTGATCACTGTATGAAGGCCTCACCGTACGTTGCCTGAGTTTTGACTAGATTTTCCAACGAGCAAGATGTCTGTGCTGCCCTCCGCAAAATTGGTGACCGTACTCTAATGGCCCGGCAGCCTGAAGTCCTCAATGAAGCTTTCTTTTGCAATAGGACTACTCTTTCACGGAGCCCGAGGTAAAGGCAAAGATGTGAAGTAATTTAGAGTCACCTCCTTCGCTCTCTCAGACGTTTCTATGGTGGGTGATTATGATCATATCTGGCAAAACTTGCTGCGAAAGAAGTGGAGCATCAATACTGTACACCATGTCAGAGATTTAGTACTAAAGGAACGTAATATTCCGATTACTTCCGCTACAAACCTTGCAAGGTAACTGGCCTGTCTCTTCCGCAGCCTGCAGGTCGGGGTTCGATCTCTGATTCTCAGGATTAAGATTGTGATTTCAGTTAAAGCTAGTCTCCAGCTAGCATGATCATGATGCAACAAGGTATCTTACTTTCATTGTATAGCTGCCCCTACGCTGAATGACGTACAGAACATACATTCATCACGAACACTTGAGCATTACGCTCGACTGATCTGATGGAGTCGGACTTGAGGCATTGTACTTGGGCTTACACCTGCGCGTCTGGAACGTCCGTGGACATGAGAAGTAGTCCGTTCTCGATTTGGTTCAAAAGAGTCGACAAACGATGTCAGCAAAGTTTACTTTGGTCGAATCAAGCGAAGTTCACTAGGTCGTTCTCAGCGAAGATCACTCGGTTTGATGTCAGCGAAGTTCACTTTGGTCAAATTAAGTGAAGTTTACTCGGTTCGTTGTCAGCAAAGTTCATTCGGTTCGATGTCAGCGAAGTTCGCTTCGTTCGAAAAGAACGATGTCAGCAAAGTTCACTTTGGTCAAATTAAGCGAAGTTCACTTTGGTCGACTGTGACATAGTAATCTGTCGATAGATCTTTTTGCTTGGCGTGTGTTTCAGCGCCTGCTTCAACTTCCAATGCTTTGTATATTCTTTCGAATTCTTCTTCTGTAAATCCCAAATCGATCCTTTTCATGAGCAAGCATTTACAAGTCGATGACAAAATCCTGCAAGCAATTAACCGTCATGATGTAGAGCGTTTGACTACGCTGTTGTGTATAGGCATATCAATTGCGGAAAATTTGACACCAATCCGTATCTTGTTGTCTGAGACTACAATTCAATTCACCAGGGAACTCTCACGTCAAATTTGGTCAGTCATGGAATAGTTTGAGCCAGGCCCGTATAAGAAAGAACGTTG
>Ga0160429_1001500_pt1 | contig 12954 bp, 11 predicted proteins | sample SolpanmetagenomR_FD_108199 | JGI IMG/M metagenome (GOLD analysis project Ga0160429, IMG submission 108199) | Solar panel surface microbial communities from Lawrence Berkeley National Laboratory, California, USA - R | ecosystem: Engineered > Built environment > Solar panel > Unclassified ... | reverse complement strand
AGCTGTCGCTGGAATCATCACGGTTTATGGAAGCCAGCCGTTCGATTGTATTAAGACCAGAGCGCAGAGTGCAAAGGGAGCAGGGATCTCTGAGGCCATGAAGGGCATCTTGTTGGATCACGGAGTGAGAGGCTTCTGGAGAGGAAGTACGATGAGGTTGGGAAGGGTGAGTTTTCAGCTTTTCAAGGAAAGCGCACGCTGACACATGAGTATAGGTCATCTTCGCCGCAGGTATTCTGTTCTCTGTATACGAAGAAGCTGTAGTGTTGGTGAAGCCAATATGCGGTTAAAGCAATGTGCTTGCGACGAGCCCTTGATACACTTGATCAACGAACGTGCCTTGTGGCAGTCTCTCATATTCCTTGATATGTCTAAATCAAACCGTGATTCAAGTCTCCAATGGCGTGTATTCCCATTAACAACGTTATAACCCAACATACAGCGCATCCAAATTCACGTTGTGCCCGGATTCCTGGTACAGCCATCCTCCGGAATAGGTTCAATGGTACTACTACAATGCGCCAAATTCAGTGGTAAGTGCTCACAAACGCATTCGCATTGCTAGTGCAAGTCTTACTTCAACAGCGGATCATGTATCATAGGGTCACCACCAGCCGAGGAGTGGTATTGGCTCTTGAGATCCTGGTACCGTTCACCATACCCAAGTAACTACCATAGATGCCGGCAACCGGTCTCGTCCCAATTGCACCAGAGTCCATGTCGAGCGAGCAAAGTCATTGCTGTTCCAATCGCTACCGTTGGCGGAGAAAGATGGTGCTTGCGCGGCGCCGTTGCCGGAGGCGGAGGCGAGGTTGGCGATGGAAGCCGCTCCGGATGAGGGCTACACTTGCTGTGCAGCCATAATCTGTGATGAGATTAGGGTGTTTGTAGGCTATGCTTCCGGCAGCGTTAGTAAAGACGAAGCGTAGACCAGAGCTGCAGGCGTTGGCCATGTCGAAGGTATCTTACTGATAGGAGATGTCGACATTGACTGAGTTGATTGCTGTGATAATGCAGAGCGCGAGTGTAAATCTCGTACAAGTCTACCTGTCGCACGCGCTCTCTGAGCGAGCGTATCAAGAAAAGGCAAGCGCGCAAAGCCGCTGTCATGGAGATGAGGTGACTTTTGGAAAGTACAGAACACCGTCCAAATGCTCGCCCACAGGTACGAAAATCGTGTTCCGATATTCGTCAAATGGTCTCCGGTGAAAGCAAACGTCTACTGTATGGAACATCTTTAGGACAGCCCCGCGTTAAGTCTATCGATCTTGGGAGCGGATGGCCTCATGTGCTTTGGCTACTGCTCGGGTTTCTTTGTAAATGACTCCCAACGGAGTATATAGCGGTAGACCCAGCGCATATCCTCAGCAAGTTACAGGACGGCGGAACAGGCAGATGTCTTGTAGCCAATACTGAAAGGCCACAATTGATCGGTGACCGCCCTGCTCACACGAGTCTGATAGCGGATGATGCGGAAGGCGTGGAATGCTTCTGAAGAGAGATCTTCTTTTCCAGACACTTGAACAATGACAGAATCGCGCCTTGCATGCACGAAGGAGACGATGAAGTCCAAGAGTAGGTGGGCACGTGGCAGATTGTCGGCACGGAGTCCCCGCTCGCTACTGTAGCGGAGCGGCTTCCGCCCAAGCCCGCCAGGGACTGTTAATAGCGTTGACAACAAGATGAAATGACGATGATGTAGACTTGTAAGAGAAACCACGGAACAATCTTCGAGTATCAAACGAGTGTCTCCGCGCGCACCATGCCACAGTCGCAGAGACAACTTACATGATTGGCCCATATCACACTCCAACACATTCACTCCGACATGAGGCTTTCACCAAAGACAATACAACGGCCATACAAAACGTCTACCAAACTTTTCTGTAGATCAAAGCTCTTTATACGGAACGAAAAACAACCGCCTTTCTCTAGTAGCTGATCCAGTTAACACTCTCTGGGAACGCGGACAAGCGGCGCTTCGTCTTAAACCCGTCGCGCTGCAACAACCAGGCTGCTGTCACCTACTCACCTTTGCGATCATCTCTTTCTTCACTGGGCGCATTGACTCATTCACCGGCAGAAGCCTCCTTGTCCCTTCCGACACTCCCACAACCGATCGGAGCAGTGCCTGCTTGAGAGTGGGCTGCTTTCAAGAGCTTCCGACACGGCTGACAGCGGCGAGGCTGCCCTATACTATCCGCACATCTGCTTCTATCCGTTATGCAGGGTCAACTACCATCACGCAAACGACCAGCGCCCGGCACTTCACCAGTAGCGACTGAGCAGCCTCAGACATATGGCAACATGAACTATTCCTCAGGGCAAGACCTGCCCCAAGCCTCGAATGACCAGTACATGGACTGGGATGGCTTAGAGGCCCTCAATAACAGCAATGCTCTCGGCGATGCTTCCTCGTTCGATCCTTCTTTTTACGTGGCACCGGCAAATGGGCAGACCGACGGCGCGAACTTGGCTCCAACATCAAACCAGCTAGTGCGACGGAACGGTAATCAACAACTGGCGGCACGAAGCCGCAATGGGGCATGGGAAGATATAAATGGCGGACCACCACAACCTTGGGAGGAGGAAGAGGATGAAAACCTGGACGATAAGGCGCTTATGGCGAAGCGCGACGCCCAAGCAAAGAGGAAGCAAATACCGCCGTTCGTTCAGAAGCTTAGCAGGCCAGTTCTTCCTCGCCTCATACATCTAGGAAATTTGCTGACAAACTTTTCAGCTTCCTAGACGAATCGAAAAACACAGATTTAATCCGATGGTCAGATGATGGCAATTCGTTCATCGTGCTCGACGAAGATGAGTTTGCAAATACACTGATCCCAGAGCTCTTCAAGCACAACAACTACGCCTCGTTTGTCCGACAGCTGAATATGTATGGATTTCATAAGAAGGTTGGATTGTCAGACAATTCAATGAACGCGAGCGCGAACAAGAGGAAGACCCCCAGCGAATACTACAACAAATACTTCAAGCGGGGTAGACCGGAATTACTATGGTTGATACAGAAACCGAAGAATCCGCCTGGTAATGCCAAGCGAAAACGAGGAGACACAAAGGCTGGTGCGGCAGACAGCGACGATGAGGCTAAGCCTGTTGTCGAGAGACAGCCTTCAGAAACAGTCGCTGAGAGCACCACCGCGCGTCAAGACCTTGCCACAATTCCGAAGGCCGAGCTCTCTACCTTCCGACACGAGGTAGAACAGCTCAAGCAGCAGCAGCGGTACATTTCTTCAATCATAAGCCAGATGAAGCGGCAGAACGACCAGCTGTACCAGCAAGCTCAAGCATTCTCCGCGATGCATGACCGGCACGAAAGCTCCATCAACGCTATCCTGACCTTTCTCTCGTCCTTCTACAATCGAAGTTTGGAAGGTCAAGGAGTCAACATTCAGGACATGTTCAATAACGTCATGCCACAAAACATGCAACAACAGCAGCACGGGAACGTGGTGGATGTGGGCGACTATCCAGAAGCAGATGTGCAACCTCAACCGCAGCGGCCAATCCGCCGGCCTTTTCTCCTGGAGGCTCCACCCGCGAATGTTGCCCCTGTCACACCCGTCAGTGACAAAGTATCGACAGCGCCACCATCTGCTCGCTCAACGATGAGCCCCAAGCCAGGGAAGCAGAACAATTTTCCCTTTCGCCGACCTTCACAGACTTCCCAAGCTAACAACCGAAACCCTGTTTTCAAGACAGATGCGCCCACGCCAGACACGCTGTCCCAAGTGCCAGAAAAGCCATCATCCGGCGCCTCTCGTATAGCACCCAACTCCGGCAACGCCAGCAGTCCGAATACTGGAAATGCGGACTTTGACACGGCGCTCTCGCAAATCGACGAAAACGTCAGAAATAGTGGTCCATTAACGCCACAACAGCGTGAACAGGTTCTCAGCTTGATGAACAGCACCTCAGGAGCCGGATCCAACAATGCTCTTGCGACCTCCACACCACCGCAGTTACCCAACCTGGACGATATCGGCCGACAGAGCAACAACCTGGATTTTCTCCAGAAGCTTCAGGAAGAGCAGGCAGGCCGAGTGCAGCAGCTTGCCGACCGACTCACTCCACTCAGTCCGACAGGTAGCATACCTGGCTTCACAGTGAATGGAGGCGAGCTAGGCAATCCAGGTGAACTGGACTTGAACGATTGGATGAACACTGATTACTTTGGCAACACTGGTCCGAATCCTGCACCTAATGGATTCACGAATGATTTGGGTAACGATGATCTCTTTGGCGATCTACCTAACTTCGACGGCACTGCAGATGCAACCAACACCAATTTCCTGCATGTCCCCACTGGGACGGGTGACGACAACATGTTTAACCTTGCTGGTACGGCTGATGGCGGACATGTAGGTGGTAGGGTGGAGAGTGTTAGCTCAGAAGCCACAAGCCCTGCAGCCACCGTGCCAGATGAGGCTAAGGAAAGCAGCAATGCTCCGGATCGGAGCCCGAAGAAGCGTCGGAAGAATTGAAGAAGCGTCGGAGGGATTGAAGAAGCTCTGAAGCGCCATGGAGCGATATCCCAGAACCGAGCACGTATGAGGATGTGCACTCATGGCTGCATAGCTGTAAAGCTCCAGTTGCTAAAATCGCTATAGCAAAAGGGGATTTTGACGAGATTACGCTTAATGTAGCTATGAACAGACGGCCTGTGCAAGGGCCTTAGCCTTGCATGGAGTAGATAGAACAAAGCAAGACATAGATATCCACACTGTGCCTTTCCGATTCGAGCCATTTCCTGCATCCTCTTTACAGGTATTTCTTGAGCGACTGTGTTGGGTGTGCTTGGCATAAACGGTTCCTGAACTAGCAAACATGTCTTCGTGCGCCTTCACCAGATGAATAGCAAACGGCGTCGGACAGCGATTAGCTCCTCCAAATAGTAATAGGTCCGTCGATACGGGGTTCTATTAACTACATGAAGAACCCCAAATACGACGTCATACCAGGCGCCTTCCACCACCGAACGGAAGACGACAATATTAAGACACCATTTCACATACATTTCATAAGTCTTCTACACCGTCCCCGCGATGCTCAGCCCCCGTATCTGCTCGAGCACCTCCTCGACTCTCTGGTCCAGCACGCCTGCCGCATACTGCTCCCTAGTGTCCGCCTCCAGATACTGCTGTACTTGCGCCATCCACGAATACGCCTCGGCGCAAAATCGCAGCTGGATCTTAACCAGCGCCTCGAAACTCGGATCCAGATACGGCACCCTCAGATCGATGACCTGCGGCATCTCTTCCATGAGTTGATTGTTCAGCTGCTCGTACTCCGCCTTTGCGAGGGAGGCCTCGCGCTCGGCGGCAGGAAGCTTCGCGGGGTCCTTGTCGGGCTTCTCGACGAGGCGTTTTACTTTTGCGCGGAGCCCGTCGTAGGTGGTCTGTTTGTGCTGGCGCTTCTTGATGCACTCGTTGATGTCGGGGAAGTAGGCGCAGAAGCGGTTTATGGGGTCGAGGATGCATTGTCTGCAGACGAACACATACACTTGTTAGTAAAGAGGACAACCTCATGGCGTTTAGTGAATGTTGGACAGAGGATATTCGTACCGATATGGTCCGTCAAGCGCCTTTATAGTCTCCGCGTCCAGATCTTCCACCGCTTGCTTATAACTCCTACTCACTCCGTCCCTCGCACCGGCGTCCCCGTAAAACGCGTCTATCGTTTCAGCTATGCGCATTTGTGACGCAGTCATCGCGCGCAAGCTGTCCAGGTAGCCCTTCGCTTCGGTTTGCAGCTTGGTCGCTGCGGCTTCCATGGTGCGGTAGCGGCGGCATTCGGTCTCGAAGTCGCGGTCATTTGTCTTTTCCACTTGGCCGGCCTTCATCATTACTTGGGTCTTTGCCCGGTCGACCGTCTTCTTGAAGCCTGGGATTCGCTCGTCAGTGGGGGATGAGAGGGTGGGAGAAGAGGGACAGTACCTGACCAAGACATATTGGCAGTGGATGTGAGGTGTCCAGCGGGTGTCGCAGAATGTATCGGACTCGGGTTGTGGTGACAGAAGGTAGCCGGGAGAACAAACAATGCTACAGAAAGTTTCTAAACAGTCGGATACCGCTCACGAGTGGTGGTCGTGGCTGAGAGGATGACGAACTCTTGGCGCGCCGACGCATCTCCTTTCCGAGCCGCATCCTTTACGCATCAAAGCATAGTACCTTACAACTACATGTTGCCGTCTGCGTGGAGAACAGCATCCGCGCCGACGTTACAATGTCTTAGACAATGTCGATATAGCTCCTCGAGCTCTGCTTCTGTACCACGAGTCATCTTCTCAGGCATTCAGCCTACGGGCGTTCCTCACTGTAAGCAAATCATACGGCCGTCTGAAATTATATCTTGACAATTCGTAGTGGGAAACTACCTCGGCGCCATCCAGCGCTGGAAGAAACTTCAAGATGAATCTCTTCCAGACACAACGCTCCTATTCTCTCTAGTCGATCTCCACGCCATCACCATCCGTCAGGACCCAGGGCAGCTCAAGCAATGGAAGAAGGAGATGTTGGCTACTCTCCTCGCCGTCGGACTCGACCCTAACCGCTGCATCATCTTCAATCAATCTGCGGTTCGCGCTCATTCGGAGCTGATGTGGATCTTGTCATGCCACGCCTCGATGGGCTACCTATCGCGCATGACGCAGTGGAAAGCCAAGATGTCGTTGCCAGACGACGCATCTCCGCTTGACACTTCATCAAAGGCCACGCTGAAACTGGGCCTTTTCTCTTACCCTGTCCTTCAAGCTGCCGATATTTTGGTCCACGGATCAACCCACGTGCCTGTGGGCCACGACCAAGCGCAGCACCTCGAATTTGCCCGGGAGTGCGCTGGCAGCTTCAACCATATCTACGGCAACATTCTCGTCCAACCAGAGACTCTCATCTCGCCCGCTAAGCGTGTGATGAGCCTCACAGATCCGAGCTCGAAAATGTCGAAGTCGGCGGAGAATCCGAAGTCACGCATCCTGTTGACGGATGCACACGATGTCATCTCCAAGAAGATTAAGAGCGCGCTGACGGACTCGATTGAGGGTATTACGTACGAGCCGGGTAAGAGGCCTGGTGTGAGTAATCTGGTGGAAGTCATGTACCATCTCCAGCCAGAGGAAGGGCGTTTCTCTTGTCAAGAGATTGCGGAAGAATGTCATGATTTGCCTATGCGCGTCTTCAAGGAACGAGTTGCAGAACTCATTGACCTGAGACTCGAGCCGATCAGAGAGCGATACCAACAATTGATGGGGGAGGATGGTGGGAAGAGCTTGGCTAGAGTCGCGGATTTTGGTGCTATGAATGCTAGTGCGAGCGCCGAAGCCACAATGGAGAAAGTCAGACATGTAGTAGGCCTGTAATAGAAGCGTTACGGAAGTTCCATGACCACTTTGAGGTCTCGAAGATTGTGGCAAGATACCCGAGTTGGTTTCGTTGCTTACGACTTTCCTGTTGAAATTCCGTAGAGCCAATGCTGTGTCATGAAGCCTGCGGAACGTGCCTCGCGAGGTCATTGTAGTGTTGTTATCAGCCGCCACATGTTCGGTACAGCCTCCTGACCAAAAGAACAATAGATTGTCCAGGGCAACGTCGGAGCATGTAAGCAAACAGTCCACACTCTGAACGGATCGGTAGCATTTGTCACTGTGAGCATAACAAAATAGAGATATAGGTACCTACCCGCCTAGCACCAGGTATCACGTGAGCGCTGCGCTGCCGTAAAGCTATCTCCTCATTTGTTTGACCAGACTCCGCTGAGTGGCAGCGCCGTCTCGCTTTTGATTTCAAAGCAAGCTTCCTTTGACCCAGCCATGCCAACACAACGCAGAAAAAGTACTGTACAAGAAATTCCATGTTGGCGTGTGATCGTCCAATTACGGATGACGTATCTTGTAGGTATACGCCGTGATGTGAAATTCATGACTCTTTTCTTCTCCGGTGGCATTTGGGCCCCCTCGCGGCCCATGGTCTAAAAGGGTTCAGCTCCCCAAATTAAATTCGCGCAACATCCCCGCAAAGTGACCAGCCTTTCCTTTCGACAATTGACGTGATGTACCGCAGTCTTCTCTCATAAGCTGCGCCCAAGTTCCGTTCCTCTCCAAGGCCGCCGCCGACACATCTGACGTCGTTCTGTTCGTTGGAAGCCCGCCGAAGGCGAGCTTAGCAAAGAAGAGAACCCTGATCGCTACCAAGTGTCGTGCGCGCCAGGTCCACACCCTCACACCCGACTTCCAAACCCTACCGGCATTCCTACACATCCTCAGCTCGCGCCCATACAATCCACTATCTCGCCGGTCACAATGACTCGAGCGCATTCGGACAGCAACGCATCCTCAACTACAAAGGTCGCCGATTCCGCCACGTCGCCGAAGAATACAACCCCGCAGACGAAACAGAACGGGAGTCCCACCGAATCACAATCTGACGGCTTTTCACTGCCCGACCCTGCGAATGGAGCATCGGCAAATGGCGAACTCAAGAATGGAGCGACCGCCAACAACACAGTATCGAGTGACCCTCGAAGACCTGCACAACCGCCACGGAAACCCACCATGACGTCGCGCTTGAGCGGCATGTTCAAGCGCGGCGAAGACAGCTCAAGAGAAGCATCGCGGACGAACTTGGCGGAACGCGTTGCAGACCTGACAGTTAAAGAGGGTGAAGAGAAGGTCGTTCCTACAAGACCAACGCCGCATCGTCAAGGGTCTCAAGATCCGCGCGCTTCGTCAGTAGAAGATCGCAGAGACAAGAAACCTGAAGAGCACGACAAAGTCTCCAGGCGATTCACGTTGCACGAGGATGGCATACACGAGCATCGCTTGATCGTCGCACGACGTCAGCAAAAGCTTAAAGATATATTCACAAACCTAGGAAATTGGGGAAGACAGAAAGAGGGCCACGAAGAGACACCTCTAAGTCTGATGAACGACTGGGTCAGTCAGAAGAAGCAGGAACAGGACCGGGCTCCACTAGATACGAAAGGTGGGCCATCACAATCGCAGACGCTGGTTCAAAAGTACGGCAAGTGTCACGAAATCGTCGGACATGGCGCGTTTGGTATCGTGCGCATTGCACACAAAACAGACTCAAAGGACCCGAAAAAGGAACAGCTGTACGCCGTCAAGGAATTCAGGCAGCGACCCGGAGAGTCCGAGAAAAAATATCAGAAGCGCTTGACGTCCGAGTTTTGCATATCTTCATCTATGCAGCATCCGAACGTGATACACACGCTGGACCTGATGAAAGACGACAAGGGCGACTACTGTGAGGTCATGGAGTACTGCGCAGGCGGCGATCTCTATTCGCTCATACTGGCTGCCGGTACGCTCGAAGTCATCGAAGCCGACTGCTTCTTCAAGCAGCTTCTACGGGGCGTCGAGTACATGCACGAGATGGGCGTCGCTCACCGGGATCTGAAGCCGGAGAATCTCCTATTGACCACGAGAGGCGCCATTAAGATCACTGATTTTGGCAATGGAGAATGCTTCCGGATGGCTTGGGAGAAGGAAGCTCACATGACCGCCGGTCTTTGTGGCTCGGCACCCTATATCGCACCCGAGGAATATGTCGATCAGGAGTTCGATCCTAGGGCTGTTGATGTCTGGGCATGTGGTATCATTTTCATGGCTATGAGGACAGGCAGGCACTTGTGGCGCGTTGCCCAGAAGGGTGAGGATGAGTTCTTCACACGATATCTAGAAGACCGCAGGGAGGAGTCTGGCTTCCGGCCGATAGAAGTGCTTCGAAGAGTAAGTCATGCCTCGGTTGCTCTTCTGAAGATTTGCTGACCCTTATAGCGACAATGCCGCAATGTCATATACTCCATCCTCGACCCTAACCCTACCCGTCGTCTCACAGCACATCAAGTATTACACTCAGAGTGGGTCAAGGAGATAAAAGTGTGCCACGCCGGTAACGAGGGCTTCTGACGTGAGTGGCCGGGCAATGAGACAGAACAATCTGTTTCCGGCCCTTCCGACAAGACGCTGCACGACTCACAGCCAACGAATGCCGAATCACGACCATAATGCCTTCCTCCAGCGTTCTCCGTGAGGATGTGCCGCCTGTCCGAGCGCGGCTATTCTGATACCTTGGAGCTCCTTCTTTCCTATTTCAATTAGCGTGGCATGGCAAGAAATACTTACGGGTGCATGGCGTTCCGGTGCCTACGTGAAGACAGATGCTTGGGTGGTTGACAGGCACCTTCGACGAGACGCACGCTGAGTAATATGAGTTTCCTGGGAACATCTCAGGAGTGGGTAGATGACGGCATCCTAGACCTACTACACTCGCTTGCCCTTCCCTTTCTGGCAAGAAGAGGAGTCTTGAGACTTGAGGGAGCGGTACGGTCCCCCAATGCTTAGCTGTTTCTCGATAATCAAGATGCGTGGGGCAAATGAGAACCCTCTTCCGATCATGCCCTGTCTTCTTCGTCAACATTGTCTGTGACTGCTTGCTTGTTTGCTCCGTGTATGCCTACTCTTTCTTCACCTTCGTCATCATGCTTTGCAGTTTCGTCACCAGAAAAGACTAACAAGTTTATCCGGAAGCGCGTTCTGCCAGCCTATTTGAACGAGATGATATCCACTGCGTTTGCTCAGTCGTCGCATATTCCCTTTCTCGTATCAGTCATCTTCATTGCGCCAAATGCAACTCAGTGAGGTAACAGACGTAGATGCCACACATTGAGACCAGCGTATACGGAATCAAATGCATTTCAGAGCATCATCTAGTACATGTACGTCGGCGCTGTTCGAGATAGGGAGCGCTATCCCGACACTATCGAGCAAGGAAGAAGTCCCTGACCTCTTCTTAGGTATGGCTTCTACATTCGCTAGCCGCGCCTAGAAAGCCCTCAATATGCCTGTCCTCTTACATTGCACCGTCGCCGGAACAATTACCCTTAGTACAGCCATGGTAGTACATGATTTACGGCGCAGCGATTTAAGGATGTGATTGGTCTTGAAAGAGACGTGGCAGTCTTGAAAAAAGTGTAGGTAACATGAAAGTCGCTATGATTGAATTGAAGGAGGCTATAAGAGACATAAGAGAGTCGTCAAATCACACAAATATAGTCATAGTAAAGAGTTTGATCGCTATCGAAGAAACCGGCCTGGTAGCTCGATCTACCTATAGCCTTGCTAAACGCCTGTCTTAGCTGTCGATCCTACGGCAAATATATCTCAAAGAGTAGGAAATCAAGGGCTATGGCAAGTAGAATAAGTCCGAATATGATTATAGTAATGGACAGTAGGATAGAGGACTAGTAGGCTAGTGCTATAGATATCACGTTGTTCAGTACTCGAAGCACTTCGTAATTGTCCAACTCAATCCCGTTACCGACCGAAAACTTCGTCATTGTAGAATCAATTCTCAGCCGCATCGTGAATAAGTTGCAATTTACACGGAGTGCACGCTCGCAACTTTTCCCACCGCCCTAGAAAAGGGAAAATTCAGTGTAGAGGTTTCGGCGGCGACGACTGTATAAAGCTTTCAATGTAGCCAACTAATCGGGATAAACCCCCCACCCCACCCCAGCGCACAAGAGCGGTTGGCGTTGGTGGAGAAGGACCGCAAGGTCAGAAGCGCTGTCGTGGCAGTGGTCCTCAGCGGTGGTGTTGTTTGTTCCGCTTTCGCAGATCAATATGAGGGCGGCAGCGCAACAGACACTGCTTGTGGTCTGGTCGCTGTACTGAGCGAGCTGTTCTTTGGCTCACGACTAGAAACATATAATCGATCATTGGTTCAAGCCGCAGCTCCGCTTTGATCAAAATTCTTGACTCCTTGAGCTACATGAAGCAGGATGCGTGCTGTTACTACACTGCTTGAGCGACTGCGAAGGTCCTTGTTACAGGACTGTCTTCCTGTCCAGTCTAACGACCCTTGCGGCCTACAGGCGAGGGAGGAAAAGTTGCGGCATACATCAGCAGGCCTACAGGTGTTTATATGGGCATCTTCATCATATTGGCGTCCTTCCGATCGCTCCCTTGACCACATGTCGCACATGCGGCGAGTTCCCTCTCGAACGTTCGTCTCTTGCACGCTGCACTGTGCATGTGTCCTTAGTCCCTGACATAAGATTTCTTGAGAACAGCTCTTGCTAGAAGCACAGCATGTGCTACAATCAAGCCCATACAGCCACGCGCCACGTCACCTGTCATTGCCTGGCTGATTGCGGTTTTGGCAATAAATGGCCATGCGCTTCGCGACCATAGCGTTGAGACTTGCAGATGCGATCAGTATCAGGGTGTGAATGTCTTCAGATATAGTCCGGCTTATCATCGAGCCGTCAGTCACGCGGGTGTTACCCTGCATTTTCGGGTTCCGAGGAAGCGCCTTCTTTTGTCTTGACGTTTTCCCGAGCCTTGTTGAGTAGTTTGGAAAAGCCAGTTTTCATGGTATCCACGCTGGGTCCGAGCGATCCGATGATGTTCTCGTGTTCTCGTAGAGCCTTGTTGTGCTCCACTCGCCGGGTCAAGTACATCGTTGCACGTTTTCCTTTTTTCTCCATGATTCTGCTGACCTCCTCCTCATACGCCTTTTCATAAACGTTGCCGTCCACTGCGCCTGGAGACTCGCTCACAACATGTACGTCAGAGACATTGCCCTTCTCGGGCTCCACGCCTGTACCGATATCTAAGAAGAGTGTGTCGTCCAAGATGTTATGAGCATGGCCCTTTCCGCGATTCCAACCTTGATCCGGGCTGATAGGTCTATTGGTAGCGTGAGAGGATTGTAGGTCTGACGTGTCCCTGTGATTGTCCGGCGGATGTTTTGATAAGAGCTGCTCTGCTGTGGCCTGCCTTTTGGGTACCGCTGCCTGAGAGTGATTAGCTACTTGGATTTCATGATGAACGCCTTCAACGGTCAAACCACTCTCTACGGCCACCCGATCGTCGGCGTCGAAGCTTTTAGCCTTGCGCATGACTCGCTGGGGATT
>Ga0160429_1001499_pt1 | contig 12972 bp, 9 predicted proteins | sample SolpanmetagenomR_FD_108199 | JGI IMG/M metagenome (GOLD analysis project Ga0160429, IMG submission 108199) | Solar panel surface microbial communities from Lawrence Berkeley National Laboratory, California, USA - R | ecosystem: Engineered > Built environment > Solar panel > Unclassified ... | reverse complement strand
CTGGTGGCCCGCACAGACACTGACAACCTCATGGAGCGCCACATTCTGCACTCGCTGGGCATTGCCAAGGTGGTGCAGTTTCCGGCCGGCAGCGCGGTGCTCGACGTGGGCACGGGCGGCGGCTTGCCGGGTTTGCCGTTGGCCATCATGTTCCCCGAGGTAAAGTTTCACCTCGTCGATAGTATCGGCAAGAAGATTCGCGCTGTGCAATTTATGGCCGCCGACCTGGGCCTGACTAACGTCACGGCCGAGCAAACCCGCGCCGAGCAGGTACACGCCAAATTCGACTTCGTGGTGAGCCGCGCCGTGGCCCGCCTGGCCACCTTCCACCCCTGGATAGCCCACCGCTACAAGGCCAAGCCCGCCAAGGGCGCCGGCCTCTACTACCTCAAAGGTGGCGACCTCACGGAGGAAATCGCCGAAAGCGGCCTCGTGGCGCGGGAAGTCAATTTATTGGACTTCTACCAGGAGGAATTTTTCGAGACGAAAAAGGTGGTCGTGGTGCCGGTGTGATTACCGTTTACGGACCTGCCGTTTGTAATTGCGAGCGCAACGCAGCGGAGCACGACAATGACAAACGTTGTTTATCTACGACGCCTTTGCCTGCGCCGCAAACAGCTGCTGAAGCTTCTCCATCAGCAGGTTGCGGGTAGCATCTTCCTGGCCGGGGGCGGTGTAGACGCGGAAGGCGACCATCATGGTGGCGCCGGGCTTGAGGCTGACGAGCACCACCTGCGGCGCGGGCTCGGCCAGCACCTGCGCCTCGTGGGCCAGCAGCGGCAGCGCCCGCCGGCGCAGGTCGTCGAGGTCGATGGTGCTGTCCAGTTCCAACTGCATATCGACCAGGGCCCGCTGCGGGTGCGCTTTATTAACGATGACGCCGTTGGAGGTGGCACCGTTGGGCAGAATCACGGTGTCGCCCTGGGGCGTGAGTAGCAGGGTATTAAAAATCTGGATGGCCTGCACGGTACCGCTTTTCCCCTGGCTCTCGATAACGTCGCCCACGGTGAAGGGCTTGAAAATCAGAATCAAGACCCCACCCGCGAAGTTGGCCAGCGTGCCTTGCAGCGCCAGGCCCACCGCTAGGCCGGCCGCCCCCAGGATGGCCACAAACGAAGTCGTTTCGAAGCCCGCCATGCCCGCCGCCGACACCAGCAGCAGCACCTTGAGGGCGATGCTGAACAAGCTAGTCAGGAACGCGCGCAGCGAGACATCGAAGTGCGCCACGGCCGCCGACACCAGCCGGCTGGCCCAGCCGATAGCCCACCAGCCAACTACCAGCAGCACCAGCGCCGACAGCAGCCGGGGTAGGTACAGCACAACGAGGCTAGTCAGGCGCTCGGTGTAGATACTGAGCTGGGAAACGGCAATCGGCACGGTAAAAGGCATAGGAAAAACAGGGTACGCGCCGCACCAACGGGCGCGGCCTGAGCAAATATAACGGCCGGGGCCAGGCTAGCGGGCCGCTTTCAGCAGTTCGACACGCAGCATTTTATCACCGATTTCGAGCTGCTGCACCACGTCCAGGCCGCGCACTACCTGCGCGAAAATGGTGTAGCGGCCATCGAGGTGCGGCGTGGGCTGGTGGGTGAAAAAGAACTGGCAGCTCTCGGTATCCTTGCCGGCCGAGGCCAGGCCCACGGCACCCGCCCCGTAGGTGAGCTGCGCCAGCTCGGAGCGCAGGTTGTAGGGCGTGCTGCCCGAACCGTCGCCGCGTGGGTCGCCGCCCTGAGCCACAAAATCGGGCACCACGCGGTGAAAATATAGTCCGTCGTAGAAATACTGCTGCACCAGGCTCACGAAGCTGGCCACTGAGCCGGGGGCTTCTACTACTTTCATTTCCAATACGATGATGCCCTTAGTGGTCGTCATTTGCACCCGCTGGCCCACCGGGATGGTTTGCACCAGTGCCCAGTCGATGGGGTGCTGGCTGGCGGGGCCCACGGGCGCGGGCGTGGGGGTCGGCTTTTTCTCCAGCTTGTCCAGGGCTTGCTGCAAGCCCAGCCAGGCCTCGATTTCGCGGGGCAGCGTGAGCTTGCCCTGGGCCTGGCGCAGGGCGGCCAGGTCGGCGGGCTGGGGCGCGGGCACGAGGGCGGGGTTAGCCAGGGCCTCGGCGGCGGTGGCTAGCTGGGCCACATCGGCGCGGGCCAGGGCCTGGTGCAGGGCAGCCGTGAAATCGGCCTGCCGAGCGGCGGGGAAATTTTTATTGCCCCGTAGGCTCACCAGCGCGGCCAGAGCAGTGCCGGGCACGATGGGCGGGCCAGTGGGGAGCGCCGCTTCCTGGGCTAGAAAATCGAACTGTGCCGGGTCTTCGCTGAGCGCCGTGAGCAGGGCGGCCTTCTCGTACGGGTTGGCCGTGCGCTGGTAGCGCTGGCGAATGGTATCAGCCACTGCCGGGCGCTGGGCTGTGGTAGCATAACGCAGGCCCGCCTGGAGCAGGGCTGCGCGCGCCCGCCAGTGCGCGGTGCGCCGGCTTTCGGGCAAGAAATCGTCGCTGGCGGCAAGCGCACCCGCCTGAAACTTTAAAAACCACTCGGCCGCCGCCAGGCTCTCCTGGGCCAAAGGCCGCACGATGCCTTGCCGCACGCTGGTCGCCGTGGCCAGCGACAGCGTGGCGGGCAGGGCGCGGAGCGCGGCAATGCGCACGCGGTGGTCGGCATCTTCGCTCGCCAGCTTGCTGAGGGCCGCGTACGCCGCTGGCCGCGCCACCCGGCCCAGCGCCGTAGCGCAATTCTCCCGCACAAAATAGTCAGGGTCAGCGGCCGATGCTCTTAGCAAAGCCGGCAGCGCTACTTTGGCCAGCGTCGAGTCCTGGCCGCGCATCCGGGTGAGGGCGGCCGAGGCCCCGGCCCGCGCCGGGGCTTGCTGGGCTAGCAGCGCCGCCGCGTGGCGCACTACCTCGGGCGTGGCCAGCCCGCGCAGGCTGGCCCGGTACAGCGCCCACGCCAGGCCCGGCGCGGCGGCCGAGTCGGGGCCAGGCGGCTTCACTTCCCAAAGTTGATGCAGCGAGCGCTTCGTGACGCAGCGGCCCAGCGCCTCGTAGGTGGCGCGGCGGGCGGGGGCGCTGGCTTCGGGCTGGGCCAGGCGCTGGGCCAAGGCGGGCACGGCGAGGCTGTCGCCAGTTTGGCCTAGGGCGTAGGCGGCGGCGCGGCGCACGGCGGGGCTGGCATCGCGCAGCAGCGGCAGCAGGGCGGGCACGGCTTTTTTATCCTGCACCGAGGCCAGGGCCTCGGCGGCGGCGGCACGATAGGTGGCGCTGGCAGCTTGCAAGTAAGGCAGCAGCGTGGCCGTGTTGCGCTCGTCCTGGGCGGTGGCGATGCGGCGGCGCGTGGCATCGGCGTAGGGATGGGCGGGCGGCGCGGCCAGGGCAGGCAGCGCGAATAATGTGAGGAGCGCGAGCGATTTTAGCATGAGCCGGGCGGAAATTTGCTGCTGCAAATAGCATTCAATCGGGCCGACTTCCGCGCGGCCTTCACGCCGCTTTCCGCCAGGCCGGCCCCTGGCGCTTCTCATGACCGACCCGCACCAGCTTCGCATCCAGGACTTTCACTACGACCTGCCCGCCGCGCGCATTGCGCCCGAGCCCCTGCCCGACCGCGCCGCTAGCAAGCTGCTCGTGAGCCGAGCCGGCGTCATCACCGATAAGACGTTTCGCGACCTGCCCGGCGAGCTGCCGGCCGATAGCCTCTTGATTTTCAATGATACGCGCGTGGTGCGGGCGCGGCTGCTGGCCCAGCGGCCCAGCGGCGGCGTGGTCGAGCTGTTTTGCCTGGAGCCCGTGGCCCCGCACCGGAGTATCGAGCTGGCGTTGCAGCAAACCGCCGCCTGCACCTGGCGCTGCCTGGTGGGCAACGGCCGCCGCTGGAAAAGCGGCCCCGTGACGCTCGATTTCAGCTTTGCCGGCCAGCCCGCCACCCTCACGGCGGTGCGCCAGGCCCACGAGGCCAGCGGCGAAAGCCTGATTGACTTCAGCTGGGCGCCCGGCTCGCTACCCTTTGCCGAGGTGCTGCGCGCCGCCGGCCACCTGCCCCTGCCCCCCTACCTGCACCGCCCCGACACCGCCACCGATGCCGTGCGCTACCAAACGGTGTATGCCGCCCACGAGGGCGCCGTGGCTGCCCCCACTGCCGGCCTGCACTTCACCCCCGAGCTGCTGGCTGAGTTGGCGCAGCGCGGCATCGCCACTGGGCAGGTAACGCTGCACGTGGGGGCCGGTACGTTTCAGCCGGTGAAAGCCGCCACGATGGCCGACCACCCCATGCACGCCGAGCCTATCATCGTGCAGGCCAGCTTGCTGCGGCAGCTGCTGGGCCACCGGCCGAGGCCAGTCATTGCGGGCACCACCAGCCTGCGCACCCTCGAAAGCCTCTACTGGCTGGGGGCAGCGCTGGCCACCCAGTCTGCCGCGCCGGGGGTAGCGCTGCGCGTGAGCCAGTGGCAGCCCTACGCCCCGCTGCCCCCCGGCACTGCCGAGGTGGCGCCCGAGACCGCGCTGCAAGCCCTGCTGGCCCACCTCGAAGCTACTGGCTCCGAAGCCATTGAGGCTAGCACGCAGCTGCTGATTGCGCCGGGCTACCGCTTCCGGCTGGTGCAGGGGCTGATTACCAATTTCCATCAGCCCGAAAGCACGCTACTCCTATTGGTGTCGGCGCTGCTGGGCCCCGGGTGGCGCACCGTGTACGAGCACGCATTGCAGCACGGCTACCGGTTTCTGAGCTACGGCGATTCGTCGCTGCTACTGCCTTCTCAAGCTGCATAGTCAGCCACTACGGCGATTCTGGCACGGGCTTTGAAAGTCCGTTGGTAGAACGGACAACCTGCACAGGATTGACCCGTAAAAGGACCCGCAAACACCCCCTCCCTCTCTATTTTCAGTCATGAAAAAAGTACTTTTGTTGCTCGCCACCTGCGCTTTCACCACCGCTGCTATCGCCCAGACTACCCCTACCACGGAAGTTAAAGTGCGTGACAACGGCACCAAGAAAGTAGTTACCAAGACCGGTAAAACCAATGTGGGCCAGGCCCTCGAAAATACCGCCGATGCCGCTGGCAACGTAGCCAGCAAGGCCGGTCACAAAATCAAGCACGGTACCCAGAAGGCCGGCCGCAAAATCAAGCACGGCACCGCCAAGATGGAAGCTAAATCGGAGTAGTCTCCCGACTTTTTATAAAAAGAGCCCTGGCGCTGGCCAGGGCTCTTTTTTTGTGCCCTAGCATCAGTTGCCGGGCTCGCGGCCGGGAGTATTTTCGCGCACCTCGTGCAGCACTTTTTCGACCACGCTCTGGCCAAAGATGCTGACGCCTGCGTTAAGCACGACCAAGGCCGCCGTGCCCGCCACCACCCAGCGCCGGGTAGGCGCGCCTTCCGTTTTGAGAGAGCCGGCCCAGTCGACCAGGCAGGCCCCGGCTCCGATGGCCAGCAGCCCGGTTGGCGCTAGTAGGAACCATTTTTTCTTGTGCGTCATAACTAAATTCAAAGAGTAAAGCCAATTCACGCAGCTACCAGCAGCTGCGCCAGTTGTCATACTAAGTCACTCTCGCCAGGGTTTTGGTTAGAATACTAGGGTCAGCAAAAGCCGATGGCGGCAGCTGAGCCTATTATGGCCTTACGCATGTTTTTCTTATAACTGAGGCGAAGTAGCCTATTAAATTATGGGCCTTTATGACATGAGCTAGATAAAATTAGCCCTGACCCCTATCTTCGCACAGGTGTCTTTGCTATTCTATTGATTATGTCCCGTAAACAACTGCTTGCCCGGCCCTCCCTGCTGGTACTTGTGCTGCTGGCGCTGGGTGCTGCCTTTTTGCCCCACCACCACCCCGAGGCGGCACCCAACAGCTTACAAAGCGCCGATATCGCTTGGATGCTGTTTTCCACGGCCCTGGTGCTACTCATGACGCCGGGCCTCGCCTTTTTCTACGGCGGCATGGTCAACCGAGGCAACATCATCTCGACGATGCTCCAGAGCTTTATCTCACTGGGCGTCATTTCGTTGCTGTGGTACGTGGTGGGCTTTTCGCTGGCGTTTGGCGACGACATTGGGGGCGTAATCGGCGACCCACGCACGTTTTTCATGTTCAACAACGTGGGCACGGCCCCGCACCCCACGCTGGGCGCCGGGCTGCCGCTGGTGTTGTTTGCGGCGTTCCAGCTCAAGTTTGCCATTATCACGCCGGCGCTCATCAGCGGCGGCTTTGCCGAGCGCATCCGGTTTTGGGGCTACCTGATTTTTATCTGTCTCTTCAGCCTGTTCATCTACTGCCCGCTGGCGCACTGGGCCTGGCACCCGCAGGGCTTCCTGTTTAAGTGGGGCGTGCTGGACTTTGCGGGCGGCACGGTGGTGCACATTTCGGCGGGCTTTGCGGCGCTGGCGGGAGCGCTGGCCATTGGCCGCCGCCGGGTACACCTCGACGGCCACGCCCACACGCCGGTCAATATCCCGTTCGTGATTCTGGGCACCGGGCTGCTGTGGTTTGGCTGGTTCGGCTTCAATGCCGGCTCGGCGATGGGGGCCAATGCCCAGGCCGTGCAGGCCTTCGTGACCACGCACTTTGCCTCGGCCGCCGCCATGCTCACCTGGATGGTGCTGGAAGCCGCGCGCGGCCAGCGGCCTTCAGCAATGGGGGCGGCCGTGGGGGCCGTGGTGGGGCTGGTGGCCATTACGCCAGCGGCGGGCTACGTAGCCTTCGGGCCGGCCATCGCCATCGGCATTCTGGCATCGGGCGTGAGTTTCGGGGCCGTTATTCTGAAAAACCGCACCACGCTGGACGATACGCTCGACGTATTTCCGTGCCACGGGGTAGGCGGCATCGTGGGGATGCTGGCCACGTCGCTATTTGCCCAAAAAGGCGGTTTGTTCACGGGCGGCGGGCCTACGCTACTCTATTATCACCTGCTCACGCTGGCCGTGGTGGGCGCCTTTACCTTCGGCGGCTCGTGGCTTCTGTACCGGGTCACTAACTTTATCGTGCCCATTCGGGTAAATGCCGAGAACGAAACCCGCGGCCTCGACACCAGCCAGCACGGCGAAACTATGCTGGCCGCCTAATGCGCTCCCGGCAGCCCGCCTGGCGCGCCGCTGCCCATGACCCATTTATTTTTTGCAGAATACGAAGTTGACCCCGACCGGGCCGCTCGCCCCATCGTCATTGTGGGGGCGGGCGGCCTGGGCCGCGAGGTAGCCTTGCTGCTAAGCCAGCTGAATACCGCCGGCGCCGCCTGGGAGGTGCGCGGCTTTTACGACGACCGCCGCCCCACGACGCCGACCGTGGGTGGCCTACCCTACCTGGGCACCACCCCCGACCTCAACGCCACCCCCGAGCCCTTGGCCGTGGCGGTGGCCGTGGGCAGCAGCGCGGACCGGGCCGCCGTGGTGGGCCGGCTCACCTCGCCGCTGCTGCACTTTCCAGCGCTGGTGCACCCGCAGGTGGCGCTGCACCCGACGCAGCGTGTGGCCCTGGGCGAGGGCTGCCTCATCCAACCGGGCTGCGTGCTGACGTGCGATATCACGCTGGGGCGCTTCGTGCTGCTCAGCCCCAACTGCACGGTGGGCCACGACGCGACGCTGGCCGATTTTTGCTCGCTGCTGCCGCAGGCCAGCGTGGGCGGCGCGGCGCACCTGGGCGAAGGCACCTGCGTGGGCGCGCACGCTACTATTATTCAAGGTGTTACCACCGGGGCCTACGCCGTACTGGGCGCGGGCGCCGTAGCTGTGCGCCACGTGCCGGCCCGCACCACCGTAGTCGGCGTGCCGGCCCGACCTATCAAAACTTGGACTGAGTAAGGCGCGGGTATCCGAACGATACTGCTGCTTTTCGCCTTCTTGCTTCTCACTCCAATTCATGGACCGTATTTACCTATCGCCGCCGCACCTGGGCCGCCACGAGCTGAACTACCTCAACAAAGCGGTGGAAGACAACTGGGTAGCCCCTACGGGCCCCAACCTCACGGGCTTCGAGGCCGATATTTGCGCGGCGGTGGGCGTGCCGCACTGCGTGGCGCTTACTTCGGGCACGGCGGCGCTGCACTTGGGGCTGCTGCTGCTGGGCGTGGGCCCGGGCGATGAGGTGCTGTGCCCCTCGTTTACGTTCGTGGCCTCGGCCAACGCCATTCTCTATTGCGGGGCCACGCCGATTTTTGTCGATAGCGAGCCTACCACCTGGAACATCTGCCCTATGCGCTTGCGCGAAGCCATCAAGGACCGAATCCGACTGGGCAAAAAGCCGAAGGCCCTCCTGCTGGTGCACCTCTACGGTATGCCCGCGCTGCTGACCGACATCCTGGCCTTGGCCGCCGAGTACGACCTCCCTATTTTGGAAGACGCGGCCGAGGCGCTGGGCGCTACCTGGCAGCAGCGCCCGCTGGGCAGCTTCGGGCAGGTAGGCGTGTTTTCGTTTAATGGCAATAAGATACTGACCACCAGCGGCGGCGGCGCGCTCGTAACCGCCAGCCGTGAGTTGGCGGCACAGGCGCACTTCCTGGCCACGCAGGCCAAAGACCCCGCGCCCTACTATCAACACTCGCAGGTGGGCTACAACTACCGCCTCAGCAACCTGCTGGCGGGCATCGGCCGGGGCCAGATGGAGCTGCTGCCTGACCGCGTGAAGCGCCGCCGCGAGATTTTTGAGTGGTACCGCGAGCACCTGGCCCGGCTGCCCGGCCTGGCCGTAGCCCCCGCCACCGAGCCCGCCGGCAGCCGCTCCAACCGCTGGCTGACCACGCTGCTGCTCGACCCGGCCACTACCTCCGCCACGCCCGAGAGCGTGCGCCAGCACCTCGAAGCCCGCCGCATCGAGAGCCGCCCGCTTTGGAAGCCGCTGCACTTGCAGCCACTTTTTGCCAGCACGCCGCACTACGGCGGCGCGGTATGCGAAGATTTGTTCGGCCGGGGCCTGTGCCTGCCCAGCGGTACCGCTATGGGCGACGAGGAGCTTCGCCGCGTGGCCAAGGCCCTAGGTGAGGCGTTAGCATTATAAGGAGTATTTTTTTACTGAAAGCCGGATAGTTCCTGCGCCATTTCGGCAAAGGAAGGCCGGGCCATTACGCCGGGCTGTACGCACTGCTGCTGTAAGTGAGTCATCACCTGACGCCCGGGCACTGCATCGGTGGGGCAATGCAGCAGCAGTTCCTCCAGCAGGCAGCCGAAGGCGCGCGCTTCCAGGCACTGCAAGGCCGAAGCACCAGGTGCGGCGGGGTCAAAGAAGCTGGCCGCCCCAAAATCGCCTAGCAAACCCGCCCCGCCCGGCGTAGCCAGGATGTTGTGCGCGTATAAATCGCCGTGCAAAATCCCCCGGCGGTGCAGCTGCGCCGTGGCCGAGGCAATGCCGTGGGCCAGCCGACCCGCCGCCGCTAAGCTGAAGGCCGTATCCGGCGCATACACATCGCGGGTACACGAGTCCAGGCTGGGCGGGCCGGCCAGGTTTTTAAAAGCCGGGGCGATGAGGTCCAGCACCAGGCCCTCGGTGCCGGCCGGGTGCCGGATAAGCTTACCGGCCACGCCCACCAGGTTTGGGTGAGCGCCCGCGGCCATGCAGGCCAGCATCTCGCTGTGCGGCAGCCCATCGCTGGTCACGGCCCCTTTAAAGAGCTTCACGGCTACCTCGGTAGGCGGGCCGGCCGGGTGGCGCCACTCGGCCCGGTATATCACCCCCGAAGCACCCTCGCCCAGTTGCTGTTGCATAACCAGCTCGGGCCAGCCTATGCTGCCCACTGGGTAGCGCACGGCCGCCAGCTCCTCCTGCGAGGCGCTGCACGGGTTGCCCGCATAGGCCAGCCACGCCAGGCGGGGCAGTTCCAGCAGCCACGCCGGCAGCTCTGGGAGCTGGTTGGCAGCCAGGCGCAGCAGCTCTAGGCGCGTGCACTGGGCCAGCGCCGCCGGTAGCTGCCGCAGCTGGTTGCCGGCCAGCATCAGCTTTTGCAGGTGCGCGCAGTGGCCCAGCTCGGTGGGCAGGGTGGCGAGTTGGTTATCGGTCAGGATGAGCCAGCGCAGGGCAGCGGGCAAGGCAGCGGCAGGCAGGGTGCGCAGCTGGTTGGCCTTAAAGCCCACCATACTCAGCTGGGGGCAGTCGCCCAGTACTTCGGGCACGGTGGTGAAATTATTGTCGGAGCAGAACAGGATGCGCAGCTTGCGCAGCCGACCCAACCCAGCGGGCAGGGTCGTCAACTTATTCCCCGAAAGATTGAGTACCTCCAGTGAATCAGCGAGGTCGAGTATTTCGGGCGGAAATTCGGTGAGCCCCTCCTTCAAATCGAGGCGGTGAATACCCGCCAACTTGCCCGCACGTAGGTCTTGCAAAGTATGCATGCGGCAAAGGTCGGCAGCCGCCCCCTTGCCTGGCGCAAGAAAATTATCCGACCCTGCTAGTTGGCAAAAAAGCCCCACCGGCTCCACCGCTGGTAGCTCAAGAGCTTCGCAGCCTATTTCACCGGCTAATAGCAGGTTTTTTAGCCGATTATCATGATTCGTGGCCCTTGCAAGGCAAGCGTTACGCTACTTATCAACTGCCCAGAACCAGCCCGGCCGGGGCCGGACTAGCTGCTGTCCAGCTTAGAATGCCGCCTTGCCTTAGCCTTTCAAGTATGTCTGGGCGGCACAGCCGGCCTACTTTTCTTCACCTAAGCAACACCCACCCGCCGGGCCCCCTTGCCAACGGCCAGCGAAAAATTAATCCCCGGTTAGGGGTTTGTTATTTTTCGCATAACCTGCCCATTCAGTTTTTATGAATAACTTGCCCGCTCAATCTCGATGATTGACGAATAATTTTCACCATTATCCACCACATTTTTCTCATATGAGACAATTTACTTTCTTAGTTATTTTGTTCATCACGGGGCTATTCCAAGTAGCCCTGGCCCAAAACCGGAATATTTCGGGGCGGGTACTTGACCGGAGTAACAATCAGGGATTGCCCGGTGTAACGGTGCTGGTAAAGGGGACAACCATCGGTACCTCGACCAACAACGACGGGGTATTTTCGCTCAGCGTTCCAACCACCGCTACCACTCTGAGCTTCAGCTTCATCGGTTATGCTACCATTGACCAGCCCATCGGCAGTGGCACTAACATCAACGTGGCTCTGGCTCCCGACACCAAGCAGATTGGGGAAGTAGTGGTAACGGGTGCCCTTGGCGTGCAGCGCCAAGAGCGGGAAATTGGTTACGCTACCGCTACGCTGGACACGAAAGAAGTGACCCAGGCACGCGTTACCAACGTTACCAACGGTTTGGCCGGTAAAGTATCGGGCTTGCAGGTGCAGACGCTCGGCTCGGGTGTTAACCCCCAGGTTCGCGTGACGTTGCGCGGCACGCGCTCGCTCACCGGCAGCAACGAAGCCCTGATTGTAGTTGACGGCGTTATCTCGACCAATGATGTTCTGGTCGCCCTCAACCCCGACGATATCGCCAGCGTTTCTGTACTGAAGGGTGCAAACGCCGCCGCCTTGTACGGGTCGCAGGCCTCCAACGGCGCCTTGATTATCACCACCAAAAAGGGCAGCAACACGCCCCAGGTTACGCTTTCGCAAACCTCACAGTTTGAGTCTGTTTCGTTCTTGCCTAAGCTGCAAAACGAGTTTGGCCCCGGCGCTAACTCCTGGAACGGTCAGCGTGGCGGCACTAAATCCCGGCCGGACTTTACGGCTGATGGCAGCATCGACTCGAACGAGAACACGGCTTATAACAGCTTTGAAAACCAGCAGTTTGGCCCCCGCTTCGATGGCTCGCTCCGTCCTTTCGGCGAGGCGCTGTCCAACGGCGACGTGCAGATGCTGACCTACAACGCTCGTCCTGACGAGAAGAAGAAGTTTTGGAATACGGGCTACCAGATGCAGAACGGGATTACGTTCTCGGGTGGCGATGAGAAGAGCAAGTTCTTTGCTTCTTACCAGAACGTTCACAACAACGGCATTGTCCCCAAGGATAAGTACGACCGTAACACGTTCCGCTTCAACGCTTCGCGTGAGTTGGGCCGCTTGACGATGGGCTTCAACGTATCGTACGCGCAGCAGAAAGTGGATGCCCACTACACGCTCGACCGCGACCAGTCAGTGTACTGGAACTGGTTCAACACCTCGGTAATGGCTCCGCTGACGTCTTACAAGGACTGGCAGAACAACGAATATGCCAACCCGAACGGCTACTACAACGCCTACTACTTTAACCCTTACTGGGTTATCGACAACAACCGTACGAACGACCGTCGCAACACGCTCCTGGGCAACATCGACCTGTCGTACCGGGTAGCTGATTGGCTGCGGGTACAGTACCGCCTGGGTACCACGACCATCAACCAGTCGGCCATCAATACCCAGAATAAGTTCGTGTACAACGACTTCGTTCGCAACAACAACACCAACAAAGCCGGCACGGGTACGCCGGGCTCCGTACAGGACCTCAACAGCAGCTTCACCCGCATCAACTCGGACCTGTTTGTGAGTATGGACAAAACGTTCGGCGACATCAACGTGAAGGCCATCCTGGGTAACAACGTGCAGCAGGTAGACACCCGCTACAACTACGCTGCTTCGACGGCGTTGGCAACCCCAGACCTGTTCAACCTGGGTAACCGCGTTGGTCAGGTTGGTGGCTTTGATGGCACTGCGCAGGCCCGTCTCTACGCGTTCTACGCTGACCTGACCTTGGGCTACAAGGACTTCTTCTTCCTGCACGGCTCGGGTCGTAACGACAACACGTCGGTGCTGGACCCTTCTAACCGCAGCTTCTTCTACCCTGGCGTAGACGCTTCGTTCGTCTTCACCAATGCCATTCCGGCCCTGAAAGACGCTTCGTTCCTCGACTACGGTAAACTCCGCGGTGGTATCTCGAAAGTGAGCCAGATTAACCTGCTCAACAACGCCTCTCCGATATACAACGGCTTCAACATCCCGACTGGGGTATACAACCCCACCGGTGCTTACGCCCTGAACTCTACCTACAGCCTGGGTACGGGCTTCCCCTTCGGTTCGCAGGCCTCT